>Ga0209427_10008620_pt1 | contig 11464 bp, 4 predicted proteins | sample DeeMarSWOR136_30_FD_187465 | JGI IMG/M metagenome (GOLD analysis project Ga0209427, IMG submission 187465) | Marine sediment microbial communities from White Oak River estuary, North Carolina - WOR-1-36_30 (SPAdes) (version 2) | ecosystem: Environmental > Aquatic > Marine > Intertidal zone >... | reverse complement strand
TACTCATCGGGGAGCCAGATATAAGCTGTAATCCAATTTCCTTTGCTTGCAAGGTTAATCGTTTGTGGGAGGATTCTGGCCTCGGCCAAAATCGGCATCTCGTAAGCACCCATATCAATTCGGCCAAAGATGATACGTGGTCTGCCGTCGAGGTCGGTTTCGTTTGGTTCGGCTATGTAATCGGGATCGCCTGCGTTGATGCAGGGCGAGCCAGGCTTCAGGTGATAATCAGCGTTTGCAGCGTCTGCGAACAGCGGATCATTACCGATGTTTCCCGTTCCGCCCAGCGTCCCCGTCCAACCCTGGACACAGGTATAGTTGACAGCGGGCTCTCCACTATGGACATAAATCTGGGCAGATTCTACGCTGCCGGTACCATCACTGTTATCCCAGAGTACGCAGTTGACAAGCGTGGGATTGCTGCCATCCCGGATGTAGATTCCTCCACCGTAGAGAACCGCCGCGTTCGCACTGAATGTACAATTAATTATAATCGGATCGCTTTGTCCCAAATAACTCGAAATGTACATCGCGGCCCCCAACCTTCCGACATTGTCATTAAAGAGGCAGTTGACCAACGTGGGACTGCTTCCGGTATCATTGCGCATCGCAGCGCCGTGGTTGATCGAGTAGTTTTTGCTAAAGGTGCAGCCGGTCACAATCGGGCTGCTGTCATCACGGTTTTGCATTCCACTGGCTCCCCCTCTTGTGGCGTTTGCTCTGAAAGCGCAATTGATGACGTTGGGGTTACTGTGGAAGTTGTCCATCCCGCCGCCGCCGTTTCTGGCCAGGTTTGCGATGAAGGTGCAATTGTTCACTGTTGGGCTGCCATAATGATTGCTCATACCGGCGCCCCAATAGTTTTCCAGGATTTTATTGACAGGATCAGTAGCACTGCCGCCGGTGATAGTGAAGCCGTCGAGGACGGCGGTTTCGTCGGTGCCGCTGCCAGTTATGACGTGGCAACTGTTCTCAGCGCGGGTAGGTTCGTCGAGTAAATCGGCAGGATTATTAATCTCGACGTCATCACCGTCGAGGTCTCCGCTGAGGATAGTGTCGTACAAATTGATACGCCGGGCATCCGGGTCGGGAGTGCCAATGCCGGCGTATCCGCCTTTGATGGCAACGCCGTTGATAAGCTCGAATGTCGCAGCCCGGTCGCCGGTGGTGACCATGGCTCCCTGGTCGGGTTTATAAATACCCTGGGCTACATGGATTTCGTCACCGCTCCATGCGGCTGTAAGAGCATCCTGCAGGTAGTTGAAGGCATCGGCCCAGGATGAACCGTCATTTGCACCGGCGGCATCATCGTCAACATAGATTATTCGCGGAAGAGGTTTCATAAGGAATGCCCGCCCCTGCCCTTCCTGATTGAACTGATTGCCCACTATCCAGCCATGATTGTTGATGCAAAATGCGTTTGTCAAAACCCAGCCGGAGCCAGGATTAACAATGGTGTTAAGGTCGATATTTTTTCCATTGCCCGTAGGATCAAATAAAGTTGCATGAGCTTCCGACTGCCGGTCATCTGCTGCTCCCACGACTTGTCCAAGGTCATTGATGGAGTGGGCCCAACTCATTCTCCCACCGAGTGTGCCGAGTTCGATATTTTTACCACCACCGGTAGTGTCAAATAAGGTTGCACGGTTGTCCTGCCAGGGATTAGCCGCCCATCCTACGATTTGTCCAGGATTATTGATGGCGTGGGCATTACTCGAATTTCCGCCAAGTGTGCCAAGGTCAATATTGTTACCGCTACCAGTCGGGTCAAATAAAGTTGCGTGTGAGTTCCCCCGTTGGTTTCGTGCATTTCCAACAATTTGTCCCGAGTCATTGATGAACCATGCCTGGCTGTGTATTCCGCCGAGTGTGCCAAGGTCAATATTTTTTCCACCACCCGTCGGGTCAAATAAGGTTGCACGCTGATATCCCTGCCCGTTTCGCGCCGATCCGACAATCTGTCCGCGGTCATTGATTGAAATAGCCCAACTCTCATCGCCTCCGAGTGTGCCAAGGTCTATGTTATTACCGCTGCCTGTTGGGTCAAATAAGGTTGCACGTCCATATCCCTGCTGGTTTTCTGCATATCCCACGATTTGTCCACTATCATTGATGGACCAAATCCCGCTATTTATCCCACCGAGAGTTCCGAGATCGGTATTATTTCCATTACCAGATGAATCAAATAAGGTTGCCCGACGGTTCCCTTGTTGGTTGTAGGCCGACCCAACAATTTGACCACGGTCATTAATGAACTTGGCAGCGCTCTGATCTCCACCGAGTGTGCCGAGGTCGATGATTTCATACTTGGGCAGTGCGGCGAAGGTCAGGTGAGCAAGAAGAAATATTACCGCACAAATTGTCAGTACTGTTTTAAGAAAAGTTTTAGTAGCCATTTTCAAATCTCCTTTTGCAATAACATCTCTTTCTTTTAACGGTATAGCTGACACTATTGAGTTCAATTTTTGGCGGATTTATCTATTACTTTTATTGTATCCGTGGCTTCGAAGTAGGCTGCATCATTCAGTTGGCCGGTGATTGTCAGCTCAACTTCGCCGATATCGAGGATCACCTGAACATCTTTGCGGTTGAATCTCGCCGTAGCAACTTGCTGCTGTTCATCAACCGAGAATTCGTCAGGTTGAATTTTGTCCTCAAGAAAAATACGATTTGGATCAATGTCAATGACATTATAATCTTCGGGAAGCCGGATAAAGGCGGCAATCCACTTGCCTCTACTTTGTAGATTGATTGTTCGCGGCACAATCCTGACCGCCGCCGATATCGGCGGGCTATACTCGTAAGCACCCATATCAACAATAGGGACACCATCGCCATCTCCATCCACTATACGCGGCTTGCCATCCAAATCCGTCTCATTTGGGCCAGCTATATAGTTCGGATCGCCTGCATCTATGCACGGTGAATCCAGCAGCAGATGATAGTCTCCATCAACCCAGAAATCATCATTTGCATCTTCAGGCGTTCCGTTAGCATCCCAATACCCGAGATCAACAAATAATGGGTCATCGTCAATGTTGCCCTCGCCTATCCAGCCGCCTTGGACGTCGCTGAATATCAAAATCGGCGTTCCACCGTATACCTCGGAGGGTATATCCGCCCAGAAAATACAGTTTGTCACGATCGGATTGCTGAAGGAATTGCACATCGCGCCGCCAAAGTATCGGGCCCGGTTTCCGTTGAATATACAGTTGGACACAGTCGGTATATTGTATGTGTTGGAGATCCCACCGCCACTGTTGGCTGAGTTGCCACTGAAGACGCAACTATACACGGTCGTATCGCTTTTAGCGTTTTTTATCCCGCCGCCGCCTCTAGCCGAGTTGATTTTAAAAATGCAGTTGGTCAGCGTTGCGCTGCTCTCGTCATTGAATATCCCTCCGCCATTGTATACGGCCGAGTTATTCGTAAAAGATGTGCTTTCAATCACCGGACTACTTAAGTCATTGAACATCCCACCACCGTCGGTGGCTGAATTAGCTATAAAGACACAGCCTGTCACCGACGGACTGTTAAAGAAATTGTACATTCCACCTCCGGGACCACTTGTGGCTGAATTACCATTAAATGTACAGCACACTACCATCGGGCTGCTTCCCTGGCCATTGTACATCCCGCCGCCACCTACAGCCAAGTTGCCGCTGAATTCGCAATATATAACGGTCGATCTGCCACTGTTGCACATCCCCCCACCATATCCGGCCGAGTTTTCAGTGAAGATGCAATTGGTAACGGTTGGAGAGCGGTCGACGCCTATACTATACATCCCGCCACCTCTCTTAGTGACAGAATTGTTTATGAATGTGCAGCCTTTCAAAATTGAGTTGCTGCTGTAGTTTACAACCCCGCCCCCATATTCGGCGGAGTTACCGCTAAAGGTACATTCCTCCACAGTAGGTCCGGTGTTGTTGTCGACGTTGTACATTCCGCCGCCCCTGCTAGTAGAAGAGTTGTCTCTGAAGGTACAGCTACTCACATTAGGCCTGCTTTGGAAGTTAGCCATCCCGCCGCCGGATTTTGCCGAGTTTTCGCTGAAGGTACAATCCTCCACGGTAAGGCTGCTAAACCGGTTGAACATTCCGCCGCCCTGATTAGTAGCCGAGTTGTGACTGAAGATACAGCCCCTAACTGTCGGGCTGCCAGTATAATTGTAAATCCCGCCGCCGCAGTTATTTCGCCAGCTGTAGCCGTTGGCATTGCCGCCGGTAATGGTAAAATCCTCAAGGACGGTATTAGAATCCTCTCCACTTACACACTCGACAACGTGATAGTAACCGGTGCCGTCGATTTTAGTAACTTCCGGTCCGGCGCTGCTGTACAGCCACACCGCCTTTCCCTTGAAATCAATACTCTCATAGTAAATCCCCGGCGCCACCTCGATTTCATCCCCATCGTTGGCGTCGTCGATTGCCTCTTGGATACCGGTAAAGTCGGAGCTTCCATTAGGATCGACATAGATGGTTTTTGCAAAGGCGGTGGCGGACGCGGACAGAACAACCAAGAAAAGTGAAATTGTCAGTGCTGCGTTAAGAAATGTTTTAGCAGCCATTTCGAACCTCTTTTCGCCCCGTTTGGGGCTCAAACCCCTCTTCTTTATGGCGAATGAATGCCAGTCAGTCCGCTATGGGACGCCTATCGGCGGAAGCTGAAAGTCTCGCTTCGCCAACTCTATATATTAGACACAAGTAGTATATCTTATTATGAAGCCAAAATCAAGCAGATTTATGGGACTTATGTCGATATCCGATTCCGGATGCCGGATATTTGACGCCTAATAGGGGATTCATGACTTTCGATGCTTGCTATGAGTGATGAATAATGGATAATATTTTTTGCAATGATAAAGGCCAATACAGGATTAGATATAGAAGATGTTTTTGGGGCGGATGGATTGATTTCGCGGTCGTTTGGCGGGTTCGAGGAACGTGCTGAACAGGTCGAGATGGCGCGGGCGGTGCAGAAAGCGTTTGCAAACGGGCGGCATCTGGCTGTTGAGGCGGGAACAGGGGTCGGCAAGAGCTTTGCATATCTTATCCCGGCAATAGAACTGGTTTACAAAAATGCGGGCAAGGTGCTGATCAGTACTTTTACCATCACGCTGCAGGAGCAATTGACGGGTAAGGATATTCCTTTTCTGAACAAGTGTCTGCCTCGCGGATTCACGGCGGTGCTTGCAAAAGGTAGGGGCAATTATCTGTGTAAACGCCGGCTGGAATTTGCGATTCGAAGACAGGGGAGGCTGTTCGATGAGTTCGGCTCGCAACTGGCAGTGATAAACGACTGGGCCAGAAACACGGAAGACGGCTCGCTAAGCAGCATTACGTTTGTGCCGAAGAGCCAGGTGTGGGATGCGGTCAAGAGCGAACACGGCAACTGCCGGGGTAGGAAATGCCGGCATTATCGCGAATGCTTTTACTGGCGGGCAAGGCGGCGACTGGAGACAGCCGACATCGTTGTGGCAAATCATGCGCTGCTGTTTAGTGACCTTGTTCTGAAAGAGCAGGGGGCATCGGTGCTGCCGGAGTACGGCCATGTGATAATCGATGAGGCACAGAATATTGAGCATGTGGCCGAAGAGCACTTCGGAATAGATATCAGCAATTACAGGGTAAGATTTCTGCTGGATGGGCTTTATAATCCCCGAACGCACAGAGGACTTCTGGCCTATATGGATTCGGGTAGTAATAGGGAAGCGGCGATGAAAATGGTCAGGCAAATCGACAAGGAAGCGAGGGCGTTTTTCAAGACAGTCCGGGAGTGGTTCGAAGAAAACAAAGAGCATACCAATGGCAGATGTTATGCGAATTTTGTTGACGACAGGATAGGGGGACATCTGAAGGAGCTTCGGCTGAAACTGGCCAAGCTGGCAAAAGAGACGGAGGATGTTGACGAGAAATTCGAGATTACGCGGTTCGTCGACCGGTGCGCAGCGCTTGCCCTGGAACTCGAGTGCTTTCTGGAACAGAAGCAGCCTGATTACGTTTACTGGGTAGAAGCGGGCAGCGAGGGAAGGGGACGTCAACAAAAGGTGGTGTTGAAAAGTGCGGCGGTGAATGTCGGGCCTGATGTGAAGAGGTGCCTTTTCGATAAATATGAATCGGTGATACTGACGAGCGCAACTTTGAGCTGCGGAGCGGCGGGAAAAGACTCTCAAAAAAGCGGCTTTGAATTTTTCGCCGGGCGAATCGGTCTTGAAGACTACTATGCCCTGCGCCTGGGCTCACCGTTCGATTACGAAAAGCAGGTAACGATTTATATCGAAAAGGAGCTGCCGAATCCGAATGACTCTGGTTTTATAAAAGCGGCGGCCGAGAAGCTGAAAAAATATATACAGCAAACAAAGGGGCGGGCATTTGTGCTTTTTACAAGCTACAAGATGCTGGGGATGCTGGCGGAGGAACTCGGCGACTGGCTGGAGGAAAATGATATCGAACTGCTGCAACAGGGGGCAGGCATCGACAGGACCGTGCTTTTGAAACACTTCAAAGGCAAGGGCAGCAGCGTGCTGTTCGGGACGGACAGTTTCTGGCAGGGGGTTGATGTACCGGGAGCGGCGCTTAGCAATGTGATTATCGTTCGTCTGCCTTTTTCGGTGCCCGACAAGCCGCTGCTTGCAGGCAGATTAGAGCAGATACGTGAGCAGGGGGGCAATCCCTTCAACGACTATCAACTGCCTTCGGCGATAATCAAGTTCAAGCAGGGCTTCGGGCGACTAATCCGCAGCAAGACCGATACCGGTATTGTTGTTATTCTTGACTCGCGGGTGGTAAATAAATCCTACGGTGCGAAATTTCTGGCGGCGATTCCGAAATGCAAAACGGAAATCGTGGGAATAAAAAGACCTTAAATCGAATAATCAGTGATCAAGTCCTTGCAGCCAGTTATTAACAAGCGCGGCGAGGTCGGACCCGTCCACTATATCGTCACCGCCTTCGGGTACGATGTCCGCTGATGGTTTATTTGGATACTGCCGCCACTGTGCGGCGAGAACTGCATAATCCCTCATCTCGACGCCATCGGGACAGACAAAGTCGGCAAAATTAAACTCCCAGGCGAGGCGGGGATAATCGACGAGGTCTTCACACAGCCGCCATATAAATTCAGTGCCATTAGCGGTCTCACCGACAAAGTCCCAGCCGGCGTTGGTGAAGGTGCTCATGGTCTGCATGTCGTCTGTCATCAGACCTGTACCACCGGCGCTAGTCGACTCACCACTGCTGTTGACATCCCAGAATGAATTCGTGACCCCGCCGTTACTCCTCGAGACGAGACCGCCATAATCGAGATGCCCATCCACTCTTCCCCTCGAATAACAGTTCGATATAACGCCCCTGTTCATTTCCACCAGGCCTCCCACACCGAACCATCCCGAAACGTTCACATTTGCGTAGCAGTTTGAAATCGTATCGTAATTGGATCCAACCAATCCGCCGCCATCGGACTCAAATACACTTATGCTTCCTCTTTCAGCAAAGCAGCCGGACACGGTCCCTTTACTTAACATGCCGACGAGCAAACCAACCTTTTGATAACCCCCTCCAGAGATACTGGAATCGGTCAATCCCAAATTTTTTATCTGGGCGCCGGCGCCATTGACAATACCAAAAAGACCTTTAGACATTTCTCCCGTATGTGCGTAACGATAAAAGTTTGAAATCACATGGCCGCCGCCATCAAAAGTTCCGGCAAACGGATACAATCCATTACCAATAATGAAATGGGTAGTATCGGCCATATTAACATCATCGGTCATTCTGAAATGGGCGTTCATCAATCTCGGATTATGACCGATACGGCTCAAATCGGCCGGTGTTGAAATCAGATAGGGATCATCCAGTGTACCGGAACCACCTGAAAAGGCCGGTAAAGGCAACAGCTCGCCAAGCTGCCATGATAAAACGGGATATCCTCCGCCGAGAGGCTCGGCCCAATCATCGTTCGGCCCGTTTTCGTACTCTCCAACGAAATCCCAACCGTAGTCAAGAAAGGTATTCGGGTCCTGCATCTCGGCTGTTGTCCGTGGCATTCCACCATCACTGGTTTGCTGCTGAGTAGTCTGTGTATCCCAGAAAGAACCAGACACATAACCGCCACCATTGTTTCCAATCAGGCCGCCGACATTATTTGTACCTGAAACTGCACCCACAGCATAGCAATCAGCAACTGTACCACTCGGAGTTGAAAAAATTGTCATTACATTGAATCCAACGAGGCCGCCGACATATTCGCGACCAGAGACGCTGCCGGTTGCATAGGATTCTGAGACAATCCACTCACTATATCCTGTGAGTCCGCCGGCGCAGTTACCATCCGTCTCCACGTTACCCAAGGAAGCGGAACTGATTATTGACCCGCTATTATATCCTGCAATTCCTCCTACATAATCACCAGTACCTGAGACATTGCAGTCGGCAAAACTTAAGTGTAATGTCCCACCGTTTGAACCGACAAGCCCTCCGATTCGACCACGGCCCGAAACGGAACCACCCTGCGCATAGCAGTTTATAACTGTGCCAGAATAGTTATATCCTACCAGTGAACCAACATAACCTGCCGCCCCGGCATTGACGTTAGGATTTATCAATCTCAAACCTTTTATTTGCGCACCATATTGCCCAATGCAACCGAAAAGTCCGATGTAGCTGCTATCACTGGATTCGTAGGTGAAGTTAGCAATTGTATGGTTGTTGCCGTCAAATACGCCAGAGAACGGTTTTACGTTATGGTAATCTATAAAGTACCCAATCATATTGAAAGATGTTCCGGTGAAAGCACCCAGATCAATATCCGACATCAGCTTGAAGTGCCTGTTCCAGTCGTTTGAGTCGGCACCGATGGCATTCATCTGGTTTGCATCGAAGATTAGATAGGGATCATCGGGCCCACCGGTACCGCCGCCGTATTTTGCGTGGGCAGGGAATACAATGTTAAAGATCACAAGTGCACAAATGCATAAGAGCATAAGGAATTTAGAATGAATAATTGAGGATTTAGGCGGGGTTAGCGAGCTTAAGCCCACCCGATAATCTCTCAGGCTTAAAATTTTGCTAAAATTACACAAGCTTGCCCTCCTTTAAAAAATGGCACTAATAGTAATTGTTCCTGAAGAATAATTATAATATTTATTGCAAGTAAATACAAGGATTTACGGGTATGAATTTAGAGATAGTCAGTCCACCTCTATGGGGGCGTAAATAACGCAGCCTTCATATTGGTGCCGATTTGGTGTACAGATACCGAATTTTAACCGGAGATGCTGCCTTCAAGCTGGGTGAGTATGTTCCTTGCTTTTGCGACTTTATTTCCGGCAGGGCCGTTCCAGTAGAGTTCGGCGTTCCTCTCGAGGAGGCTTTCGATTCTTTTGCATCCCAGCAGGACGGTGGCGTGATTTTTATTGCCCATAAACCGGCCTATTTCAGACGAAGACATCTTGGTATGTTTTCTGGTCAGATACATACTAAAATGCCGGGCGAGCGCGACGGTCCTGTCTTTCTTCGAGGAGTGGAGCTTGGCCGGCGTGATGCCGAAGTAGGTGGCGACGGCAGACTCGATATCCGATATGTGGACGATGGGGTCACATCTTTCGAGATGCTCGGCCAGAACGGTCTGTGCCATGGGCAGGTTGATTTTCTCGTTCTGCAGAGCGGCAAAAGCGATCAATTTCAACAAAGCGCCCTCCAACTCACGGACGTTTGTGCGGATATTTTCGGCGATGTACTTTATTACATTTTCGGGGATTGCTTTTGCGATATTCAACCTTCCGTTGCCGGCCGCCAGCTTGCTCGCGTGCTGCCTGCAGATTTCACAGCGGGTCTGGAAATCGGGATTGTTGATTTTCACGACCATTCCCGAGACGAAGCGGTTGACGAGCTTTTCCGAGAGCTGGCCTATCATCTTGGGATGCGCATCGGAGGCCAGAACGACCTGTTTTCCGGCGAGACTTATAGTATTAAAGGTATGGAGAAACTCCTCCTGTAACGACGGTTTGCTGGCCAAGAAGTGAATGTCGTCGATAGCTAACAAGTCCGTTTGTCGCATTCGGCGTCTAAAAGCCTCCAGCTTTTTTGTCTTCAAGGCCAGCACAAACTGATTGACAAAATCTTCCGCTGAGAGATATAGCCAATTAGTTTGAGGGTGCTTCGAACACACCGCATTGCAAATCCCTTGCAGCAGATGCGTTTTCCCCACCCCATACCCTCCGTGAACGAACAGCGGATTGAAAGGGCAATGTTTTTCCTCCACGACGGCTTTCGCCGCGTTGTAAGCCAGTTGATTTGATGAGCCGACAACGAAAGTATCCAAACTGAAGTGCAGCTTTTTCGTTGAAGGCCGTTGTACTTTATCGTTCCGGGCATCCAGCTGATCGTGTGCCCGGGTGACATGCCTGGCCTGCGAATCGAGCTGAGTGCGGCGCAGAGAACCCGAAAGCTCCGGGTCGATGGTAAATGAAATCTTGGGGCGGTTTCCCGTAACCTTTCGAACGGCCCTGCTGATTACATTTGAAAAATGATTCTCTATCCAGCTCGCTATGAAAAGGTTAGGGACACCAACTTTTAAATATCCGCCTGTAAGTGTCATTTTCGTCGAATTCTTAAACCAGATGCGATACTTCTGCGCTCCGACCTCCTCTGCCAGAGCCTGGTTAATAGCGTTTATCTGAGTCGCCGCAGACCGGGCCTGCTCATCCGTGATTGTGCCCTGCATCGATTCTCTCCTCTACCAATAGACTGCCGTTCCTTTGTCAGTGTTAAGATCATCAGTTAATCACAATCTCTCGATTCCGGTTCCACTAAAAACTAAAAAACATAATTAAAACAAATGCTATTATTGGTCTGCGACAAAACAAATCAACGGCTTTTTCGGAAATTTCTTTTCCACTTTGTGAAGGTTGCTGTCAGCATTGAGTTTGCGCACGAAAAAAATTTATTTTGAACAGGTTATACACAACGTAAGTTTGTTTTGTGGATAAGCTGTGGATTGATTTTGTTATTGACTGCTTAGTGTCGGTTGTTTAGCATAGTTTAGCCATCAAATTTCTTTTGGAGAAATAAAAATGAATCGACGTGATTTTTTGAAAGCTATCGGTGTAGGCGCAATCTCGCTTGCAATTGAAGGCTGTGTGAGCACCTCTGGCGGTGGTCACAAGAAAAGATCCAATATCATTATAGGACTGTGCGATGATTTGGGTTACGGCGACCTTGGCTGCTTTGGGCATCCACACATCAAGACGCCGAATTTGGATAAGCTGGTGAGCGAAGGTATGAAGCTAACGGACTGCTACGCGGCGGCACCAGTATGCTCGCCTTCGCGCGCAGGAATGCTGACAGGACGAACGCCTTACCGCAGTGGTGTTTACGATTGGATACCGAATAACAACGTGATGCATTTGAAGCGTGAAGAGATATCCGTTGCGACGCTTTTGAAAGAGGCCGGCTATGCGACC
>Ga0209427_10008619_pt1 | contig 11464 bp, 12 predicted proteins | sample DeeMarSWOR136_30_FD_187465 | JGI IMG/M metagenome (GOLD analysis project Ga0209427, IMG submission 187465) | Marine sediment microbial communities from White Oak River estuary, North Carolina - WOR-1-36_30 (SPAdes) (version 2) | ecosystem: Environmental > Aquatic > Marine > Intertidal zone >... | reverse complement strand
CTCATGCCGCTGCTGAAACAGCCGCTCCACCTTCTCGGCCCCCACAAAGGCCACAGCGGCGACCACTATGATTGCCATGGCAAACACGATATGCTTTCTGCAGGTGATCCGGTTTCCCCTATCTATTTCCAGAATTTACCAACGACTTGCAGTAAATGTCATGAAGCATTAAGCGGAACTGAGGAAGATTTATGGGAAAAGCCCTATGTGAAAGCTGATTACTTAAAGGGTGTACATGGAAAGCTTTTATCACAGGGATTCGATACTGCTCCCACCTGTAATACCTGCCATCCCGCTCATAGTATACGTAAAAGAATCGATCCCTTATCTACAACCTATAAATTGAATATTGATAACACCTGTGGTCAATGCCATGTCGATCAATTGACTGAATATGGTACATCAATTCATGCACGCGCTTTGTTACATGGAGTTCTCGAATCAGCCACCTGTACAGATTGCCATGGCGAACATCAAATCTTTCATCCTGACTCAGCCTATTTAGTCGCCTCACATGATGTCTGCATTGGGTGTCATACAGATCCAAAGCTTGTTCGAAAATATGGATTATCGGAAAATGTTGTCTCTACGTATGTTGATTCTTATCATGGTCTATCAATACAATTGGGTAAAAAGAATGCCGCGACATGCGGAAGTTGCCATGAGAATCACCGCATTCTTCCTTCTCGTGATCCACTTTCAAGTGTCAATAAACAGAATTTAGTAAATACCTGTAGGAAATGCCATCCGGCTGCCTCTGAATCTTTTGCAAAAAGCTATACTCACGAAGCCATGCTTATTAGAAGTAATCCCCTAAATTATTATATTACGCTTATTTATATTTCTCTTATCGTTGGAGTTATCGGTATAATGTTCCTGCATAACCTGATTATTTTTATCAAATATATCAAGTATAAAAAGAAAGAAGAAAAACAATATTATATCATTAGATTCAGGCCACTTGAGATCTATCAGCATGCTATTTTAATGATAAGCTTTACCCTACTTGCCATTTCTGGATTCGCTTTGAAATTCCCTGATGCCTGGTGGGTGAAATGGTTCGAGTCCATTGGAATTGATGAAGAGGTTAGACGACTTATCCATAGAATATCTGCAGTATTCATGATTCTAGTTTGTATTTTCCATGTTTTCTATATTGCTCTCTTCCGACGGGGACGTCATCTTTTAAATCAAATCATGTTTCGCAGAAGGGATATCGGGGAAGTATTGCAAACAGTTAAATATTATCTGGGCTTGACACATCATAAACCCGATTATGAAGAATTCGACTATACAGAAAAAGCGGAATACTGGGCTCTGGTCTGGGGAAATGCAGTTATGGCTTTAACGGGTTTTGTTTTATGGTTTCCTACTACGTTTACAGGATTTGCCCCAAGTTGGATTGTTCGTGCTTCAGAACTTATACATTTTTATGAAGCAATATTGGCAACCCTGGCTATTATTATTTTTCATCTCTTCTTCGTTATTGTACATCCGGAACAGTACCCAATGAATCTGTCATGGTTAACGGGTAAAATGTCTTTAAAAGCTGCATTGATAAAACATCGACTTTGGATTAATAGAATATTTGAGGAAAAGCAGGATTTAGATTTACTTCCCGAGGTTATACAAACGAATTGCACAAGCGTAGAAGATGTGGAAAAAATATTAAGGTTCGGAGAATAAACCACGGCACGAACTATGAATATTTGATATCAGAGAAGTGAAAAAACCTGTAAAATAGTATTTACAGGATTTATTCCCTCTGCTGTTTTATCTGACAAAATAACATCATTCACACTTACTTTCCTTAATTGATATCGATGAATTACCTAACTTCGGCCTGAGTGAGTTTGATTTATTAAATGATGGAAAACCTACCTGGTTATTATAACTTTCTTTTTTTATATAATTGATCAATTTTTCGATAACTGGAGGTAATGAATAAGTTGTGTTAAAGCAAAGATTATTTTGATTATTATCATTATATATTTTGAAAACTCTTTTTGCATCGAAACTAATTCAAGGGTAATGAGAAATCTAAATGGATTTTCAAATTACTTCATAATTCTTGAGGGAAGTAATATAACTATGATACATTATAAATTATTTTTGCATTAATTTATTAATTCTGTTATTTTTGAGTCTCATTATTTTAACTGTTTAAAACGGCTATAATTTTGTTGATCAAATATCAAAAAAAAGTCGTTTCATGATTTTACGATGCGAAGTAATATATAGGAAAGTGATAATAGTAATAATATTTTAGGTGACTCCATATTCCAATTTGTTTAAAATGAGTAAGATAAAATTTAATAATAGAGATGACGCAAAGGCGATTATCGCAGAAGCGCGTATAGGTAATTATCGTCCTTTATCCCGGGCAATAAGTTTGGTTGAAAACGGCAATAAAGCTGCTGAGGAATTAATGCGAAAAATTTTTCCTTTTACTGGGGATGATTATCGTATTGGTATTACTGGTCCGCCAGGGGCTGGAAAAAGTACCTTAATCGCTAAGTTGGTGAAAGTTTTTCGTAAACAGAATAAAAAGGTTGGTATTATTGCAATTGATCCAACAAGCCCCTTTAGCGGTGGAGCTGTATTGGGAGATCGCATTCGAATGAATGAAATCATGTCAGATACTGGTATTTATATTCGTAGTATGGCCACCAGAGGAAGCCTGGGAGGACTTTCAAGAAACACTCAAGTAGTTGCTGATTTAATGTCTGCCGTTGGATTTAAGATGATATTACTCGAAACTGTTGGTGTGGGTCAAGGTGAATTGGATATAGCTGGAGCAAGTGACACGACTATCGTTCTTTTAGTTCCCGAATCTGGGGATAGTATCCAGGCAATGAAAGCAGGTTTGATGGAAATTGCAGATATTTTTGTAGTAAATAAGGCTGATCGGGAAGGTGCAGATAGTATAAAAATCGAGTTGGAGAATATTCTGGGACTTCGGACCTTAAAAAATGAGTGGAAGATTCCCATCATTAAATCTGTGGCAAATAAAGAAGAGGGAATTGAAGAAATTATTGGAGCAATTAGTATGCATTTCTCGTATATAAGAAGCTCAGGAACTTTAAAAGAGAAAAGGTATAACCGGATAGTAAATATACTTCGACAACATATTCGTAATGATATCGAAGAAAAATTTTGGACTGAAAGTAGGAAAAAAATTTTTGAGAAAAGAATTGAAGATATCATAAACCGTCGATTATCAATCCAAGATTTAATAGAAGAATTGCAATTTTTGTGAGTCTTCTTCTGGTTAATCCGATTTTTAAAAGCTGGTTTTGAACAAAATTATCTCACAAAAGGATGTAAAAAAAGAATTTAGTTTTATGAAATATAGTCGATAAACAATAAAAATGTTAGATTTTGTAAATGTAATATTTTATATTTACCAGAAGTTCTTCTTAAACTAAGTTTACATGGGTTCGAAAATCTCAAAACAAAAGCAAATATTCTCTTTATTGCACAATAAGTACGGGAATCTTTGGAATAATTCAGATACTGAGGTTAATGATCTGCAGATATCGAAATCGGAAAAATTCTCTAATGGGTACTCCTCACATCTCATAAATAAAGTCTATAATTTTTATAAGAGTATTATTCAGAGCCTGAACAGTGGATTAATTGCACTTGATTTGGAGGGAGAGATCACTTTCATCAACCAAATGGCAGCGCAGATGCTGGACTATAGTAAAGAGGAGTTGCTTGGTAAAAATATTAAGGAAATTTTTGGCAAAGATGATACCTCTCAGAAATGTATACGGGCTATTTTCATTCCACATAAGCATATTGATGATAGAGAAATTAGCCTGAAGAAAAAAAATGGAACGGTAATTAGTGTTGGATTAAGTTCTTCTCAGATACATGATGAGAACAATAATTTTGATGGAATAATAATACTGTTTCGCGATTTAACAGAAATTCAACATTTAAAAAGCCAAGTTGAACGAATGGATAGATTAGCTTTAATGGGTGAACTTGCTGCCGGTATTGCCCATGAAGTTCGTAATCCACTAGCAGGAATCAGAGCCTCAGCACAATTATTGCAGGAGGGTATAAAGAATGAAAAATTTCAGAAGGATATCGTAGAACGCATCATCAGAGAAGTTGATAAAGCCAATAAACTTCTAAAAGAATTTTTCAAATTTGCTAAACCAAGTAAACCAAATTTAAAATTTCATGATATAGAGATTCTAATTGAGGGTGTTCATCTACTGCTCTCCCCCCAGATGAAAAGACAAAAAGTTCAATTTCATATGAATATGGGAGCGAATATTCCAAAAGTTTTTGTTGATGAAACCCAATTAGAACAGGTATTTATGAATATTTTTCTTAACGCAATTGAAGCCATGCCAGAGGGCGGATCAATAAATATCCTGACTAGCTGTAAAAAATTTGACATTATGGGAAAGAAGCTCGATATTGAAGAAGGACCAAATAATCAATTGAATTTCGTTATAGTTGAAATATCGGATACGGGGGTTGGAATTGCTGAAGATAACCTTGAAAAAATTTTCAACCCTTTTTATTCAAGTAAACCGACTGGATTAGGATTAGGACTATCGATTTCCAGCCGTTTGATTGATGAAAATGGGGGAAACATAGATGTGAATAGTAAGATTGGTAAAGGTACAACGTTTAAGATTGCCTTACCTGCATTTATACATCACTGAGTTCGGATTGATAGGGAGATAGCATGCGAAACACCAAAAGGATTTTAATTGTTGATGACGAAGAAGCTTTAACATTTAGCCTTTATCAAACCTTTATTAATTTGCCTGTTGAATGCGAAGTAATTACAGCTGCTAGTGGGGAGGAAGCCCAGGAGAGAATTGATAAATATAAATTTGATATTGTTATTACTGATATTGCCATGCCCGGTTTAGATGGCCTTGATTTATTGTCTAGAATAAAGGTGAAATCACCTGATACAAGAGTCATCGTCATTACTGCATATGGGTCTGATGAAAGAAAAGAGCAAGCATATAAAAGAGGAGCTGAGAATTATATTGAAAAGCCTTTTGATTTACATCAGATTCGAGATATAGTGATAAAAATGATGAGTTAAGATATGGTTTTGGTAGGAAATCTAAAAGACCTCCGACTTGCAAATATCATTCAGTTGAACTGTATGGAGAGAAATATTGCTAAGGTTACGGTAAGTTCACATGAAGGAACTGGTTTCTTATATTTTGCAGAAGGACAAATAGTCCATGCGGAATTTAGTCCATACATTGGAGAAAAAGCAGTATATGAAATGCTATCACTACATGATGGACAATTTAAAGTCGAAGCCGGCGTTCAAGCCCCGGCGCATACCATAAAACGCCCCTGGAATTCAGTGGTCCTGGACAGTTTAAGAGAATTGGATGAAAAGACGCAACAGAGTGCCTATTCACCAAAGAAAATATCTGCTACACTCTCCACCCAAAAAGGGATTAAAAATGTATTTGTCCTTAATTATGAAGGAGATTTAATAGATGGCAATCTCACTGAAAATATAAATCCTCATCTTTTCACTTTTATTTGGTACAAGCTTAAAAAAGTATCAACGCTGTTTTATACCGATAACTTTTCTTATGCCTATTTGAAAGATTACTGGGGATATCTTTTCATTATAGAATTTAGGGCCAGTTTAGTTTTTGTTGAAGCAGATTTAAATATAATAGTTGATAATTTTGTCAAAATGATTGAGAAAAATTTAAAAAGTTTGGGATAATAATACTCATTATGATAATATCAGAATTTTTAAAGGATCTTACTCGGATCGAAGGTATTCAAGCTATCGCTATTTATCGAAGCGACAATTCCCCCTTGGATATCTGGACGGATTCCAAATTTAATAAACAGATTCTTGAACAAGTTAGTGTCCATTATTTTCAAATATTTTCTGTTTTAGAATCTAGTCTCAGGGATTTTCATGAGACGGTTATTACCTATGGTAAAGGGAAAATCTTTTCCCGGGTTTTTCCTGATTCATTATTGATTATCATTACCCACCCCAATGTTGAAATTAGTTTAATAAGATTTATCATAAATGTTAAAATGACAGAGTTGCTTAATTCTCGACAGTTTCAAAAAATTTTAAAGAAAGTACCGAAAAAAAAGATGCAATTCCTTGACAATAAATACCTTGATGAACAAGAAATTAAATATTTAAAAAGTGTTAAAACTTAAAAACGATTTGGATATTAAGTATTTAAATTATTAAAATTTGTAGACTTATTACCGATTATATCAGTAGAACAATATCAAATTTTATTTATGACCGAGTTAAAAAAAGTCGAAGAGAATATGGTTTTCCAGCTGAATCAGAATCAAACGCCGGAGGAAGCAAATTTAATGCATTTAGAGTGGGCAGTTGTTTCTCAACTCGATGGGCAGAAGACTGTTCGACAAATTGCTGATAGTCTATCTCTCAATACTAAGGAAATTGAAGAAATATTTAAAAAATTAGCAGCTGCAGACCTATTAGTCGTTGTAAATAAATCAGATGAATCCCATTATCTACCTCAAGAATTTTTTAAAACCTTAAATCATGAAATGACTCTTTTATTAGGACCAGTAGCAACTATCATTCTAGAGGATGTTCTGGAGATGATGCATCAACACAGGGAAGGATTTGAGAGGAATCTTCTTCCAGTTTTTATCGAATTGTTAATCAATCAGATTGATGATCAGGTTAAGCAGGTAGAATTTCAGAAAAGGATATATCCAATAGTTAAATCATACATATTTTAAAAGATGAAAAAACTTGCTTATTTTAGTCTGCGATTAAGAATTGCTGTTTTTATTTTAGCTGGAACATTGATTTTCAGCGCATTAATACTTTTTTTAACCTATCAATATATTAACAAGACCTTAACTGATTCACTGATTGCCCAGGGCCGGATTGTAGCAGCTAACATTGCTGAATTGGCTGCCGAGAAATTGATTGAAGATGATATCGTTGGTTTACGTGCAATTATTGAGAAATATAAATATTATTCTAATATTGAATACATTTTAATTGAAGATTTTAATGGCCAGATTCGAACTGATACCTATAATGGCAATATACCCGATGAAATAATTTCGGGGCATTTGGATACGGAATTCAGTGAGAATACCGCGTATAAAATTAAATTGATCGATGTATTTGCTTTAAAAACAAAAGTTTATGATATTAAACAGGGTATAAAAGAAGGTCTTTTGGGATTTGTTCGTGTTGGTATGCAAAAATCATTTGTTACTGCACAAGTGAATCATACTATTGTATATTTGGGAATAGTTTTCTTAATTGGCATATTTTTAGCTATCATTTTAACAATTTTTATTATTACATTACAATTCAGTAAACCTATAGCGCATCTAACTGAGATGGCTTACAAAATTAGCATGGGAGATTTTAATAAACCTGTGCGCGTTCAGGTTAAAAACGAGATTGGTATCTTAGCCGAAGCAATTGAAAGAATGCGAGAAAGTCTAAAATCTTCAATTGAGAGATTAAAAAATAGATAGAAATTTATGAATACAGATATGATCCAAAATTGGAGGAATGACCCAGATGGTCCAAGTAAAAAAGTTAAAGGATGGCAGCCAACAGGTAATACTGACTGCCCAGCAATTTGATGAGATTACCAAAGTTCTCTCTGAACTCGCTGCCAAAACCAAGGCATCTACCATACTTCTAGCCGATATTAGTGGTCAATTGATTACGCAGCGGGGCAATACAGAAGATATTAACACTGCTATTTTAAGTGCTCTTGCTGCAAGTGATTTTGCTGCTACTTCTGAAATGGCTAAACTGGTAGGTGAGGACGCAAAATTTAAACTGTTATTTCACGAAGGGGAAAAAAGGAACGTCTATCTCTCTAATATTGGTGATAATTTCTTTCTTGTAGTTGTTTTTGATGTGAGTGTGACGCTTGGTCTTGTCAGAATCTATACAAAAAAAGCTATTCATAGCCTACTCCAAGTATTTGAAGAATCGGAAAAAGGGGAAGATGTGGGTAAAATAATTGATAAAGATTTTTCAAGTATGCTTGGCGATATGTTAGACGATTCTTTCAAATAATGAAAATTCTTGGCTAATCAGGAAATCAAACTAACGAGGACGCAGGATGTTTATTAATTGGGCTTTGCAGGAGATTAATCTAAAAATTGTTTATTATGGTCCTGGGATGAGCGGTAAAACAACTAACCTGGAATATATTCATTCAAAACTTGATCCATCATTAACAGGAGAACTGGTAACCCTGAAGACCAAAGAAGACCGTACCATATTTTTTGATTTCATGCAGATTGAAGTTGGTAAGATAAAGGGCAAAAAACCAAAGTTTAACCTGTATACAGTACCTGGACAAGTGTACTATGCATCTAGCCGAAAAATTATTTTAAATGGAGTGGACGGAATTGTTTTTGTGGCGGATTCCCAAAGGGATCGGATGGAAGGTAATATTGAAACTTTACTTGACCTGGAGAATAATCTATTAGGTTCCGGATTTTCGCTGGAGACCTTTCCTTGGGTTGTACAATATAATAAAAGAGATTTACCAAATGCAGAATCAATTGCGGTACTACAGAAAAAATTGAATTTTTTCAACGTTCCGCAATTCGATGGCGTGGCTATTAAAGGTGTTGGTGTATTTGATACCTTAAAAGCTGTGATTAATCTTGTTATTCAAAATGTCCAAAAACAATTATGATAAAGATAATTTTTGAAATAGTGTTCCATATCTTCTGCTAGTTATATATTCTTTGTCAAATATTTGTACAGATAATATTGATCCTAAAAAAAGCCTTCTATTTCATAACAGTAGATGGCTTTTTTATTAAAAAGTAAAAGTTTTGCTATTTATCGCCCTCTTCAACCCAGAGGAGCGAAAGGTGTACAATTGTCTCAGTTGCCTTTTGCATATCCTGTACTGATATCCATTCTTTTTTGCTATGAAAATTGTGCCCACCTGTGAAAATATTGGGAGTCGGTAATCCCATAAAAGAGAGTCTGGCACCGTCAGTGCCACCACGGATCAGGCTTTTTTTTGCTTTTATACCTGCTCGCTCCACTGCTTTTATAGCACACTGTACTACCTGAGGATATTTGTCAAGAATATATCGCATGTTTCTATATGATTCTTCAATTTGGAAATCAGCATTTGCACCAGAAAATTTTTTTATTGTTTTATCTAAAAGACTTTTTAATAAGTCTTCTTTCTTCTTTAGTCCTTCCACAGTAAAATCACGAATCAGGAATTTTATGATGGTTTCTTCAACTCCACCCGAAATATTATTGGGATGTATATATCCTTCTCGCTTTTCCGTGGTCTCAGGTGACATGGAATCTTTCGGTAAATTTTGAATGAGGGCAGCCGCAACCTTAATACTATTTATCATCTTATTTTTAGCATATCCTGGATGTACATTTTTCCCCGATATCTTTACTGTCACAGTATCTGCACAGAAAGTCTCGTCTTCAATTTCCCCAGCCGTTTCCCCATCGACAGTATAAGCATATTTAGCACCAAATTTTTTTACATCGAAATATTTTGTTCCTCGACCAATTTCTTCATCAACTGTAAAAGCAATTTTAATTTCACCATGCAAAATTGAAGGAGTGTTTTTGAGTATATCAATTGCGGTCATAATTTCGGTAATGCCAGCCTTATTATCGGCTCCAAGCAGGGTAGAGCCATCTGAGGTAATTATATCATGTCCCAGACAATCTCTTAGAGCAGGATCTGTTTCTGGATCTAATATCTGTTCTGAATCTTTCGGCAATTTTATGCGACCACCCTGGTAGTTATTGTGAACGAGCGGGTACACATTCGAACCACTCACATCAGGAGAGGTATCAACATGAGCAATGAAACCAATAGTGGGTACTTTTTTGAGGTAATTCTTCGGAAGATTTGAAGGAAGTGTTGCGAAAACATAACCATGTTTTGTTAGTTTTACATCCTGAAGTTGCAATGATTTTAATTGATCCACAAGAATTTTACATAAATTTAATTGTTTATCTGTGCTTGGATATGAATTCGATTTTTCATCAGATTGGGTGTCTATCCTTACATATTGCAGAAATCGATCTAACATTTTATCATAATTGAAATTCATAATCTGATTCCTTCCCACTTCTTATATATAACTAGTTTTATCTTATTCAAATATAGAATTATATATAAATTGCAAGTCATAGTTTTTTAATTCTGAAAGTAATGGGAAACAACCTGTTATTTTTTTCGTATTCAATTGAAAAAAAGAGGATAAGTGCATGGAACCAATTTTCATTTTATTGGTCGTAATTATTGGTTTTGCTCTTATTAAAATTTTAATCTGGTTTATAAAAACGGGTATATGTCTAGTATTGTTACCCATTAAGATATTTTTTTTAATTATCCTTAGTGGTTTACTTTTATTTGTCTTACCTTTTACTATAATCCCGGCAATTTTGAGCGTGTTCGTTGCAATTCTACCGATTATACTCATCGTTTTAGGCGTTGTTTTTCTAATTAAATGTGCCACTTAGCTTATCGTGAGTATTATCATTAAGAAATCCGATCAGAATATTTAAATCTTACTATGAAGAATTATCTTTTTAGCAGGATAATTCTACTTCCTTTACCAACATTTATTTGATAATTCAATTGTTTTGTCTTAAGTGATGATAAATAAAATCAATAAGTGTATCGATCGTTTTCTGTACGGGTGGACTAATTTTGTTTCCTAAGGTTAAATCCAATGGTTGAATTCCTAAAAAGTAATCTGGAAACGAAATACCAGCTTCCCTTGTAATCAAAATATTAGGGATAGAAGAGATAGGAAAAAAGGTTCCCCCAATATTTACCATTATTGCTTGTGTTAAAATATAGGGAGTTGGAGATACGTTCAACACGCGTGATATTGTGATTGTAAGAGGGATCAATATCATAACAGTTAAGATATTATTCAGAATAGATGAGAAAACAGCTGAAACAATACATAGTATAATCATCAAAGGAATAGGTTTTCCTTTACTCATTTTGATTGCAATCACTGCTAAAAATTGAAATGTCCCGATTTCATCGGAAATATGGACAATAAACATAATACCAACAATTAACATTAAAGAATGCAGATTAACATAATCCTCTTTTTGAGTTCCTAATAGGAGATCTACAATCAATGAAAAATCCCTTTGTTCGATGAGTGTTAGCACAAAATACGTTATCAAAGCCCCTGAGATAGCCAAAATGGCACGATTCATCTTTTCTGTCATTATGAGAACAATTAAAGCAATAAAGCAACATGTAATGATCAAAGCACTGATTAAAATCCTAATCACCGTGAAATTATTCGTGTTCTTTTTCCTTTTTCATATAATAGAACTGGGGGACTGATTCGAGATGAATGACATTAACATCATTTTTATCCTATCTATTTTTCATTCAGAAATTTTTTTCAATATCTATATTAGTATCTCTTAAAATTC
>Ga0209427_10008618_pt1 | contig 11465 bp, 8 predicted proteins | sample DeeMarSWOR136_30_FD_187465 | JGI IMG/M metagenome (GOLD analysis project Ga0209427, IMG submission 187465) | Marine sediment microbial communities from White Oak River estuary, North Carolina - WOR-1-36_30 (SPAdes) (version 2) | ecosystem: Environmental > Aquatic > Marine > Intertidal zone >... | reverse complement strand
CCTTGAGGCCCCACTTAGCGAGCAAAGCAGCACAGGCAACGCCGCCCGGGCCACTCCCCACCACTATCACATCATATTTTCCTGCCATTTTCCCCCTCCCTTAGTCACATCCTGATCTTGCGCATAGCGAGGACATCTTTGTATTATGCCTTGGCCTCAGCGATAAGAGTAGTTGGGAGGGGCCAAAGCCTGCACTCTTCTTCGCACTTTCCACAGTTCGTCGACAAGGGAATCGGGCTCTTCTTTCCCTGGCTCCTCCCATGGCTTGCCCAGACCCATGTCGGTGGCAATGATCTTGTAGCAGTTGTAGGACTCAGATGACCCGGCATTCGAGCCAACATGCCAGCAGCCGCCTGTGGCATAGAGGTTGCTTATGGGCGTTCTGTGGTTGGCCAGCTCTGGCGTAGGCCTGTGCTCGAACACCTGGAACGGTGAGCGGTCGACTCCGGCCATTGTGCCATTGGGTGCGAGGTTCCTCATGCGCAGGTTATCGTAGGGGCTGTTGGTGTCGATGCCGATAACGTTGTCCCATGTCATGTTGGGGGCATACTGCTCCCAGATATGCATCAGGTTCTCCGCATACTGTTTCTTTATCTGCAGCCAGTCCCTCTCGGAATGCGCACGAGCGGGCGGCGAAAGCTGCTCGTTATGGACGACGTGCTTGCCCGGAGGCGCATAGGAGGGGTCTACCAAGCTGTGGCAACCAACGGTGGGGGCATAGTCCTCCAGAGGGGGCCACTCCAGCAGCTTTTCGCGCATGCACTCCCTGGCGAGATGTATGGGGTCTGGGTCCGGCTGCAACCCGAGCCACATAGTCTCGTGGATGTCGGGATTGAACGCTTCGGCTTTATACTTGGGGGCCTCATGGACGGCGAAGGTGTACCACATGAGACAACCGAAGTTCTTGTCCAGCAGCCTCACTCGCCTCGCTAGCTGTTCCGGTATATACTCCTCCCCGATGATGTCGAAGCAGAGCTGCTCCGGTGACAGGCCACATACAGCTACAAGCTTCCTCGCCTTCACCTCACTGCCATCTTTGAGTCGAATGCCGGTTGCAGCTCCGTTCTCGATGATGGCCTTCTCCACCTCGGTATGGGTAAAGAACTTGCATCCCATCTGAACCAGAATCTGGTGAGCAGCGTGGGCTACCTGATGAGTACCGCCTCGGGCAAAGCCTATGAGCGGGCCCTGCCCACACATGCCTGATATCATGCCGCCTTGGGCCGGCTCATTGATGTCGATGGCAGCGGATATGACCCACCTCAGTATGCACGACTGCAGTTCCGGGCTTTCGAAGTACTCCAAGGTCGCTCGATAGGCGCTTGACTGAAGTAACATGCCATCGGGGGCTAGGCCCACCTCGAGCAGCTTAGGGTAGACGGCGACCTGCCTTTCCATATACTCCGGTTGAACCAACCATTCGGCTGGAACGAAGATACGGTCCATAGTCAACCTCTGGTACTCCTCGCTGCTGTCCAACTCCTTGACCTTCAGCCATTTCTCAGCGTCACGCTCCGAGAATCTGGCGATCTCCTTCGCGGTGCGCTCCCAGGTTGGATCATGCTTGTCGCTGTATATAGCTATGGCAGTCTCCTGATCCCTGAAGACAAAACCAAGGCTGCACAGATGCTGGTCAAATTGGGCACCGTAGTCCCAGAAGTCTGGGAAGTCGCGGTAAAGGGGGGTCCAGTAGAAGGGGAGCATTACGTTGGCGTGGTCATTTCCGCGAAAGCCCGGCGCTGAGAGCTCCTCGGTGCAGAGGCATCCTCCGAGCTCGTGCCTCCTCTCGAATACGCCTACACTCATACCCCCGTACTTCATGAGGTACATGGCGAGAAAGAGTCCTTTATTGCCTCCCCCAACTATCACGGCATCAAACGTATCATCGGGCATGGTAACCCCCTTCTAGAACATTCGCTTTGTCCTGCTAGGCCGACGCTAGAACCGAATTACACTCTTTATTACCTCTCCCCTCTCGAGTGCCGCAAAAGCTTCATTGACTTCGTCCAGGCTGTAGCTCTTGGTGATCAGCTTATCGATGGGTAGTTTACCATCCATATACAGGTCAATATATTTTGGAATGTCGACAAGGGGCTTTATGTCACCCTGCACGCAACCGATAATTGTCTTGCCCAGGAGGAATTCCCAGGTAGCGATACTTAGCGCGGTACCGAGGGGGGCCATTCCAACTATGATGCACTTTCCTCCATTGCGAATAGAGCCGAAGGCTTGAGCCATAACATCTGTATTCCCGATACATTCAAGCGCATGGTCTGATCCACCGCCTGTCAACTCCATAACCTTCGCCATGGGATCCTCATGCGATGCATTGACTACATAGTCGGCCCCAAGCTCTTTGGCCATTTCCAGTTTCCGATCCACAGTATCGACGGCGATGAGCTTGCCCGCTCCTGCCAGCTTGGCCCCCATAACGGCGCTCAGGCCTACACCGCCGCAGCCATAGATAGCTATACTCTCGCCCGGCCTTATGCCCGTCGTGTTCATCGCAGCTCCGATGCCGGTCGACGTAGCACAGCCCAAGGTGCACACTGCTTCAAAAGGGGCATCATCCCTGATCTTCACCGCTGAGCGCTCATGCACCACAGCGTACTCAGCGTAGCAGGCAAGGCCAAAGAGGTGGTGCAGCTCTTGATCGCCTTTGCGCAGACGTTTTCCTCCCCCGGGTAGAGTTGCATTCATCTGAATTGGTAGGTTCTCTACGCACATCGTTGGCCGACCCTCGACACAGGGCCGGCATTTGCCGCATGAGAATGCTACCATCATAACAACGTGGTCGCCAGGCTGGAGCATGGTTACGCCAGGCCCCACCTTCTCCACAATGCCTGCCCCCTCGTGCCCCATTACCACAGGCATAGGCTGAGGCATTTCCCCTATCATGAAACGGAAATCGCTGCCACACATTCCTGTAACCACGAGCTTCACCAGCACTTCGTTGGCCTGAGGCTCATCAAGGGTGACTTCTTCCACTTTCAGCGGTGTGTTGGGCTCATAACATATAGCTGCTTTCATTGTTCCTATCCTCCTCTAGTGATCCCGTTCAACCGAACATCCCTCCACCAGCTCCCTTGGCGCTTTCAGGATTGTGCAGGATGTCTTCATCTATCAGTTGCTTTATCTCGTCTTCCGACATACCCAGCAGGTCGCGGCATATCTCCTCGGTATGCTGGCCCAGCAGGGGAGCTGGCGTGCTCTGTAGAGGTGGACACCCGGATAGCCTGAAGGGCACACCTGGATAGAGCCTCTTGCCCGCCACAGGGTGATCCAGCTCTATGACTGCGCCCAGCCACTCAAGCTGCGGGTCGGCAAGGGTGTCAGTGGCTCGCTGAACCACACCGGCTGCTACGCTGGCAGCCTGCAATGATTCCATAACTTCATGGGCGTTCAGGGTTGCCGTCCATTCTCCAATCATACTGTCCAGTTCGTCAACGTTTTGCAAACGGCCCAGAAGATCAGCAAATTTGGGGTCTTTGGTCCATGCAGGGTTACCGATGGCATCACAGAAACTATGCCACTCTTCGTCGGTGAACACAGCTATCGCGCACCATTCGTCTGCACCCTTGCAAGCGTAGCAGCCATGAGGGGCGGCGTAAGGGCTTCGGTTGCCCATCGGCTTTGGAATCCGCCTGTTAAACGTATATTCCAAGTAATGCTCGCCCACGAGGCTGGCCGCGACCTCTGTTTGAGCCAAATCGATGAACTGCCCCTTGCCTGTCCGACGCCTGTAGTCAAGGGCAGCCAAAGCGGCTATCACAACATGCTTGCTGGCCATGTGGTCGGGCAGGGGCGAGTTGGAGCCCACGGGATAGGGGTCATCGGGCTGAGCCCAGATGGAGAGCATGCCGGAAGCAGCCGAGAGCATCGGGCCATAGGCCTGGAAGTCACTGAAGGGCCCGCCGCCGCCAAAGCCCTGGCTGCTGACATAGATAATCTCGGGGTTGAGCTTACGCACGTTCTCATAGTCGAACCCCAGGCTTTTCATCACGCCACCGCGGAAGTTCTCCACCAGGATATCGGCCATCTTGATCAGTTTGCCAACAAGCTCTCTTCCCTTCTCGGTTCTCAGGCTCACGCCGAAGCTCCGCTTGTTCCGATTTGCCTCATTGAAACCGGCAATGTTATTGATATCGGGCCCGATAGTTCTCATGAAATCTGGGTTGTCCTTCGACTCTATCTTGATAACGTCGGCACCTAGCTCACCGAGAATCTTACAGGCGTCAGGGCCTACACCGCCCGTGCCGAAGCTCAACACCTTGATATCTTCCAGAGGCGGCACTTCGTCCTCCTTGCTACACTACTCGGGCAGCCCTGAGGGCCACCAGATCGGCCTTTGAGAAGCCCAGCTCCCCACAATAAATCTCCTCGTTGTGTTCGCCGAGGCAGGGAGCGGGGCGTTTTATTGCGGCTGGTGTCTCCGTCCACTTGTATGGCGGCCCGGGATAATCACCCTTGCCGGCCACGGGGTGCTCCACCGCAACAAAGTATTCCCTGGCTTTGGTATGGGGACTAATATAGAAGTCCTCTATATTCAATATGGGGGCGATGGGCACACCTTCTCGTTTTCCCGCTTCAAAGAGCTCCATCATGGTGTACTTCTCAGTGAATTCCAGCATGAGAGCGTACAGGTCATCGGCATTGGCGATGCGGTAAAGGAAACCCCGCCACTCCTCCGTGAGGAGCACCTCGGGGCTGCCCAGCACCCGCACCAGCGCATCCCACTGCCGTGGGGTGAGGGCTATCACCCGAATTAGACCATCTTTGCAGGGGTACACGGGGTAGACGGAGGCCCCCATACGTGTCTCGGAAGTCGGCGGCGGGCCATCGGGATTGAGGGCATAGGAGTAGTTTGGCACTATCCAGGGATAGAGACCCATACGAGAGGTCTCGTGTACAGAGGCGTTGATGTACTGCCCCTGCCCCGTAGCGCCACGCATGTAGAGGGCGGCGAGTATCCCTATGCTAGCGTGAACTGAAGCTGCGTCGTAGGCGGGCGACCCTGGCAGCAGGCAGGGTTCTTTTCCGGGGTAGCCGCTGGTGATCATCACGCCGCTCATGGCGAAATCAACGAGGTTGGAGCCCTTGCGATCCTTATAGGGGCCTGCGTGACCGAATTCTGTGATGCTGGCCATGATAAGCTGGGGGGTTATCTCCTTCAGTGCCGCATAGTCAAGGCCTAAGCTGCCCATATAGTCTGGCGGCGAGTTGTCCACCAGGACATCGGCTGTTTTGACCAGCTTCTTGAAGATATCACGGCCTTCCTCGGTATCTAGGTTCAGGGTTATGCCGCGCTTGCTGGCGTTGCGGTGGAGGAAATGGAGGCTCTTCTCAGGATGAGGCACATCATCCACAAACGGAGGCATAGCTCTGCCGCGGTCACCTTCCGGCCTCTCGATCTTGATCACATCCGCGCCTAGATCGGCGAACAACTTGGTACAGTAAGCACCCTTGCTGTCAGCGAGATCCAAGACACGGTATCCACTCAGAGCGCCTTCTTGTTCTTTTGCCAAACAGCGCCTCTTTTCCACTCTAGGCTATACCGGTCTAAAGCATCCGATATAATAGCATCTCTCGCTGCCCTAGGCCAGCGGTTCGAAGTATCCAGTTTGGTTATTGTAGGTACGTCTTAATGTACTTCTCCATCTCGGGCGTTGGTTTCCACCACTTAGTAACACCCAGGTCGTCGGCCACTCTATTCGCACCGATATAGCCAGGCCCCCCGAGCACTAGCCCTCCTGGATATGTGGATGCACCACATGTATAAAGGCCCTCGATGGGCGTCGCTGTGCTAGAGCACTCCTGATTGGGCCGGAAGCAGAATAGCTGTATCGGCTTGTAGTCGCCGTGCTTGATCGCGCCGCGGCGCATGTTGGGGAAACGAATCTCGATGTCCTCAGGTGTCTCATAGGTGGTCGTGATTATGTTCTCTCGAATCATGTTCGGGGCCGCCTTCCGCCATTTGGCCAGTGCCGCCTCCTCCAGCTCCTTGCCCTGCTTATCCCAGCCGCCTTCAATTTCATACGGAGCATGCATCTGGAAGAACGAAATACTCTTGCCTGGCTTGTCGCTCAGGTGAGGATCGAAGAAGCTCTCACAGGTGGCATGCCCACCGAAGTTATCAGCTACCTTGCCTGCCACCACATTATCCCAATGGGCCAGAAGCTGGTCTGTGCTCTCAATGCCGAAGATGGTCATGAAAGACTCGTTGATCCAGGGGTCGTCGCAAGCATAGCGCGGGGGCTCCTCGGAGGCGACGTGGAGCGTGTAGTAGCTCCACTTGTCGTACGTCCATCCGTCGATTAACTCCTTCAGGGTGGGCGGCAGGTTCTCCGCGCCAACCAGGTCAAGGAAGGTGGTGTGGGGGTCAAGTGTGGACATAACCACTTTGCTGCGCAGGGAACGACCCTCTGCGAGCTCAACCCCGGCAACGCGACCGTTCTCCATCAGGATGCTGCTCACCGGCGCATGTTCCAAGATCAGCCCTCCGGCCCTGACGATCTCCCTTGCCATGGCGCTGGCGAACTTGTGCGAACCCCCATAGCAGTAACACTTGTTCATCCCACGGCAAAGAAGGAGGGGAACAAAGAAGCCTATGCCCGTCTCCCTGGGATCGAGCCCCCACATGCAACTGACGTATAGTAACAGAGCACGCACGCGGTCGTTCTCGAAGGTCTCGGTGATGATGTCCAGCGGGCTCCGCTCAATGAGCTCCAGCATCTCATTGCCAACGTCAGTGCGCTGCAAAGCTATGGTCATGTCCAGGGGAGACATGGGAGGTACATAGGTGGCTGGAGCCACTATCTCCTCCACGATCCTACGCCAGCCCCTCATGACCTTGCCGAAGGCGATGGCGTCCTTGAAAGAGAACTTGCTGATGGAGTCCTTGGTGTCCTCAATCATGCGTGTCAGCAGCAGAGACCTCCCATCCTCGAACACCATGCCGGTCTGCGCATTGGGCTTGATCCAGACAAGTGCTGACCCATCCAGATCGAAGTCCCTGATCACAGGCATGTAGTCGACCATCAGGTGGTAGACGACATGCGGGTTGGAGGAGTAGCAGGGATAGAGGATTTCGTCTGTAGCAAGGCCGCCACCGATCTCGTATCGAGCTTCCACCAAAGCCACCTTAAGTCCGGCCTTGGCCAGATAGGCTGAGGCCATCAGACCGTTGGGCCCAGCTCCTATGACAACGACGTCCCAATCGCTTTCATCGGGAAACTCCTCAAACATATGCCCGAAAATATCTTCCATCGCTATAATGCTTCCCTCTCTAACGCCGCGGTATCGCAGGTACCTTGCCCGGCTGAGGAATGTAGTATGGCGAGGGATACCACCAATCGCCCGGTTCAGCGATACCATCTTCGATGAGTATGTGCATCAGGTTATACGGGATGGCCATCAGGCATAGCGCTCCGGGATGGCCTGTCGTCTGGTGGCAGGTATAGAGACCATCGATAGGGGTGCGGTAGCGAGCGAGCTCAGGGATGGGACGCTGGGTCCACAACTGGTCTTTGCAGTGGCGGCTGCCGCACCAGGTGCCCCCGATGAGACCGGTGTTGCGAAACTCAACTTCGCGGCCAGTTGCCGACCAGTGATGGATGATGTTCTCATCCTCAAGGCCATCTATAGCTTTGCTGAAGGCCTTACGCATGTAGGCGTCCAGCTCTTCCTTATTCTCGTTTTGAGCCTCCGGCCCTTCGATCTGGTACTCAGGTATGGGGACATTTACCTCGAAGGCAGCCGAGATGTGTCCTCTGGGGTGGGAGGCTTGGCAATCCGTGGGATTGAACGCCTGCGATGGGGTCAGAAACCATATCAGCTTCTCTGGCGGTAGGCTGGGGTTCCTCTTATGACCATCGACATCAGCTACGTTCTCATAGTAGAGCTCCCTTGAATCCGAGGGGTAGACGCCACCTGAAGGGATGCCAAATGGGCCTGCCACACCGGTTTCGCTCTCAGCCATCGCCTTAAGTCTTGGTGCCCATTGCAGGGGCCTGCGGGTGTGGAAGGTGGACACGTAGAGGGTGCCATTCTTGAGGCTGATATCCCTTACTTTTTGCAGGAATCCCGGGTCGAAGTGCTGCCTCCCGATCATCTTAAGGAAGGTCTGCTGGTAGTCAACAGCTGAGATGACCGCTTTGTTCGCCCACACCTTCCTTCCGCCAGGCGCAGCAGTCTCCCTCAGTCGTACTCCCATTGCTCGCCCGTCCTCGACAATGATCTCATCGACGGGACATGTAGTGCGCACCACTGCACCGTGGCTTACGGCGCAGCGATGGATGGCATGGAAATAGCCGTGCAGGCCACCGCGAGGAACGCTCAGCTTGCCTGTGTTTGGCAGAATCAGGAGCTGGACGGAGAGCAAAGAAGGGACGGCCACGCCCTCCCAGTGGCCGGCGGCCCCCGATGCCCAGGCGGCGAAAGCCATGGTGACCTTGAAGGGCTCGCTTTCGCAATGCTCGTCCATGAGGTCGAACATGGTCCACTCGCGCAACTCGTGGGTCCAGACATCCGGCTGGTATTTTTTGTACACCTGCATATAGGGCACGTTATCGTCCGTCACCTCAACTTCGGGCGGGTGCGGCGGGCACCAGAAAGTGGCGCGCATAAGCTCTTTAGTGAATACAGGCTGACCGAGCATGCCGCCCAACTTACCAAAGCCCATCATGTCCTTTTGGGTGATGGGACTCACTCCCTGGGTAGTTGTGCTACCAGCGCCCAGCGATTTTATCATGTCAATCGGATTCCATGTCATGCGGAAGCCGTACTTATGCAGCTCCAGTTGCTCGAAGCCTGGGGCAGGTGCCGCGTACATGAGCATGGCGTGGGGATAGATGCGTACCCCTGGTATTGGCTCCACGGTCTCACAGGCCCCGCCACACTCCACCCTCTCCTCCAGCACGCAGACGCTCAGCCCGCACTTGGCCAGATATGCCGCTATCGTCATCCCATTGGGTCCCCCGCCCACAACCACAACATCATATCTTTCATCCTTGCTCATATAGCCTACACCCTTTGCAGTGTGACTAGCATTCTATCGCAGCGACAGACACAAATCAACCGCCCCTAGAGTCGGACAACGCTAGAATAACGCTAGCATAAGTCCTGGAAGCGCCAAAGAGTATGGTGCTAGTCCTTTTTCTATCCTTCTACCATTTCCTGACGACTCCTGGGGGGTAGCACCATGTGAGGTAGTGGTGGCATGGTATGGACAGCAGTGTTGCCCCTGACGTAATGAAATAAGGGAGTAGAAGATATTCTCAGACAACGCAGAAGCCGTGGAGAAACAGATTGATGGGAAGGAGCAAGACTGGGGGTGGTAGTTGTAGATAAAGGTTATCTTATCCCCTTACACTCCTCAGATAAACTCTATAACTTCGGCAGCCTGGACGCAACCGATAAGCACAGGCGTAGCTCCGACCACGGGGAGAGAGGTGGCTGGCACCCAAGAAACAGACTGTTAGCCAGGGCCTCAATAAAGCTTGGCAGCGAGATCAGGTAACCCCAAGCTGTTCAGCTTCTCTTTCAATGGGCGACCGTTGGCATCAAGACCCCTTGCCTTGTAGTAATCTTTTAGCATGAGTTCTACGTTGGGCACGGAGCCTGCAGCACCGCCCTCGGTGTGAGGGGTCATGATCCGCTTCGGCATTCGGTCGTCTGCAGCCGTGACGCCCATGAGATTGTTCAGACCTCTAAGAAGCATCCAGATACGCTCGCCGCATTCCATAATCTCATTAAGATTGTAGTCAAAACCGGTGGTGGTTTTCAGCGCCTCGGCCAGATCGGTAATGCTCATGGACATGAGGGCGAATCGGCACATCGTTGCTGAATCTGTCAACATGTCCAAGTTTTCGCACCTAACGTTTAACTCACCCTTGCCCTCGTCCCCCTTCGGGTCGTAGGCGGCGGTTATACCAATATCTGACCAGGTAAAGACCCAGTTTTGTTCGACCGAGCCTATCGTAGATGCGACGTGACAGGCGCCACGGTTGGACGTCATGAAACTCAGACCATGTCCATGGGACCCTCGAACGTCGTACATAGGGAACTCGAGGCCCTTGATCTCAACTGTGAAATCCTCAGCGTTGTGACCGATTTTCTGGGCGGCGCTTCTGCTGCCCTCCGCCAGCACATCGCCCAAGCCCTGGCGTTTGGCTATCTTTTCCATCACCGCCAGAACATCATCGGGATTGCCCCATCTCAACTGGCCCCCATCGAGGTCTTTTGAGGTAATAAGACCTTTCTCAAAGCACTCCATAGCAAAGGCGATAGTGACGCCACAGCTAATGCTGTCCACTCCGTATCGGTTGGCCATCTCTCCCATCTTGAGTACCGCTGCCAGATTGTCAATCACAAGCAGGGATCCAAAGGCACAATCTGTCTCATACTGAGGTCCGGGACCTTCCTCAATTGCGTAGGGGCCCTCTGCTACCTTGACCGTTCTCTTGCACGCTATTGGGCAGGTCAAACATGCGTGCGGCTTGGTCAGGTACTGCGCGGTTATCGTGCCGCCGGTCAGCTTTGGAGCCAAGAAATTGCCATCACCTACTGTGAAGTTTTTAACCGGTAGAACCCCAGTTATAGCATTGACCTCTACAGCCATGGCAGTGCCGGCGGAATTGAGGGCCTGTGTTTGGACACCTTCCTTGACCTTGGCCAGTGCGTCTTTGCGCACATTTTCATATTCCTTGGGCATGGCCGGCGCCACTTTGCCAGTTCCACGGATCACGACAGCCTTCAGCTTCTTGGAACCCATGACCGCTCCACCGCCGCAGCGGCTTATGAAGCCCCACTTCCCGTTCAATATGCTGGCGAACTTCACTATGTTCTCTCCCGCAGGACCGATCTCCAGCAAATCCGCCTTCGCCCCGTACCGTTGTTTTAAGATGTCGGTGGTCTCATAGCAGTCCTTGCCCCAGAGGTCTGAGGCGTCTTTGATCTCAACCTTGTCATCCTCAATCACTAGGTAGACAGGCTTGCTTGACGTACCAGTTATTGCGATTCCGTCGTAGCTTGCCCTCTTCAGCTCGGCAGCGAAGCTGCCTCCAGCCGATGCCTGCCCCCAGATACCCGTCTGCGGGGATTTGAAACATGCCACAACGCGCGATGATGTGGGAAAGTTCGTTCCCCCTAAGGGGCCTGCCATCAGAAAAAGAACGTTCTTCTCACTCAGCGGATCAACATCTGGGGGAACGCGGTTGAGAAACAGCCTAGCTGCCAAGCCACTGCCCCCGATGAATTTCCGCAGCACGTCGTCTTCTATCTTGGTGGTTCCGACACTGCCGGTGCTTAGATTGACATCCAGGATTTTCCCTCTGTTGGTCCCCATTTCCACCTCCTTAGGTTTGAAATCCTGTCCCGACTTCTTACGGCGAGAATGTACCACTTTCGCAGATGACATGCAACCCGAATCATCCGCTTGCCACGGACAAAGAAATTTATCCCAGGTA
>Ga0209427_10008617_pt1 | contig 11466 bp, 12 predicted proteins | sample DeeMarSWOR136_30_FD_187465 | JGI IMG/M metagenome (GOLD analysis project Ga0209427, IMG submission 187465) | Marine sediment microbial communities from White Oak River estuary, North Carolina - WOR-1-36_30 (SPAdes) (version 2) | ecosystem: Environmental > Aquatic > Marine > Intertidal zone >... | reverse complement strand
GCTTTGAGGAAAAGGTAAAAACCATGCAGTTTGAACTTAAAGCAAGAGAAGAGGAAAAACAGAGACAGGAAGAGGAGTTAAGAAAATTGCAGGAGAGGATAGAGGCATCAAAACTGCTTGCGGAACAAAAGGCGGGACTTGACGAGGAACTGAAGCAGAAACAGAAGGCATTATCAGGGTTTGTATCTAAATACGAAGATGAAATAAAAAAATATGAGCAAAAGATTAAAGCGAAAACCGACGAACTCACGGCAATCCGGCAGCAAGTAGAAGATTCAAGGATTCCCGGGCAGGGGGGATCAGAATTTGACTCCGAAAAACAAAAAATTCTCCATAATCTTGAAAAACTTGAATCTGATAGGGTGTCAGGCGGCATAGGCAGGCACAGCTACGAGTTCTGGAAGAAAAAATACACATCCGAATTGAAAGTTCTTGACATTGATACTAAAACCATTAAAGCGGGAGGTGATGTACAAAAGCAGGGGGGAGCCGAAGAGACGGCAACTCAACAGGGAGATTATGTTCATGGAAAAGAACTCACGCCTGAAGAAGAACTCAGGAAAAAGTGGTTTGACGGCAAAATCGGAATCGTGGAATATGAAAAGAGGTTGAAAAAGTTAAGTAAAATTTAAAATTAATTTTAATTTATGTTTTATTTTCTTTATTCTTCCTCTTCCTCTTCAAAATTTATCTGGACGGTGTCTTTCCCTAAAACCTTTATCTTTGCCTTTACACCGACCCTTGCACCAATCCTTTGAAGTTTTTTAGGTATCGTCATGCCCAGAGAATGACCGAGCGTAATTATTCTTCTCTGCGTGTCTGTTTTTTTGGAAATTTCCTTTAATTTCAGAATCTCTTCTGTCTGACCCGGCGTAAAGGAAATATTGCCGCATTCACTGCATTTAAAGCCGCCCACAATGAAACCTTCAAATACTACCTTGTCCTCCTTCATAGTCCCTCCGCAGTTGCATTTCATACCTTTCATCGTTGGTTTTAAATAATAAGAGGGTTAATTTTTTATATTATAATTTTTTATATTATAACATATTATATATTTAATTTCATTTAAATTTAATTGAATAATATTAAAGTTTAATTAATAACAATTTCAGATTAAAATTTATAAAAATAATAATAAAATAAATAACAAATAAATAACAAAACATTAAAATGTATCCAATGGGAGCAGCAGCTTATGACAGAGCAATTACGGTTTTCAGTCCCGACGGCAGGTTATTCCAGGTAGAATATGCAAGAGAAGCGGTAAAGCGGGGAACAACAGCAGTAGGAATTACTTATGATAACGGCGTACTGCTTGCGGTTGATAAAAGTATCGGGACATCATTGATTGTGCCTGAATCGGTTGAGAAAATATTTCAAATTGACGAACATATAGGAGCCGCAGCATCAGGGCTTGTTGCGGATGCAAGGCGATTGGTTGAAGATGCACGACTCCGCGCGCAGAGAAGCCGGCTTGCGTATAATGAGCCGATAACGGTTTCAACACTTACGAAAAGTTTGTGTGACCTTGAGCAGACCTATACCCAATACGGGGGAGTAAGACCATACGGAACCGCACTTTTAATCGCGGGCATAAATGATGAGCCGCAGTTATTTGAAACTGATCCGAGCGGTGCGTTTACACAGTATATTGCAGCAGCAATCGGAATCGGAAAGCGGGATGTTGAAAAAATATTTGAAGCGGAATATGAAAAAGGCTCGGCTGACAATGCGATACACCTGGCACTTAAAGGGTTAAACAGCGTTTCCGAAGAGAAGATTAAAAAGGAAAGCATAGATGTAATTACAATTGATACCGAAAAAAAATATCAAAAGGTCAGCAAAGAGGAAATCGGGAAGTTTATAGGTGAACTGTAATTAAATTAAAATTTTCATTCCAATCAATCTTCTAAAAATTTATTCTAAAAATTCAATGCACAATTTACAAAATGAAAATCAAAACAACTGATCTATGGATATTATCCGGGATAATCGGGATACTTTTAATAAGCGGGTGCATCGGCGAAAAATCAGGAGAGTGGCAGGAAACGGGTGAAGAGCAGCCGGGGTCAGGGCAGGAGCAGGAAGTAACGATTCAGGAAGAACCTGCCGGAGAAGTAAATGAAACGGGACCCGGTTCAAAACCCACAGGAGAAGTGAATGAAACCGGACATGAGCAGGAACCTGCCGGAGATGCTGATGAAAAAGAAACGGTTAAAGTTGAAAATTATCCTGGCAATGATTGGTGTGTGCCTACTCCGGGAAGGAGCCGCCCGACAGATACTGCTGCGTGGGTTGAAGGCATTGTTGAATTCAAGGGAAAACAAATGTGTCACAGCAGTTATATTTCCGGGACAATGCAGTATGATGTATATTCCACAAGAAATGAAGAGGAAGTCTGGAGAGTAAAAACTTATTCTAACGGAACGGTTGAAGAGTCAAAAATTGAATCACCAAAGGAACTTGAAGAGGTGGAATCATTTTTATCTACTGCCAAAAAAACTATTAAAGAACCCTCTGATCTGGTTTTAGAACTAAACGACCTTCCTGAAGATAAAGGATATAATATTATACCGGATAAAACAGGGGCAACAACAAAAGAGGAACACACTTACTCGCCCGAAAAATTAGTTGAAGTGGGCTGGGAAGGGGGATATAAAATAGTTTTTGACAACGAAAAATTGTATTTATTTAACCTGAGCAAGGACTACAAGAAGTACCTTAAAGAAGGTGGTGTTGACGAGCAGCTTAAAAAGGAATTCAAGGATAACAAAATATCTCTTTCAAAAAGCGACACGGTTTACAAAATAAGCGATAAAAGATGGAAGATACAGGATAAAGATTGGGTACGAAAAAGCAAGATAGAATTTTATATAATAGAGGAAACAGGTGAAAATTTAATGGTATATGAAAAGTCGGTGTCTTATATAATAGATTATCGCTACATATTCAACACAAATTCCGTTTACAATCCTGATAAAATAAAAGAAGTATTTAACGACTCAAAGCAAACAATGCCCGATTCTTTTGTTTTCGTATCCGAACAACCGGTGGGTGATGAGTGCATGCTTTATAAAAAAGAGTTTAGTGAAGGAAATTTTAATTATACCGTGTATGCCGTTATATTCAGGAAATTAAATGTATATGAGGAAATCCAGGTTATGGGATTGTCCGGCGGGCTCCAGCAAAGAGAGATTATGGAACTTGCAAGAATACTCGCGGAAAAGATTGAGTGAAAAATGAAATAATTAATCCGGAAGGGTTTTTGAAAAATAATTTTTGTGAAATTAATTTTTTAATATTTAATTAATTGAAGTTAATTTTTAATGAGTTAAATTAAATCTAATTCAAGCATAAAAATCAAAAATGTATTCGTCTATTAAAAAAATCGGGAGCAGTTGGTTTGTGCGGCTGCCGCCTGAAATCACGAGAGGAACGCCTGTGCGAGACGGGGATGAGGTCTTTATAGACAGGCACGGTAAGCTTGTGAGGGTGCGGCTTAAGCCGAAAAAAGAGAATATTTCAACGGAGGCGGAAAAACTTGTGGAGATGATGGATGCGCACTCCCTGGGGAATTATAAATTCAAAAGAGAAGATGCTTATGAATAAAAATGAAATTAATTGATACAAATATTCTTGTCTATGCATTTGATGTGGAGTCAGAGCATCACAAAAAAGCAAAAGAGGTTTTAAAAAGCGCACTACAGGAATGTGAAATGGTGTTAAGCGCACAGAATCTTCTTGAATTTTATTCGGTTGTCACAAAAAAAATTCCTGCTCCGTTAAGCCCGGATGAAGCATACGCAATTATTAACATAATCCTGAAAACCCCTGAAATCATGGTCATAACCGCAAGCCGGGACTGCGTCAAAAATGCGGTTAAAATTTCAAAGGAAAAAAATCTGCGGGGCGCAAGAGTGTTTGACGCCGTAATTTCGGAAACAATGAAGGAATACGGAATTGAAATAATATTAACGGAAGATGACAAACACTTTGAGGCGCTTGGAATTTACGCTAAGAATCCGCTGGTTGAGTAATAATTGAATAATTTTAAATTCTAATTAAAACCAAACAAACAAAAAAATAATTTCACTATCTTTCAAATATTTTAAAATTAAATTTCAAAATGCAAACAAAAATATCAAAACTCCTCCTGGAGTGCGATGCGATAAAATTCGGCGAGTTTGTCGGAAGCTCGGGAAGGACTTTGCCTTACTATGTTGACCTCCGCCTGATTCCCTCGTATCCGGGAATTTTCCATAAAATTGTTTCTGCTTATATAAAATTAATTGAAGAAAATAAACTCGTCTTTGATAGGATTGCAGGCGTTCCAATAGGAGCCCTTCCTTTTGCATCAGCCGTTTGCTATAGAATGAAAAAGCCGCTTTTAATCCTTAGAAAGGAACCGAAAGGACACGGAAGGGCAAAACAGATTGAAGGCATCCTGAATAAGAACGATAAAGTTCTTGTAATTGAAGACCTGGTAACAACTGGTGGGAGCGTTATTAAAACAAAAGAGGTGCTTGAAGGTGAAGGTGCAATTGTTCCGGATGCCATTGTTATACTTGACCGTCTTGAAGGCGGGAAGGAAAATCTTGAAAGTAACGGATTAAAACTTCATAAAGTAACAGACACACTGAATGTGATTTCGGAATTGAAAAAAGAAAATTTAATTTCAATTGAAAATTACAATAAAATTTTTAGTTATATTGCAACTTTTCAAAATAAATAAGTCAGGGGTTAGTAAAGAGGAGTTGGGGGTCAGGGACTGGGATCTGGGATTAGAAAGCCAAAACTAACCCCTAACAACTAACCCCTAATCCCCCGCATAAAAATCAAACAACGGAAACCTCGGCGATTTCAAGCCGCCCGATGGGACAGATATTTTTAATGTTGTGATACATCTCCATACCTAATTTTTCAGTAGTTAAAAGATGCGTAAAATTCTGGAGCGAATCTCCTTTATGGGCGTTTAACATTCTTGACATCTTTTTTATTATCTCTTTTTTCTGTGCCGATTGCTTATGCCCTCTTGTTGTCACCATAATTTTTATTCTCATTTTCGCATCGGGAAATTCTATGTCTTCTACAAATTGAATCTTGCTTGAACCTTCCCTGACCATTGAATTTAAATAATTTCTTGCAACAATATATTTTTTAAATTTTGTATGAACTCCCGTACCTTCCGCTGTGATGAGTTCAAAAATCAGGTTCTGGTGCTGTTTTGCCTTATCTCCCGTAACATCTCTCATTGAAACCTTAATTGTTCTTCCCGAAAGCTTTTTCGCATCGGAAGACATTGTAGTTCCCAGCACCTTGTAATCATAGTCCTGCGGTGCTAAAATTTTATACCTGGTCTTTTGCTTCCATTTATCAATCGCTTTTCCTCTTCTTCTTGCCATTTTACAATTAGAATATTAGAATTTACTTAAAATTAATTCAAATAATCAAGTCCGTTTTTGAGTTATACAAATAGATATCGCAATTGAAAGCGACGCCTGTTTTAAATAAATCTTTTAAATTTGAATTTTACACAGATTTTATGTTAACCACTAACCGGCTTACAACTCTCCGCTGTCATATTTCCGCCTGCATCAAATTCCCTCACGCACCTCTCACCCGCGTCTATTACTGTCTGCTGGTGCGATTCAACCTTTCCGTCAACTCCATATTGTATGCGGTCAACAAACTCTATTTTATTGTCCATGCTGTAGCACCAGGTGCTTGAAAATGATATTCCGACACTTCTTCCCGCGCTGTGAACGCAGCAAATGTACATGGTTTTTTCATTTATTTTTCGCTTTTCCATTTTCCCCTGGTGTTCGCTTTCGCACCATGCAACCTCCTCGCTGTCCAGTTCCGGGGCGTCCTCAACCTGCGTGCAGGTTTCTTCTATCTGGTTTCCGTTTGCATCAAATCTGCTTATACATTTCTGACCTCCCGCTTTAATTGTTTTTTCGTGCAGTTCAAGCGAACCGTCCACATTTTTAACCTGGAAATAATCACGATATTCTATTTCACCGTCCCTGCTGTAGCATCGTGTGTCCGAAAATGCTATCCTGAGGCTTCCCCCGCCGTGATGAACACAGCACAGGTTCATGGTTTCCCCGTTTATTTCCTGCTCCTGCATTTTTGCTTCGGGATCAATTTCCGTACACCAGGTGTCGTCCTCTTCTGATTCTTCTGTTTTGTTTGCTTCTACAGTTTCATTTACTTCTTCTTCGGTTTCGTTAGCGTTTTTTGTATAATTTTCTTCTTTTTCTTCCTTGCCGGCTTCCAATCCGGTATCATTTTTTTCTCCCGCGCCTGCTGATTCACCACCTGTTTCTTCTTTACCTTCTTTATCTTCCGCATCGCCTGCCTTTTCAGAATCATTCCCTCCGATGCAGCCGCTTATTATCAGTGCTGCCGTAAGTGCAATAATTCCCAAAAATATTAATTTTTTGTTCATTTTTGTTTTCCTGTAATTTAATATTAATTTTTAACTTTAAAAAGTTTTCACTTCAATCTGTCAATTAAAGATGCAATCATTAACGGCAAAATTACTGTCGCATCGCCTTCAATTGTGACAAATTTAGCATCTTCTTTTACCTTGCCCCATGAGACCGCTTCTCTTATTCTTGCACCGGATAGCGAGCCGTCGTACTCGGGAGCGGTTGTAATATAAACAGCATAATCCAGCCCGTCTCTGAATTGATTCCACCAGATTACATGATGCTTGCTTATCCCTCCGCCGATCATCAAGGCACCTGTTTTTTTTGCATCAAAAACCATATTCATGAGTTCCTGTTCGTCCTCAAACAGGTTTATTTTGAAATCTTTATGCTCCTGCCAGAACATCCATAGTTGGCTCCCGAAGGCGCCGTCCGTGATTCCCGGGACATAAATCGGGATTTTATTTTTATACGCCCAGTAAAGAATTGAATTTTCATTATTAATTTTTTTCCCGAATTCCCATACAATTTCCCTTGTTGAAAGTTCTTTCTTTCCTTCTTTGTAGATTCCGGAGAGAATCGGCTGCATCTTCTGCTCAAGAATTATGCCGTAGCATTCATTGGGAATTAATACATTACCGAGACGGTTGATACCTTTTTTATGAAGTTCCCTGTCATCCATCAAAAAATCCCCGTGATAGTAGTCCTTCCACACGCGGGCAAGGTCATGGTCAAGTGTCCCGCAGGTCGTGATTACTGCATCAACTAATTTATTTTTAATTAAATCCCTTATTACGCCTCTTGTTCCCGTTGAAATGATGCAGGCGGGAAATGAAAGAAAAATTTTACAGTCCGGGTCTTTTACCATTGTTTCAAGGATGTTTGTGCCTGATGCTAATTTTTTTGCCGTGAAGCCGCCGGATTCGTGCATCTGCCTGACTAATTCATCTGCCGTCATTCCTTTTTTTAAATTTATGTCGGAGACCTTTTTCATGTTTGATTGTTGATTATTCTATTAATTATTCTATTAATTATTATTTTGATTATTCTATTAATTATTATTTTTAATAAATTTTATGATTTTTTCTCTCTTTTCAATTGTCTCCCTGTAAGCACCTGAAACTTTCTCCTTCATCTCCTCAAATTCTTCGGGTGTCTTCTCGCCGATAACCTTTTTAATCTTCGTGTACCCGGACTCCCTGAATAACGGTTTTAATTCCTTTTTGCATCCGTTCTCGCAAACAAGCACCGCCGAATCACCGGGGACGACCTCACCTATGATGTCTATTTCAACACCCGCATTTTTAATAACATTCATTACCTCATCACAGTTTTTTGGTGAGACAAAAAGCATTAAAGAATCAATTGAAACGCCGAGATAATCAATGTCTAAATTTTCCAGTAATTCATATACCTTCGGATTCACAAGTTTCTTGATTTTTGATTCATGAAAAATTAAACCGCAATTTTTATTTTTATTATTTTTCAAAGTACCTATAATCTCATTCGCATCCCCGCGAAGCCCGCCGTTTGTGACATCCAGCATCGCATGAATTTTTTCAAGCATTCCTGAATTGTGAAGCGCATCACCTGCTTTCATAAAGCCCACATCAAGGGTTTCTGCGACAACATCAAAATTCCCTGAATAAATTGCAGCAGTTGCAATCGTTCCCCCGCCGCAGCCTAAAGTCATTAAAATTTTATCCCCGCACTTGATGTTTTTTCGTGCCGTAACCTGGCTCTCGCTTTTCGCAATCCCGACCGCACCGACTCCCGAAACCATTCTCTCGCCAATCACCATGTCCCCTCCGATGCGAAGAGTTGAGCCGGCAATTAAAGGAATATTTGTTAATTCACCCACGGCGGAAATTCCTGCGACAAAATCAAACAACCTGCCGACATCGCCGTCATCCGCAAGATGCAAATCATCAAGTAATGCAACAGGCTTTGCACCGTTTACATAAATGTCCCTGAGAGCGGCGCGAGCAACATGAAAGCCTGCAATAAATGGGTAATCGGAAAGCCGGGAATGCGTGCCGTCAACCGCGACAACCACCAATTCCCCGGTATCTGTTTTCACGACTCCCGCATCGTCCTGCGCATCCGGGAGGATCATTGCTTTCGCACCTAATGAAGCGATTTTCCCTATTTTCCTGTGAACAAAGAAGTCACCTTCCCCGCGGGAGCCGACGCCCATCTCACCCATTTTGACGCATGCCTTTGGCGAGGTTAATAAATTTTTAATAAATTCATTTTTGATTTCCTTGTTGGTTTTTTTGACTTCGTGAAGCACGGCATCGGCTAATGCGGATGCTTTTTGCTTGTTGATTTCATTAGAATTATCGTTGAATTTAATTTTAATTATCAGGGTTGATAATTGGTTTATGATTTCTTCTTCAGGGGTTTGTTTTTTTAGCTCGCGGCGGCAGTAACCTTCTAAGTCCATTTTGAATATTTTTTATCCACTAATCCAACCAAAAAATCAACAGGCGAGTTGATTTTACTATATTCTAAATAGAGCAGGTTTGTTCCCCTTTCAATATGGTTTCTCAGATATTTTGAAAAATATTCGTTATCATCCACTTTTTTCTGCTCATGTTGAATAATCAATGCCTTAAACAATGCATCTTGATCTCCAGTAAGTGTGTATCTATTGAATTCACGTCCTGAACTATCATTAGGTTTCATATCTTTTACGGTCTCTTTTTCAACCAATGATCTTCCTATCGCTAACCTACAGACTATATTTCTTCTCAGTCCTAATTTATTTGAGAGAGTATCCAATTGGTTGGACACTTTTTCAGATAATTTTAACCTGCTTGACATTTTTAAGTTTCATGAAAATATCCCTCTTTTATTTTATTTTTTTCATCAAGAGACAATGTATAAGTTCTATTGATATTGGGTTTTAATTTTAGATAGGAGCCATATTCGATTTCTCTATCATGAGATAAGATAATCACTTGTTCTCCTGCATTTGGAAAGAATTTTGTGAGGATGTTGTGTACATGGGTATTATCTAGCTTTGCTAAAGGGGAATCAATTATTAAAGGGAGTTGTCTGTTTGATATTTTTGATAACCCCCAAAGAATAGAAAGAGCATATATCTCTTTCTCACCTGCGGATATGCTCTCTTTATTTACAACAAGGTCATCATAATCAAACAAAGTAGCAACAAATGTTTTTTTATCTATTTTTATTTCCTTTATCATATCTTCCTTGTTTGAAATCTTCTGATACATTTCAGTTATTGTCTTTTCAAGTTCTTCAATTCTTGATGATATTATTGTACCAGTAAATTCTCCTATTATATTTTGTATTTTCATAGAAATTTCAATTTTTCTATGGTCTTCTTCTATACATACTGTTTTCTCCTCAAGTTCCATGATACCCTCTTTGATTTTTCTAATTTCCTCTTCCAATGACTGTTTTTCAGTATTTAATCTGGCGTTTTCTTTCCCTAAAAACTCTATTTCACTGCGTATTGAGGAAATATCTTCAATATATTTTTTAACAAAACTTTCATCGGGAATTCTTTTTAATTGATCATTGATTTTTTTCATCTCCAAAATATTATTTTCCCTTTGTTTTAAAATGGTATTAAGTTTTTTTTTCTGAATTTTTTCTGAATTTTTTAAGAAGTTTTCAATAACATCTGCTTCAGCATTTGTTAAATCATGTAATATGGATGATTCTGGATCATAATTTAGTTCATTAAGCATTTCAGAAAAGATTTTTTTAATCTCTTCTTTGATTGGATTTGTTTCTCCTTTGGAAATATTTATAAGTTTTTCATTATTATCTATTCTCTCAATAAGGTTTTGATTTACTTCTGTTAGAATATCCTTACTTGCAATCAATTTTTTTAATCGTCTTTCTTTTTTTAGTTGGTTTAATAAATCATTGCACACCTCCGATGAAATAATAAATGGTAAGACCTCACCACATATTTGTTTTATTTCATCTTCAAGTTTACTGGTTTTTTCCTTCAATTTTAATAACTCATTTTCATTATTTTTACGATCTTTTGCGTATGCTCCAGCGGTTCTTTTCAAATTTTCCTCTACTTTTTTAAGTTCAAACGATAGTTCTTCAATTTTATTAGAGTTATTTTTAATGTTCTTTTTGATATTATTGAGCTGTTTGCTTAAATCCAATCTATTTTTCTCATTATCTTTAATTTCATCTTTTATTTTTTTCTGACTTATATTTCTCCGCCGAATTTTGTCTATTAGATTTCCTAAATCTTTGTTTAGTGTTTCATAAGGATTTAGTCCAATAAGGTCTCTAATGGACTCTCTTAGGATTTCCTCTGCATTTAGACCAACAGACAATTCCTTTATTTTTTCTCCATCAAAAAAGAAATAATCAGATATGTATGGGGGAATTATAGACATAACATAATCTTCCCAGTATTCTCTTGGAATAATTTCTAATGGAACTCCATCCCTGAATATCGTGAATTTTTCGTCTATCCCACCTTTATTTAATCCCCATTCTCTTTTTAAAGTTAAGCAATAGTTGGGAAACGACTCTGTTAGTTCTATTTCTATTTCAATGAAAAATCTTTGGTCATTATTCTTAACTGAGGATTTATTTTTAGAAGATAATAAATATCTTTGATAATCGCTATTAAAAACAGTATAACCATTAAATCTTTTACCAAACATACATAGCCTCATAGCATCCAACATCGTTGTTTTACCAGATCCATTAACTCCGCAAACTAATATTATATTCCGACCGTTACTACTATCTGGAGTCACATCAATGGTGTGCTCTCCCATAAAGTTTTTAAAGTTACAAATTGTAATTGATTTTATGATCATTTTTTAATACCATTTTCTACTTTCATTGTTTGGATAACATCTCCTTCAATAACTTTTTCTAAGCGATCATAAATGCCTGTTCTTCTAGAGAGTGTAGAAAAGTCTTTTTCAACGATCAAAAGACGTTCTATCAATCCTATAGACACACCATGTTTATTACATATATCGCTTAATTTGCCTACAACATCAAAATCGTTCTTGTT
>Ga0209427_10008616_pt1 | contig 11468 bp, 9 predicted proteins | sample DeeMarSWOR136_30_FD_187465 | JGI IMG/M metagenome (GOLD analysis project Ga0209427, IMG submission 187465) | Marine sediment microbial communities from White Oak River estuary, North Carolina - WOR-1-36_30 (SPAdes) (version 2) | ecosystem: Environmental > Aquatic > Marine > Intertidal zone >... | reverse complement strand
TAAAAGAATTAAATCCATCAAGCGAAGTTATAATCCTATTCCGAGATATTAGAACCTACGGATTTAAAGAAAAGTATTATAGAAAAGCAAGAGAAGCAGGAGTTATTTTCCTTCGATATGACGAAAACAATTTACCTGATATTAGTACGAATGGATCTGCATTAAAAGTGGATGTTAAGACCGTAAAAGCGGGTGACTTATCAATCACCGCTGATTTACTAGTATTAAGTGCAGGAATTGTTGCATCACACGAGGAAAATGAAGAACTTGCGAAAATGTTAAAAGTACCTTTAAATGATGATAATTTTTATTTAGAAGCCCACGTCAAGCTTCGTCCAGTTGATTTTGCGACTGAAGGAGTTTTTGTCGCTGGAATGGCACACTGTCCGAAAACTATAGAGGACTCCATTTCACAAGCTAATGCTGCTGTTTCGAGAGCATGTACAATTCTTTCAAAAGATGAAGTTGAAGCGGAAGGTAAAACCGCTGTAATAGACATGTCTCGTTGCATCGGATGTGGTATGTGTGTAGAAAACTGTGCTTATAACGCGATAGAATTAATTGAAGATAGAAGATTCGGTGTTGTCGCATCTATTAATACAGTACTATGTAAAGGATGTGGAGCATGTAGTGGGAATTGTCGATGTAGTGCCATCGATATATTAGGCTTTACAGCCGAACAAATTTATGAAATGATAACAGGCCGTATAGGCTAGAAGAGGTTAAAAAGAAAATGACTGAAACAGTTTTGGAAAAGAAAGTTGAAGAAAAATGGGAACCAAAGATCATTGCGTTCTTATGTAATTGGTGTTCATACGCAGGCGCAGACCTAGCAGGCGTAAGTAGAATTCAATATCCACCAAATATAAGAATTGTACGTGTCCCATGCAGTGGACGCGTCAATCCATATTTCATAATCAAAAGTCTGACTGATGGATGGGACGGAGTTGTAGTTTCAGGTTGTCACCCTGGGGATTGCCATTATATTAGCGGAAACTTAGTTGCTCGAAGACGTTTTGCGATATTAAAAGAACTCTTAGAATTTTTTGGGATTGAACCCGGAAGAGTGAATTTTATGTGGGCTTCTGCTGCAGAAGGAGAACGCTTTGCCGTGTTGATTCGGAAAGCTACTAAAATGGTAAAAGAATTAGGACCAAATACAAAATTTCAAAAGGAGTGGTAAAAAATGACGATTGAAGCAGAAAATAAGGAAATTGAAGCCTCTATTAGAGATGTTGCAAAAAAGATGCTCAGTGAAAAGCAAGTAGATGTGATAATCGGATATTCTCAAGGAACTCTTCCTTTAAGTTCTACTCCCATTGTTATTCGAAATGAAGAACAGGTTGACAATCTAATCTGGGATAATTTATGCTATATTAATTTGGCTCGATATTTAGCCCCATTAATGCCCCAGCTTTGTGATTCAGAGGGTAATGCTCTAAAGATTGGTATTGTTTCTAAAGGTTGTGTGGGAAGAGCAGTTAACTTATTAGCAGCAGAGAAGCAGATAGATTTAGATAAGGTTAAAATGATAGGTTTCAATTGTAATGGGAACGTAAATCGCAGTAAGATTGCTATGGAAATCGGAGAAAAAGAGATCCTTGATGTGTCTATAACTGGTAATGAAATAATAGTGAAGGGAAAAGATTGGGAGCAAAATTTTCCGTATTCGGAGTATATTAATGAATTATGTAAAGTTTGTCAAGTAAAAATACCTTCTGCTACTGAAGCAACGTGCTTAGGAGAGTGCCAGCAGTTGGAATCCATTAATGATGAATTTGCAGATATAGATGAGTTTGAAGCAAAATCTACTGAGGAAAAATGGGATTATATTAAAAAAGAGTTAGAAGTGTGTACGTTATGTTATTCTTGTCGTCAAGCGTGTCCAGCTTGTTATTGTAATCTTTGTTTCGTAGATCAAAACAAACCAATATGGTTTAATAAAACTACTGAATATACAGATATTTTTACATTTCATCTAATTAGGTCAATGCATTTAGCAGGTAGATGTGTCGCATGTGGAGCATGTTCTTCAGTATGCCCTGTTGGAATTGATCTAAATTTTATCACAAGGAAGTTGGAGAAAATTGTAAAAACCAGGTTTAATTATACATCAGGTCTGAATGCTAAAACACTTCCTCCTATGATGAATTTCAAAATGGAAGATGCAGAAGAATTTATGTTGGAGGAAGATTAAAGAGGTGAACTAAAAAATGGAACAAAAAATATTAAAGAAAGAAGATATTGGGAAACTATATAATGAATTCTCGAGTGAGTATAAATTTTATGCTCCAATCAAGCAAAAAGGAAATATAGTTTTTGAAAGGATTGAAAACCCTGATGATATCGTGCTTGATTACTTAAACTCTAGGATTCCACCAAAATCAATTTTGTTTCCTCAAATGGAAGTCTTATTTGAATATAAGTTAGATGATAAAGACGTTGAAATAACTGATAGACAAGATTTAGACGAAAAATTCATGATTTTTGGAATCCGACCATGTGATGCATATAGTTATGAACTTTTTGCTAATTTTTTCTCATTTCATGGAAACTGGAAAGATGAAATCTATTTAAAGAAGAAGGAAAATACGACGCTTATCGGAATTGGATGTAATACTCCAAGATCGACATGTTTTTGTACGTCTGTAGGGGGACATCCTTTTAACAAGGAAAATATGGACGTGTTTTTAACAGATTTAGGGGAGACTTATTTAGTAGAAGCTATTAGTGATAAGGGGAAGGAAATTGTTAAAAAATTATCATGGCTTTCTGATGCCGCTGACAAGGATGTGAAAAAATCTGAAGAATTGGCTAAAAAAGCTGAAGAATCATTTGTTACACAGATTGATGTAGATACAATCGTAAAAAACTTAGAAAAGTCTTTTGATCATCCTGTATGGGACGAAATTAGCGAAGTATGTATTGGATGTGGTTCCTGTAGTTATCTATGTCCAACATGTACTTGTTTTGATGTTATAGATGAGACAGATCAATACAATAATAAAGGAAGAAGAGTTAGAATCTGGGATACGTGCCAATCGTGTTTATATACTCTTGAAACGAGTGGCCACAACCCTCGCGATACAAAAATCCAACGTTGTCGTAATAGGATAATGCACAAATTTAGTTATTATCCCGCAAATTATGATTTACTTGGTTGTGTTGGATGTGGAAGGTGTATTATGGTTTGTCCAGCAAATAACGATCTTCGAGATCATTTAGCAAAAATTGAAAAAATAGGTAAAGAAGAGAAGGAGGAGAAAGCAGTTGTCTAATCCGTATATTCCTTATTTGACAAGAGTTAAATCGATAGTTACTGAAAACAAAGTTAATGATATAAAAACTGTCGAATTGGAATTTAAGAATGAAGAAGATTACAAAAAATTTGATTATATTCCAGGTCAGTTCGCGGAGATTAGCATAATAGGAAAGGGAGAATGCCCAATCGGGATTGCATCTTCGCCAACAGAAGAAGGAACAATCAAATTCACGATAAAGAAGATGGGAACTGTAACTTCAGCGTTCCATGCTAGTGAATTAGGAGATATTGTAGGAGTAAGAGGTCCATGTGGAAACGGATGGCCTATCGAAGAGATGAAAGGAAAGAATATCGTGGTGATTGGTGGAGGATTTGCTTTCTCGACATTACGATCACTGGTATTATATTTACTCGATGAGAAGCATAGAAAAGATTATGGAGATATTACGGTTATTTATGGAAATCGTGATCCTGGAGAAGTTCTATACAAAGACGTTTTAGATGAGTGGAAAAAAAGAGACGATATTAAAGTCGTTTTGACCATTGATCGCGAAGCAGAGGGATGGACTGAAGAAGTAGGTTTTGTTGCTCCTATTGTTAAAAAGGTTGCACCAAGTCCTGATAACGCAATCGCAGTAGTCTGTGGACCACCAATAATGATTAAAACTACTATTGCAGTCATGGAAGAACTAAATTGGGGGCCAGAGGCAATACTCAACTCACTCGAGGCAAGAATGAAGTGTGGTATAGGAAAATGTGGGCGCTGTAATATCGGAAACAAATTTATTTGTACTGATGGTCCAGTATTTTCTCTTGCTGAGCTCAAGGAACTGCCTGATGAATATTAGAAACATTTAAGAATTTTTTTACTATTTTTCTTATTATTTAATTTAGAAAATCTATAATTCATAAATTTATATCATTAAAAGAAAAAGCTCTTTAATGAATTACTAGTATTTTTTGAAATAAAAAAATTATGTATTATTTTCTAATTGACCAATTTCTCTCCTTCTTTTCATGACTTTCGCATGATTATCTGCCCAGTCTTCAGGAGGTATAATAACATCTTCTTTATTTTTGAGATGAATAGCATTCGAAGGACATGTGGGTATGCATAAACCGCAACCAATACACTTATCTCTGTTGATAATTGAGACACCATTGACACTTATTGCGTTCATAGGACAACGGTCAACACAAATACCGTTTCCTTCACATACAGTAGAATTTACTTCCGCATAATAATTTGTAGCAAATAGTTGAACTGGTTTTGAAAGTTTTTTCGCTTGTGAGAGTATACCACAACAGCAACTGCAACACATACAAATATTTCTCCCTTGTTTTATATTTCCTGGTTGCAGGACAAGACCTTCTTGTTCTCCTTTTTTTAAAAGTGCATATAGTTCTTTTTTGGTAATTTCTCTAGCAAACCCTAAATCTATAACCTGTTGATTAAATATTAAACATCTCTCGCGCAACTTGTGTTTACATATTTCTCCCATCTGTTGTTTAGCTAATGAACATGGGCACCATGCCACAGCATAAGGTGGACCAATCATGTCAATAAGTTTATAAATATCATCATATGGTATAATCTCATTGTCGTAACTAATAGCTGTGTTTATCGGAATAGTACGATACTGGGGTACACCAAATCCCATATATGACTTAATCCAAATTTTTCCATACTGCTCCCAAGCTTCGAGAAATTTTTTAGTAGGTTTTTTTCGAATTATAAATCCATTACCATATTCATTAAAAGGTAGATTTCGGTAAAATTCTTTCCCTGTTTTTGGATCTTTATAGTATCTAAGAATACCTTTTTTGCTCAAAGTCTCTAGCATTTTTTTAGTTTGGTCTTGATTAATTCCTAATATCTTTACAAGTGAATAAATCTCCTTTAAAGGGAGATAATTTAACGGTGTATTTGTTATATATGGTAATTTTAAAACAAATTCTGCTTCCTCGGGCGTATAGATTTCTTCTAATATATCTAATTCCCAACCTTCTTCTGTTGAAGGGAACCCAACAGGCCATGTATCGAGATGTTGTTGCAACCTGCGATATACATCATTATGCACGTTCATATCGATCTCTCCCTTAAATAAAAAATAAAAACAATCATGTTATATTATGCATCAGCTTATATAAAAATAATATTTTATAATCCAAATTCTTTTGAGGCTGATAAAAAATACTTAACACAAATTTAGACGATTTAATACATGCAGAACAACTCAAGAACGAAGGAAGATATAAGGAAGCCCTTGAACTTATAGCGAGAATTGAAAAACAAAAAGATCTCACTCTTGAGGACCAAATATCATACAAAATTTTGAAAGCAGAAATTTTTTCTTATCTTGGTCAACCAAGAGATGTCCTTAATAATGCTGAAGAAGCATATCAAAATAGTCAAAAAATAGGAAATAATCAGCTCAGTTTTGATGCTCTTTATATAAAAATGACAGGGTTCTATCTTATTGAGAATATTGAGGATATGCATCTCACTTTTGATAAAGCAGATAAAATATTCCAAACACTTCCAGAAACAACAAGTAATGAATATTATAAAATGAAATTAAAATATCTTTTAATAAAAGGATTAAACTATGCATTTTATGGAGAATTAGAGAATGGTTTAGAATATTACATAGAAAGATTGGCGTTATCTAAGAAACTTGGTGATAAACATGAAACAGTTATTTCTCTTCTTGGATGTAGTGGCATTAGCCAAAGCTTAGGAGATTTAGATAAAGCTTTGGACTATGCAATGAAAAGTTTAGAAATAGCAGAGAAAATTGCTAATAAACCACTAATTGCTGGTAATCTTTCACTGATTTCAAATATTTCTAGATTAAAAGGTGATTTAGACCAAGCTTTAGATTATGCCATGCAAAGCTTGGCGTATAAAGAAATTCAGAGCAAAGATAAAATTGAGACTTTATTACGTATTGGAGAAATATTCAGAATTAAAGGTGAGTTGAATAAAGCTATGAAATATTGCGAACAGGGATTATCTTTCTCTAAGGAGATTGATTTTAAATATGAAATTGGACATTGTCTATGGCGGATTGGACAAATTTTTTGGAACCAAGGTAAGTTAGAGAACGCTTTAGAATATCTTAAGCGTAGTCTAAAACTTTCCGAAGATAATGAATTTTTTAGCAATATTTTAAATTCAATTTTTCATCTAATCAGAGTAAATGTTGATCTGAAGGCTGTAGACCAAGCTAAGATGTATTTACAAAGACTAAAAGAATTTACAGTGGATTCACATAGTATATGGGTAAAACAACTATGTCAAGTTGGGGAAGCTTATATTTTAAAAACAAGTTATCGTTCTCGTAGTCGTATTGAAGCAGAGAATTTATTAAATCAGGTTATAAAAGAACCCATAATGTATTACGAGTTAACTATATTTGCACTTATTGAGTTATGTGATCTTCTTCTAATAGAGCTAAGAATGACAAATGATGTAGAAGTATTAGAAGAAATTAAACCTGTTATCACTCGATTATTAAAGATTTCCGAAGAACAACATTCTTATAGGTATATAGCGGAAACGAAACTTTTACAAGCTAAATTAGCGTTAATTCAGATGGATATAGAAAAAGCTGAACAATTACTCACATTAGCCCAGCAGCTTGCTGAAAAGCATGGGCTTCAACTTATAGCTCAAAAAATTTCTCATGAGCATGATAAAGTGCTAGACCAATTAGAAGTCTGGGATAAGGTTAAAAAAGAAGAAGCTCCTATATCCGAACGAATTAAATTAGCATCAACTGATGGAGTTTTAGAACGTATCCAGGGAAGACGTGCTGTAGAATCTCCTGAATTAGTTGACGAAGAACCAATATTACTACTTATTATGGATAATAGTGGAACTACTTATTTTAATCATATATTTGTGACGAACTGGGATCACAGCGATCTTTTCAGCTCATTTATGTCTGCCTTCAATACATTTAGCGACGAGATTTTTTCTAAATCAATTGATCGCATTCGAATTGGTGAAAATACCATCTTGATAAATCCAGTTGAAACATTTTTAGCATGCTATGTTATAAAAGGACAGTCATATCCCGCTCTTAAGAAGCTAAACAAATTTGCTGAGGTCATAAAAAAAAAGTCAAAAATTTGGGATTCCCTACTAAAATCAATTAAGACTAGCGAAATGCTAGATTTGAATAATCCACCTTCACTTGGGGCGGCTGTAAAAGAGATATTCTTCCCTTAAATGTTTTACTTTAAATTCTTATTTATTAAATTTCCTGATGAGTATTAAAAACAACTAAGAATTTTATTACTATTTTTTCTATTTCTTATTTATTTCATAAGATTCTTCCATATGAGGGAGTAATAGATATACCGCTGCTAGATATAACGGAATCAAGGATAGCTCAACGAATATGGATATTATAAATGGAAATTGAGGGCTAATAAGATCCATAACTAAACCTCCCAAAAGTGGTCCAATGACGGCTCCTAGAAATGCGAAAAAATCTCCAACTCCGAAAATCTTTCCCCTATGTTCAGTAGAAAATCTACTATACAAATTTTGGAAAATTAAACCACCAGACATCCCAATTGCCATATCAAACAACAAGAGAACCGAAAAAGTCCAGACACTAGTAGCATTAATTAAAAACCAGGTCATTAAAGCACCTAATGAACTTGTTATCATTATTCCAACTAAGGGGTGAAGTTTATCGACTAACATACCTAATTTTGGGGCAAGAAGAGTAGCTAATAAACCTGTTGGTAGATATGCCCAAACAACTAGGCTAATATTACTTTCTATATTTTCTATTACGTAAATGTTTAAATAAGGTCTAGCAATGTTTGCATTGATACTCCCCATAAAGAGGAGAGAAATCAAAAAGATGGCGCCAATAATCATTGATGTGGATTTAAAAAACCTATCTTTATCAGGGAAATCATTTGATATATTGTTTATTTCATCATTTTTTATGTTATAAAACTTAATAGTTTCATCTACCTTACGATGAAATAATATTCCCGCATAAAAGTTAGCGATCCCGTATATTGGAATGGCACTATAAACGATTATAGGATTATCTGTGAATGCACCTGCAGTCATTAAAAGAGTAAATCCAAATACTCCTCCTATAATTTGTCCTATGGCGTTTATAGAATCTCTCATTCCATACGCTTGAGAGCGGTGATCCTTACTTGATTTTTCAGCGACAAACATATTAAAAGGAACCCAAAAAATACCTGCCATATGCCCTAAAATGAAATATCCAATCCCTAAAAGTAAAATATGGTTAGTAATAAATGAAGCATAGATAATAAAATAAGCTATCCCTCTACCAAATGATCCGAATAATACAAGGGAGGTTCTTGATTTTATACGATCAGCTATAAATCCTATATAAAATCCGCTTATCATACGACCTACAACGTTAGACACAACAACTAATCCTATTTGGAAGTTTCTAGCACCCATATCTACACGGGCTACAATACTAATCCAAAAACCTAAGAAGAAGAAGCCTAAACTATTTAAGATGATGATAGTTAACATTTGATGGTAATCGCTGGTAAAGCGGTTCTCATCTATCTTAAATATTCGAAATTGCATTAATTTCTGAAATTGTGGATTAAATTTATGGTTTTATAAAACAAGAATACTACTTTTATGTAAAACCTGAGAATTAGGAAGAGTTATTGATTAAATTTCAAAAATATTCCCTGTGTTATATATGGTATCCTCTAAATCGAGCTGAATCTGACCTCCTGATGCAATTTCTACAGCGTAATTTATTCCTTCCAAAACTCGCTTCATCAAAAATTCATAAGCTACGAAGCAATCTTCAATTGGGGTCATACTTTCACTCACATAACAACGAGATATTGCCGGGATCAATTCCGGGATAAAATCTTGGCTTATCATTATCTCTTCCGCATCAAGCATAGTCTCTCCCGCAATCGTAAATGGATTATATACATCCATTTGGGCAAACATCATCCGACAGACGAAAAGTGACGCCTTAATTTCCTTCATGATGAATTTTATTCTATTTTTATCATCTAAAAATTTCTTAAACGTAATGGCATTAACAATATCTTCATTAGTAATAGTATCAGAAGTATCCATTAATTTACTTACTCTCTCTGACATTCTCTTTGAAGATAGCATTAATTTTAGATTCATCTTATTTTTTTTATAATAATCTTCATAAAAAGCTGCAAGAAATGTATGTGACCCCATATTACTTTGGTCTTCAGCAAGATCTAATTTAAAATTGTTCTGTTTAAATTTGTCCATAAAGTGCTTAATAACTAAGAATTTTAATTTTAAACGATGTAAAGCAAAATAAAGACATAGCCTTGTTTTAGTATAAGCTACTACATTACCCCTTCTAAACCTGTCATGGTGATCACGTTCATACATAACAATAGGTTTTAACTTACTTACAATTACATCGATAAAATACTCAATAATATGTTCAAGAGGCTCGCATTCTATTACATGAAATTTCTCGATAAGCTTTTGGCTTGAAGGTTGACTTTGTGGTAACTCTTTTATATCATCATAATTATAATATTCTAGAAATAGAGATGTTAAAGCTTCCATTTCCAATACTGTCCGACACGGTATAAACACTTTATTTAAATCGTACAAAATTGTGCTACTTTCTGGCATATGTAAAGAACCTATTGATTAATTGTTTGATCTAATTAATAATTTCCCTTTATTTTATCATTTAATATTATAGATTTTCTTTAAGATAAGCTTTATGATTGATATATCTGAAAGCATAAAATCGATAAAAAAAAGCGAATTAAATTGTGAATAATATCAAAAATGATTAAAGGTATATAAGTCTGAGGCACCTATTTTTATGTAAATTTAAAGAATATAATATTTATATATATGGAAAAGGTGAATTTTATTGAATGTAATCTGGATTGTTTCTGATACGTTTTGACGAGACCATCTTGGTTGTTATGGCAATGAATGGATACGAACTCCAGCATTAGATGACTTTGCAGCACAATCAGTAGGCTCGAGGGACATTAAACCCCTGATATTGAGTTATAAAAAAGAAAGTTTAAAATTTTAAGTTAAAATCTTGAGTAATCTTAAAGTATTTTTATAACAATTAATTTAACTAATTCTAATTAATAATGTACTAATTTTGCAAATATTCTGAATTTTTTTGATTTTTTACAATCTTAAAATGAACTATTTTATCATTGGGAGGCTCTTGTTCTTTAATTTCTTTATCTTCATAATATATTATTGTTGGATCACGATCATTTACTTCTGAATCCTTTTTTTCCTCGTTCATTTCATTTCACAATTTTAAGAATGGAAAACCTTTATTCATTATGCACATTTCGCACAGTTATTTTAAATAATCAACCAATCTATTATTAAATTAATTATTAATTGAAAAAATTTGAAATCTAAAATGATATCTAGAATACTTGTAATCGCGGCCAATGGTACACTATGTTATTCAAAGACTTTTGTGGGAAGTGATGATGTGGATTACGATTTAGTAAGCGGATTCCTCACAGCAATTAGTAGTATTGCAAAGGAAATTGGCGGAGGGGAGATAAGATCATTAAAATTCCGGAATTTCAATTATGTGTATACGTATGATGATGAAAAGTTATGTATGTTTATTATTGTTACCGATATTGATGATCCCGAAGAAGAAGCTCTAGAGAAATTGGAATTATTAAAAACTGAGTTTATCAAACGGTTTTACAATGATTTGAAGAAATGGACATGTGAAACGAGAAAATTTGAGGTTTTCCATGAATTCGCTGAAAAACACATTTTTATACCCCCAAAAATACTATTAGTGGGTGAATTAGGGGTTGGGAAAACAACTATTCTTAATTTGTTTGAAGGAGACACTATTTTAGAATTGGATGAAGATATGAACGAGATTATCCAAAAATCAATACCTCTACCTGATTTTAAAAGAATAAATGAAATTGTTTTACGAGAATTCGATTTAGATGAATTAATCAAAAATTCAAAAATTTATAGACCTTTATTAGATTCCGTTGATATAATTTGCATCGTTACTAATTCTGGAGCAAGTAATTTAGGGAGAACTCAACGACTATTCTCACAATTAGAGAAGATAGTAGATAGAGCTGATTTTTATATTATTGCTAATTTTCAAGATTTAAAAAGAACTTCATATGAACCAGAAAAGAT
>Ga0209427_10008614_pt1 | contig 11470 bp, 3 predicted proteins | sample DeeMarSWOR136_30_FD_187465 | JGI IMG/M metagenome (GOLD analysis project Ga0209427, IMG submission 187465) | Marine sediment microbial communities from White Oak River estuary, North Carolina - WOR-1-36_30 (SPAdes) (version 2) | ecosystem: Environmental > Aquatic > Marine > Intertidal zone >... | reverse complement strand
CAGTCAGGGCCTACAGGGTGATTGCCCCCAGTACGCAAAGGACAAGGTTCGACGTCAGCGCAGAGAGGGGCCTGACACCGTTCCTTGGCCGTGAGAGGGAGCTTGAGCTGCTGCTGGATGGCCTAGAGAGAGCAAGGTCAGGCAGGGGCCAGGCGTTCTCTATTATGGGGGAAGCTGGAGTAGGCAAGTCTCGACTTCTTTACGAGTTCAGGAAGGCCATAGCCAACGAGGATGTCACCTTCCTCGAGGGCAGGTGCCTCTCATACAGCACCAACGTTGCCTATCATCCTGTCATAGACCTGCTGAAGTCCACCTATGACATCCACGAGGGGGATGACGATAACCGTATCAAAGAGAAGGTGAAGCGGGGCTTGAAGGAACAGGGGGTAGACCAAGCCTCCACCCTTCCCTTTGTGTTGGAGTTGTTATCGGTGAGGGACAGCGGAATCGACGCCCTGAACTTGAGCCCTGAAGCAAGGAAAGACAGAAACTTGGAGACATTGAGGCGAATCGTACTGAAGGGTTCTGAGATGCGCCCCCTGGTTGTGGCGGTTGAAGACCTCCACTGGGTTGATAAAAGCTCTGAGGAAGCCTTCAAGGACATGTTGGATGCTATATCAGGGGCGCAGTTACTACTCATATTCACCTACCGACCTGAATTCGTACATACATGGGGTGGTAAGTCATATCACAACCAGGTGAATCTGAATCGCCTGTCCAACCGTGAGACCCTGGCGATGGCGGCTCACATCCTTGGTACAGAGGTAATCGGGAGCGACCTGGAGGAGCTCATCCTGGAGAAGACCGAGGGCATCCCTTTCTTCGTCGAGGAGTTCATGAAGTCCCTCAAGGATCTTGGTATGATTGAGTGGAAGGACAGCGGCTACTATCTGGCGAAGGATGTCGAAGAGGTGTCCATACCGAGCACGATTCAGGACGTAATCATGGCCAGGGTTGACTCCCTTCCCGAGGGCGCAAAGAGCGTACTTCAGACCGGCTCCGCCATAGGTCGGGAGTTCAGCTGCGAGTTGATTAAGCGGGTAACGGGCATTCCGGAACGGGAAATTAATCCTCATCTGTCGGCGCTAAGGGACTCAGAGCTACTGTACGAGCGGGGGATATACCCGCAGGCGACCTACATCTTCAGGCACTCACTGACCCAGGAGGTGGCGTATGATAGCTTACTCCTCAAGAGAAAACAGGAGATACACGAGAGGATAGGGCAGGCCATCGAGGAGCTGTACTCGGACAGGTTAGAGGAGTTCTACGAGGTGCTGGCCCATCACTACTCCAGGAGCGAGAATCTGGAGAAAGCATATCAGTATCTAAAGTTATCAGGTGACAAAGCGACACAAAGCTACTCCACTTGGGAAGCCTTTCGCTTTTACAAGCAGGCCACAGATGTAATCAATGCCTTGCCAGAGAGTGATGAGAACAAGAGAAGGGGGGTCGAAGTTCGCCTTTTGATGTTAACCCTGATGCAAGCACTGGAGTACCCGGAAGATACCCTCCAGATCATCCAAGAGGGAGAAAGGCTCTCAAGAGATCTCTGTGATGAAAGGAGTCTCGTACAGTTCTACAGCAGCATAGGCTTTTACTATTCATACAAAGGAGACCCTATCCAGGGGGTAAAGTATTGCGAGGATGCGTTTCAAGAGGCAGAGAAGCTACAGGACATTCAATTGATGGTTCCGATTGGATTCGACCTTTGCCTTTCTTACATGGTGCCCGGGGATTACTTGAAAATAGCTGAAGTGGCCCCCCGGGTCATCGCCTTGATTGAGAGTACACAGATGGAATCTGAATCCTTTGGCAGGGGATTCAGTATATACCCTTTTTTTCTCGCAGCGTATGGGTATTCTGTGGGATCGCTAGGAAACTTCAAAAAAGGAGAGGCTCTCTGTGAGAAAGCTCTTCGCTTTGCGTTTGAGGTCAATGACTTGTGGTGCAGGGCCTTTGCAGAATTCATGTACGGCAATCTTTTCGCTGATAAGGGGGACGGCAAAAAGACCGTAGAGCATTTTCAGAACGCCATCAGATATGCCGAGGAGGCACAAATAGCTGCAATATTGGGCAGGGCTTGGACCGGGTTAGGATGGGGATATTATTTGCTGGGAGAACTAGAAACTGCTCGAACCCATTTAGAGAAAGGCATTGAGCTCTCTCATTCTGCAGGACTTTCTACCCGATTGTCTGGTAATCATTTCTATTCAGGTGCAGTTCACATCAAACTGGGTGATCTGGAAAATGCTCGAATCTGTATCGATGAGGCCTTGAATTTATCACGAAAAAATAATGAAAAAGCCGTAGAAGGAGTATCTCTGATTTTACTGGGAAAGATAATGGGAAAAGCGGACATCTCACAAAGTGGCGAGGCGGAAGAATCTATTCTCCATGGAATCGGGATATTGGATGATCTGAAATTGAAGCCGGATTCCTCTATGGGGCATCTCTACCTGGGCGAGCTCTACGCCGATACGGGCCAGAAAGAAAAGGCCCTGGAGTACCTAAAGAAGGCCGAGGCTGAGTTCAGGGATATGGGCATGGACTACTGGCTGCGTAGGACACAGGAGGTGCTGGAGAGGGTACAGCAGTGACGTCTTCTCGCTCCACCAGCCTGGTGGAGTGGATACAATAAACCCCATCATTTTCCGTTCAGCTTGGAGCTTAGCGGCGTTCGGTGATGCTTGAGGTGCTCCCTCCTGTCACGCAAAATATCGCGGCCTCGAACCCTATCAGGGTCTGACGCTTTGGCGTGACAGTGAAGTCGTCTTTCTCCTAAATCACTATCAACCTCAGCAATGTTGTTCTCGGGTCATTGACATTAGGGATGCTGTCGTCTAGGATGTACGCACCAAAAATCCACGCAGAATAGGACCTGCCTAAAGATGAAATGCCCAAAATGCAACGCCGAGAATCCTGAGACGAAAAAGTTCTGTCACAAATGCGGAACAAAGCTTTCACTCATCTGCCCTCAGTGTAGCTCCGAGTGCCTTCTTGAGCACGAATTCTGCGGTGACTGCGGCCATGCCATCGCAGAAACTGCGCCAATCGACTACTCTCTGCCTCAGTCCTACACGCCGAAGTTCCTAGCGGACAAGATCATCACTGCACGCAGCACTATGGAGGGGGAGCGTAAGCTAGTGACGGTGCTGTTCGCCGATGTGGCCAACTACACGTCTATCTCGGAGAAGCTCGACCCCGAGGAAGTCCACCAGATAATGGATGGCTGCTTCAAGGTCCTGATGGACGAGATTCATAGATATGAAGGAACGATTGACAAGTTCACTGGCGACGGCGTCATGGCGCTCTTCGGCGCCCCCGTGGCTCACGAGGACCATGCTCAGCGGGCGTGTTATGCGGCCCTCGCCATACAGAGGGCAATTGACGAATATGGCGAAAAGATAGAGAAGGAATGTGGGGTGGAGTTCAAGATGCGGGTGGGGCTTAACTCCGGCCCGGTGGTCGTGGGGTCCGTGGGCAATGACCTAAGGATGGACTATACCGCGATTGGAGACACCACCAACCTCGCCTCCAGGATGCAGACCATGGCCAACCCTGGAGAAGTTATGGCTTCCGCAGACACCCACAAGATGGCCAGGGACTTCTTCAAGTTTGAGGCTTTGGGGAAGGTCGAGGTGAAAGGCAAAGCGCTGCCCCTCGAGGCCCACCAGCTTATCGAGGCCGGCGAGGTTGAAACACGGTTCGAGGCGGCGGTCGCCAAGGGCCTTACCAAATTCGTGGGCCGGAAGAGAGAGATTGGAGCCCTGAAAGAGGCCTTCGGAAAGGCGCAATCAGGGTCCGGCCAGGTCGTATGTATCGTAGGTGAGGCCGGCGTTGGCAAGTCGAGGATCATCCTTGAGGTGAGAGAGATGCTTCCCCAAGGGAAATACACCTACCTCGAGGGCCGCTGTCTCCACTACGGGGGCGCCATGCCGTACCTGCCCTTTCTGGATATCCTGAGGTCTTACTTCGATATCAAGGAGGGAGAGCGGGAGTTTGTCATCAAGAAGAAGATGAAAGAGAAGGTAGACCAGCTCGATGAGCAGCTGGGGGGCATCTTACCACCGTTACATGAAATTCTATCTCTAAAGGTGGAGGATGAGGGATATCCTAAGCTCGACCCTCAGAAGAAAAGAGAGATCATCTTCGAGGCCATCAGGGATCTGCTCATCCGGGAGAGTCAAAACAGGCCCCTTATTCTCGCCGTTGAGGACCTTCACTGGATTGACAGGACCTCTGAGGAGTTCCTGAACTATCTCATCGGGTGGCTGGCCAATGCCCGCATCCTGCTGATCCTCCTCTACCGGCCGGAATATACCCATCTCTGGGGAAGCAAGTCCTGTTACAGCCAGCTCCGCGTCGACCAGCTCTCCACCAACACCAGCGTTGAACTGGTGCGGTCCATCCTTGAGGAGGGAGAGATGGTGCCTGAGCTCAGAGAACTCATCCTGAGAAGAGCTGCAGGCAACCCCCTCTTCATGGAGGAGCTCACCCATACCCTGCTGGAGAACGGTTCCATCGAGAAGAAGGATCATGAGTATGTGTTGAGCACAAAGGCCTCCGAAATCCAGGTGCCCGACACCATCCAAGGGATCGTTGCAGCCCGCATGGACCGGCTGGAGGAGAACCTCAAACGCACCATGCAGGTGGCCTCCGTCATCGGCAGAGACTTCGCCTACCGCATCCTGCAGACCATCACTGGAATGCGAGAGGAGCTCAAGTCCTATCTGCTCAACCTTCAGGGGTTGGAGTTCATCTACGAGAAGAGCCTCTTTCCCGAACTGGAATACATCTTCAAGCACGCCCTCACCCAGGAGGTAGCCTACAATAGCCTCCTTCTCAAGAGGAGAAAGGAAATCCACGAGAGGATAGGGAGGGCGATAGAGGAGCTGTACCCGGACAGGTTGGAGGAGTTCTACGAAGCCCTGGCCTTCCATTTCAAGCAGGGCGACTCTCTGGATAAGGCCATCGATTATCTGATCAAGTCGGGGGAGAAGAGCTCCGACCTGTATGCCGTGGAGGAGGCCCACCGGCACTTCCAGGAAGCTTTCGACATCCTGTCGGGCAAACCCGGCAGGCCCAAGGAGGAAGATACCCTTCTCATCGATCTCCTCATCAAGTGGGCCTATGTCTTCTACCACCGCGGAGACTTCAGAGGGCTGACCGATGTTTTCAGCGCTCATGAGGGCCTGGCTGAATCCCTGGATGACAAGGCCAGGCTGGGGATGTTCTACGGGTGGCTCGGCTTCGCCCTAAGCCAACGGGTCAATCTCAAGGAATCATATGAATATCTTCAGAAGGCCCTTGAGATCGGGGAGGAGATCGGCGACCAGAGGGTCATCGGCTATGCCTGCACATGGCTCACCTGGACCTGTGGCTATTTGGGCTTACTGGATGAAGGCGTCGCATACGGCAAAAGGGCGCAGGAGATATCCAAGGCTCTCGAGTCAGATCACTACCTTTATTTCAAATCCCTTAGTGCACTCGGGTTTATATACGAGTGGCAGGGGGAGCGGAAAAATGTCTTTGCTGCCGGAGAGGCCGTAGTGGAGTATGGAAAGCGCTATAGCAGCATTAGAAGCCTGGTCATGGGCTATGTGACCATGGCATGGGGCCATAGCTTGGATGGCGATTCCTCATCGGAAGTGGAATGCATACAACATGCTCTTGAGGTCTCTGCAGATCCCTTCTACGCTCTGATACCAAAATCTTGGCTTGCCGGCGCTTACTTCTTTAGCGGCCAATTTCAGGAGGGTGAAGATGTAGCGCAGGAGGTTTTGGCATTTGGAGAGGAATTCGGCTGCGATATGGTTGTAGCGGTGATGCGTGTACTCCTGGCCGCGGTTGCGGTTCTCAAAGGCCAGGTAAACGAGGGACTGGAGTCGGCAGAGGATGCGATCCAATCAGTGCTGGAAGCCGGTTACAAGACAAATGCTATTGTCTGTCAAGCTGGCATTGGAAAGCTTTACGGGATGCTGGAAGAGGTGGTCCCCCATGCTAAAGAGAAGGCCGCGGAGCACCTTAACGCAGCCATCGAGCTCGCGAAAGGGATCGGCGCCAAGCCCAATATGGCTAGGGCCTACCTCGACCTGGGTATTCTGCACTCGACACATGGAGAGAAGGACAAAGCCAGGGAATGCATATCCAACGCCGTTCAGTTGTTCGAGCAATGCGAGCTGAAAAACTCGCTGAAAGAGGCACAGGAGGCCCTGGAGTCCCTGGGATGAAGAATCACGGTTAACCCAAGACCTTCTTGGGGATCAAGCTGCGCAGGACGCAGGAGGTGGTGGCACCATTTGAATTTCCGGGACATTGGAAGGCAAATCAAAGGGGGAGGTGATGGGGTCGCTAATCATGGGGAACCAGCGAATCTCCTTGACAAATGGAGGCCAGCATTGTTAAAGTTAGAATGCTCGTCGGGGCTCCCAATCGGATCAGTGGCAAGCAGATGACAAAGACGCCGCAGGCATGCTAGCTGCGAGGAGCTATTAAGGAGGTACAGATGGAAGAAGAGACTACTCTATTAGCACAGGTTCCCCTTTTTGCCGCGCTGAAGTCAGCCCACCTGGCGCAGCTCGCCGGAAAACTCACACTGTGGAACTATGAATTGGGGACAACGATCTTCAACAGGGATGACCGTGGGTCTATGCTCTATATCGTCAGAAATGGCCAGGTTAAGATATCGGCTCCCTCGCCGGAGGGGGAGGAGGTAATTCTAGCTATAATGACGGATGGCGACTTCTTCGGCGAGCTCTCAATCCTTGATCTAAAACCTCGTTCTGCAACTGCAACGGCAATGGAAACCACCAGCGCCTATACGCTAGACCGGGAAGATTTTCTGGATGTCGTACGCACAGAACCTGATCTGGCAATTGAGATCCTCGCGGCTCTTAGTGAACGGCTGCGACGTACCAATCTTCTGCTCGAAGATGCCTTCTTCCTTGACTTACCCACGCGGCTGGTCAAGCGGCTGCTGGAATTGGTCAAAAGGCACGGTCTGGAGACAGACAGGGGTTTGAAGATTGACATGCGTCTGACACAGCACGACCTGGCAAACGTGGTAGGAGCGAGCCGCAAATCCGTGAAGAGACTGCTCGGTGATTTGCAGGACCAAGAACTCATCTTTATCGATAAGAATAACATCTATATTCTTCGCCTCGACGAGCTGAGACAGATCGCACTGGAAGGACTGATACAAAGGCCAATACGCCGATACGAGAGAGGGCGTGAGGAAAATGCTTTGCTGGTTCTGTTGTTCGGTCTTGGAGTGCTTATCTTTGTCCTTGGCCTAGCCACAGGATTGCTGACAATCGCTCTCGGATTCGTTGGCTGGGTTGCCACATGGGTGATCGCATTTGCGCTGTGGGCTTATTGGGGCACGCGGAAATCTGAGGACGCGATTGACTATGAACCTGAGTGATGATAGCGGTCAGCAGGGTTTTGTATACACTAAACAAGGAACCCTCCGCTTGGAGGGTTCCTTGTTTTATGCCTTATAGAACAAAGCATCCACTAGTAAATATCAACATTGCTCCATCGCTGCGTGCCCAAGGTACCGAGAAAGGAGCTGAGAAAAACGGCACAAGGTTCATTGGATTGTTTATTGGTGCAACCTAAAAGCAATGTGGACCGACGATTATCCTGTAGGTGCAAGCATGCGCCTCATTGCCTCGTGCGAAACCTCATACTCCCGGGCAACCTGCCGCAGTTTTTTAGTTCTGCACTTCTCAATAGGCTTCGGCCAAATTTCCGGACGGATCTTATGGCTTGTAGGTAAATAGGACACAATCCAAACCGGATACAAAACCTCCGTTAAATTTTCGGGAACGTGCGGCCCCGAACCATCTCATCTTCACCATCTTTGGCGTGACACTCGGGTTTATCTTCGCACCAATCACAGTTAATCCCGATACGCTGTATTATTGCCATTGACAACAGATTTGTTGTCGTCTAGGATGTACGCACTAAAAATCTACGCAGAATCGGACCTGCCTAAAGATGAAATGCCCAGAATGCCAGTTTGATAATCCAGAAGGTTCCAATTTCTGCAATAAGTGCGGAAACAAACTGGAAACTGTCTGCCCAGAATGCGGTAAAATCAATCCGCTTGACAGTAACTTCTGCAATGTATGCGGCCACGATCTAGCAGTTCCCTCCAAAGAACCGCCCGTAGAGCTATCCTTTGAAGAGAAGCTCGATAAGATCCAGCGCTACCTGCCGGGAGGGCTCACCGAGAAGATCCTCGCCCAGAGAGGCAAGATCGAAGGCGAGCGCAAGCAGGTCACCGTCATGTTCTGCGACATGCGGGGGTTTACACCGCTTTCAGAGAAACTCGGCCATGAGGAGATGTACTCCATCATGGATGAGGTCTTCGAGACTCTGATCCATAAGGTCATCGACTATGGTGGCACCGTCAACAAGATGACCGGCGACGGCATCATGGCCCTGTTTGGGGCCCCCATCGCCCTGGAGGACGCTCCCCAAAGGGCCATACGCTCTGCTCTATCAATCCAGAGGGAGATGACCAAGTTCAGCAATCGTCTGAAGAGCGAAAGCGCGATAGGCCCGATAAAGATGCGTATCGGCATCCACACCGGCCCCGTCGTGGTAGGCACCCTGGGCAATGACCTCCGCGTGGAGTTCACCGCAGTGGGTGACACGGTGAACCTGGCCTCCAGGATGCAGGACCTGGCAGAGCCGGGCACGACCTATGTCACCGAGGACGCCTTCAAACTCACCGAGGGGATTTTCCGGTTTGAGGCGCTGGGTGAGAGGCGGGTCAAGGGCAAGAAGGTGCCGGTCAAGGCGTATCGCGTGATAGCCCCCAGCACCAGAAGGACCAGGTTTGACGTAAGCGCCGAGAGGGGCCTGACCCCCTTTGTGGGCCGGGAGAGGGAGCTTGAGCTGTTGCTCGACAGCTTCGAGCGGGCCAGGGCAGGCAGGGGCCAAGCGTTCTCCATCATGGGGGAAGCTGGAGTGGGCAAGTCCAGGCTGCTGTACGAGTTCAGAAAAGCCATAGCGAACGAGGATGTGACCTTTATAGAGGGCAGGTGTCTGTCATACAGCAGGGGTGTGGCTTATCACCCGGTGATAGACCTGTTGAAGTCAAACTTCGATATCAGAGAAGGCGACGAGGACTCCCAGATCAGGGATAAGGTTACCACGGGCCTGAAGGCATTGGGGGCAGATGAGGCCCATACCCTTCCCTATCTTTTGGAGCTGCTATCGGTCAAGGACAGCGGAATAGACAACATATCTATGAGCCCGGAAGCCCGGAGAGATCGGACTATGGAGGCTGTAAGGCGGATTATCTTGAAGGGTGGAGAGATGAGACCACTGATTTTCGCCGTCGAAGACCTCCACTACATGGATAAGAGTTCGGAGGAGTTCGTCAAGTATCTGCTGGAGAGCATATCGGGGGCGCGGGTCTTCCTGATATTCACCTACCGTCCTGAGTTTGTGCACACCTGGGGCGGCAGGTCCTACCATAGTCAAGTAACCTTGAACCGCCTTTCCAACCGCGAGAGCCTGGTGATGGTGGCCCATCTCCTGGGTACGGAGGCTATAGAGAGTGATCTCGAGGAGTTGATCCTGGAGAAGACAGAAGGGGTCCCCTTCTTCATCGAGGAGTTCATGAAGTCCCTCAAAGACTTTGGCATAATTGAGAGGAAGGATGGTGCGTACTGTTTCGCCAAGGATGTTCGGGATGTAACCATACCGAGCACGATTCAGGAAGTCATCATGGCCAGGGTTGACTCGCTGCCCGATGCCGCCAAGGGAGCTCTTCAGATCGGCTCTGTGATCGAGAGGGAGTTCAGCTACGAGCTGATAAAGCGGGTGACAGACATACCAGAAGGGGAACTATTGTCCCATCTGTCCGTCCTGAGGGACTCAGAGCTTCTCTACGAGAGGGGGATATATCCCCAGTCAACCCATATCTTCAAGCATGCCCTGACCCGTGAGGTGGTGTACGACTCCATACTGAGTACGAGGAGGAAGAAGCTTCACGCAGATATAGGCGATGCCATTGAGGAGATCCACAGAGACAACCTAGATGAGCACTACGCGGTATTGGCCGAGCATTATGTCGCAGGTGAGAATTATGAGAAGGGGGCTGAGTATTGCAGGCTGGCGGAAAGGAAAGCTGAGAAAGCAGCCTCGCTCAACGATGCGATTGCCTACAGTGAAGAGAGAATAGACTGCCTTCAGAAGTTACCTCAGGTCGAGGACGTACAGAGGAAGATAGTAGATGCCAGGACGGCTCTAGGCCTCTACTATGGTCAAATCGGCTATCATGTTGAGGCAAAAGAGGCCGTTGCGCCGATAGTCGATTTGGCCCTTGAGCGTGGTTATAGAAGGAGAGTCTCCCAGATATACGGCATCATGGGGGCCTACAACTATGTCGTTGAGGAGGATTACCCTAAAGCCTTCAAGTATCTGGAGGATGCTCTAAAGATAGCTGAGGAGTTAAACGATACCCTCTCATTACTAATGGCGAATTTCTGGTCAGGATGGGCGCTGTCTTGGAGTTGCGAATATGAAAGAGCCCTTCATCATTGGGAAAAGGCTCTAGAGATCAATGTGGCGGCCAATGTACTTTGGGGCATATCAATGCTGAAAAGCAACATAAGTGTCTTTGTCTATGGTTACCGGGGAAGGATCGATCCGGGGTATCATACCAGCGAAGAGGCCCTAGGGATAGCCGAAGAGAGCGGTGATGTCTTCTCTGAAGCGGTTGCGTACACCTGCCATGGTTACTCTTGTTACTGCAAGGGCTTCCTCCAGCAGGCTGAAGGGCGTCTCTTAAAGGGAATTGATTCTTGTGAAAGCGTCAATGTGTTTGCATATGTTGCACTCGGACATTTTGTTTTAGGCGATCTCTACTTTGATACGGGAGAATATAGGAAATCCCAGGATCATTTTGAAAAGGTAGTTTCGGTGCTTGAACAAAGCGGGGCTTTTCGCTCTTGGATGAATTTGGGCAGAATAGCTTTGGCACGGACAAGGGTAGCGAATAGCGAGAAGGACGTAAACCTGACTGAGATATTTGAGTACCACAACGATAATAGAGTCGCGGCAATTAATGGCTGGATGTCAAGATACATAGGCGATATTCTGTTGAACATTGATGATAAGCACATATCTGAGGCGGAGGACTGGATCAAAAAGGCCATCGAAGCGGACAGCAGAAACGGCATGAGGTGGCATCTGGCAAAGGACTACGCCCTTTATGCGGACTTATTCAAACGCAAAGGCGACATATCAAAGGCCAAAGACAACCTCAACAAAGCCATAGAAATCTTCAAGGAATGCGGAGCCGACGGCTGGGTGACGAGGACTGAGGAAGCACTGGCAGCAATCTAGGGTGCGATAGACCTGAACAGCGGTCACGTCTTCGCGCTCCAACATATGTTGGGCCACACCAGCCTGGTGGCCACGATGAACCCTTGTCCGTGTGGAGTGCAAT
>Ga0209427_10008613_pt1 | contig 11470 bp, 8 predicted proteins | sample DeeMarSWOR136_30_FD_187465 | JGI IMG/M metagenome (GOLD analysis project Ga0209427, IMG submission 187465) | Marine sediment microbial communities from White Oak River estuary, North Carolina - WOR-1-36_30 (SPAdes) (version 2) | ecosystem: Environmental > Aquatic > Marine > Intertidal zone >... | reverse complement strand
GCTTTTATTTTTGACAACCTATGGATGCGCCTTTGGAACAAGGCACGTAACATTAAACCCAATAAAGACATCTCTTGTTTTAGATGCATCGGGTCAAGGCGTTTTTGTTGAAGTAATAGATAAGAGACATCCATCGCTAAAACCTGTGGTTGGGCATGTAAAAAATGCCTATGGTATGAAGACAGCAAGCGTTGTCGCTGATAAAGAAGTTTCTATCTGGGTGAAGGATAGCATTGTTGACGAATTAAAACGATTCGGAGCATCTGTAATAGAGGACAGAAACAATTTAGATAGTAAAGCAAGCAGAATAACGGTTGACGTATTAGTTTGTTACGCACAGGCTTACATGAGGTATGGTGGAGAGGTTACTGTTGCGCTAAGTGTCAAGAAGGATACCAGAGAGATCATAAAGGGGAAAAAATATACTGGTAAAGTGATCCCTGGCACGAGCTGGGCTGCAACCGCTAAAAGTTACCAAAAAACTTTGGAATTAGCTATGGAAGACCTGTTGGGGAAATTGATGCCTGACATCATAATGGCACTCAAAAGTTGATATAGTCATGAGTTGCTCCTACGATAGGAGTTTATATTCTTAGGGCAGTAGTAGCGGGAAAAGAGGGCTATTGGAGGATCTGGGGGTAGCCCAGACATTTGAAAAAACGATTTAAGTTCGGACCCGAAGATGATCATCTTCATATCTTTTCATTTGACCCAGGTAAATATCAAGATGTATCAGGCAATTTAGGCGAGATGCCAAAAGGTAAAGTATAGAAACGCAAATCGATAGAGGCAGGGGCTAAGAAAACGATCTAATTCAGTTAGTACTGTTACATCCTGGTTTCTCCGGTTTCAAACTCTTAAAGGCCTCCTTATTTTGTTTTACTCATCAAAACACACTTAGATTTGTCTTGACAGATTTTCCTAAGTCTGATATAAACAATTACCCTTCGACAAAGCCAAACCATTCGTGAGGGTGGGGCGGAAAGCCACGGGTCTTTGAATTCCTGGTTTGGAATCTGAGAGTGGCTATCTTCCAAGTTGGCTAGTGTTTTAGCTGGGTCGTTCGTAGAATCGCCTTAGCGAAATAATCGAGAAATCCTCAAGACAGCCGGGTTGCCGAAGTGATAATCCATCACAAAGGAGGTGATCCGGCTTTTTTAGGGTGCGAAGAAAACAGAGGGGGACCGATGAGGTGAGTGTAATAGCTCTGGCCAGAAAGGCGGGCTTTTCATCGCCGGTAGTGACTATTCTCGCTAAAGGGCCGGAGAAGATAACAAGGGAAAACGAGTTTGAACTATTTGGCAAATGGTTCTCTATGATTTTACGATGTTCCCTTTGTTCCCTGACACACAACCCCATTTCTCCTATAGTTCCCGTATTAAAAAGCGAGTTCTTATCACTGTTAATCGCCATTCATGGTTTTATCTGTCAGTCTGTGCAGCACCACGCAGGCTATACAATAGCTCTGAGGGGGAGAAGATGCGAATCTTTTTTACTCTGGCAGTTTTTGTCTTAACAGCGGGGATTTCCATAGCAGCACCCGGGGATTTCGATCCGACATTTGGAGGGGTCGGGGCAGTTACATACAACACTGACACGTATACTAATGACTGGGATTACGGATATGGAGTTGCCATCCAACAAGACGGAAAAATCGTGGTCACAGGCTCTATCCCGTCTCCCGATGGTCTTGGCTATGATGCGGTGGTACTAAGATATAACAGCGGTGGGACGCTGGACGGCACATTCGGAGGAGATGGAATTGTAACATACGATAATTATTATCATACTGACGATGGAGGTGAGTCAATTGCAATACAACCGGATGGGAAAATTGTAATAGTTGGTTGGACATATGTTAGTGGACATAAGGATGTATTGGTTTTGAGGTATAACGAAGACGGATCGTTGGATATTTCATTCGGTGAAGACGGTGTTGCAATCTATAGTGGTTCAGGAGGCGGTGATGACGTCGGCTATGCGGTTGCTATACAGCAAGACGGAAAAATCGTAGTTGTCGGCTATGGTTTTAATAATGCCTCGAATGATGACGTATTGATTTTGAGATATAACAGTAATGGGACGCTGGACACTACCTTCGGCGACGATGGTATTGTTACCTATAATGGCATTATGAATGATAGCGATGCTGGTTATGGAATTGCCATCCAACAAGACGGAAAAATCGTGGTTGTCGGCTACAGTTATAACGGATATATAGACCAACATTATGAGGATATATTGGTTTTGAGATATGAATCTAATGGAACTCTCGACACCACATTCAACGGGACTGGCGTTGCGTTATATGATAGCAGCACAGGCGGCTATAATTATGACTACGGATATGGAGTTGCCATCCAACAAGACGGAAAAATCGTGGTTACAGGCTATAGTTATGATGGTTTGAACCGGAGCGCAGTGATTTTAAGATATAGCAGCGACGGAACGCTCGATGTTACATTCAGCGAGGACGGCGTCGCGATATATGATATCCCGGCAAATCGCGCGTTTGCAGGCTTCAGAGTTGCCATGCAGACGGACGGAAAAATTGTGGTCGCTGGCGGCGGAGGTTGGAACGGAAACAACAGCGACATAGTATTTCTCAGATATAACAGCGATGGAATCCTCGACGGCTCATTCGGCGGAAATGGCGTTCTTTTGTACAACGGCGTCGAAAACGGTGATGAGTGGGGCAATGCTGTCGCTATTCAGCCTGATGGGAAAATTGTGGTTGTCGGGCATGGTTGGAACGGCTCAAACAATGTTGATATATTAGTTTTAAGATGTAACAGTGACGGCACGTTTGACATAACCTTCGGTAGCAGCGGGACTGTTACTTATAGCAGCTCGAGTTATTGGGATCATTATGATTATGGCTACGCGGTTGCCATACAGCCAGACGGAAAAATTATAATTGTTGGCAATAACATTGATATTTTGAATTATAATTTTAGCAACGTGTTGATTTTACGATATAATAGCGATGGTTCATTAGATAATACCTTCGGCATCAACGGAATTGTTACAACGCGTGGCTTTATGCGTAATGACTTTGGTTATGGGGTCGTCATGCAGCCTGATGGGAAAATTGTAGTTGCCGGTACGAGCTGGAGAAATGGTTGGGATGTGCTGGTTATGAGATTCAACAGCGACGGGACTCCTGATATGTCATTTGGCAGCTATGGAGCAGTCGTGTATGACAGCGGATCGGATGACGGAAGCTACGGTATTGCCTTGCAGCAGGATGGCAAAATCGTGGTTGTCGGCTATAAATTCAGCCTTGGTCTGCCAGTCCATGACGCATTGATTGTAAGATATAACAGTGATGGAACACTGGACAAGACCTTTGGTGAAAATGGAATCACAACATATAACAGCAGATCGAATGGCGCTGATTTTGGTGAAGCAGTCGCGTTACAGCCAGACGGGAAAATTGTGGTCACTGGCAGTAGCAATACTGCCCCTTCCATTTATGAGGCTTTTGTTCTGAGATATAACAGCAACGGTTCATTGGATAGCACATTCGGCGTAGATGGTGTCGTGATTTATGACAATTTCTATCAAGACTTTGGATATGGAGTCGCCATACAACCAAATGCAAAAATTGTAGTGGTAGGTGAAGAGTACGGCGATTCCCTGGTTTTGCGGTACAATAGTGACGGCACATTGGATCCTTCCTTTGGGAAAGACGGTAGCGTCACTTTTGATAGCGGAGGATATGATTATTCTTCTGCAGTTGCGATTCAGCCACAAGGGAAAATCGTTGTTACCGGCAGCTCTAGTGGCAATACATTAATTGCAAGATATAATAACGATGGCTTACTCGATAGCACATTCGGTGGAGATGGCGTTATCTTTTATGAAGGTGGTGTTAATGGTTCAGGCATCACAGTGCAGCCCGATGATAAAATTGTTGTCACAGGCAGTAGCTGGAACTACGGAAATAATACATATGATGTATTAACCCTCAGGCTTTTTGGAAACGCCGAATATCCATCTGTTTTTCTGACGCCTGATGCCGCCGTTATCCCAAGGGGAGGAACTCTGGTAGTTCAGGTTACTATAACCAACAATACCGAGAAGGCTGGGACTGTCCTCTTTGCTACGAATGTCACACTGCCTAATGGGAATCCCTATCCACCTTCTGGCTATCTATTCGGCCCCAAGGAAATCACCTTCGATCCCCATCAATCGAAATCCGGGCAGATATCGCACACAATACCGGGGGGCGCTCCACTGGGAATCTATACTTATCACGGCTATGTTGGCAGACCGGGAGTTGGCATTATGGACGCAGATCATTTTAATTTTGAAGTTGTCACGACTCCTGCTCTTCCGGGGGCTAAAGGATGGGAGACTACAATAGATCAGAATTTTAGCGAATAGAATTATGGGACTGGCAAAGGTGAGGCAGGGTCATTCCCGGGCCCTGCCTTTTTTGTTTAATTCAAGATGAACTAGGTAATTTCGTCTTAACCCCAATTATTCCATGTTTCAACCGCAATTCGTTAGCTTCAGCCCACAAGATAAGGAGACCATCGGGTCGTGAACTGACCGAACCTTCAGGCTTCCCTTTCAGGTGGGTTTTCCAATGATTCCCATTTCAGGGTAGGAGAGTTTAAAGGAAATGCAAGGTTTGTTATGATGGTATTTAGGAATCATTCCTAAATACGTGCCAAAAAAGTGCCAGAAATCCTTAATATGTGTTTGTATGGGTTTGCATGCCGTTTCGTAAGTAGCTGAAAATAAAGGCCCTGGCGAGTTTGCCAGGGCCATGGTGCTCAACGTGGCGGAAGTGCTCTTTTATGGTTAAGGCTGGCCCAGATTAGATTCGTTGATCCTTCATAATTCCTTCCGAATTTAAACCCACCTTATATCCCAATTCAGCAATCCAATTTTTGAAATTCCGAGAAAATAAGAGATATTCGATGGAAATCTAAGATTTCATGGGATTTTACATGTGAGCAATACTATGAACATTTATATGGGTAAAGCATTCGATTTTACGATGGCAATGAGGGCGAGCTCAATCGAACAAATCCCTGAAGAACAACCTCTCCCCATCGTCGTCCTCCTGGGGATTTACGAGCCGAACCGGGATCGCTCCCAGTCTTTCCAAAGGGCCGCTATCGAAGGGAGCGGGCGGAGATTCCTGCCTAGCCCCCCGTGAAAGGAGGAGGGGAAAGGCAACCTCATTGCTGTTGTTTCCACCCTTGTCCCGAATGTATACCTTCAGCCTGAGCTGGGTCCATTCGGGCATTCGAAGGCCCGCACCAGCTGAACTATGAAAATAGAGATATCCCATGAGTTCCGTTCTGTTCCTCTTCTTAATGGGTACGTAAGCAGAGGAATATGGCCCATAACCTGCCTGATCGAAGACGCATACAAATCGCAGCATATCCCCATCCGGGTCGTTGGCCTGAACGTAGATCTTCCAGATGTCGCCGTGATTGAGCTTTTCAGAGGCAAACGAGCCGGTGATGACGGGAGCGCTTCCTCCCGACTTGACGAGCCATTCCGCCAATGATTTGGGGTATCCGAGTTCAAAGGGAAGACCTACAAGGACTGCTATGAGAACAAGGGCCGCGGGTTTTTTCATTTAGCTCTCCTTTCTATCCCTCTGTCATCTTTAAGAATTATACCCCAAAACCAAGGGGGGAGGGGAGAGAGCTTTGAATGTGGTCACGCCCCGGTGGGTTGGCCGAGGCCATACTTTTCAACGTGGGGGAAGTGCTTTCTTGCGGTTGAGGGATTCCTGTGCCTTTGCCTCCTCCCAAATCCGGTCCATCTCCTCAAGGGAGGCGTCCTTCAAGCTCTTTTTCCTTTTTGAGAGCACCTTTTCCACATATTGAAATCGGGTCACGAATTTGGAAATGGACTTCCTTAAGGCTTCCTCGGGATTCAGCCCGATAAACCTTCCCACATTGGCGAGCGTGAAGAGGAGATCGCCGAACTCGGCCTCTGTTCTCTTTCGGTCTCCATCTCGGATGACCTCCCCGAACTCCCTCAATTCCTCCTGGATTTTCTCGAAGAGATCCCCCATCTGCTCCCAGTCGAAACCGACGCTTGAGGCCTTCTGGGTGAGCCGGTAGGCCTTCAGAAGGGCAGGGAGGTGGAGGGGAACGCCATCGAGCAGCGAGGTAGCCTTCGACTTACCTTTCTCCCTCCGCTTCAACTCCGACCAGTTGACCTCGACTTCCTCAGGGGTGGATGCCTTGCCTTTGCCGAAGACATGGGGGTGACGGTTAATCATCTTGCTTACGGCAGACCCGGCAACATCGTAAATGTCGAACTGGCCCATTTCTTTGGATATTTGGGCCAAAAAGAAGATGTGCATCAAGAGGTCTCCCAACTCTTCCTTCAATCCCTCCGTGGATCCCTTATCAATGGCCTCAAGAACCTCGTAGACTTCCTCGATGAGGAAGGTTTTCAGGGTTTCAAAGGTCTGCTTCTTGTCCCACGGACACCCGTCCTCTCCCCGCAGCCGGTCCATGACCTCGGCCAACGCTTGAAACTCACTACGCCTTTTCATCCTTCCATGCTCCCTTGAGAAAGCCCTCGAACCAAGTTTATCCTTTTAAGTAGGATAGATTGGATCGATTTTCAAGTCAAAATTAGGGAACACGATGGGACCCTTCGTTTGAGCGCTCCGCGGTGTGTTGGCCGGGTTCCCAAATTGGGGCTTGAACTGAGGCCCTTTTTGTGTTACGTAAAAAACGTTAAAAAATAAATGCTTACGCAACCTAACGGTTTTCTTCTTGCGCCCGTGAACGCGGCAGCCGACCAGGTGGAGGAATAGATGGATTACCGTGACACCCTCAATTTGCCAAAGACCGATTTTCCCATGAAGGCCGACCTGCCCAAACGGGAACCGGCCTTCCTCAAACAGTGGGAAGAGAAGAAGATATACGAAAGGATGAGGGAATCCGCCAGGGGGCGGGAGAAATATATCCTCCATGATGGTCCTCCCTACGCCAATGGACATATTCATATAGGGACGGCGTTCAACAAGATCTTGAAGGACATCATCGTCAAATCCAGGTTCATGGCGGGCTACGATAGCGTGTACGTCCCTGGCTGGGACTGCCACGGCCTACCCGTTGAGCATGAGGTTGATAAGAGCCTGGGGAAGAAGAAGTCCGGGCTCTCCACCCTTGATATCCGACGGCTCTGCCGCGCATATGCCGAGAAATTCATCAATATTCAGAGGGAGGAGTTCAAGCGGTTGGGGGTTTTCGGGGAATGGGATAACCCCTACCTCACCATGGATTCGAAATACACGGCCTGCATCGCTCGCGAGTTCGGGGAGTTTGCGCAAAACGGAAGCCTCTACAGGGGGAAGAAGCCCATCTATTGGTGCACCACGTGCCACACGGCCTTGGCCGAGGCGGAAGTCGAATACGAGATGGAGCCTTCGCCATCCATCTACGTGAAGTTTCCCATGATATCGGATCCTGCGGAGATCCTCCCGTCTCTGAAGGGGAGAAAGGCGTCCGTGCTGATATGGACGACGACGCCGTGGACCATCCCCGCCAACTTGGCCATCGTGTTTCACCCGGCTTTCGAGTACGTGGCAGTGCAGGTGGGCGAAGAGGTCCTCATTTTGGCCAAGGCCCTCCTAGAAGAGGTGATGAAGAAGCTGGGAGTTGAGTCATATCGCGTCTTAGGGACCTTTTCGGGGACGGCGGTGGAGGGGATGAAATGTCGCCACCCCTTCATCGATAGGGAGTCGTTGTTAATCCTTGGCGATTTCGTGACCCTGGATGTGGGAACGGGATGCGTGCACACCGCCCCCGGTCACGGCCAGGAGGACTACGAGGTCGGGCTAAAGTATGGCCTCGATATTTACTCCCCCTTGGATGACAGTGGGGCGTTTACCGAGGACGTTCCCTTTTTTGCCGGTCAATTCGTTTTCGACGCCAATCCGGCCGTCAATAGAAAGTTGGACGAGGTGGGATGTCTCCTCAAGGAGGAGCAAATGGAGCATTCCTACCCCCATTGTTGGCGGTGCAAGAATCCCGTCATCTTCAGGGCCACCGAACAGTGGTTCATCTCCATGGACGCCCAGGGGCTGAGGGAGACCGCGCTTCGGAGCATCGGTCAGGTGACGTGGATACCCTATTGGGGGAAGGACAGGATTTACGGCATGGTGGAAAATCGACCCGATTGGTGCATCTCTCGCCAGCGATCGTGGGGCGTCCCCATAGTGGTCTTCTACTGTGAGTCCTGCGGCCATGTATTGGCCGATCAGGAGCTTATTGAGTTCGTAGCGACCTTGTTCGAGAGCCAAGGCTCGGATGTCTGGTTTGAGAAAGAGGCGAAAGCGCTGCTGCCTCCCGGCACGCACTGTCCCAGCTGTGGGGGGAGCACATTTCGCAAGGAGTCCGATATCATCGATGTGTGGTTCGACTCGGGTGTGAGCTGGGCAGCCGTTTTGGAAAAAAGGGACTACCTGAAGTATCCTGCCGACCTCTACCTCGAGGGGAGCGACCAACATCGGGGGTGGTTCCACAGTGCGCTGCTGACCTCGGCGGGCACCCGGGGACGTGCACCCTATTTGGGCGTATTAACCCACGGGTTCGTAGTGGATGGGGAAGGGAGGAAGATGTCCAAATCCGCGGGAAACGTCATCTACCCTGATGAGGTCATCGAAAATTACGGGGCGGAGATACTGCGGCTTTGGGTGGCCGCGGAGGATTACCGTGACGATATCAAGCTCTCGGAGGAGATTCTTCGCAGGCTGAGCGAAGCCTATAGGCGGGTGAGAAATACGTGTCGATTTATCCTGGGAAATCTATCTGATTACGATCCCGAGAAGGATATGGTGCCCTACGCGGATTTGATGGAGCTCGACCGATGGGCCCTTCACCGGTTACAGGGCCTGGTCTCCAGGGCATTGAATGCCTATGAGCGGTTCGAGTTCCACGTTATCTACCACAGCATCAATAATTTCTGCGCCGTGGATATGAGCGCGCTGTACCTCGATATCCTGAAGGATCGGCTCTACGTCTCACGGGCGCGCTCGGTTGAGAGGAAGTCCGCTCAAACGGCCCTTCATGAGATCTTGCTAACCCTGGTGAAATTGATGGCTCCCATCCTCTCCTTTACCGCCGAGGAGGTATGGGGATATCTTCACGGCGATGGAGGGGAAAGCGTTCACGTGCAGTTGTTTCCCGCCCTTAAGGATGAATTCATGGATGAGGAGCTGGCCCGGAGATGGGAGGTGATTTGGCAGGTGCGGGAGGAAGTTTCAAAGGCCCTGGAGAACGCGCGGAGGGAGAAGCTCATCGGCCTTTCCCTGGATGCCCGGGTCTCCATTGTCCTCCCGAAGGGATTATATGATGTCCTGCACCAACACGAGGATCAGCTCAAGACGGTTTTTATCGTCTCCCAAGTTGCCCTTTCCACCGGCGATGATGTCAAGGATGTGAGGGTGAAGGTGAAAAAAGCGGAGGGGCAGAAGTGCGTGCGATGCTGGGTTTATGACACATCTGTGGGTCAGAACGCAGACCATCCTGCTATCTGCCGGAGATGTATTGAAACGATAGAGGGATAGTGCTGATTTTGAGGAGGAAATATCTGATTTTAGTCGTGGTCTTTTGTGTGGTCTTTTTTTTCGATCAGATCACCAAGGCCTATGTCTATCGAGTCCTCCACCATTTTCAATCGGTCGAAATAATCAGGGATTTCTTTCATATCACCCACGTGAGGAACACCGGGGCCGCATTCGGCCTTTTGGCCGGACCGGCCCATCCCTTACGAACCGCCCTTTTCATCGTTATTTCGGGGATTGCCATCGGGGCGATCCTTCTCATCTACAGGAGGATCGAAGACGATGATACCCTCCATGCCTTGGCCTTCGCCCTTCTCCTCGGCGGAGCCGTGGGGAACTTGGTGGATAGGGTTTGGGTGGGCCACGTCATCGATTTCCTGGACTTTCATTGGTACAATCATCATTGGCCGGCCTTCAATTTTGCCGATGCGGCTATTTGTGGGGGGATCGGTTTAATCATCCTCAATATGGTGATGGGGGCAAGAAGAAGCCTCCTCTGGCGAGGGGCGAGGGATCGTGGATAGTCCTCCTTGGTTGAAGGCATTCCCCGTTTCATGCAACGGTCTCTTCATACTCTCCCTGTTGCGGGGGTTCTTTCTATGGAAAAGGGCGGCGTCATCACGGTTCGAGAATAGATCGATGAGGGGCTAAGCATGGCAGTACTGGAGATCGTGACCTATCCCAATCCCGTTTTGGCCCGGAGGACCGAGGAAGTTGAGAAGGTGGATCGAAAAATACGGAAATTGATCCGGGATATGGTGGACACCATGTACGCCAACGGAGGAGTCGGTTTGGCGGCCCCTCAGGTAGGAGTCTCAAAGCGGGTAGCCGTCGTGGACATTCGCATTTACGATCCATCCAGCACCCTTATATGCATCGTCAATCCCGAGGTTGTTGCCGAAGGGGAGGAAATCATCCACGAAGAGGGGTGCTTGAGCGTGCCCGGATGCGTTGATGGCGTTAAGCGGAGGAAGTGGATTAAGGTCAGGGGGTTGAACGAGAGGGGAAGGGAGATTGAGATAGAGGGCGAGGGAATGCTCGCCATTGCCCTTCAGCACGAGATCGATCACCTCAACGGAAAGGTGATCCTCGACCGGATGAGCCGAATCAAGAGGGATCTGTACAAGAAACGCCTGCACAAGGCAAAGGAGAGGGCGTGATAACGTAATGAAGGTGATCTTCATGGGGACCCCGTCCTTCGCCGTGCCCACCCTCCGAGCAATTCACGAAAGCAACCACGAGCTCATCGGCGTGGTAACCCAACCCGATAAACCGAGGGGAAGGGGGAGAAAGCTGGGAATTTCCCCGGTCAAAGAGCTGGCAATGGGGCTCCGACTTCCCATCATGCAGCCCGAGACAACGAGGGATGAAGCCTTCATCGAGGAAGTTAATCGAATGTCCCCGGACCTCATCGTGGTGGCGGCCTATGGGAGGATGTTGACGAGGGAATTATTGGATCTTCCTCCCCACGGATGTATCAACGTCCACGCATCGCTGCTGCCAAAATATCGAGGAGCTGCTCCCATTCAATGGGCCATCGTCAATGGAGAACGGAGGACGGGTGTCACCGTCATGAAAATGGATGAGGGAATGGATACCGGGGATATCCTCTTAACTCAAGAGGTGGGAATAACGGATACGGATACCGCTCAGAGCCTCCACGATAAACTGGCCCAGGTAGGGGCAGGCCTCGTTATCAACGCATTGGATGGGGTGGAAAGGGGCACCATCCGCCCCGCCCCCCAGGAAAATAGCATGGCCAGCTATGCTCCTCCCTTGAAGAAGGAGGATGGATTGATCGACTGGAGTCGAGCTGCCCGGGAGATCTATAATCGGATCAGGGGCCTTGACCCCTGGCCGGGGGCTTTCACGTATCTCAGGGGCTCACGCCTCAAGGTTTTCAGCGGGGAAGTT
>Ga0209427_10008612_pt1 | contig 11471 bp, 9 predicted proteins | sample DeeMarSWOR136_30_FD_187465 | JGI IMG/M metagenome (GOLD analysis project Ga0209427, IMG submission 187465) | Marine sediment microbial communities from White Oak River estuary, North Carolina - WOR-1-36_30 (SPAdes) (version 2) | ecosystem: Environmental > Aquatic > Marine > Intertidal zone >... | reverse complement strand
GGAATCCATTGCTCAAACGGGACAAAAGTGTCGATGGCCTCAAGACAGGGTATTTGAGGAGAGCTGGGTATCATTTTCTCTTTTCAGCCAAAAAAGACAGCCAGAGGCTCATCGGCATTGTCATGGGAGCAAAGACCGCCGAGAGCCGTGACGGTGACGCCTTGAAGCTTATTGGATACGGGTTCAAAAACTTCTCCACCCTCACAGTGGTCAAGGAAGGGGAAGTTGTTGGGAAAGTGAAGGTGCCCAATGGCGATCTACCGGAACTAGGCCTCTCCGCCACCAAGACCCTTATCGTGACAGTTAATAAAACCGTGGAAGAATCCATTTCCCTCAGAAAAGAGATCCCACCTTCGGCAAATCCTCCCATAAGCAAAGGGGACATTCTCGGAAAGCTCGTTCTCGAGGGTGAGGGGTTTTCAAGGGAAGAGATCGACCTCGTTGCCAGCCAGGACGTTCTGCCCAAATCCTATACCAAGTATTATGTACTTGGCTCCGCGGCTATGGTTAGTCTTTTGGTTTTCTTTTATTGGAGACGCCGAGTCCCGAGGAAAAAACCGAAAAAGCGGAGGAGATAAATACAGAGTGTCCCTTTGCCTACAGAACCATGATGCAGATCCAAAATAAATCATGGGTAGATAATATCCCCAAGCATATATCCATTGAGAGATTCCCTTCCTGCTCTTTACCGTGAAAATTTCTATATAATGTAGTATAAAAAGGAGAAAGTACTATATATAGGGGAAAAGAAATCATTTCTTATGGAGTTCGCTTCCTCGGAATATTTTTGACTCGGAGCCTCAAAAGGTGTAAAGTTGAAGTAGGGGTGAATCACTAAAAACGAATGAGAAATCTAGGCGGGGGGGATATTTATGGAAGATACAACAAAGTCAAAGAGCTTTTCGCAATTATTAAAATACGGTATTCCTTTTCTCATTTTACTGGTGGTTGGCCTCTTTTTTCTCTTCCAGTACGGACCTTGGAAGAAACTTGAGACTGAGGAGATCGAGAGAGAGGCAGCGGAGCGCATCGAAGCTCTCAAGGACGAGCCCAGTGAGCCCATTGACTTGGAGAGGGCCGATCACTTTGTCGATGCCAAAACAGTTCTTTCCAAAAAGGATCGGCGGATCATTACCACGACACCCAAGACACTTCTGGAGGATCTGCCCGTTGGGGCCAAATCCGAAATCAAGATCTTAGTAGAAGAAGAGAAGACAATCATAACCACCCCCCGGGAGCTCCTGAGCAACCGAACCATCCATCCAGATACTCCGATTCGCATTCTCAAAGAAGGCGGAATAGTCACGGAGACTACTCCCAGGAAGCTTATGGCCGACCCATCCATCACTCCAGACACGCCCATAAAGATTATCGAGAAGGTGGAGAAGGTGACTGTCACCACTCCAGAGGAACTCCAGAAGATGGCCATGAGCCCAGAGACTCCCATCAAGGTCATCGTGGAGAAGCCAGGCGAAACCTTGACACTCTCCCAACTCTTGCAAGAGAAAAGGGACCTTGGGGAAGACACCTTTTACGTCCATGCCGTAACCAGAGAGGATGCTCAGGGCATCTGGGGTATTATTCAGCACGGCCTTATGGATCAGTTCCTCAGAGGGGTCCCGGTAGGTGTTGAATTAGGGGTTCCGAAAAGAAGGGTTCTGACTTTAAAGATATCGGAAGATGCGGATGAACCTGATGACGGCGGGTACAGTTCCTTTTTAGGAAAAGTCCTGGTCAGAAAAACAAAGGAATCCTACGTGTATAACCACACTAGTGGCCGCATGGGCAAAAACCCAGACTACATCTTCCCCGGTCAGGAGCTTGTGATTAGTCGCTTTTCCAAGAAAGAACTGGTAGAGATCTATAAGCACTTTAGCCAGAATTCCTAAATATCTCTTATTACGGTTAGGAGAGATGCGCGCACGAATAAGGAATCTCCTCTCTGTTTTTCCTTCTGTGATGATTATCCTTTTTTGGCTGCCCTCCCCCTTGAACGGGGAGGAGAGGGCCAACTTCTACGTGAACCTGGGTCTCAGCTATTATGAAGTGGGCCATTATGACAGGGCTGTGGAAAGATTTCAGAAAGCCCTGAAGCTGGATCCCAACTTCCCCAGGCTTTACGGCCTCCTCGGATCGGCCCTCCTCCAAAGTGGCAAGATCGATCAGGCCATTGAAGCCTACACAAGGCAAATAGCCCGCGCCCCAAATGTCGCTCAATTCCATTTCAATCTTGGGCTGGCTTACCAGCGTAAAGGACTTCAGCGGGAAGCGATAGCGCGGTTCGAGAGGGCAGTGGAGTTGGACGGAGGGCTTGTCGAGACCCATCGAGCCTTGGGATTTGCCTACATGGAACAGGGAAACTTGGTTAGTGCCATTTCTTCCTTCAAGCAAGCCATTTCCCTTGACCCCTCATCCTGGGAGGATTATTACAACCTCGGTGTGGCCTTTTATCGTCAGGAGAAATTTGAGGACGCAGCCCTTTCATATCAGCAGGCCATCCGGCTCAATCCAGAAGGGACCAACATCCACATGGCCCTGGCAAAGACCTATGCCAGGCTCGGAAAATTTGATCTTGCCTTGAGACAGTACAGGCATGCCCTGGACGCCCGGCCGCTGGACCCAGAGATTCATTATGAACTCGGCCTCTTCTACCGTCTTCGAGGAGATAGTAAGATGGCAATAGCCGAGTTCGAAATCGCCCTGATCCATGATTCGAACCATTTCGGTGCCCAGACAAAACGCGCTGATCTCCTCGTGGAGATCGGACAGTTAGACGCCGCCATTGAGGCCTACAACAAGGTTCTCCAGGCGCGTCCCAATGCCGTCGATGCACGGTTAGGTATGGGTATTGCCCTCAGAGAGAAGGGTATGTACAGAGATGCCATCAATCACCTCGTAGCGGCAAAATCCCTCACTTCTGACAGGGGCGACATTCGATTTCATCTGGCCCTTTGCTACGATCTCCAAGGCCAATACGATAGGGCCATTCCCGAGTATGAGGCGACCGTAAAAATGGATCGATCCAACGCAGAAACCTACTTCAATCTGGGAGTGATCTATTATGCCCGCGGCGAAAAGGCAAGGGCTGAAACCTACTATCGAAGGGCAGTGGAGACGAAGCCTGATTTTGCTGAAGCGTACAACAATCTTGGGATCCTCAATAGCGAGAAGGGATTAAATAAGGAAGCCCTCCAATCCTATGAGAAGGCGGTGAGCGCGAAACCCGATTTTGTTGAAGCTATCAACAATATGGGAGTCATCTATCGGAAAATGATGTCCTATGACAAGGCCCGTGAGCTTTTTGAAAGGGCCGTTCGGGTAGACCAGAGTTTTTCTAAGGGATATTATAACCTCGGTACCGTTTTGGGGGCATTGGGGGAAAATACCAAGGCGGCTGAAGCCTACCGGAAGGCGATCGAAATCGATCCGAACCACGGCGATGCCTATTACGGCCTTGGTGCTCTTTTACAAGGCGAAGGTCAGGCCGAAGAGGCCTTGGAGGCCTATCGGAAAGCCCTGGCAATCAATGCCCATGATATCCAGGCGCGATTCAAGCTGGCCGAAGTTCTCACTTCTCAGAATCGCTACGACGAATCCATCAAGGAGTACAAGGCCATTCTGGATAGAGACCCCAAAAACGTGGAGAGCCTGAATAACTTGGGGGTCGTCTATTTCAGAAAAAAATCCTATGAGGAGGCACAACGGTACCTTCTGAGAGCAGTAGATCTTGATCCCAACATCGATTATATTCATGACAACCTCGGCATGGTCTACGAAAAGATGGGAATGCATGAAAAAGCCAGAGATGAGTATGAAAGGGCTATTGCAAGCTCAAAGAGGAAATCATCAAGTCCGTAGAGTCAACGGGGTGGATCCGTGAATAAAAAGAGACTGTTCCCATCCCTTCTCCTGTCTTTCCTCATCCATCTGGGGGTTCTGACCGCAATCGACGTGTTCTTCGTCCCCACCCCGGTCATGCCGGAGTGGCGTGAATTGATTCCAGTTGATATGTTTATCATTGAAGAGGAAGAAGAGGTATCCCAGAGTGACCTCAGGCTTAAGGAAGCCGGAATCTCGAAAGAATCTTTGATTGCAAAGGCTCAGACAGCCAAGGGCACTCCAACAACTACCCCCGTGGAAGATTTCCCCGGGCCCATCCCCAAGGAAGGCACCTTTAAGCCCAGCCTGAATATGGAACAGATCCCAACCCCGGGCGTCCTTCCCCCGGGGGGGGAGGGAAAAGAGGTGGAAAGCAGACGGGTTATCTCCCGCTCAGCGAGTCCCCCCCAACGCCTCCCCGCGATACCCCATTCCCCGTCGGACCAATCGCCCCTCCTTGAAGTGGAGGAAGCGAGAGTCTTAACTATGGCCGAAAAAGGTGGAATCCCAACCGATTCCACGACATTGGAAAAGATCACTGTCCCTCTGGGGAGAAACCGCCCCCATCCCGAGTTTATCTCCGACCTCCCCCCCATTCCAACCGTAAGATCTCCGGTCCTTCCGGAAGAAAGGGAAATGATGCTGACACGGCAGGAGGAAAGCCTTCAGTCGCATATTGGCAATTCAACCACATTAAGCCCATTGAAAGTGCTGAAAGAGGCCGAGAAAAAAACGGCGTACAGCCGCTGGGATAACCTTATCCCTGGAAAAAAGTTATCCATGGCGCCTTTCCTTACTGGATTCGAGAAGAGGGAAACCTTTGAAGGTATACAGAAAGGCTTTTCAATACTGCTCGTTCTGGATACCAGCGGATCCGTCAAGGGCCCACCCCTGGTGGGCATCAAGAAATCGGCCATGGAATTTGTGAACCTTCTGGGAAAACTTGATCGGTGTGGAGTCATAACATTCAATGACCAAACCAGCCTCGTCGTTCCCTTCACCTCGGATAAAAATCGGCTGAAGCGGAGAATCGCCAGCGTTCTAACGGAAGGCAGAAATACCGTGTTGTTCGATGCCCTTGATCAGGCCTTTCTCCTTCTAAAACAGGAAAGAGAGAAAGGGAGATTTGTCGTTCTTTTTTCCGACGGAAAGGACGAGGGGAGCCGGTCAACTCCCCGTGAGGTGATCAAGAAAGCCCGCAAGGAGCGAATATCCGTCTTTTGCTTCGGGTATTCGAGGGTTGAGAGGAGATACCTGAGAATCTTGGAGAACATATCTCAGAGGACGGGCGGCATATTTGCGGAGGCTCCCCATTTTGGGGAGATCGTGGAACTATTCAGGACAGCCAGAGACTTGAAGGGCAAGCAAGAATCATGACCCATCAGACGGGCAAGGAATCGATAGAAAAGTCAAAATTGATCTGAGTCTTTAAACGTTCTTCATTGTACTTGATAGGGTTTTCCATACAGACCTAAGAACAACGAGATCATTGCCCATTTCTATAATTCTACACCCCAAATCGATGTATTTTCTTGCCTCCTCCTCCCACGGTTGGCCAATACCGATTGCAACGGGCTTACCATATTTATTGGCCACTTCTATCGTCTTCTTGATGGCATCTTGAACTTTCGGATGGTTTTTCCGAGGTCCTCGGAGGCCTATTGACATTGAATAGTCGGCCGGGCCAAAAAGAACGAAATCGAGTCCCTCCATCGACAAGATCTCATCAAGCTTGGTAATAATTTCCTCATTTTCAACCATGATTCCAAGTAAGGTCTCATTTTCGCTCCAGTTTACCCAATCCTCACCGCTCCTTGCTCCCCATTGGCCCGAAAAACAGAGGCTCGAATACCCCCGAGTTCCCCTTGGAGGAAATTTTGCAGCCTTTATGAGGTCTTCGACTTCTTCCTTTGCCGAGATGTCCGGTAGCAATATCCCTCCCGCGCCGGTTTCTAAGGCCTTATTGATTAAGTAATGATCGCCTTTATCGATCCGCAAAATCGGCGTGATTTCGGCTATGGTTGCCGCCCGAATAATATGTTCCATCGACTCGTCTCGCCTCCATGAGTATTCGTTATCGATTCGGACGAAATCTAATCCACTATAACCGGCAACCTCAACAATGGTCGGGCTGTATGAGAAAACGGCAGTTCCCAAAGCCACCTCACCTTTTTCCAGAACTTGCTTTAATTTGTTGACCATCTGCATTGTATGACCTCCTCCTTATTGAATTTCATTCTGTTCCAATTTTGCCAAGGCAGATAAAAACAAAAGGTAACTAAATAACGTAACCATTGTAAAAGTTTAGCATTACGAGACAAAGATTACAGTACTTGAGCCGTTTATTTGACCAAAAAACAGTCCTTTGAACTGAAGCCCAGAGTTACCGTCTCCCCTTCTCTGGGAAGGATACCGATATCACTTTCGGTTATATCATGCATTTTCCTTTGTCAAGAGAGGAAATCTTCCACATTCTCCTGCTTGGCTCCAAGAATTACAATACACCCCGAATTATGTTCCTTAAGGCAATGTACCCCTGATTTTCTCCTGTTATGCTACGCTGCCGTTAATTTTCGGGGTTTAGGACCACCATGGAACCCCTCCAAGGCTCCTGAGCAGGTGTCCGTTTCTCAAAACATCCTGAAAGGGTCGAAACAGTGGACCCAAGGAATCGCAGCGCCCGAATCCGCGCATAACACCGCGCCGGAGCAATCTTAACGGATAATCCAGGGGATATAATAGTCATTTTGTTGATATGGAAGCGGGTTTTTGTTACGGTATCATCATGGAATGCATGGCAAGAGAAGTACTTCCGAGGTACCCGCATCATGTTATCCAGCGTCAGATCTCAGCACTGGCAACGGTCGCATGATCTCGAATAGGATATAATCGAGATATGGCTTCTCCCATTCCGGTAGGGGGGTATTGATATGAGCAACAGACGTTATCGCGTGTACAGAAAGCCAGCCGCTGGGAAAAGAGACAGGAAAAAATCTGTTGATGAGATTGTGAGGGAATTAAAAGAAACCGGTCCGCGAGATAGTGATTACAGGGAACGCTCTCTGGAGATTCACGGGCTTATCTGTGCCAAATGTGCGAGGGAGTTTGATTACAAGGACAGGCACCTCCTTACTGTACACCATAAGGATGGAAATCACACGAATAATCCCCCTGATGGTTCTAATTGGGAAAATCTGTGTATCTACTGTCATGAGGATGAACACAGCAGGGGACTGCTTGGTGATTATCTCAGCGATGAAGAATAGGGATCTCTCGATTCCGATTGTCTGTTCTCTGTCAGCCACCTGACCATGGCATAGGGCTGGAGGCGCTATAGACATATTCAGTTTTCCCTGGCCCGAAAACACCTTTTGCTGATCAAATAACGCCTGCCTATGGACAAAAACAAAACATTTATCTCAAGTATCGTACCACCAACGGAACAACTGGACCCTGCCTGGTGGTTTGCCTTCCAAGGGGATGAACTTCTCGTGCGATTGAAAGGATCTTCGCTCAGCATCCCGTGCCTGGTTGACTTCGAAGAGTCGGGATTGACGGCCGTGCACCAACATTATCTTGGTCAGCTCGCCGGCCGCCATTGTTATGCTGTCGAACTGCCTGAAGGGACTGCACCACCGGCAGGAATGAGCTTTCAGGGGTTACGCCAGGTGTATGGCTGTGTGGATGATCGCCTTTTCTGCTTGGCTGGGCGTGCAGTGCAAATTGTGGACTGGGACAGGACAACCCAATACTGCAGCCGATGTGGAAATCGGATGGGGACCAAGTTGACCGAAAGGGCCAAAGAGTGTCCCCAGTGCGGTCTCCTCAGCTTCCCCCGTCTGTCCCCGGCGATTATCGTGCTTGTCGAACGCGGTCACGAACTCCTGCTGGCCCGACCCCACCACTTTCCGCCTGGACGGTACAGCGTCATTGCTGGCTTTGTAGAGCCGGGCGAAACGCTGGAAGAGGCTGTGGTGCGCGAGGTGCGGGAAGAGGTAGGCCTTGCCATCAAGGGCATCAACTACTTTGGCAGCCAGCCCTGGCCGTTCCCTCATTCCCTCATGATTGGCTTCACCGCCACGTATGCTAGCGGTGAAATTTCCCTTGATGACACGGAGATTGAAGACGCCGGCTGGTTTACGGCTGACAATTTGCCCACCCTCCCTGGCAAGATCAGTATCGCTCGTACGTTGATAGATTGGTTCCTGGCGAAACAGGGCAATTCTACCGAGGCAAATCGGAAAAAGGCGGGATAGGGTAAGTGGAATAAGGGGAGAAGTGGAAAGATCTGCACACAATTAATTAAGTCCTCTTCCGGCTGGATGCTCTCAAGGACAGAAGATATCAGAATAGGTATTATGGAAACGGAATTGATGAGGTGCGGATTGCCCGATTTTGTCTATCAAGTTAGTGGGGAAAAATGGAACACGTAAGGGACAACGTATATGCAAAACTGATCTCGCCGGGCTGCAATGTGGGAATCATCGCCACGGAGAAGGGCACGCTGATTGCGGACACCCCGCTGGTCTCCCGACAGGCCGGGGAGATAAACGACGCTCTCGTTGCCGCTGGCCATAAAGCCGTGCGCTTCATCTCCATCACCCATCATCATCCCGACCACGTTCTCGGCACCAACCTGTTCGGAGAAGATGCGCTGATTATAGGTAGCCGCGGCGCATATGAGAATATGGGTAAGCACGACCCTGCCGAGGTGGAAAACTGGGCTAATTCCTGGACCTGGGAGAATCAAGATGACGTCAGGGAGATGGTGGGAGCCAAGGTTTCCCCGCCGGAGGTAGTCTTTGAGGAAGAGCTTACGCTCTACATAGGCGGTGTCGAGATATGGTTCTTCCCACTTCCCGGTCACTTGGCTGAGCACACGGGGATCTTCGTTCCGGAGGCGGGTGTACTCATCACCGGCGATGCCCTCTTCGAGGACCACCACCCTTACATGGGGCAGGGCAATTTCCAGGTCTGGTTCAAAAGCTTCGCCAAAATGAGGGATCTCAAGGCTGAGCGCTTTATCCCGGGTCACGGTCCGGTCTGCGGCTACGAGGCGATCGAGAAGCAGCAGCGCTACATGGAGAAAATGATGGAGATACGCGCCAATTGGAACCCCGCCGATGGCGAAGCCACCATTCCTTTCAACGCCATCGACGAGCTGCTCGACTTCTATCCGCTGCACGGCCGGCCAGTGAAGATAATGCGGGCCCGCGTCATAGAGAGCATTCGTATTTCTGGGGATCCACAGTTTTGAACACTGCTCCCTGCAGAAAGGCCAAGTCGATGGCATGAGTAAATAGTGCTGGGCCAACTTTCACATTTACGCTTAACAAGGAAGGTGCGGCCCGCATAGCAAGAGCATTACTTCCGAGGTACCCGTATCATATTATCCAGCGAGGGTACGGTCAATGCCGACTCTGAAAACACAAATACCAGGATTATCGGTGTAGGCTTCCGATGCCCTTGATTTTGTCAAATGTGCACGGGCTGTTGCCCAAATCCCCTTGCGCTCAGAGTTCGTGTCTCGTGTCCGTGATCCGTGTCCGTGAGTTTTCGCACTCGTTGTTCGGGCCCCGTCATCTGCCATTTGGATTTTGAACTTTCCATTTTCAACCAATAAAACCAATCAAACTAATTCAACCAACCAACTCATCGCTATTGGTCATTTGACATTTCTCCTTCTGCCTCAAACCTTAAACCTCTATCCTCGCCCCATCGGGGGGAGCTCCAGCACTGCAACACTGCAGGAGGACCCCACCTGAAACGTTTGAGCCCAAAGGGCGAGTTGTAGGTTTGCAGTGAAGCGAACTTTGACGGCTTCGTAAAAAGTCCATCTGCTGCGTTACGCTTCATCCTTCGTCACTGCAGCGTACTTCTCTGTACGCCTCATTCCTCAGGATTTGCGCGCCTTGCATCTGGATCTTTTTTCTTTGCCGTCTGATTCCGACTTTTTACGAAATCGTCAACTTTGGAGTGGTCAAAGATTCTTTTAAGAGAGCGAAAGGGGGTTTGGGCAACAAGCCCTGTAGGGGCGACCCCTCTACCTGGCCAATGCAGTGACCGTAATCTCCACATGCGCTCCTGCCGGCAATGATTTTACCTCCACAGTGGTGCGGCCCGGTGGGTTGGCCCTAAAATACTCAGCATAGATCTCGTTCATTCTTGAGAACTCGGCAAGGTCAGTCATGAAGACGAACGTGCTGACAACCAAGTCCATGCTTGAACCAGCCTCCTCCAGGATGGCCTTGATATTCTCCAGGGTACGTCTCGTCTCTGCCTCAATGCCACCGGGTACTATCTGCTTGGTCACGGGATCCATACCCTTCTCCCCGGCCACGAAGACAAAGCCACCAGCTTTAATCCCTTGGGAGTACGGCCCCACGGGTGGACCAGCCTTGTCCGTCTTGATAATCTGAATGGATTTGCCCCCTCCTCCAGCCATGTCAGAACCTCCTTTTTGCATTATCTGTGGGTTATAAACTGCCTTCCCCGATACTTCTATCCCCGCTCTTCATCCTATTTGGCGTCAGCCCACTGAGAAATATCTCAACCATGTTCAGCTCAGAAGAAGACGCAGCGTTAAGAGAATGTGTAAATGAAGGTATCTATTACCTCCTTGACCTACCACCGCAGTCTTTTACGAGCAAAAGGAATTCCCTTTTGGCCCAAGGAAATATAGGATAAACGTGGGTGGATGTCAAATAGAACAACTTCGAACACCAATAATCTTTATACCGTCTCAATTTTTGTTGATATGAAAGTGACTTTGATCCGGTGCGAGCGGGGACAATGAACTCAAGAGTGGGTAGATTTACCCCCCCGGTATGTGCTATTTTGCTATTTATAGGAATGTGCGCAAACTAAAAAGGATTGCTTATGGGCACGGTAACCCTTATTTACGGTAATGAAATCCAGACTATGGTGCAACGCCTGACTGAAGCCACTGGTGCCCTGGCCTCGCTCCACCCAGGCGATACCGTTGTGATAAAGCCGAATCTTTTGGCGTCCCGGCGGGAGTGGGTAGGTGTCAATACGGACCCACGGGTAGTAGAAGCTTTGGTGAAGGTGATAAAAGAAAAGGGCGTGCATCGTATTACTATCGGGGACGGAAGCGGAATGGGTTCCAGCGCCACGAAAGCCTTTAAAATCTGTGGGTACACGGATCTTGCACAACGCTATGGGCTGCGGTTGGTAGACCTCGAGCGGGACCGCTTTGTCAAACAACGGGTGCCTATCGATGGCCCCTTCAAGACCTTGGAGGTTGCCCAAACGGTTCTTGAGTGCAACGTTCTCATTAATGTGCCCTTAATGAAAGCCCATGCGATAGCCCTGATCACCTGTAGCTTAAAAAACCTCAAGGGTGTCATGCCGAGGGAGATGAAAACAGCATTCCACAGAGTCGACCTTCACAGGGCCATCGCCCAGCTGGCCAGTGTTTTATCTCCAGATTTGATTCTGGTGGATGGTCTTCAGGGTAATCTATCCTCTGAGTCCGGCCACAACCCTGTGGCCATGGAGACAATGCTCATGGGGACCAACCCCGTTGAGGTGGATAGTGTCGTCGCCGACATGCTTGGATATGCCCCTCG
>Ga0209427_10008611_pt1 | contig 11472 bp, 10 predicted proteins | sample DeeMarSWOR136_30_FD_187465 | JGI IMG/M metagenome (GOLD analysis project Ga0209427, IMG submission 187465) | Marine sediment microbial communities from White Oak River estuary, North Carolina - WOR-1-36_30 (SPAdes) (version 2) | ecosystem: Environmental > Aquatic > Marine > Intertidal zone >... | reverse complement strand
ACTGCACCATTGAGGTGTTGTCCGGCAATCCATGGCCAGGCCATTTCACGGTCAGGGTGTCGATAATTTCCAACGCCTTCCCGCATGGCACCATCATGGGGCTCATGAGGGTGTCGGATTCAAAATCAGCGAGGAATTTTCTATACGCTTGACACAGTAGCTCGCTGTCATGCATGGCCTGTTTCAGCGTTATACCGGCATAATACAAGGGGAATGAACCGGCCGGCAGAATGACCGGCACCCTGTCCGGTTTTTCAAGCTTAATGACTTTGATAAACCTGGTGACTCTTTGTTGATAGGCCTTTTTAGCCTCCGGATTTTTAAATTCAATATCTTTTGCATCAAGCCACCGCTCAAACCTCTTCTCCCGTTTTTGTTCCGATGTCAGTTTTTCATCCATTCCCATGACTCCATAAAGGTCGCTAGTTTTATTTCTCGACGTTCCCTAGATCACCAGGATGTATGGATACCTTGATCCTGCTTTGTCAGCTCAAAGCCGTGATTGCTGCAACGGTCGATATTTATACGCATGCATCATAATATGATGCTGTGGTTAAGAGCATGTCTTCAGAAAGGCAGGCTGGAGTTTATAGGATTGACCCTTGCATGTCAAATAAATTGGTAACGCACATAAGTCTTTGCATGGATCAATGAATAACATCTATCTTAAATTGGCTATAGTCTCCGGTTTTGTCGGTCTTTTCAAGACGACAATTAATTTTTGCGTTGCCTGTGGTCTGATTTTTTTGGGTTTGATGAGCTATTTCTCTATGATAACCTGCCATTCTGCAATAAGCCGGTGGCGTAAACCCTAAAAAATCAGACCACTGCTGAACTAAGGTGGAACTTAATTTGAGATGTCGTCTTTCAAAGACCGGCAAAACCTCCTATAGGAAAAATTGCCATGCGAAGACCTAAGAACGATATTAAAGTATTAATGGAAGTACAGATCGTAGAGCTTAATTAACCGTGGCGATCACAGGTCACGGCTGTTCCTCGAAAGACAATATCTCAAAAGAAGATTCCGACCAAGCCCGGAAATGGTCTTATTTTTAAGGATTTACTCCCCGAAGTTATGGCAGAATATTTTGGATTGCTGACCGGAAAGAGTCTATCAAACCCTTAAAAATAAGACCATCAGCAATAGGGCCCATAGATATCATCCTGAGAGGATCAGTCGTGACCGGGTTTGTGTCGCTGACCTGCTGAGGTTTTGCGGTTTTGTCGATCTTTTCAATAGGACATCCAATTTTAACATTACCCATGATCTGATTTTAAAGATTTGATGAGCTATTGTAGTGAGTGCGAGTCACTTTTTACTTTCCTGGTTTCAGTTAAACCAAATGATATAAAAAATGCGAATAATGTACTGATAGCGCCTACCAAGAAGATTGTTCTCAGTCCATACATGTCACCTAATGATCCGAGAATACCGGGAGCTATCGTCGTGCCGATAAGCTCCCCGATGGCCATGCCGATTGCTGTGGTGGTTGCCGCAATCGCGGGTGGTACTGATTCCTGGCAGATGATGGCCACATAAAGGACCGATAGGAATCCATAGCACCCGATTACCAGGACAAAAGACGTTTTTGCGAGCCATCCCTGGTCGAGGTATATGACGAGCATGGATATGACAATATAGAGCGTTAATATGGAAGTCGATGGTTTTCTGCCGATGCGATCCAGTATCATCGGAATTACAATCGCCCATACTAGACCGACAAATCCGGAGATTGAGGTCATGTAGCCGGCCTGTTCAAGCGTAAGCCCTCCCTCGTTAACCCAGTAAGTTGTCCCGAAACTGACCACGCCCCAGAAACCGACCATAGCCAGGACATTTGAGATATAGGAGAGTACGCAGTTTCGATAGGCGAATATCCTCGGCACATCTTTCCATTTCATGGTGTTGTCAACTGTCGGCCCTTCCGGGGCCTTGCTGTCTCCTGCTGTTGCTTCAACAGGCTTTACTTCCTTAAGGACAAACCAGATAATGATTCCGACTATTACAGTCGGTAGGCTGGTGAATATAAACGCGTAATGCCAGTTCAGATGGATCGCCAGCTGTATGGTTAATGTCGGGCCTAGGATCATTGCTATCACACCTATGGAAAACTGCATGAGCCCGATATAGGAGGCGAATTTTTTAGGGTCGCCCTGGATAGTTAGAATCGAGGTCATCAAAGGATAAACCGGGCCGTCGGCAAAACCCGTCAGAAAGCGGACAATCAACATTGCCATTAAGGAGGTTGCAAAAGCGGTGCTTCCTGAAAATACTCCCGCAGAGATGATAACGGGCACCAGCCACAGTTTTTTCAAACCTGATCTGTCTGACATGGGAGTAAGAAAGAGTGAGGATATTACGAAGCCTAATCCGGTGACCAGAACGATCCGGCCGGTTTGAGCATTGTTCAGGTTAAAGGTCTCCATTAATACAGGAAATAAAAACGTAATTGCCTGTCTGTCCAGAATCACAAGCCCCCAGGTTAAGGCGAACAGGATGGCAATGACATTCTGATATGTCTGTTTTTTCATAGATCAAACTCAATTCGCTTAACACAGTGTATTAAACAGGCAGATTCAGGCTCTTCAATTTGGCGGCTCCAGGTTCTGAAGTTTCCAAATCCCAGCCGCGTTTTGCATAGAATTCATCCATCATGGTTTTAAATTGGTCCCGAGTCAATACCGCACCTTTCCTGCTTCCGACGGTGAGGGGTTCCTCAAAAAACCTGTCCGGTATATCATCATCGGCCCGGGTGAATCCTTCACGATAATTGAAAAGTTTTTCAAGGTTAAAGATTCGTTCGCCTGTCTGCAGGAGGTCGGTTTTTGAAGTAGCCCCGGTGATGCCGTTCATCAGTTTAGCAATAAGGTCGCTACCATACCCGCCCATGGCAAAAAGACAGACTCCGATCGAATCCGTCAGGGCTGTTGAATTTTGCTCCTCGACACTGGTTCCATTAAGATGGCATGCTCCTCTGTTTGCGGTTGCATAACACACAGCACGCGGCGGATTGGCATGGCAATTATGGGCTGCCAATTCATGGCCTTTGACATGCATTGCAAACTTGTGTGAATCCTGCCCGATCTCTTCAGCCAGCGCCCTGACTCCCCTGGATGCAAGATCGCCAATCCCCTGTCTTTTAGCAATCCGGTGAATCATCTCTATGGTCGCATCCACGCTGCCCCATTTCAGATCAATGCCATCCATAAATTTTTTATCAATCAGTTTCTTTTCGTATGCTTCCATAAGGAAACCGATGGTATTTCCTAAAGAAATAGCATCCAAACCGTAGTCGTCAGCCATATAGATGGCCTTCATCATACCAGCATTGTCTGAAATCATGAGGTTTGCGCCGAGCATGGTGCCGGTTTCATATTCCGGTCCGTCATGGACCAGTCCGGCAAATGGACTGTCCGTGGTTTTACCACTTTTTTTGCAAGCCAACGGGCAACAATAACAGGAAAAAGACCTGACCCAGTTTTTCCTGGATGCCTGAGCTCCGATCTTATCGACCTCGGAAAAGGTGCCTTCACGAAAATTCTTGACAGCCATTATCCCTTGACCGGATAAAAATTCGAGGGCAAATGCCGTACCGGACGAACGCCACATCCCGTATACCTTCTCATTTTTGAAACTTTGACGGGCTTCTTCAAGGGCTTCCAGAAACAGCCCTTGATTTTCTGTCTCGGGCTGACCGGTTCCTCTTATTGCAACTGCCTTGAGATTCTTGCTCCCCATGACACAACCGGTGCCTCCGCGTCCGGCTGCCCGGGCAGCAGTGTTTATAATGCACGCGTATTCAACCAGATTCTCACCTGCAGGGCCTATATAACAGGTTCGAAATCGAGGGTCGCCGAGTTCTTCGATTAAATCCTTATCAAATTGGTCGGTTCCGGTGCCCCAAAATTTCCTGGCATCCCGAATTTCTACTTTATCATCATTGATGTATAAGTATACAGGAGCTACGGCTTTACCGGTTACCACCAGCCCATCATAACCCGCAAACCGGAGTTCCGGACCGAAAAATCCACCCATATTGGAATAGCTTAAAGTTGAGGCATGGGTGTATTGGGATTTCTTGGGGGAGGTGTGAGGTGATTTGGTTACCACGCAGGTCCGTGACGCGGAAGGCGCTGGAAATCCCGAGAACGGCCCGGACATAAACATGAGCGGATTTTCCGGACCAAGCGGATCTGCACCGGGTTTCTCTTTTAACCGATCCCATAACAGTTTGATCCCCAATCCCCTTCCCCCGACAAAATTTTTCAAGTCGTCGGGATCTATCTCTTTTTTATCTATCTTGCCTGAACTTAAATCGACATCCAGTATGACGCCGTTGTAGCCAAATGTTTTCTCGGTCATAGTATCCTCCTTTCCTGGCCGGATAGACCTGAAACGCCATACCATTCTTCAATCAGTTTTTCAGCGATCTGCCTGGGTTTCATGGCATAAAGTTCTTTACTGATATCGACTTTGACATGCGACAGCGCCCCGAACGGGCAATATTTTACACACTGGGGCTCGCCGTTGCATAAGGTACACATCCGCTCGGGCAGGGCGGTTTCCGGATGCGGCACAATGACCCCGACACGGCAGGCCTCGGCACAACTTTTACACCCGATACATCGATCCGGATCAACAGTAATTGTCATGGTCTTGCTATCCCTGTATAAAGCGCGACGGCCGGTGGATGGATCGGGATCTACAGGACATGCCTCTATACATGGATTATCAGGGCACATAGCACAAACTGTTGGCACATCCACATCCGGATTGAAGGCATAGACTTTTATATTCGATAAATAGGGATTGCCGGTTCCGTTCAATAACTTGCCATTTACCTCTTTTGGATGATTGAATGCCGAACAGACCGTTTCACAGGTACGGCAGCCCGTGCATTTAGAATAATCCACCAGGATCATGGAAAGTGAATTTTCCTCCCCTTGTTGGGCGAGTGCAAATCGAAATACACCGAATTGACCCAGGAGTACCATTGCGCCGCTGCCAAAGGCGGCTTTCATAAAATTCCTTCGAGACCAATGCGGCAATTCATGGTTTGGAATCATCTTTATTCTCCTTTCATTAAGTTTTATAGTTCATTTAAAATGCGGGGGATCGGATGCCATGATGTCTTGCTGTTCCACCCGATTTTTATTTTATAAGAAGCTACTCCGTATCCATCCCCCAGCTTTTAAACATCTCCTTATAAAAATCGGGTAGCGGGAAATCCGTTTGCATAAACATCTGATGCTCACGATATGAGAAAGGTCCATGCTCATTCTGTATCAAACCCGCCATCATCACCGGCATCTTGACTTGCGGCACAGAAAACATCAGATCTCCTTCTTCGGTAAGCGCCCGCTGGTATTCACCGGGATCAGGCATGACAACCCAGTATTGGCCGCTTTTCATGGGATTGACTACAGACCAACCGCAAGAAGGTGGGAAGAAATGGCATTTTACCTCAGGTACATCCTCCATTTTCATCGACAGAAGGAGCCCCCTCAACTGAGCGGGCTTGGCATATATAATCACTACGTCGGGAAGAAAAGCAGCGCTTTTTAAAGGCGCCGTGACAATACCGATATATTTCCCATACTCAAAGCAGTCGTAAGGATGGGACCATTTTTTAACGGATTCCGGCCTTTCCACCAGACCATAAGCCATGACGGCAGTGGGACACCAATGATCTTCCTTTAACATGGCAACCGTGGTTCCTTCCCGCCTGGACATGGCAAAGGCCTGGCATTGGGCGAGGTGATATCCGCGGTCCTTTTTTGGCCTGATTGCCTCTTTCGGGATATCTTCTTCCTTTTCCAGCATTTTTACCGCTATGGGAGATGATCTTAACATCAAAATTCTTTCCAGGTCTTCCCCATATTTGTTATATTCGCTCAAGGTAGTCATACGATGCGCCTTCTGTTGGTCGGGCATGGATTCTTTTTTAGGCGCAGAATTAGCGAGGCTGTAAGCACCGAAAACCGCAGCGCCCAGTCCCAATCCCAGTACTTCACGTCTAGAGTATTTGTTTTTCATCGGAAAATCCTCCTTTCTTATTCATTATATCGTAAATTATTGGATTTGTGTCGGTGTGTAAAGAGTATTTCCACCAGGTTAAGTTTTATGTTTTAATAGACTCGGATAATAATCTATTCCTTTGGATAGCTGGAAATATTGGTTTTTATGGCCTTACCAAGCCAGTCAATGCATTTTCCAATGTGACGCATATTAGCCATACCTTCTTTATCTTCAAGGACTTCTCCTTTGTCCATGCCGAAGCCCATATTCCAATAGGTTGAGCCGGGGATAATCATTCTTGATATCTGGAACAAATGATTGATGGTATCAAAGGCGTGAGTAGCTCCGCCCCGTCTTACCGCAACCACAGCTGCTCCTATTTTGCCGGCAAAGGCATTGTTGTTGGCAAAAGCAACAAACCCGGCCCTTTCAATCAATGCCTTTAAATCAGCGGATATTCCTGCGAAATATGTTGGAGAACCTAAAATCATGGCATCAGCTCTCAGCATTTTTGAAAAGATGTCATTAAAAATATCCTCTTTATTTGCACACTGATTATCTTTATTCTCAAAACACTTTCCACATGCAAGACAACCACGAATTGATGTTCCGCCGACTTTTACAAGCTCTGTTTTCCACCCGGAATCATTCAGTTCACTGATCACTGTCTTTAGAAGCAATTCGGTATTTCCGCCATTCCGTGGGCTTCCATTTATGGCTACTGCATACATGGTAATCTCCATTTTCCTGTTGTTAAATATTTCATGCCTTTTTAAAAGCCTAACGGTTGAGCTGTGGGGCTGCCGTAGGCGGTCCCTACAAGCGTAGGTTCGGCATAGTTTTCAATTACTTAATTTGTTATTACTCTGCAAAAATCTATTGAATACTTAGAATCCCTTTTAATTTGGGGTTGAAAATAAATAGAGTAAACAATAGTCTCATCTTTATACCCATCATTATAATTAACACTCACTTTCGCATTGCAGTTACATTTATTTGATTTAAAATCTTCATTTATTGTTTTTATTTCATTTACGATTACTTTGACTTTAATCGTTTTATCGCTATCTGATTCAGTAAAAATCAAAGTACCGTCTGAGTATTTAAAAGGGATACTATGTTTCTTAATGTAGACTGTGCCCTCATTAAGAGCGTCAAGTTGATCGAAATCAACATCTATCCCCTCTGTTATTTGAGGATCAATCCACCATTTTTTCAAAATAGCCCGTTTTATTTTGTCTGATTCACATATAGTGTAATCAATAGATTTCTTGCCTGTGCTTGCACATCCAATCTGAGAAAATATCATCAACGATAAAAACATTAGAGTGACTATGTTTTTTTGTTTCATCTATATACCTCCATTAAAATTTGGCCAAACATAATATATTATATAGTTCCTGCATAACACCTTAAATACAGGAATTATGCAGCTTCGGCATAATTCATGAAATCTGTTAGATTAAAGTAAAAAGTAAATCCCTTTCTGTAACCCGGGGATTAGATGTACAAGGGCTGATTTGTTAAAATTAACGAGATCATGTATGGATATAATAGGTATATGTAACTTATTTTACAAGGGAAAAATTATGAAAGGGATCTCTGTTTGACTTATTGTAAGTATTTTGCGTGAATCAATAGGTCAATCATTAAACGCGGATTCCAAAATAAGTTTCAACTATAGCTTCCAATAAAAAAGTTAGGATATATTGATAATATCTCAAGTCGGACCAAACCATTACCCAAACCAATAGAAAAGCCCTTCCGAAGAATGGCCTAAAACGTCGAACGCCTTGGTATTCCTATAGTGCCGGAGATCGGAATCGAGCCTATAGAATCGCGAGGCTCACTGGATTTTGAGCGCATAATTTTGTTAATCCTGTTTCACTCTATTTCATCATATAGTTAATAAATTCAGATAGTTCGAACATCAAAAACATTGTTTCTTGTCTAATCCTTATATCGAATTCCATAATCAAGAAAAAAATGCTTGACACGCAGATAAAATTGTATTAATGTATTAATACAATCATGAAATTATTTCAAACGAGAAATTGATGCCGATGCGATTGCATATTTCTACAAAAGACCCCGTGCCGATCTACCAACAGATCATCACCCAGATAAAGCACATGGTTGCATCCGGTCGGTTGCGTCCCGGGGATGAGGCCCCTCCCATTCGTGTCCTGGCCGAGCAACTTCTAATCAATCCAAATACTGTAGCCCGGGCTTATAGAGAATTGGAGTCAGCAGGAATCCTTACCTCCAGGCAGGGGTCGGGTACCCGAGTGTCGGTCAAGGGATCGCCGCTGGGATATACGAAGCGCTTACGAGTACTTACGGAGCGTGTTGAGGGATTGCTTGTCGAGGCGGATCATCTGGATTTTACTGTAGAAGACGTCATTGAGCTTATTAGAGAGCAGAATAAGTCGCTTGGCGCTACTGAAAGGGGGAAAGGTAAAAATGAATGATTCTAGTTATGGATACAGAGAACAGCCCATTGAGGTTAAGGGACTTACAAGGAAGTTCGGTAGGAAGACAGCCCTGAAAAATATTGATTTAACCGTATCACGCGGAAGGGTATTCGGGCTTGTAGGAGAAAACGGGGCAGGCAAGACAACCCTCATTAAGCATTTAATGGGTCTGCTCAAAGCACAACAGGGTGAAGTAAGGGTATTTGGGATTGATCCTGTCAAAGATCCGGTAGGAGTATTGAGCCGGATCGGCTATCTTTCAGAGGACCGGGATTTACCACATTGGATGCGTATAGATGAGTTGATGAACTACACCAGGGCCTTTTATCCCGATTGGGATGTTTCATATGCTCAGGAATTGCTAAATATATTCAGGCTTGATCCATCTGCCAAGGTCAAACAGCTTTCACGTGGCCAGAAGGCACGGGCAGCCCTCATTACAGCTTTAGCCTACCGTCCTCCTTTATTGCTGCTTGATGAACCATCCTCGGGACTGGACCCTGTAGTTCGACGGGATATCCTTGGGGCAATCATCCGAACGGTGGCCGATGAAGGCCGGACGGTTCTGTTTTCATCTCATCTTCTCGAAGAAGTTGAACGGGTGGCGGATGATGTGGCCATGATTCATGAGGGAAAAGTTGTTATGTGCGCTTCTCTCGAAGAGATCAAGGATAGTCATCACTTTGTTACTTTGCGATTCCCAGATTCTCTCCCTGAACAGCCACAACTGCCGGGTGCGTTGTCTATTGAGGGAAAAGGTCAGGAATGGACGGCACTTTGTAATAGCAAACTGGAAGAAGTGTGTGAAAGGGCTACAGCTATGGGCTGTGAGGTTTTCGAGGACAGGCCTCCCACACTTGAGGACATCTTTGTAGCCCGTGTCGGTGTCGACCGGGCATCATTGCGGGAGGGAGAGTGATGTATTCAAAAGTTATGATGCTTCTCTGGGAAAGATGGCGCCGAACTTATTGGTCGGTGATAGCAGCATGCCTGTTGCCCATCAGCGGTAGGCTCATATATATGGCAGGTTTCGCACCGCAGGAAAATGCTGTTCAATTTACTGTTATTTTTTGGAATTTAGGCTACGTGTTACTTATAATCGGGTTACTGGTGGGTCAATGTGAAGTACGGTATATGGACCTTGCATTCCCGAATCGACTATTCAAATTACCAGTTCGTACTACAACTCTTGTCACCGTATACCTGGGTTACGGTGTTGTATCCATGGCACTGCCTTTTCTGGTATTTTATGGATTTGAAAAGCTGTTCTTTGATTCCAACAGCTACACATGGTCTATTCTTTTAGTACTTGAGACGGGATACATTGCGTTGCAGGCATTATCCTGGTTGGGTGGTCCGGCGCGCTTTTTGTGGGTGATTCTGTCGCTTGTGGGTTTATATCTCGTTTATACATTTGCCGTCATGTTCAACCTGCCTATGGGTAAAAATATACTATATATGATCATTATTCTTCTTTCTGGTGTAATTTCCTATTTGAACGTATCGGTGTGTCGTCACGGTGCCTGGTTAAACGACTGGAAATGGGTAGGTTCCTTGATTGATATGTTCCGGAAGAGGTCCTCTAAGCCTTTCACGTCAGCCATGCATGCGCAGATATGGTTTGAGTTGAGACAAACCGGATATATATTACCTATCTCTGCCCTATGCGTCATTGGCGCAATCCTGGGAATTACGGTGAGTACCATGTACTCGGTAGTACACAATGATCAATTTTATCCAATGTCACCTACTGTTCCGGTCATGTTCTATTTTACTGTTCCTGCTGCTGCCATAGCGGGTCTTATCGCTCTTGCCGTTTTCTCCCGGGAGTTCGCTTCCGGAGCATATATCTTTTGGATGCGACGCCCAATGACAACACGGACATTGGCTGTTGCACGGCTATACGCAACGGCAGGAAGCCTCGCGCGATTACTTGCCATCTTCGCAGTAGTTATATTGGCCATAGTAGTGTATGACTGTGCCATCGGAATTTTTGATTTTATGGCATTATCACCTGTGAAGTGGGCCCTTAAGTACAGTTCAAAACCTGAAGCTATCACCATGTCTCTTTTAGGTCTGTTTGCCTTTGTAGTATTCTATTGGACACTGTTCCGTGCAGGACCTGTTCTATTGATAGGAAGTAGTATCCTGAATATTTTAATGATAATTCCATCGATGATCTGGGGCTGGGAGGTTGTATTGTCACAGGTGTTGGATACCTTGATTGTCGTGCTGCCCCTATCCATTCTGGGCGCTTTCTATGTGGCAAGACGCCGCAATCTCATTACAACTGGTACACTGGTGATTGCGGCCTATGCGTTTCCGGTGGTCATGGTTTCTCTGTGGGCCTTCCCCTGGTGGTCTACAGTCTTCGGATTGCCCAAAGGGTTACTGGACCTGAATCAATTCCAAATCATCCGCATAATTGCTGCGGCTACTTTTCCTTTCATCCCGGTGGTTGCTACGCCGCTGATAATGGATAAATTACGGCACCGTTAAGGACCTCAGATTTGAATTCTGTTGCAGTATATTGAGAATATCTCCATTCAACATGACGCTGAATACGTTGGAGATCACTGTAACGTCACTTCGATTAAGTTGCTGAGCATTTTTCTATTGTGTTCAAACAGTTGCTCGTTCAAAGATAAGCTCAAAATAGCTGGCTCTTCCGTAACTGATGGTACTAGGCGCAAATATCTGGACAAATCTCCAACCATCTTGGGCGTGTTGGTCAATGATGTCGTGATACTCTTGCTTGGGTTTGGCCTCAATGAGTCCGCTTTTCAGATCTACCTTTTCGAATTTGTATTCATATTTCATGGTTCATCTTCTCCTTGTGCAACAAGCGATTATACGGAACTGGATACTATCACATATGTAATATTATCCGTCTTTAAATGCCATAAGTAATCGCACTAAAAACTAAATACAGCCAAAGCTCAGATACATTGAAAATAAAACAAGTCGGACCAAGGGGGG
>Ga0209427_10008610_pt1 | contig 11473 bp, 15 predicted proteins | sample DeeMarSWOR136_30_FD_187465 | JGI IMG/M metagenome (GOLD analysis project Ga0209427, IMG submission 187465) | Marine sediment microbial communities from White Oak River estuary, North Carolina - WOR-1-36_30 (SPAdes) (version 2) | ecosystem: Environmental > Aquatic > Marine > Intertidal zone >... | reverse complement strand
CGACATGATAGAACGGGCTGCCTCTGATGTGGCTCGGCTCAACCTGAAGCCTAAAAAGGCTACCGGGAAATTCACTCTCTCAAACGTATACGAGTACGCATTTCTGTCTGGATTTGAGACTCTGCACATGGTCGAGTACGTTGCCAACGTGGGTATCGAACACGATATACATCTGTGCGAGTATGCCTGGGACGAACTCGTTGACGGCGATGTGACCGCTTCTGCGGATTCGACTTACAACGTGGAGGGTAGTGCCTGTCTCAAGCTGGTTGTAGCTGCCGGATGCGGTGCCGGTGACATACTGGCTACCGAAAATATAACCTCACTGGATATTACCGACTGTGATCAGGTTGAAATATTCATACGTTCATCCGTTGCCCTTGATGCCGGAGATTTACAACTATTGCTTGATAATACGGCACAATGCGCCTCACCAGTTGAGACAATCAACATCCCGGCGACAACCGCCAATACCGATACTCACCACGTTCTTACCCTTGCCAATCCCCAGTCCGATTCTGCCATTGTCTCCGTAGGCATAAAGATGGTGACTGACAAGGGTGCCTTCACGCTTTACGTTGACCGGATTAAAGCCGTAAAATCAACTTCGAGAGAATACCGCGAACTCAATCCCCAATACTGGGATATAGTCAAAGACACCACGAACTACCTCAAGCTGACACCTTCCGGTATGTCCGTTGTTGGAAATAACAACAACCTGAGACTCAGTGGTTTGCAACTGCCTGATATAATGGATGCCGACACGGACACATCTGACATTGACTCCGAGTACATCATAGAGTTCTGCCTGGGCTACATCATGCTAAACCACTCTTTCAAGGAAAGCCTTGACATCGAGAATCTTGATGAAAAGGGAAAAGCACACATGGCTATGGCAGAAATCAAGAAGAAGAAGATGTCCAACAATTACCCGAATAATACCAGACTTATAGGTGCTTAAATGGCTCTTGCGATTACCAAAGACGGCGAAGTTGCGATAAACAATTACAAATACAAGCTACTTGAGCCTTTGACCGAACTACACCTTGAGTCCACTCCTGCCAAAGTCAACATAGGACCCGACAATTATAAGATACTCAATCGAATATCACAGTGGAGTATCGGGGATTTGAGGGGTGGAATCCTTATTAACGACATGGATGAATCGGTACACGCCGATAGAATTTGGTGGACTAACTGCATTACCGATTATAAAAATCATATCACCCTGCCTAGACTGGCTACTTCAATCTCACCGCCATCGTCATATCCTTCGGTTACAGACCCAGGACTTGAAGCATGGGACGATGCGAACACGCTTACTAACTGGACGTATTATGAGAGTCATCCGGCTTGTACTATAGACCGGGAAAGCACAACGGTGGATTCCGGTACTTACTCATGTCGTTTATATGCCGGTGCGAATCCCTCTTATTGTCATATTTATCAGGCTGCTACTAACTGGTCAAATGACTTGCGTGGTACGACTGTTAATATAAAAGTACGTGTCTATAACCAAAATATCGCCAATGGTAAAGGGCAAGTTATAATAAATGATGGCGTTGATTCGACAACCGCCAATTCAACGGGTTCTGGTTCATGGGAAACTATTACCTGCACTCATACTTTTAACGCAGCAGCCACGCAATTTGTGATTTATTTGAAAGCATTATACGTTGGTGGAGCAAGTTACGTATATTTTGACTATTCAACACTCCCAACAATATCATCTGGATTATCAAAGGCTGCGAATTTCAACGGGAATCTTTACTGGTCTCTAGGTGGTTGTCTACTGAAACTGGCTTCTGATAGATCTTCTATTGACATTATAGCTGCCTTTCCAGCCGATATAACAGCCTTAATTCCTTCACTCAATTCAAAACTATATATATATCTTGGTGACTCGTATGAATATTTCTACATGGATACAGACGAATCTGTAACTGAGTCTGATTCGGCTAACGCCTACTGGGGTATACAGTGGGGTGATGAACTCTGGAAGCTGAAATCTGACGGTACTTTCTCGGCATCAAGCGATCCTGACGGCGGTGCGCCTACTTGGTCTGACGAGGGGGATATTACAGACATAGCCAGCCAGATTGAAGGTTTGCTCGTTGGTCGCGACGCAGACGGAAATACTCAAATATACTGCCCTACCAACAGCATATTGAAAGTATATGACGATGCGAATACGAAATGGCTTGATACGGAGGTAAAACTCGGCAACCACCCGAACGGAGGCAAGGGTCATGCCTACTGGAACGGTGCTATATACCTTTCCTATGGACTTGGGGTTAAGAAATACGTCCCTGAGTCTGGCTCGGTAACCGATGTCGGTCTAAACCGTGATGATAGTCTGCCAATCGAGTATAACGGAGAGATTGTCGCTTTCTGCCCGGACTCCGATTATGATATGTTCGCCCTGGTGGATGCCTCTCAGACATCTGGTGACTCGAAATCAGGTCTTTACGCATGGAACGGCATGGCGTGGCGTTGTTTCTGGATAGACACCAACAATAACGGTGCCATGCACTCAGCTATCGTCAGTTCAGCCTCTTCTTCCTACGCTGTATACTGGGACTGCGGTGGTGCCATTTATTACATAGACATACTGCGAGGTCTTGCCAATCCTACGCAGTTAAGCACTCAGACATATCAATCATCCGGCATACTTTTAACTCCCTGGTTTGATGCTGGAAATATCGCCCACGACAAAATGATTAAGTCCATAGTCACTTGGGCTTCGGATGTTGACAGCGATGAAACCATTACTATAAAGTACCGCATTGACAAGGCTAACAATGACCTTGATACCGGCTGGACTTCTCTGGTGGAACTAAACTCTTCCGGCGAAAACGGGAGGGTTGAAACGGAGTTCGCTTCCGGTGCCGGAATTGAGTTCAACACGATACAGTTCAGGATAGACTTTGCCAGGGGTTCGACTACGACTAACACGCCTGACCTTCACTCCCTTGTGGCTCTTTATAGGATACTAACCGGGGCCGATGACAACCGCGCTTGGAATATGCACATCAGGATAGCCGGAGGGATATTCGGTACTTCGGCAAAAGAGAAGTACGATGATATATGGGGTGCCGTTGTCAGCAAGACTCTAGTGCCTTTCATATTCCGGGCCGATGCCACCAATGAAACTCACTACGTACAGTTGTTTTTCAATAGTGGTCATACGCAGACTGGTCGCAACTATCTAGGTGATATGTCACTAACGGCGGTTGAACTTTAATGCCAACAATACAGAATCTACCAGCTACTCTACCTGAGTTAAAGATAGCCCAGGCACTCGATAAGCTCGGTATAATCTATTACTTCCAGATGGAGTATTTCGGTGGCAGGATGGTAAAGGGTGGTTTCTTGCCTGATTTCATTCTGCCTACCTATAATATATCAATATCGGTTATCGGTAAATACTGGCACAGCACCAGCGATGTCAGGGCTAAAGATAGGATACAATCAATAAGCCTCATGGGTGCCGGTATAGAAACAATCTGGATTGATGAAGAGGATGCGATGAAGGACCCGGAATACTTCATCAAGGAAGCCATTCGCGGAATATCCCACAGCAAATTAGCTACAGGAGTTTAACATGATAGAATTAAACGCGGCAACGGCATCAATCTTTATTTCAATTTTAATATCTTTACTGGGTGTCGCTGCCTGGTTAGGTGCCTTGCACCAGAAAGTAAAGAACAACCGTAGTGATATAAACAAACACATAAATGATATGGAAAAGTTCAAAATAGAGAATAAACAAGACCACGAAAAGATTGTTACCAGACTTGACACTATAATAAGAAATGGTAGAAACAATTAAAAATGTGCATTGATAAATTGCTCAATCTTATAAATCCGGGTACCAGCCGACTGCCACACCCAGAAGAGAAATTCAGCAAAAAGGCTACGGTTGACAATGTTTCTGTTGATGTTGTCCTTTTGAACTGGATGGAATACTGGGCGGTACCGTTACAGTACCGCAACTTCTGGAAAGAGCAGATAGTCATTGAATTGTATAATGAATGGCCGGAATGGGCTTTGGTTGCCGGTGCGAAACCTGACTCTCCCGCTTTCACCTGGGATGCAGAGGATGGCAAAAGACATCTTGCCTGCAAACCGGGTTATCTCAATCCCGGTGTAATCGCACATGAACAGGCACACAACTCTTACTCGTTTTTAAGAAACCATGATAAACAATCTTTCGCTGTTGACTACGAGACATTACTTGAAACCGATCCTGATATAAGCTACCTTTATTCAGTCAAACAAGATGCCATGTGGAACAAGGTCGAGGGACACGCCGAAATCTACAGGTACATAGGGCAGTACCTTCCCGATGGCATAAAGAGATACTACCCGAAACTATTTTAAGGATAGGAAAATGAAAAACAGGTGGGTTGCTTTAATAATAGCCGTTGCCCTTATATTGTTTGCCGGGTAAGCATTGTAAAGAAATTGGAGATTATAACGCAGTCAAAACGAAACTTTATGAATTGAGAAAGAAACTCCACGTTGACTCAAACATCGAGGCAATAATCTTGATGATTAAAATAGCAAATATCAGAAAGGAGAATCATGGGAAATCTCAAAATTGACAACCGCTTCGTCTTATTCTTGACCATGCTATTCGTGTTCGTTCTATGGCTGGCTTTCTTTGCATGTGCGATTTTCTACATTCTTAACCACGCCGACCAGTACGACACGGCTATGGGACTGTTCACCGGTCTCGGTCTCGGTGGTGTCACCACATTCTTTATTGCCATGCTTACTTTATCCTGGCAATATTATTTTCGTAAAAAAGAGAGCGAAACAACCACGTCTGCCTAGCTGAGAATTACCAGAATCGAAATCTGAGGGTTTTACGGACATTTGAATAGTCTGACATGGGGGAGGGAGAAATCTCTCCCCATTTTTTCTTTATGAAAAAGACTTGACAAAGTAAACTTGTCAATGTATAATTTACATCATGAACAATTTGAGCAAGCATGATATGAAAGAGTTATTACTAGATGGTTTTACTTATGCAGAAATAGGTAAGAAATCTGGTGTGAGTAGGCAAAGAGTTCAACAGATATTATCACCACCTAAAAATATACGTGATTATGTTTTTAGTAAATTTGAAAGGCGTTGTTTTTATTGTGGTATATATGTCGGCACTAGAGGTCACATACATCATGACATTGATAATGGTCTTGAATATTATGAGGATAAGGATAATTTAGTATTGCTCTGTGTTTCTTGTCATAGGAGAACACACGGTAAAGATAACAATGGGGGTTTTGTAAATGAAATGAATAGTGGAAGTAGTATAACTAGTGTAATACCTGTTAGAGTTCCAAATGAAATGAAGTCTGCAATAAAGGATTTAGCTTCATTGAGAGCAAACAGCCGTAATCAAAATTATACAGTTAACGATTGGTGTAAATGGGCTTTCAATTTAGCGATTCGTGACCAGAAAAGAAAAAGATAAATAGGGGGTGAAATCCATGCCGGAAAAGAAAAATCCCGACTACTCTGCTACTGCCGTCAACCTCACAAATCCACCTGAGATACTTGAGAAGCTCGATAGACTGAAAGTACTGAAACACAATGTCGCTGATATGGAGAAGTCTCTTGAGGAAAACCCTGTATACATTAACATCAAGAGTTCTGAAAAAGAAATCCAAAACCTGACTGATCAAATCAAGGATATGATTGATTCGCAGGGAAGTTTCCAGTCCATCGAAAAAGGTCTTTACGCCGTCAAGCAGATGCGAACATCAGAGTCCTACGATGCCGAGAAGTTCAAGATAAACTACCCTGCCTACGTCCCGGCAGTCATCGTTGATTCCGTCAACAAGGATGCTCTCACAGGTCTGCTCAAAGGCAATCTTATTAAGCACGACAAACTCTTAGAGCAGGGAGTCATCATCGAAAAACATACCTACGCCTACAAGATTGAGGTATAATAAAATGAAATTATATAAGCTGGCAAGACCTGACGGATGGGATTTCTATACTGGCAAAAAGATAAACTACAGGGAGAACATAGGGAAAATAGTAAAATGCCCAAATCCCGATAAATCCTTAGGCGTTTGTTCATCTGGCGTTCTCCATGCTTCTGTAGACCCTAACGACTGCTTTATAGGGGCAAGAATACCCTGTTCTGCATATCTGGTGGAAGGAAAGCCTGTCTGCGGAGATAAAAAGAAATTCGGTTTTTTCAGATTGAAAGTTATTGAAGAAATTAAAGATTTAGATAAATTGTTCGGATGGAAATACAGCGAAGCATCAAAATTATTTAATCCTCTATTCAAAACCCAACGAGTCAGTAAAAAACATATATTGCTTTTGAAAGAATGGGCTTCGGTCTGGGCTTCGGTTAGGGCTTCGGTCTGGGCTTCGGTCTGGGATTCGGTCTGGGCTTCGGTCGGGGCTTCGGTCTGGGATTCGGTCTGGGCTTCGGTTAGGGATTCGGTCTGGGATTCGGTCGGGGATTCGGTCTGGGATTCGGTCTGGGCTTCGGTTAGGGCTTCGGTCTGGGATTCGGTCTGGGCTTCGGTCGGGGATTCGGTCGGGGATTCGGTCTGGGATTCGGTCTGGGCTTATATCGGTTCTCTATTTCCCAACATTAAGAAATGGAAATATATATATCATAAAGAGGGAGTCTACCCATATCAGAGTGCTGTTGATTTATGGTACTCAGGCTTTGTGCCTTCTTTTGATGGTAAAATCTGGAGGCTTCACTCAGGTCGTAAGGCAAAAGTAGTCTTTGAAATATCTAAAAAAGATTTAATAAAATTCAAATGATAACCGAAACTCAGATGTCCAAAGAGGATATGGAAAGGGTGGTTGATACCGGCCAGAACTGCCTTGAGTGCGGTGCCAATCTGACAATAGCCTGGGGCGGTCACTACGGTCATCAATGCTTCATTCTCAGGTGTGCCAATGACATCCATCATCAAGGAATCAAGAGGGACTTCGAGTTGACACCGGCGAATATGCCAGTTTTTCTATTATACGATGCTAAAAAAGGAAGGAGACTGAAAATGGAAAAGGAACACGGTAAAGAGAAAATCAATGCACTCGCCAAGTACCAGAACGTAGCCGTCATCAACCGGGAAACGGCTACGGAGATTGTCGAGACACTCTGGAAAGGTGCGCCGACTCAGGAGAAGATGAAGGCCATAATGCTCTGCTCGACATATAACCTCAACCCCCTTATGAACCACCTGTTTATGTTGCCCTTCAAGGATAAGGATGGTGGCAAAAACTGGGTTACCGTACTGGGAATCGAGGCAACCCGGCTGATGGCTCACCGCAAGCACAACTTTACCTATCTTGATATGACTCCGCGTTCTGCAACACCGGAAGAACTTAAACAGATACTCGGAAAGTACGTTGACGATTCAGCCGTCTACCAGATTACCAAGATTAAGGACCTTGATACTGGGGCCGAAGCCTACGGACTGGGAAGCTGGAAAGGTACTGTATATGGTACGGACAAGGGCAACACGGCTTCCAACATGGCGGCCATCCGATCCGAACGTCAGGCACTCAAGCGTCTTTACCCTGCGGAAATACCGGCGAATGTTGAAGTCATTGACGAGAGTTTCATCGAGGGTGATTACCGCATGGTTGACGAAGAGACCGGCGAGATAAAGGACGATAATGCAGAAATTAAACCGCCAGAAAAATCAGAAGCACAAAAAGAGGATGCTGAAAAGTCGCAAGAGGAAGTTTCAGAAGTAACGCCAGAATCCACAGAATCGAAATCTGAGGCGGTTAAGCCGGAAAGGGATGTAGACGCCATAAAGACATCAACCGACCTGTATAAAGCCTGCATGATTGACTTCCCGGATAGATTCAAGTCCAGCAAGGATGTCCTGAAAATACTGGGCGTTGAGTCGTTCTCAGAACTTACCGATAAACCGGCCGATCTCTACCTGGCCGTTGTTGCAAAGTTAAACGAATCTTAGTCCTTATTAAATACTTAAGGAGGTTTTCGATATGCCTACAAAGAAAAAGGCACAAATCGGCATGGACGAGAAAATCGTCAGCAACTCCGAACTTCTGGCTTTGCTAGAGGAACGCGAAACACTCAAGGAAGGTGCATCCAGATTCCGGGCTAAAGACAAGGAAGCCAAAGATGCTATCCTTAAACTAGACGAGGAACCGCCTTACCGTATCGGCGGATTTCTCATTACCAAGAAGAATCACAATGGTCGTCATGTTGAATTTGATATAAATAGTGGCACGACCATTAAGATTGACAAAGCAGAAGAATAGAACTTAATAGTTGAATCATGCAAAAGACAAAGATACCCTGGTGTGATTACACAATCAATCCGGTCAAGGGGATATGCCCGATGGCCTGCCCCTACTGCTACGCGCGCCGGATGTATAAGCGCTTCAAGTGGAATCCTGAGATAAGGTGGAAACCTGAACAATTATTACGTTTATCAGTGGTTCCGAATGGTAGCAGGTTATTTATCGGTAGCACTATCGAACTATTCCACGAAAAGACAATCAAGCACATGGATTTCATACTTGATTGTATAAAAAGAACTCCACATCAGACATCAATACTACTCACCAAGAAACCTGAGAACCTTGCTAGATTTTCTCCATTTCCTGATAACTGTTGGGTGGGTGTATCGGTCACAACTAACGGCGATATGACAAATGCCTATTATGGATTGAGCCGGGTCCGGGCTGGTACAAGGTTTATTTCAGCCGAACCGTTGCTAGGTCAGCTTGGTATGGATGACCATGTAAACATCAGGGAGTGGCTGGAATGGGTTATAATCGGCAGTCAGACTCAACCAGTAAAACACCCTAATCGCAAATGGGTTGAAGAGATAATATCCGCTGCCGACAAAGCAAGTATACCCGTTTTCATCAAAGAACCTCTAGCCAGTCATTACTGTATACAGCGTCAGGAATTTCCAAAATGAACTGCCCAAGATGCGGTGGCAATTTAATATTCCTTGATGATGACGGCGATGACTACTGCCTGCTCTGCGGTTTCGTCCTGCAAATTAGATTTCACCCCGAACCGCTTGTATTCAACCAGGGAGTATCGGAATCCTTTGGCCGGTCCTACGATTTCGCCAGGACTCACCAGCACCCCGGTGTGAAACACGGCTGGAAACCTAAAAGGAGATATAAGAGTAAAACTTGACAAAATGAACTCACAGGATTATAATATTGTAACTATGTCAGTAACTTATAGTGTAACCACATCTGTTAGAAAGTTACTCTCGCGCGCGCACGCGCGCTTCTACTTCTCTATCTACTCTCTTTCTCTCTCTATACAGGGGAGGGATTGTTAAGGGAGGGGATAATGACAGGTCGTACAAAATTGCGGAGACCTTGGATAAAACTTTATCCTATTGACTGCCTTGACGGAAGTATAAGATACCAGTTGGAACCGGCAGAGAGAAGCGTCTGGTACGATCTTCTTAATTTTTCGGCAATATGCGCCGAGCCAGGTATCATAGCGGATAAGGATGGCAGACCTTATCCGCGTTCTTTTATTGCAAACAGGTTGAATATTGATGTTGAACTTTTAGATACTGCATTGGCAAAATGTATTGATGAAGGACGAATAATGGAGATAAACGGCGGTGTCATCGTGATAGTGAATTGGAGTTCTTATCAGTCAGAATACCAGAGGCAGAAGCCTTACCGTGATAAAAAGAACGAAGATGTCGAATCAATACCTGACTTCATTGATAAGAAAACTTGGGACGCCTTTATAGAAATGCGTAAGAAAAAGAGGGCCGAACCGACTGCACACGCCGTTGAATTACTGCTAAATAAACTTCAAAGATTCCATAAAGAAGGTAAAGACGTAAACCAAATACTCGAACAGTCAATAGTTTCTAACTGGACTGACGTTTATCCGTTGAAGGATGGTCAAGATGGCAGAACTGGAACCGATAAAAACAGACCTAGAGCAATCCCGAAACCTGGGGAGTACACAAAGCCACCCGGACCCGGGATCTGAGCCGAGTGACGCAGAGAGAAAAGAGACTGACCGGCGTGTGCTGAACATTACTTCATGGGATAACACCTTCGAGAACTTCAAGACGTGCAAGGAAAATCTCGATGCTTTCCGGGCTTTCAAGTATATCGCCAAAGGTGATACCTGGAATATGCTTCTATGCGTGGGATCGGCCGGCTGCGGTAAGACACACCTTTGTGAATCCCTCTCGATTTATCTTTACAATCAGGGTGAGAAATGCCGTGTATGGGAGTGGTCCGAAGTGATACGTGGTCTAAAGACAAGGATGAGACAGAGCAACGGAAGCTACGAACAGTGGTTTGAAGAGTTCCGGCGCAGTAAGATATTGATTATTGATGATGTGGGAATCGGTGGTGGCGATACCAACTGGACATGGGGGGAGTTCGAGGACATAATCAATTATCGTTACCGTAATAATTTGGTTACAGTCGTCACATCAAACCTTGATACCACCAAGTTCCCCGACCGCGCTGTTTCACGTTTCAGCGATGCACTAAAAAGCCGTATCGTGGTAAACAATGCCGAGGACTATAGACCAAAGAAATCAATGGGTTATAAGTAAATGAGACTACCGCCGAGAACGAATAAGGAGTAGCTAATTAAGACATGACGGAAAGACGCCAGCCCCCTGCTCCCTGGAAAGGAGTAAGAAGTTGAAAGGGATATTATTCAAGCCTGATATGATTAAAGCCATAGTCGAAGGACGCAAGACGGTAACACGGCGAGTTATTAAATTCCCGCAAATTCCAAATATTAGAGACTCTGATTGGCATGCTCCTTGGTTTGATAATAATCTTAATAAATGGGTATTCACCGCAAGATTTGGACTCGCTACTAGAGGTACATTCATTAATCCCCGTTACCAAGTCGGTGAGACTGTTTATATCAAAGAGGCATTTTGTTATGAATGTGATAGCTTTCCTTGTCAAAAGCTACAGAAAATGGATAATCTTTATCAAGAAAGGTATTCTGTCAATATGGTTAATAATTTAAAAAGGATTGAAGAAATTGGAGTCGAAATGTGGCTCCAAGAACAAGAAAGACTCTATACATGCCCAGAATGTGAGGGCGAAATTTGCATTCACGATGCGGAATGCTATGATTGTGGTAATAAAATTAATCCAAATATAAAATAGAAGGGAAAAAATCGTTAGAATGTCGCTAGATATTTTGAAAGAATTGGATATTGAAAAAAGGCGAGAGGTCTTTCTAAAATATACAAGGAAAGTATTTAGAATGCTTCCTAAGATGGAAAATCCAAGTATTTTAGATATAGGCTGTGGGTCCGGTACCCCAACAATCGAATTAGCAAGGCTTAGCGATGGAAAGATTACTGGAATCGATATTGATCAGGCTGCCTTAGATAGATTTAAATCAAAAGTCGAAAAAGAAGGTCTCTCAAGTCGTATAAAAATACTAAATCGTTCCATATATAATACAGATTTTTCATCG
>Ga0209427_10008605_pt1 | contig 11479 bp, 9 predicted proteins | sample DeeMarSWOR136_30_FD_187465 | JGI IMG/M metagenome (GOLD analysis project Ga0209427, IMG submission 187465) | Marine sediment microbial communities from White Oak River estuary, North Carolina - WOR-1-36_30 (SPAdes) (version 2) | ecosystem: Environmental > Aquatic > Marine > Intertidal zone >... | reverse complement strand
CCCGCGGGTAATTCTCTGAAAAACAGTTTTAACCCTCATCCCCTCCTAGGGATAGGAGGGATTATTTTGGAGCTCAGGAAGACTCACTTGTACGCCTACCACGCGGAGCACGGGAACTTAGTTGACTTCGGCGGCTTCGCGATGCCCGTCTGGTTCGAGGGCATAATGGCCGAGCACAAGGCCGTCAGGGACGGGGTTGGCATCTTCGATACCAGCCACATGGGGAGGTCGATGGCGGAGGGCCCCGACGCGGAGGGGTTCCTCAACTGGGTGGTAACCAACGATGTCTCCAGGCTGGACCTGCACGACGGCGTGTACACCGTCATGCTGACCCCCGGCGGAGGGATCATCGACGACCTAATCCTCTACAAGCTGGGGCCCGAGAAGTACTTCATAGTCTACAACTCCGGCACCCGGGAGAAGGACTTCGCCTGGTTCAGGAAGAACGCTGATGGCTTCGACGTCAGGCTCACCGACCTCTCCGACGACATGGCGATGATGGCCGTCCAGGGGCCGAGGGCCGTCGAGACGGTGAACAAGGTCACAGAGGAGGACGTCTCGGGAGTGAAGCGATTCGGGATCGCAAGCGTAACGGCCGCGGGGCACCCCTGCTTCGTGACGAGGACCGGCTACACGGGGGAGGACGGCTTCGAGGTCTACGTTATGGACTGCCCCCTGGAGAGCCCGGGGAAGGCACTGGAGGTCTGGAACGCCCTGGTGGACGCCGGGGCGGTGCCGTGCGGCCTCGGGGCGAGGGACAGCCTCAGGCTCGAGGCGGGGCTGAACCTCTCGGGACAGGACATCGACGAGGGGACGAACCCCCTGGAGGCGAAGCTGAGGTGGGTGGTGAAGTTCAAGAAGCCCGGCGGCTTCATCGGGAAGGAGGCTCTCGAGAAGGTCCGAGGCGAGGGGGTGAAGAGGACCCAGGTCGGCGTCGCGATGGTCGGCAGGGGCATCCCGAGGCACGGGTACGAGATCTGGGACGGCGGGGGCTCGAAGAGGATCGGCGAGGTGACCAGCGGCGGCCTGGCCCCGAGCCTCGGCTACGGCATCGCCCTCGGGTACGTGCCTCCGGGGTACTCGGAGCTGGGGGCGAAGATATACATCATGATCCGGGGCAGGCTCGCGGAGGGAAAGATTGTTAAGTCGCACCCATTCTATGATGAATCCGTATACGGTTGGAAGAGGGAAGTGAAGTGAGCGAGGAGTACAAGATCCCCGAGGGCCTCTACTACACGGAGCAGCACGAGTGGGCGAGGAAGCTCGAGGACGGCACGGTCGTCGTCGGCGTGACGGACTACGCCCAGAAGCAGCTCCACGAGATAGTGTACGTCGAGCTCCCGGAGGTCGAGAGCGAGGCGGAGCAGACGGCGCCCATCGGCGCTGTGGAGTCGGTGAAGGCCGTCTCCGACATGAACGCGCCGGTCAGCGGGGCCGTCGTCGAGGTGAACGAGGACCTGCTGGACAGCCCGGAGCTGCTCAACGAGGACCCATACGGCGAGGGGTGGATAGCGAAGATCGAGCCCTCCGACTTCGAGGGGGACGTCATCCGGCTGATGGACGCCGAGGCGTACAGGAAGTTTGTGGCGGAGCAGGAGCACTGACCCCTAATCCCATTTTTGTGCGGGGGTTCCCAAGTGGCCAAAGGGGTTAGGTTCAGGCCCTAATGGATCAGTCCTACGTGGGTTCGAATCCCACCCCCCGCACCATAATTCTTTTTTCTGTTTGTCGGTGTCTTTGTGCTTTAGTTTCTAGGTAAGTGGTAGCCGCTTACAAGGATTCCTGCCGCGCGCGTTTTCGATTTGGGCCTATGCGCGCGTCGGTGGCAGGTCATATTGATTTTCCCGGAGGCTGTTTTTTTTCCGCGTTTTGATATTTCGCCTTCAACTGAAATCGGTGGGCATGTTCTTTCATGGTTTTACGGTTTCCTTGAACGTACTTTGATGGAATTTGTGAATTTTAGGTTTGTTTATATGTTCGATGTTGGAGTTGGAATTTGGAACAGGGAATATTTGACGGGTATTCTTTTTTTTGGCATGAGGCGCGCGCAGACGAATTAAATAATCGAAATTAATATTCCTAATTACTTAAAAAGGGTAAAAGAACATTTTGTATAGGTGCCGAAATATCTGAAAGAAATATGAATGAAAAATTACTTTCTTTAGATATTTTTTCTAAAGTTATATCTGATCTTTTAGACCCTCTTATTAAAATGACGACAAGTATCTTAATATTATTATAAGCAGTCTTAATGCTTCTATATCTTTTAACTATGTCAGTAATGCCTTGACCTCTCAAAAAAACCTTAATCTCTATAATATGCGTCAAAATCCCTCCTTTTTGTATAGATATATCAGGGCAGAATGTATTACGATTAACAGTTTGAGACATTCCTGTACCGTCTTTGAAGAACGGAATCTCATGGCCTAAAATAATTTCATTTTCCTTATTGATGAACATATACCGAATTAATTCATCATCTTTTGTGCCTTTCATTTTTCTAATAGGTACAGATTCAAATTCATTATTCAATAACCCTTTTACAGTATGAAAAACCAAGTACTCTGACATACCCGTAAAATTAGAAGAGGAGCCAATACTTCGTTTCATTAACTTGGTAAATTCAAAATAAAGATCACAAAGATCCTTTCCTGACATCCTATTAGCATTATAGGATAAATAATCACCAAAACCTAATACAAACGATGATAGTTTCTCTTTACCTTCTATAAACATGTCATTCTTATCTTATTGGTGATTCTAATAATAATAACGCTTTGGAACAACGCCCGTTACCGCGCGCGTCTTCATAGTTTTATATAACTGAAAATAATAGTCAAATGGGATATGTACCTTGAAAACGGTCATACTTAATATAGATGGTTTCAAAGTTCCTGGGGTAAATCGAGTATTGAAATATAACGAAGCCGCATTGTTAGTAGGAGATATAAAGTTAAGTTTCAAATCAAAAATAGAAACCGAAACAGAAAACGCGTTTACAAAAACATCTTATTTGCGTGAATGTCACGTCTTAATAGACACTGATAAAGACATTTATTTAATATATCCAGAGAAACCATTTAAGGAATCATAATAATTTCTCACCCTTCTTCCCCAAGGAAGATTAATCGTGTGGGTGTGGGCGCGCCGTTTTTATGCGGTTACGGTGCAGGCAGCTAGTGAATAACCAGAGCCATAACTCCGCCGCAATGCCTAAAGACCCACACAAGATGATTTTGTATAAAATAAACAGTAATAAAATTATCTATGGCATTTGTATCATTTAATGATATAAAATTCAATATTTGTCACATTTGTATTATAATAAATAAATAAAAATAAAGAAAAACTCGTTGAGTTTCGTGATTATCTGAACGTGAGTTAAATTTTTATTTTTCCAGCCTTGGCAGTTTTGGAGGGCTCGTGGTATTGCGGCGGAGGCGCCATTTCCTCTGGTCATTTTTCTCTCGCCGGTATCGTAACCGCGTAAAAGCGATACGCCCTCGACCTTCGCTCTGCATGAAACATTTTTCGTGATCGTTGTTCTAACTATGTCGAAACGCAATTCTCAAAATATTTAAAAGGGACATCATGGGCGGTGGTGGACCGATGAAAAGTGCCGACAGAAAGTAACATTATAGCTCTGTGCGAAGAGGTCAAGGAATTTCTTAAAGTCAAATCAGAATCAACAGCGAAAATAGAAGTTTTTATAATGGACATTTTTGGGGATTTAATCGGTTTAATCTAATTTCAAGAATGAACCATGCGCGCAGCTTTTCGTCTACTAATTATCTCGGTAGATGAAGACCTTCTCGATGGTAGTTTCGAAGTATTTAGCTATCTTGAAAGCCAGCTACAGCGACGGATTATATTTCTCGTTTTCTATTGCGATGATCGTCTGCCTTGTCACCCCTGGGCTCTAGCAAGGTCTTCTTTGGTCAGCTTCTTCATCGCCCTGAGCACTCGAATATTGTAGTCCACTCTTTTTCATCCGCCTAGCTTGTTCTTGTAGTGCCAGTCGAAGTACGATCTGAGCCCCATCATCATGAATGCTAAAATATTTAGGGTGTATCCAAGTTGCTCGAAGTCAGCGAGTCCTTGTCTCGAGAGGATTATCAAGGCAAGTCCGGTGAAGGCCATTGCCGCAGTCGACATTGATAGTGTGGCGGTGGATGCCTTCTGGCTTACCAAGGTGGTTCTTTCGTCTCTATCTATTTCCATTACCCTCTGCTTAGTTAGGTAGATAACAATCATTCCTATAGAGATGCCTACGAGGGGTATCAGGAAACTGTTCATGACCACTCCGATTGCGGTTATTATTCCTATTCCGAAAGCTACCTCGTTTCGGATCTGTTTGAAAGTTGAAAGATCCATACCACCATCATGTAAAATTTACATTACATAATGTAATATAAACACTACTATTTGTAAAAGACTCCTAACTCGATATAGCCATCATCAAGCAAGTGAGGGGCTACTTTAAAGGAATCAGTGTCCAGTCGTCGGGATCCCATCCGAAGAACACCTTGTCGGCCAGCTTCTTCAGGGCTTAAGTGTAGCGCCTCTCATCATCCCTCAGCTTCTTTATCAGCTCCTTTACCACCTAGTTCTCCTGCACCCAGATGTCCTAAGCATCCTGTTGGCCCACTCTATGTCGATGTGCTTCATTGAGTCGAGCTGGATCGTGTGCAGTAGGTGGCGGACGGGCTTGCTCTGGATGTCCGGGGCCATCTTCTCGTAGAGGACGATCAGCCTCCCCTCGACCTCGATCTGCCCCTGCAGGAGAACAATGACCTCCTACCTCTCCTCGCTCTCCTCCAATGTACCGCTCATTTAGACAACCAAGGATTAAATTGGTTTGAGGTATATTCAAACTTACGTCCGCATGTCAGAGACCATTCGCATATCTCGATTGAAAACAAACACTCACGAACGACGTGAAGCAGCTAGTTTAACCCTTTGGGCTCATAACACCAAGGTCGGTAGTTCAAATCTACTCCACGCTACTGAATTACGATCCACCAGTTAATGAAGGATTACTTGGGATCTTACTGCATATGCCCACGAGATTTCCTAGCTACAATCATCCAGTGAAAGGAGTCCGGGTCATGCATGCCAGCAAGCGACTCCTCCAGCGTGCGCGCAGCAGGGTTGCCGTCGTCCTCTCTCTAAGTCTGTTCATATTCTATTTTCTCACATGCCTTTTGAGTCCTTGCACCCTCTCGATCGTTTATTCCCTGCTAAACAAAACGGTCTCTTCATGCATTTGATCCGTCAACCCTTTTTTGCGTAGGTGTTCGAATATGAAGAAGGCGACGAATATGGGGAGGAACAAGTAGAGTGAGGCAAAAGTTTCATCCAAAAACTTGAGCTGATAGAACATGGCACCTATATTTGTTATTGCATGAAGAAGAACTGCTCCGACGTAGCCCATTAGAAGCCTTTTCCTTCCCTCCATGAAGCCGGTTACCGCTACTGCGGTCATAACTCCGTGAATAAACACAACCGCCATTCTCTCGCTGATAAAACCTACAAAATAATAGAAGGGATACCCAGCAAACTTGGGGACTATCGAAAATCCCCAAGCTAAATACCATATCTCTCCAACTCCGAAGCCCATGCCAAACGCCATTCCTATCCAAAGAGCGGATGACCCGTCAATCATGCGCCTCACCCGTCTCGCCACCAAAGGAAAGAGCTTTATTGCCTCCTCAGTGATTGGTGAGAGAAATAAAACCAACAGGAGAAACCACAAAGGCATGGTTACGCTCAACTCTGAAGAAACATTGAATGAAGATACAAGTAATTCATAAACCGGTTTTTTGATCAAAAGATTTACGATTGTACTAAAAGGAAGCGTGATCAACATCAAGGCAAGGTACTTCCACTTGCGTTTAGAAAGCCAATAGACCAGACCACCCCAAAGCAATACCGAAGCGCCTGTGGCCATGAGGGCAGCTATATAGATTCCATGTAGGCCCTCAGTTTTTACAGGGACAAACCATAACCCTGCTATTTTTGCTTCGTCGTCAAAGACGATCTTTATGTTGAGAGTACTCATGGCGAACTCGCAAGTGACATAGACTACTCTATACCCCTTCTCTTCAGTAATCCTTGTCTCGACAATTTCTTTAAACTCTCCAACCTTGTCGATTAACTCCCCTATTTTTGCCTCAAGCTTATGTGAAGGCAGCGCTTCAGCCATCTTCGTGTTGAATAATTTGGCAGCATCCTCGAATTTCTCCTCCTCAAGGAAATCGACGAAAGTTATAGCCACCGTATCTAGGTCTGGTGTGGCGGATACAGCAATGAACGCTTGGACATGTGGAAAAAGCGAGAAAGGAATCAAGAACCCTACGGCTATTAAGATTAGAAACGTCTTAGATGGTTTCATCATCATTTCCTCCTATGCGGCTGCGAAAATCTGCTATGAACTCATCTTCGTCGGCAGGGGTAATACCATATAGGTCAAGATCAGTTTCGATGAGGATTATGCCTTTCGACGCCGAAGTGGCGCACATTTTTACTTTGCCCACATCAAGATAAGGAACCGTAAACAAGGCAAGCCCGGGCAATCTAAGGCCCGACCAGAGTGATATCTCTAAATCTCGTTTTGTGATCCTCTTGATAGAAGAGGAGGGAACTACGTACTTGAGTAAACCGCACTTAATTACGAGCTTTTCGTCGTCCAACTCGTAATTCATGGAAGGCAAACTGATTAGGATGATAAGAAATGGGAGCGCTATGCCGAGACAAATGAATATGGAAAGTAGCAAAGATGTGTATTTTGTGGTCAAGTATATGTGCACCAAAAATCCTCCTAAGAGCAAAAAAGGAAGCGCAATTAATGCTAGGAAGAACCAGCCATATGACTTTCTGGCGGCGTAAATTTTCAGACTCATTTAAGCCCACCCTCCGCGCGCGCAAATGCAGATGCATAGAATCACTAAAATCAAGATTCGCGCAATTGTGAGACAGACTTTATCCAAAGAGGTTATCATTCCTTACTTTGCCTTTCATCACCGTAGAATGGGGGCATAACCGCTTAAAGGTTACACGAAAGGGTGCATCACCGCTTAAGACTTACGAGCACATTTTTTACAGATTGAATTCTTCTCCCTGAATAGACTCAAAGTAGTTCCGTATCCCATGGGCTAGAAGAGTTGGTTGTCGAATCCCATCTGGAGAGGTTAGGTAGGAGGGTGGTGGACACCGTGGGATGCGGGGATTGCTTTAATCGGGGCCTTCGTCGCGAGCAAGGCGATGGGCCTAGAGGATGAGGAGGCCCTCAGGCGTGGGTGTGCGGCAGGCTCGTTCAAGGCGACGAGGAAGGAGACCCGGGGCGGCCCCACATCGTACGAACTGGACCAGATCCTGCTGGAGTGGGAAGCCTTTGAGTGAAGATCGATGGTGGTATTGTGTCCGATAGTCGGATAGGCCTCTAGCACTCTCTCGTGCGTGTCCGGGTTTCTTCTCGCTTCTGTGGGGGGATGTGTTTTAAATGAGCTTTTCCTGGTATGCTAGGGATCGAGTTGGGGAGGATCCGTCTCGCCGTTCCCTTGGCCCTGATCGGAATCGCTGCATCAGCTCTGGTGATCCAGCAATTCTGGCCCATTCTTACGGGGCGCTTTGCTCCGGAACCTGAAGATCTGGGTTTCTCGGATTTTGAGAAGGTCGATGACTACCCCTTGTATGTGATGAGGCTGGAGGGTGATTACGGGTTCTCAGAGTATCTACTGACGGGTGTCTTGAGCTTCACTTTTAGGCAGCCCACCAGCCCGTCCTGCACTTGTTTCTCTGCGCTCGGGGAGGGTGGGCCAGCAATCTTCGGTAGGAACTTCGACTTCCACCAGAATCCGGCGCTGCTGCTGTACACCGATCCCCCTGATGGTTATGCAAGCGTCTCCATGGTGGACCTGGGCTACTTCGGCTACAGCATGGATAACCTCCCGGACCCCGACGACGGCTTGGGAGCCCTAGGATGGACCCCCTACCTCCCCTTCGACGGGATGAACGAGCACGGGCTAGCTGTTAGCATGGCCGCCATCCCCCACGCCGAGCCCCCGCACGACCCGGAGAAGCTCACGATAGGCGAGATCCAGGTGATCAGGCTGCTGCTGGACAGGGCGAGGGACGTGGAAGAGGCTCTGTGGATCCTTGAGGAATACAATGTCAGGATAGAGACACCGCCAGTCCACTACCTCCTGGCCGATCGGTCAGGAGGCTCCGCGATTGTGGAGTTTGTCGATGGGGAGATGAGGGTCCTCAGGGACGACGAGCCCTGGCAGGTCATGACCAACTTCATAGTCGTTGACTCAGGGGCTCCGGAGGTTGTCTCGTGCTCTAGATTCAGATCTGTGTATGACGGGCTGAGCAATGCCGATGGACGCGTCTCCATGGACGGGGCTATGAGCCTCTTGGAGGGAGCCTCGCAGTCGAGCACCATCTGGTCCTGCGTTTACAACATGGAGGGCGAGGTCCATGTGGCCATGGGCGGGGAATACACGCAGGTTCTGTCCTTCCAGGCGCCTCGCACACCCTAGTATGTGAGAGGGTCTTCGTTGGGTCTTCACTGAAGGTAGGATGCGATGACTGTCTCGACGATTTTTACGATGGTCGTAATCCCTGGGTTCATCTGCCACTGGTCTCATCTTTTCTTTGTTTTCCTCTGCCTATCCCTTTCGTCAAAAAATTTTTCGAAGAGATTTTTGGGCTAGTTTCCCAATTTCTGCTTCACGATGAGTCATTTTAAGAATTGGAACGTTTTCATCTATCCAATGGAAATATCCAAGGACCTCATGTTCTTTCACCTTCATAGCGCTCCATGAATCGTGCACATCTCATGTGACACCTAGCTTCCTCTCCAGTCTTCTCACTAAGCTAGGCGCGGTTTTTAGTGCTCGAGCCATCCCTACAAGACCTAATGATCCCAGAACGAACAAGACGGAAGCCACGAATGGAATGATTATCGGTCCGTTGTCTTTCACGGCTAGGTATCCGATGTGCTCCCAGATGATCAGAAAGAGACAATCAAAAGCCATCCCGATATACAGGAGCCCGGTGACCGTTGGATGGATGCTGCGGACTGAGATATACGGGCTCTGTTCAAGTACGTCTCAAATTTACCGTTTGGGTCTTCGGTCATGTAGTTCAGGACGCTCAGGGTTTGTTCTCCAAGTGGCGTCAGTCGGTACCTGCGCTCCCCATCCCTCTCTATCAACCCTTGAAGCTGCCTGAGATGGTAGTTCATTCTCCCCATGTTGAGGTCCAGCTCCCTCGCGATATCGCTGTATGAGGCACCTAGTTCTGCAGTTCTAATGATTTTGAGGATATTTCGCCTTTCTCTATGACCAAGAGCTTGGATTAAAACTTCTTCGATCTTCTCTCTTCTATCGATTTCCGTGCCTATCCCCGGTTTGTGTTAATGGATTTAGACGATAAAACCGTTTTTGAAAAGATTATTTTAGAAAAAATATTTTTCAAAACCTTTTTAATCCAGGCGTTCGCGCGCGTGCGAATCTTCTTATTAATCCTATTATGGTGGCGATTCCAACAACGCTACAAACTTGGCAAGATGGGAATGAACCTCTTCAATCATACGCATCAAGGTCGGTAGTTCAAATCTGCCCCACCACTACCATATAAACTCAATAAAACCCCTCGAATATACCTCCAATTATTATCTAACACATCTTACACACGTACGCGCTTGGGATCGAACATGTCATTAGTTTATTAGTGACAATATATACTACGTCCATTTTCTGATTGCTTATTTTTATTCCATCCGTTAAAATCTCATCTCTTTAAGCGAAAGCACTATTGTAGGGTAATCCTCAGAACCTAGAAACTATGCTTAGCCAAAGGAAATAATCCTTTACCTCCCAGTTTTGCAGCTTAGATTGTCTCAATAAATCTTTAACCTCGTCTGGGGAAAATGAGGCTCTGATATGCGTTGAGAAAATTCCCAGCCAAGACCTCCTATGATCACTGATGATGAATCTGCCCTCGGGCTTGAGAACCCGATGAATCTCATCGAACATCCTTATTGGATTTTTTATCAGATGGAGGGTATTGCTGCTGACCACCAAGTCAAAGGCATCATCTTCGAGGGGAATGTCCTCAGCGTCGCCCGTTTCAAAGGAAACCTTCAAAGGCGCCTTGCTTTTCTGAAAATTTTCTCTCGCCAACTCCAATACCGCATCTGAAAGATCCAAACCCGTGACCTCTACACCGGGGATGCCTTTAGCGAACTCTATTGCGAGTAGGCCCGTCCCTGTTCCAACATCAAGAACCCTACCTTCCGTGATTCCCCATTTCTTTGCCATGGAGATGAAGCTCTTGGACACATTCCGCATCCATTTCTCTACTTCCTTGTTGTATCTTTCCGCTGTCGCTCGGTCTGTGAAGACCCCTTGCTCAAATGGTTTCCTCTCTATCACGATTATTTCCCTCTATTCATCGACTCGGCTTCTCATGAACGCCTTTACCTGCGGTCTTGCTAAGAGATAGATGATGGGGATGTTGCAGAACACATCAACCAGGCCTGTCCAACTTCGTAACAGATACCAGCCGCTGCTTCCTATGACCACGGCAACTGCTATTGTAAGAGCTACGTTCCAGACCCATCTTTTCCTTGCCCATATAAAATAGGCAAAGGAAAAGGGCAGGAGGGACCAAACTATAACAGCATACTGCCACCACTCGATGGGAGGCCAGAAATAAAGAACCACCCCCCAGACTCCGAGACCGTAAGCGATCTCAAGAATTATTAATAATCTTATCTCTAAGGGTTTCTCCTTCTTCAAATACGTCTCCATCCAAAATTAGCAGTTCTATTTCGGCGAGTTCTGACCAGTATGATCCAAAAGATTACGAAGAAGATGGCCGTCGAGATCACTGCACTCACGGGGGTAAGTAAATCCGCCCTTCCCGAGACTATGGACACCGTCACGTAAACGGCGTAGAACACCAAGGCGCTAACGAACGCATACGTCGTAGCCATCCAGCTCCCATTTGCAGCCCTCGTGATGTTAACCACATGGAGTGCTTCCCGTCCCTGATCGGTTAGTACATACTTTCCCTGGGCGTTAGTACCAACGAGGGTCGAGAGCTTGCTTAAATGGTGGGTGAGGTTCCCACTGCTTGAGATCCCGAGCCCATGCTTCAACTCAGAGAAACCCTGCGGTGCCTCCTCCAACGTTTTCAGGATTTGTATTCTTGTGGGGTGGGAGATGGCTTCAAAGAGTTCCGCAGCCAGTATGTCCGTGTCGACTTTGGTATCTTCGACATCTTCCTCCAATCCAGCGTCCTCCGATTTTATGGTGAACCCGTATTCCTGATTTATTAGTTTAGGATAAAGCCTTCTATTTAATTCCTAAGTCCTTGACCAAAAGGTCTAAAATAGAGGACTCAAGGCCCTCGCTCGCATTTTCGGAAGCTTGTCTTGAGCTGGATTCACTTTGGAGGCGGTTAAGAG
>Ga0209427_10008604_pt1 | contig 11480 bp, 12 predicted proteins | sample DeeMarSWOR136_30_FD_187465 | JGI IMG/M metagenome (GOLD analysis project Ga0209427, IMG submission 187465) | Marine sediment microbial communities from White Oak River estuary, North Carolina - WOR-1-36_30 (SPAdes) (version 2) | ecosystem: Environmental > Aquatic > Marine > Intertidal zone >... | reverse complement strand
CTTCCAATACTTTGAATATGATATGCTTCAGTAATTGCTGTAGACACAATTATTAAACATTTAATATTTCGTTTGTCATAACCTTCTGTTAGCATTCCAACTGAAATTAATGAAGAAATTTTATCATATTGAAAATCGTTTAATGCCTTTTCATCTGGTTTTTCACTATGGTACACTGGAATACCTGTGATTTTTGAAATTGTATTTGCCTGCTCAATTCTTTTACATATCACAAGTATTGTCTTATTTTTATTTTTCTTTAATAGATCCACTGTTTTAGGAATTCGTTTTTCAGCATTATATACAAGACTTCGACGTTTAAAAATCATATAATCTAGTTGTTCTCTAAAATGCCATTTTTCTGAATCATCAGATTTTCTCATTCTTCCTAAATATTTTCTTATTGCCTGAGAATATTCCTCATATAAATTTCTTTCATGATATGTTAGGTTTATTGGATGAAAAAATACAGTAAAGTCACTAATTTTTGCTGCTTCTAGAGGAATTTCAATGATTATTTCTCCACAATATTCAATACAAGCTTTGTTAGGAGTTGCAGTTAATCCTAAAATATTTTCATATTTGATATTTTGATACAAGTTTTTAAAAACAGGACTAGTACTTCTATGACATTCATCAACTACTAAAATATCACATTTTAGACCTTTTGATTTATCCTTTGAAAGTATATGAAATGTTTCAACCATTGCATTTTTAACATTATGATTTTTTAATTCTTCAGTCCATTGATTTTTTAATTTTCTAGTAGGAACTGCAATAATTATTTTTTTAAATCTTCTTTTATTAAGAAGAAGAATTGTTGCATAGGTTTTGCCTGTTCCTGCAAATGCTTTTATGACACCATTTTTCTTATAAATTCTTAGAAAACGTTTTTGCCATTCATATGGTTCCATTTTCATTGTTACATCCAAAGATTAATCCTAAACTTTAACAAAAATACATTAAAATATTTTTCTAATTTTAAAATAATATTTTTGTGTAAATGAGTGTATAAATCATTTTTTATTTTCTTACATATCCAAAAATTATTAGGGCTGCAGTAATAATTAAAAGTGGAAGTAAAAGGAAACCAAAAAATAATGATTCAATATCAACTATTAATGATGCAATTAATGCAAGTATGAAAATAAATATTAACCAAATTTTAAAAATTTTTTGCATAAGGTATTTATGCATGAATACTTAAAAATATTATATTTTTTACTATTCAATTCTTTCAAGCTCAAATATTACAGGATTTTTACCATCGGGACATGCGTGTTTTGGATTCTCACCTTCCTTAATCCATGGAAATTTTGCACCATATAATATTGCAAATGCTTTTGGAAAAATACTATAAAGTGCGTGAATGCATATATTTCCTTCAATCCCATTTTCAGTTATAATTATTTCATCTCCAACTTTGTGATTTAATGAGCAATTTCCTTTTTGAGATACTACTTTAATTTTTACTTTCATTTTATCTCTGACCTCTGTTATTTTCAAAACAGGAATAAGAATTAACATTTTAAATTTTTTTTTTAATATTATTTTTATTAATAATATTTATATAATAGGACACAGTTCAATTAAAGGGGAGTTTAATGATTAAAAAATCTTTTGTCTTAATTTTATGTATAAGTTTAATTACGTGTTTTTCTATAAATGTTTCATCAAATATAGAAAAGAAAAATACAATTTTGCATGATTCTCCAGCATCCTATGAGGATATTGTTGAAATGATTGGTCAAGTAAATGAAAGTCTTGTCTTTTATTATTTTGATAAACTTATGGAATTTGGTGCACGATACACTGGATCAACAAATTGTACCTTAGCAGGGGAGTATATTTATAACGAATTTTCTAAAATGGGATTGGATGTTGAATACCATAATTGGGAATTTAAAGGATTTAAATCCCGAAATATTGTTGGTAATTTAAAAGGTGTTGATCCAAAAAGTACTGCTATTATGTTATTTTCTGCTCATTATGATTGTACTCCAGGTTCAATGGGTGCAGACGATGATGGTTCGGGAGTTGCTGCAGTAATGGCAGCTGCTCATATTATGAGCAAATATTCATTTAACCATACAGTTCGTTTTATTGCTTTTTCTGGTGAAGAAGTTGGATTATGCGGTAGTTTTACTTATGCAAGAGATTCTTATAAAAATGGAGATAACATTTATGCTGTTTTAAACGCCGATATGATAGGATATGCAAATTCAACTTATGGCGGAAAAATTATGAGGTTTTTTAAGGTAGATCGCTCCGAATGGATTACTGAATTTTGTCAAACTGTTTCTGAAAAATATAGCAATCATTTTGATATACGAGTGGAAAAAACTCCAAACTATAGAGGGGCTGATCATCAAGCTTTTATTGATTATGGATATGATGCAGTCTTTATAGCACATTATGATAACTACCCATGGGCTAATTCTCCAGAGGATACACCTGATCATATAAATCACACATATCAGATAAAAGCAACAAAATTCCTACTTGCATGTATTGCAGAATTAGCTACAAAACCAATATATGTCCAAGTAATAATAACACATCCAAAAGAAGGCCGGCTTCATATATTTAATCTATCATTATTAGAATTGAACTTTGGAAAAATATGGTATAAAGATTTAAGAGCTACAACCTATATTTTTGGAAGAGCAAATGCATGTGTAAAAGTGTTTAGTGAAGAAGATATTAAATATGTTATTTTTTGTTTGGATGATAAATTCATTCAATGGGATAGGCAACCACCATATGAATGGAAAATAGAAGGAAAACATTATCCACCTATTGGAAAGCACAAATTGATAGTTTATGCATATACTATCTCTGGAAAGATAGGTTCAGATGAAATGGATATAAGGATTTTTACCTTTGAATATCAATATAAAAAATGATTTAAAAATTCCTAGATATCTAGAATTTTTAAAATTTTTATTTTGCTCTATTAAATATTTCTCTTAATGGAATATAAAAAACCAAAACAGCAATAAATAGCCAAAGCAGTAACCCTGGAAGAATTGGTGGCAAATCAAATATTACAATGTTTAATCCCGCAATTATCATAAATGCAACAATGACTCCTGTTAATGCTTCACCTGCAATTAGTCCTGCACTAAATAAAATACCTGTTCTAATAATCCGTTCTTTAGGTTTAATTTCTGTTTGTTTAATTGCTAACTCCCATTCACTTGCTTGTTCTTCCTCATCATTTCCATAATGTTTCTTAATTTTTCTATCTGTAAGATATCTGATTACTCCGCCACTAAATATTGGAATGCTCAAAGTAAATGGTAAATATATTCCAATTGCAACAGGTAGAACTGGTAAATTTATAAGAATTAATACCAAAGCAAGAACCATTCCAGCAAGAACAAATGGCCAAACCATTTCACCTCCCAAAACACCCTTAACAACACCACTCATAAGAAATGCCTGAGGAGCTGGTAGATCTGTACTACCAATTTTATATGCTTGATGAAGTGCAGATACAACGAATGCTAAAAACGGAGCTGCTGCAAAAATTCCTATCATTTCTGCTAATTGTTGTCTATATGGTGTTGCACCAATCATCTGTCCAGCAGTCATTGATTGTAAAACATCACCAGAAATTGCTGCACAACAAGCAATAACTGCAGCAATTAAAATTGCAATCCCAAAAGCTCCAACATTACCAGACATACCAAATCCTAGTAAAATTAGACTTGTTAAAAGTAAAACTGAAACTGTAACTCCAGAAGTTGGATTATTTGAAGATCCGACAAGTCCTGCCATATAACCAGCAATTGCACTTGCAATAAAAGCAAAAAGAATAGCAAATACAGCCATAAATCCTGATACTACTAAATTATTAGAAATCCAAGCATAAACCAGAAAAACAGGTATTGTTAAAGCTCCAATTGTTAAAAAAACATATTTAAAATTTAAATCTTGTTCTGTACGTTTTTTTGCTTTCGTTTGTCCACTTTTTATTCCTAATATTGCCTCTCTTATTCCATCTGCAAGATTATGTCTAAGTTTAAAAATTGTCCAAAGGCCACCTGTGACCATTGCACCAACACCAATATATCTAATATACTCCTCCCAGATTTTATAAAAACCCCAGATCAATTTCCCAGATTCAAAGTTTCCACTAGTATAAGACATTGCTGTTGAGATTTGTTCTGGAGAAGTTGGTGTCGGTATACCAATTGCTAGTGCAATTAGAGGAGCAATAATTACCCATCCAAGTAATCCTCCAACAAGAACAAATGATGCAATTCTTGGTCCAATAATCCAACCAACACCTAATAATGCAGGTGAAGTTGCAACCCCTCCATAAAATAATCCATCATTTTCTCCTCCACCAATATTGTATTTTCCAATATTTATTATTCCATGTATTCTTCCATGAAAAGCATGTAATCCAACTTGACCAAATTTTAAAAGAGCACCAATAATTGCACCTAATAATAACCAAAGTCCTGTTGCGCTTTTCTTACCTTTTTTTTTCCCCTCTGAATCACCAACAGTTGTTGTTAGTACTGCAGCAACTGCAACTCCCTCTGGAAAAGGTAAATCTGTTTTAATGATTAATGCACGTCTAAGTGAAACCATCCATAAGACACCTAATATTCCCCCTAACATTGCAACAGCAGTTGTTTCAAAATAGTGAATATCTTTCCATGCATCAAGAAGTAACATTGCAGGTATTGTAAAAATAACTCCAGCAGCTAATGCTGTTCCAGCAGCAGCACCCATCATTCCGATATTTACTTCAAGAATAGTTCCTTTTAATGGTTTTAATATTGCAAATGCCATAACTGCACCAGGGATTGCAGCAGATACTGTCATTCCTGCATATAGTCCAAAATAGGCATTTGCAGATCCTAAAATGATTGCAAGTAATGCTCCAACTAATACTGCTTTTAATGTAAATTCAGGTAATGTTTTGCTTGCCGGGATAAAAGATTGAAAGTTTTCTCTTGAAGACATTGTTTTCTATTTCTTAATATAAACTTTCAAATATATAAAACAATCGTAAATATAATTATTATTATTTAATATTATATATTAAAGAATATTTGGAGCTCTCATTAATTACTATTTTGCAATTGCTAATAGTTTTATTTTGAACTTCAAGGTTTTTCCAGCTAGTGGAGGATTCAAATCTATAGTTACTTCTTGATCTTTTATCTCAGAAATTCTTGCAGGAACCTGTTGGCCACTAGGTAGATTTAACATAAAAACCATACCTTTTTGCAGAGTTTTATCCTGAGGAAAAACTTCTTTCGGGATGTCTTTGAGCAGCTCTGGATTATATTCACCATATGCTTCTTTTGGTGAAAGTGTTATTTGTTTTTCTTCACCAACTTTCATACCTTCTACTGCATTATCAAATCCTTGTATTATATGGCCACTTCCAATAACAAATTCAAGGGGTCCTTCATGTTTTTCTGTACTGTCAAATATAGTCCCATCTTCTAATGTACCTACATATTCTACTTTAACCTTATCTCCTTTTTGTGCAGTTTCCATATCAAATACCTTCTTTAATCTTATTTTTATTTCATGATTTAAAGAATAAAAACAAAAAATTCATACATCCGATTATAATAAATCGTTGAATTTCTCATCCACATCCTTTTTTTACAAATTTACAATTAAATAATCTTATAAAAAAGTTTGTATATAATTTATTAAAATTGGTTTTATTTTATATCACTTTGTAGAAAATTATAAATAGTAGATGTTATATACATATAACATAATGTTAGAAATAAATAATAAAATGTTAAAATTGAATAACAAAAGGTGAAAAAAAATGAAAGATAAATTAGGTATAATTTTAGGCATTGGAATAGCAGTAGCAGTTGTAGTGACACTCATATTTTACATACTTAATGCAGGAAATATTGAATTAAGTGAAATTTTTCCTATATTTATTGTTTTAATATTGATTGTATCTGCTTTCTATATATTATGGGATAGGATTAAAAACATAAAAAAGGGATTTCCTGCTCAAGATGAAAGATTAAAACTAACAAATTATAAGGCATGTTCATATGGTTTTATTGCATCAATTTGGAGTGCTGTTGGTGCACCACTTATTTCAGGTATCTTTTTTGATTATGAGCTTCCTGGAAATTATGTAACAGCAATAGTTGTATTATTTGGAGGACTCACTTTCATGATATCTTATATTTACTTGGCTTGGAAAGGAGCCTAGCTATGAAAACAAGGATAAAGGAATTAAGAGCAAGGTACGATTTAACCCAGGAAGATTTAGCCAGAATGGTTGGAGTTCGTAGGGAAACTATAGTTTTTCTTGAAAAAGGAAAATACAATCCTTCATTAAAACTTGCACATGATGTTGCAAAATCATTAAAAACAACTATTGATGAGTTGTTTATATTTGATTAAAAATATTTACTATTTTTTATCGATTTTTCCATTTAGGCGCCCTTTTTTCTAGAAAGGCTTTCATTCCTTCTTGAGCATCTTCGGATATACAATTAAAAGCAATTGCTTCTATTACAAAATTATATGCGGCTTTTTCACTTTGATCAATTTGATTGTAAAAAGCTTGCTTTCCGAAACCTAGTGTAAAACTACTAAATTGTGCAATTTCTTGAGCCATTTTTTCTGTTTCTTCAGAGAGTTTTTCTGGTTCAACAACCTTATTTATTAGACCGAATTTTTCTGCTTCTTCTGCAGAAACATTGCGACCTGTAAATAACATATCAAGAGCTCGTCTTCTACCGATAACCCTTGTAAGCGGAACCATTGGTGTTGAACAAAAAAGACCTAGTTTAATCCCAGGTGTACAAAACATTGCATTTTTTTCTGCTATTGCAAGATCACATGAAGCAACTAGTTGACATCCTGCTGCAGTTGCAACTCCATGTACTTGAGCAATAACAGGTTGAGGAATCTTATGAAGTAATTCCATCATTTTTGTGCATTCTGAAAATATTTTCCTAAAATGATGAATATCATAATTTTTTCCAACAAGCTCATTGAAACTATGTCCTGCACAGAATGATGGACCATTTCCTTTTATAATTATTACTTTTATTTCATCATCTTTTTTTAATAAATTTAATTTTTCTTGTATATTATCTATTAATTCTAAAGAAAGAGCATTACGTTCTTCAGGTCGATTAAGAATTAATAAACCTACATTTCCTTTTTTCTCAAATAATAATGGTTCCATAAAAATTCATTATTTTTTAATGCCTAAAATATCTTTGCCCAGTGAAAACCATAGATATATTATGTTCGTTTGCAGCTTGAATTACTTCTTCATCCCTAATTGACCCGCCTGGTTGAACAATAGATTTTACCCCTGCTTCAGCTGCAGCATCTACTGCATCACGAAACGGAAAAAATGCATCGCTTGCCATTGTTGATCCTTTAATATTTTCCTTTCCTTTTTGTATTGCAATAAAAGCTGCATCAACTCGAGCTGTTTGTCCTCCACCAATTCCAACAGTACGAGTATCTTTAACAAAAACAACTGAATTTGATTTAATGTGTTTTACACATTTTACCGCAAACTCCATTGAAAGAAGTTCTTCTTTAGAAGGTTTTTTCTTTGTAATTATTCTCCAATATTTCTGAGAATTTAATTTAATGTCTCTTTCTTGAGATAAAAATCCTCCAACAATACTTCTGAAAATAATTCCATTTCTATCAATTTTTTTATCAAGATCATTGACTGCAAGTAGTCTAAGATTTTTCTTTTTTCCAAATATCTCAAGTGCTTTTTTATCAAAACTTGGTGCAATAATTACTTCTAAAAATAAATTTTTAAGTTCCATTGCAACATCTTTTGTAACAATTCTATTAAAAGAAACAATCCCTCCAAATGGAGAATAGGTATCTGTTGCATAGGCATCTTTCCATGCCTGCAATATATTTTTTTCACTTGCAATTCCACAGGGTGTTGCATGTTTAATTATTACACAAGATGGATCAATAAATTCTTTTATTGTTTCTATTGCACAGTCTCCATCTAGTATATTATTATAAGAAAGTTCTTTTCCTTGAAGTTTTAAAGCATTTATTATGCAAGGTTCAGTTAATTCTGGTAACAATTTATAAAAAGCACCTTTTAAATGAGGATTTTCCCCATAACGCATGTCATTTATCTTTCTTATTGGAATACTATTATTGTCAGGTAAAATTTCATCTGTCCATTTTTTTCTTAAGTATGAAGAAATAATTGAATCATATTGGGCTGTATGGGTAAATGCATCAATTGCTAATTTCTCTTTATCATTTAAACTTAAATTCCTCTTAGAATTTAGAGATTTTAAAACAAAATTATATTGATTTTTGTTTGTAACTACTATAACATCTTTGTAGTTTTTTGCTGCAGCTCTAATAAGAGTGGGACCACCAATGTCAATATTTTCAATTACGTCTTCAAGACTTACATTTTGTTTTTTTATAGTATCTTCAAAAGGATATATGTTACAAACCAACATGTCAATAGGACTTATTTTATGTTTTTTTAGAGTATTAATATGTTTTTTTTCATCTCTTTTAGCAAGAATTCCAGCATGAATTATTGGATGTAGGGTTTTGACTCTTCCATCAAGAATTTCAGGAAAACCAGTAATATCAGATACTTCAGTATATTTTATTCCTGCTTTTTTTAAAAAAGCACTTGTTCCACCTGTTGATAATATATCAAAACCTAGATTAGTAATTCCTTTAGAAAAATCGACTATGCCTCCCCTGTCCGAAACACTTATTAGAGCTCTTTTAAATTTCATCACTCTTTCCTAAGTTGCATATGAAAGAACTTCATAAACGTTTGGGTTTTATCATTTTTTTCAATGTAAAATCAAATATAAAATTTAAGTTTTAAAAAAGTGTTCATAAAATAATATTTTTCTCAAATTTATTACACTATAATTATGAATTATAAAATAAACTACAAAAATTGTAAAATTGATTGATATTAATTTAAATAATGACATTATGTTTTATATATAACATTTTTAAATATCTTTTTTATAATTTGTAACTTAAACATTATATATATTTGAATTTTTTTTATTTAGGGTGATAAAAAAAGGTAAATAGATAATTGGATAATGAAAGAAGGTAGGTTAGTGTTGTTCAGCCCTATGTAAATAGCTTTTTTTACGAATCAGAAGGCTAGTGACAATAAAATTGTGATTGTAAATTTATAAAATGTTGGAGAGATAGGAATATGATTAAGAAAATATTAGGAATTTTTGTTTGTTTGCTATTGGTTACAAGTATATCTGTTAGCTCAGTAATTGGTGGTGCATTAATTAATGAAAATAATGATGAAAATAGCAAGTTAAATTATGGAAATATTGAAATTATTTTAGAAGAATTTGTTTTAGATGAATTAAAAATCCTTATTAACGAATATAAAGATGAATTAAAAGAGGCAGAAGAATATTGTAAGTTTTGTATAAAAGAAATGCAAAAGTGTAAAAAAGGTCAATGTCAAGAATGCTTTAATATTGATGGATTTAATAAAATATTTCCAGAAAATATTCAAGAGAAGTTTAATATAAATTCAGATAGGTTAGATAACTGGTTTGAAAATCATTGTAGTACAGTTGGTGGAATAACTAAATTTGAAATAGAATATTTATCATTTTGGATAATAAATTTTGGATATTTTTTAAAATTCTGGATATCTCATCCAGATATGTTATTGTTAACAATCTATTATGAATTTGGTTTACTAATAACAGGTCTTATACTTATTTTCAGTGGTGTTGGTATGCCATTTGGTGTTATTTTATTACTTGCTGATGCATTAACTAGTTTTGGTTTTATTGGACTAAATGAATTAGACCAAGGGGACGGAATACGAGGTGAAATATTATGTCTTTATTTTTTACCGTTCCCAATTCCTATGTATGTTAAACCACAATAATGATAAAATAAAAATACATATTTGTTAGGGGATAAAATGAGTGAACAGGAAAAAAAGAAAATCAAGTTGGTAATATATTCTGTCATAAGTATATTAGTAGTTATGGTATTTATTTATATTAGAATTGTTTTAGGAAAGGCTGATCCAATTGATTTTACTGGGGGAACGGCTTTTGGGATCATAATCGCAGTTATAATTTATGGTTTGAAGCGGGAATATGAAGAATTCAAAAATGTTTCAAAATTAAAAAATCAGAATGTATAATTGTTATAAAAATCGTATATTCATATTATGAATAATGGAATAAATATCTAAAGACAAATTTAATATAAAAACCATAAAATAAGATTCATTAAATCCTTTATTTTTTTTCTTTTTCAATTGCTTGCTTTAAACTAATATTACCTTTTAAAACTTCAATTGCTGATTTTTTTGAAATTGAAAGTTCCCCATTAGTAAACTTTCTACTTTTCTCCTGTATATTTTTTATTTCACCTTTTGTAGGTTCTAATGGTAATTTTTTTTGAACTTTTCCTCCTGCAAGAAGGGCAATTGCAGCAGCTGCTTCCCCATCTCTTTCTAGTCTTTTTATTTGTTGAGAAGGAGTTGTTTTTGTTTCATCTACAATTTCGATAGGAATCTCAAGTGCTATTAATGAATTAATAATTCTGTTTCTGGTAATAACTGATCCATGACCTATACGAATCAAAGTTTCCAGCGCAGGATATTCTTTTAAAATTCTTTTTACAACTAATAAAACATCTTCAGGTGTTTCAACAAATGATTTTTGAAGTAAAATATCATCACCAACAACTGCAATACCTGGTTTATCACCAGGATCAATTCCAATAAAAAGCTTTGAATACATGTCTTTTCCGATTAACATTTGAAGAGCTAAATCAATTGCATGATCAACTGAATCATAAGCATCTGCTGCTATTACTTTTTGAGTTTTAAAATCATGTAATTCACTATTTGAAGTTAAAATTACACTAATTTTACTTGGTATGTTATCAATAGAAGTTAGAGAAACATAGGCAATTTTCCTTTTTTTTAGTGTTTTAATTAAATCATAGTAAAGAGAAAAATCTTTAGTAAAAACTCCTAATGTTTTCATTTTACCTTTCCCAAGACATTTTGTTGTCAAAATATTCTGTCCAAAATATTTTTAAATCTTCATTTAAAAGTTTATTTAATTTAACGAGTGAGTGTTTTTTATTTATCATTATATCAATATCTTTTCCAAGACTAAATTCTTTGATTTTACTAGTTAAAAATTTTTTAATATCAACAAACTCTCTTTTTATTTCAATATATATCCTTCCATTTTTTTCATAAGGACCTTTTATTAATCTTTTATCATCTTTCCATTTGTTTTCAAATTCATCAACATTTTTTTTAAGATTAATTGGCGGTCCCATGTGCTCAACTATATCACTAAGAGTTTCCTCTTTTGTTTTAATTATTATATAAACAAAATTCTTTTCATCATCAATAAAAAAGGTAACATCAATAATTGTGAAATTATTTTTTTTACAATTTTTCCTAATTGCTTTCACTG
>Ga0209427_10008603_pt1 | contig 11480 bp, 7 predicted proteins | sample DeeMarSWOR136_30_FD_187465 | JGI IMG/M metagenome (GOLD analysis project Ga0209427, IMG submission 187465) | Marine sediment microbial communities from White Oak River estuary, North Carolina - WOR-1-36_30 (SPAdes) (version 2) | ecosystem: Environmental > Aquatic > Marine > Intertidal zone >... | reverse complement strand
CTCCCCCCTCCAGTTCCATCATGACGTTAATGAGTTCATCGATATTCTCTATTCTGGAAAAGGCCTCATCCGTTCCTTCGTCCTTCAGACGGCGAAGGTAATCTGACCTGTCGAGGAGGGCTAAGGTCAACTGGCTAAGCGAAAGGGTTCCCATCTCCTCTCGGAATTCCTCGATCAGACGGAGAAACTCTTCTATCTTGCTGTGGGCATTCGGAGACAGCCAGCCTTCCCTCAGTGCCTGTTTCATTCCTTCATAAAGCGGGAGGCCTTTCTCTCTTGAGAAAGTCTCTATCTTTTCAATCGTCTTCTCTCCAATTCCCCTTGGAGGTACGTTAATGATCCTCCTCAAACTGAGACCATCCGCTGGGTTGGCGATTAGCTTCAGGTAGGCGAGGACATCTTTGATCTCTTTTCGCTCGTAAAACTTCAATCCACCAACAATCGTATAAGGGATCTGATGTTTCACCAACTCATCTTCGATAGCTCGGGACTGGGCATTGATCCGATAAAACACGGCAATTTCACGATAAGGCAGGGCGGATCTCTCGAAGGATCCTGGAGGAGGCTGACACGTCTCCACGATCTTCTGCACAACGAACCGCGCCTCATCCGCCTCGTCTTCCGCAACATATAACGTAAGGGTTTCGCCTTCGAGATTCTCTGTCCAGAGGACTTTCTCCTTTCTCGAACGATTTTGCCGGACCATATGATTGGCTGCCTGAAGAATGTTCTGTGTAGAACGGTAATTCTGTTCTAAGGTGATGACCTTTGTCTCCGGAAAATCCTTTTCAAAATTGAGGATATTCCCTACTTCTGCTCCTCGCCAGCGATAAATGGATTGGTCGTCATCTCCGACCACACAGATGTTTCGATGACCATCGACGATCAGCCGAATGAGGTGATACTGGATCAAGTTCGTATCCTGAAATTCATCCACCATCACATAGCGGCAAAATTCCTGATAAGACTTCAGGATCTCTGGAAAGCGTCTAAAAAGAATAGCCACAAAGGTGAGAAGGTCCCCAAAGTCGAGGGCATTGTTTCGTCGAAGGTCTTCCTGATATCGCTGATAGACCAGGGCTAGTCTCTTTTGAAAGATATTAAATTGGGAGGGGTGATATTGATCCGGCGTTATTCCTTCATTCTTCAAGTGGTCGATAGCGGATTGAATTGCCTTGGGATGAAACATCCTGAAGTCCAGATCCAACTCCTTCATCACGGATTTGAGATGCCTTTCCTGATCCTGCTCATCATAAATCACAAAATTTCTCTGGAAGTCCAGGTGTTCGATATGACGCCTTAGAATGCGGACACAAGCCGAATGGAAGGTTGAGATCCAGGTCCCTTTGGCTGACCTTCCCAGAAGGCGCTCCACTCTGTCCCGCATCTCATCCGCTGCCTTATTGGTGAAGGTGACCGCAAAGATATTCCAGGGAGGAACCCCTTTCTCCTGAATGAGATAAGCAATTCGGTAGGTCAGGACGCGGGTCTTTCCGCTCCCTGCGCCAGCAAAGACCAGTAAGGGCCCCTCCGTTTCTAGAACAGCCCTCTTTTGAACAGGATTGAGATCGTCAAGTAAAGACATTTATCTAAACATCATTGCAAAATGCAAAATTAGCAATGTAAATTGCAAAGTTCTAAGAATTCTCTTATTCTAATTTTTCATTTTGCATTTTTCAATTTACATCTTGCAGTGATTTTTATTCGACGGTCACGCTCTTGGCCAGGTTTCTCGGTTGATCGACATCGGTGCCCTTAAAATCGGCCATGTAGTAGGCCAGGAGTTGAAGAGGGATGGTAAGGAGGATCGGAGCGAGGGTAGGATGGGTATCTGGAATGAAGATGACATCGTCTGCTTTTCTTGAGATCTCTTGATCCGATTGGGAGGCGAGGGCGATCACCTTACCCTCTCTCGCCTTCACCTCTTCAATATTAGAGAGCACTTTCTCATAGACCTCGTTCTGGGTGGCGAGGGCGACGACGGGCATCTCCCGATCGATCAAGGCAATGGGCCCATGCTTCATCTCCCCAGCGGGGTAGCCTTCCGCATGGACATAAGAGATCTCCTTCAATTTTAGCGCCCCCTCTAAAGCAATAGGATAGTTGATCCCCCGCCCAAGATAGAGGAAGTCCTTTGCATAAATGTATTGCTTGGCGATCTTAGCCACCTGCTCCGAGGATTTGAGCACCTCTTCCATCCGGTGGGGAATCTTGATCAGATCCTCGATCAAAGACTTAGCTTCTTTCGCGGAGAGGCGCCCCAATTCCCTTCCCATCCGGACGGAGAGGAGAAAGAGGATGACCAATTGCGTAACAAAGGTTTTCGTGGAGGCCACCCCGATCTCAGGCCCTGCATGGGTGTAGATCACATAATCGGAATCCCTTGCCAGACTCGACTGCACCACATTGCAAATGGCTAAGGTACGCGCCCCTTTGCGCTTCCCCTCCCTCAAAGCAGCCAAGGTATCGGCGGTCTCCCCCGATTGGGAGATCGCCACGAGCAGATCATCCTCCCCGAGGATTGGGTTTCGATATCGAAACTCGGAGCCAATGTCCGCCTCCACGGGAATTCGACAGAACCCTTCGATGAGAAATTTGCCCACAAGGGCTGCATGATACGAGGTGCCGCAAGCGATCAGACAGACCCGTCGAATCTCCTTCAGAACCGATGACTCCAGATGAATCTCTTCGAGGATTCCATCGCCATGTCCCTCTGATAGCCGACCTCGGATGGTATCGATCAAAGCTCGTGGCTGCTCAAAGATCTCTTTCAGCATAAAATGCTTGTACCCACCTTTCTCAGCCATCAGGGGACTCCAGTTCACCCGCTTCGGCTCCTTCGAAACCTCTTCACCTTTTGCATTGAAGAACTTCACCCCTTCTGGAGAGAGAAAAACGACTTCGCCATCCTCCATAAAGACAAAGTCCCTCGTATAGGGGAGGATTGCAGGGACGTCGGAGGCGATGAAATACTCCCGCTCTCCAATACCAACCACCAAGGGGCTCTCCTTCTTGGCTGCGATCAAACTCCGTTCATCCCCCTCATAGAGGATTCCTAGTGCATAAGAACCCTTAATTCTATCCAAAGCGGTTCTCACGGCATCCAGGAATGAACATCCTTCCTTAATCAGTTCATCAATGAGATGAGGGATGATCTCCGTATCCGTTTCAGAGCTGAAGACGCGACCTTTTCTTTTGAGGAATTCTCTAAGAGGAAGATAGTTTTCAATGATACCATTGTGGACCACAGCCACTTTGCCTGCCTTATGGGGATGGGCGTTTTCGTCTGATGGCCTTCCGTGGGTGGCCCATCGGGTATGGCCGATTCCTACCCTTCCACCGAAAGCCTCTCCTCCAATGAGCTCCTCAAGCCTTCTCAATTTTCCCTCATTTCTGCGAATCTCAAGCTTGCCTTTATGAAAAACAGCAATTCCTGCAGAATCATACCCACGGTACTCAAGTCGTTTGAGCCCATCCAACAGTACCTTAGCTGTCTCTCTTGCTCCGATATATCCAACAATGCCACACATGCTGTTTAGCCCTCATTGAAAATTGCAAACTAGAAAATGCTCAATGCAAATTTCTTTTCAATTTCTAAAAATGCTAATTTTATAATTTTCAATTTACAATTCGCATCTTGCATTACAAACCCTTTCTCTTTTTGTTCTTTTTACGGCGAAGCTCCACCTTCTTACTCCACCCCTTGATGTTCTTCTGCTTCACCCGGCTGATGGCCAGCGCTCCCTCTGGAACATTCTTCGTAACGGTGGTCCCTGCGCCGATTGAGGAACGGCTTCCCACTTTGACTGGAGCCACCAGCTCCACATTCGATCCCACAAAGACTCGATCCCCGATGATCGTCTGATGTTTCTCGAATCCATCATAGTTGCAGACGATGGTCCCAGCACCGATATTCACCTCTTCTCCAACAAGAGAATCTCCAATATAGGCCAGATGATTGGCTTTGGTACCTCTTCCGATGACCGACTTCTTCACCTCCACAAAGTTTCCAATCTTTGCCTTGGTCTTCACCTCGCTCAGTGGCCTCAGATGGGCAAAAGGCCCGATGGAAGCACCCGCCTCAATCCTGCTCTCTGTCATCACAGAGTTCGATCGTATCGTCACCTCATTGCCGACGATGGAATCCGTGATCTTCGAGTTCGATTCGATGATACACCGCTCCCCAATCTCCGTATTTCCCAGGAGGAGGCAATTCGGATAGAGGACAGTATCTTTTCCTATCTCGACCATCCTATCCACGTAGGTGGTTTTGGGATCGATGATCGTCACACCAGAGAGCATCAAATCCCTCACCTTATCCTCTCGGAGCAACTCATGGGCAATGGCAAGATCAACTCTTGTATTGATTCCCATCACCTCTGCTGGATCTGCCACCATATGAGCCGAACACCTCAACCCTCTCTTCCTCCCAATCTCAACGAGGTCGGTCAGATAGTATTCACCCTGCGCGTTCTCCTGTCCAATCTCTTTCAAGCCATCAACCAAAAAGGGAGCCTTCACGCAAAATATCCCCGTGTTGATCTCTCTGATTAACTTTTCTTCTTCGGAGGCATCTTTCTCTTCGACAATCCTCTCAAGCCATCCCGCCTGGCTCCTGAGAATCCGACCGTATCCAAAAGGATTTTCCACCACCGCTGTCAGCACCGATAGAACGGATTCATTTCTCCAAAAGGTATCCATAAAAGAGCGAAGCGTCTCGGTTTTTACTAAAGGAACATCTCCACAGAGGATCAGGACCGTACCATGGAAGGATTCAATCAACGGGAAAGCCTGTAAGACGGCATGGCCCGTGCCTAATTGTTCTTTCTGAAGGACAAAGTGAATCCGGTCATCTTTAAACTTCTCTCTGATTCTATCTGCTTGGTGGCCTATCACAACAACCGTCTTTGCAGCTTTGATTCCATTCAGGGAAAGCTCGATCGAGTAGGAGAGCATGGGAACTCCCAATAGGGGATGGAGGACTTTCACTAGATCAGACTTCATCCGAGTCCCCTTCCCTGCAGCAAGAATAACGCTTATGATTTTTTGCAATTCCCTGCCCTTTTTGAGAGAGATCTACTACTTTATACTACGTTTAATGCTTTTTCGTCAACCACCATAAAACACCTCCTCTTGAGACTGTGTCGCACGGGGAACGACGGGGCGAAGACGGAACAGCCAGGCCATCAAGGAAGAGGGATAATACTCAAGATCTTGAAAATTAATTCAAAAATTTGTAAAAAGATGGCATGCGATTCAACCTTTCTCTTCCAAAAGACAAACCCTTTGAAGTGGTCGGGATGGGTCTTAACTCTGTGGACTTCCTCTGTCTGGTTCCTGAATTTCCCTCTTTGAATTCGAAAATGAGGATCTCTCAATTCTTCAAACAGGGAGGAGGCCAGGTGGCGACGGCGATGGTCGCTCTGAGTCGATGGGGTATAAAAACAAGGTATATTGGAAAAGTTGGAGGCGATGAACTAGGCCAATTCTCTCTCAATTCCATTCATGAAGAAGGAGTGGATGTCTCCTCTGCAATCATTGAACCAAATACTCCTAACCAATATGCCATGATCATTGTGGATGGTCTCTCTGGAGAACGAACCATCCTGTGGGATCGTGATGAACAGCTGATGTACCGTGAGGGTGAACTTCGAAAAGAGGAGGTCTGTTCCGGAAAACTCCTGCATTTAGACGGACATGATATCCGCGCTTCCATTCGATGTGCCCGGTGGGCCAAGGAAGAGAAGATTCCAACCGTCATTGATCTCGATAAGGTCGACCCCTCCGCGGCCGAACTGATCCAGGAAATTGACTTCGTTGTCACCTCGGCCCGGTTTCCGAGTCTCTTCACTGGAATTTCAGACCCAGAGAAGGCTCTTTACGAACTTCAGAAGCATACCTCTGGATTTCTGTGTACCACACTGGGGCATGAAGGTGCCATGGCAATCGTGGAGGGAGAGACTCTTTATGTAAAAGGATTTGAAGTGAAGGCGGTCGATACGACAGGGGCAGGCGATGTCTTTCACGCAGGATTTATCTATGGTCTCCTCAAGAATTGGGAGGTGGTAGAAATCTTGAGGTTTGCCAATGTAGTAGCAGGACTTAAATGTCGCGACTTTGGCGGAAGAAAAGGAATCCCCACCTTAGATGAAGTTCAAAAATTCGTCACCCTTCCTTGATGTTTCTAAGGTAGGAAATTCGCTAATGTTCTTTAGCTTAATATGAGTCTGAGATCATTTCCTGAGGGAAAAGATCTTTTGTGTTTTGTCCGAAAAGAGGATATGATGCTGGACATATGAAGAAGGACCGGCTGAAAAAACTTGCCGGCGAGAACCAATTCGGAAGAGATAATCGTTTGCGCCTAAAACATGAAAAGGAGGACAGACCCATGAGTGAATGGAAAATGGTAGGAAAACCCGGGTTGATTTTGATTCACATGCAGCACGCCATTACGCATGAGGCAGGGCGGTTAGCTTTTGTTGGGCATGCCAAGGCGACAAAAGAGTCTGGGATCATTCATCGCCAGCAGTCGCTACTCAAGGCGTTTCGGGCAAAGAAGCTGCCCGTGATCTACGTTAACGCCGTCACAGATCCAAAGGCGACCTTCTCTCCGTACGGCAAGTTTTATCCCGTCATTAAAACGTCGGGAGTGAATCTTCCGGGCAGCAAAGATATCGAGGTGATTGAAGACGTAGCTCCCCAGCCCGGGGAGCCAGTGTTGGGCAACTGGATCTTTGGGATATTTTCAAACTCAGGGTTGGAGAAAGTCCTAAAAGAGAAAGGGGTGACGACCCTGGTGCTGGCCGGTGTGGCGACGGATATGGCTGTGTTGACATCGGTCGTTCAGGCAGCCGACCTGGGTTACGACCAGATCGTGCCGAGCGATGCGTCGACCTCAGCCAATCCGACGGCCCATGATGCCGCGATGAACATCATGATTCCGGCGATGGCCCTGGTGACTCCAACAGATGACGTCATCGCCCATCTTTAGGGTTATCGATGGGAATAGACTTGGGAATACAGAATCAATCCCAATCATAAACCAAAGGAGGAACATAAGATATGGGAACGAGGCTTAAGGATAAAGTTGCAGTCATCACGGGCGGCGGGAAGGGCATTGGGAAGGCCATTGCAAAGGCCTTTGTCTCGGAGGGGGCAACGGTTGTCCTCGCGGCTACCACTCTCGAGAAATTGGAGGAGGCCGCGAAGGAGTTCAAGGCCATGGGTGGCAAGGCCCTTCCAATCCAGATGGATCTTACCGATGAGAAGCAGGTCATCCGCATGGTTGACCAAACGATAAAGACCTTCGGTAAGATCGACATCTTGGTCAACAACAGCGGCATAGGCGGCCCCACATCCAACGTAGTGGACCTGAAGCTGGAGGACTGGAACCAGGTTATATCGGTCGATCTCACCGGAAGCATGCTTTGCGCCAGAGAGGTCTTAAAACATATGATTCCCCGGAAGAGCGGAATCATCATTAATATTGCAGCCGAAGGCGGAAGATCAGGTGATGGTCGATCCGGGTATGGTATGAGGGCCCCTTATTGCTGTGCCAAGATGGGGGTCATCGGTCTGACGGAGACGCTGGCACAGGAAGTGGGGGAATATGGGATTCGCGTGAACGCGATCAGCGCGGCTGCGGTCCGGGGAGACCGGTTCAACAGGGTGATTGCGGGCAGGGCCAAGGCTCTCGGGATCCCGGAGGAGGAGATATTGAAAAAGGCGATGGCGAACTATTCTCTCAAGAGGCCAGCCGAGGAATACGAACTGGCCAACTGCGCCGTCTTTCTAGCCTCTGATGAGTCGAGCGCCATCACCGGCCAGACCATTGTCAACCACTGCGGACAGCACATCACCAACTAAATCAGCCTTTCTGCGCACGGGTGACTTTGGTTAGGGATGCCCCTCTCTGAAGAAAGGCTTGACAGAATTTTCAAGATTTGTTAGAGAAGAGGTAAATTGAATCGGTGGTATCCAGATGTAGGGAACCCCGTGAATCCTGCTTGAGCGGGATAAGTCGGGGACGGACCCGCCGCTGTAATCGGGGACGAAACTTGCAAGAGCCACTACCTTTCGACAAGCTCAGGGTGGGAAGGCGCAAGGAGTAGGAAGATCCGGAAGTCAGAAAACCTGGTTTGGATATCCTTCACTGAGAGGTCTTCGAGGATAAGACTGTGAAGGGTGAAAGCGGGTAAAATCCCCAGTCTTCACGGCGAAGATTGGGGATTTTTTTTGAACCTTTCCCCTCGACCAAGAATCTTAAAACCCCTTGGGTGGGCCGAAGAGGTGTTTTATGAAGCATTTCATCTCAAAACTCTTATTATCAACTTTTCTAATTTTGATTCCCTTTTCCCTCTGGGCGCAGGAAAAGGAGGTCACCCTCGAGGAGGTGGTTGTAACCGCAACCCGGGACGTGCAGGAAATTAGGAAAGTTCCTTCAAATGTTACGGTTATTACTTCCAAAGAGATCGATCAGTCTAATGCTCAGACCGTCATTGACCTGATGAGGGATGAGGCTGGAGTGGTTGTACGGGATTATTATGGCACGGGGAAGACTGCCTCCGTAGATATCAGGGGTTTCGGGGAGACAGGCCCTCTCAATACCTTGGTGTTGGTGGATGGAAGAAGGGTGAACGAAATCGATCTCAGCGGAGTCGACTGGACCCAGATTCCGCTCGATCAGGTAGAGCGCATCGAAATCGTCCGAGGTTCTGGAAGTGTTCTCTATGGTGACAATGCTGTGGGAGGAGTGATCAATATCATTACGAAGAAACCCGATAAACCCCTCTCTGCCAAGGCTGAAGGAGTGGTTGGAAGTTACCACTATAACAAAGAAACTGGCTCGGTTGGTGGAAAATGGGGACCTCTCTCCGCCATTCTCCATGCGGGTTACAATGCCACAGAAGGGTATCGTGACAATGGATTTCTGAGAACTAGAGATGTTGGAGGAAAAATCATCTATGACCTCAACGAGGACGTCCGCTTCGACCTGAGCGGAGGATTTCATCGCGACAAAGCAGGACTACCAGGTGGCCTCTCCAAGGTTCTTGCCGAGATGGATCGACGTGCGACCCTTCGTCCGGACGATTACGCAGAAACAGACGACGGATACATCGATCTTGGAATGAAGGCCAAAGTCTGGGATGTCGGGAGACTTGAATTTAACCTCTCATACCGGGAACGTGAGGTGAAGGACACCTTCACCTCGTTCTCCTTTAAGGATACGCGCAATTTTATAACGTGGGGGTTCACCCCAAGATATATCCTGGAAAAGCCCTTGGGCAAGTTTCCCAACAAGCTGATCCTTGGGTTCGACTATTATGATTCAGATAACGATGTAGATTACGTGTCCGTCTTCTTTGGGACAACCTTTTTGAATCGACTGGAGGTCAAACAGAGATCTTTCGGTCCCTATTTCCTGGATGAATTCTCCCTTCTTGACAACTTGTTGCTCTCCCTCGGTTATCGTTACCAATGGGTAACTTACGATTTCTTTCAGGAGTCTCCGAGGGGGAAGGATAAGTTGCGAGAATCTGAATCGGCTTGGACTATCGGCCTCGACCATCTGCTGGGCCAGAAGTCCTCCGCTTTTTTGAGCGTGAAAAGGAGTTTCCGGTTCCCTGTCACAGACGAGCTGATTCAATTCTTCCCCACGTTTCAAGCAAACCCTTCGATGAAACCCCAGACGGGATATCATTACGAGGGCGGCGTTCGATACGCCTTCACTGATCAGGTCGAGGCCAACGTGACCCTCTTCTGGATCGATCTCGAAGATGAGATCTTTTTCAACCCTGACCCTTTAACCTTTGCGAACCAAAATTACCCCAAGACCCGGCGCCAGGGCATCGAGGTAGGAGCAAAAGTCACTCCATTTCCCTGGTTTTCTATCTGGGGAAACTATTGTTATACGAGGGCCAAGCTCCGGGGGGGTGATTTTTCGGGGAAGGAGATTCCTGGCGTACCGAGAAATAAAGGTTCGGTAGGAACAGAGATTAATTTCGGAAAGGGATTTCTTTTAAGCGGTTTGGTCAATGTGGTCTGCCGCCGTTATTACATCAGCGATTGGGCAAATCAGATCGAAAAGCTGGATAAGTACTACACGCTCGATGGCAGACTCTCTTACACCTGGAAAGGGTTGAAGGTGTTCTTCGGCGTTAATAATATTACGAATCAAAAGTATGAGGAATGGGGGGTGACAAACGGAACCGGAACGATTCAGCTATTGTATCCTTCACCGGAGCGGAATTTTTTAGGAGGAATCTCGTACACGTTTTAGGTTTCATGGAAGCAGCTCTTCCAGAGACCTCCAAAGTAACTCTTGACACATAAGAGAGGTTGTAATATAAAAAACGTAATTACAAAGGACGCCGGGTTAGCTCAGTCGGTAGAGCAGAGGACTGAAAATCCTCGTGTCCGTGGTTCGATTCCGCGACCCGGCACTTTGCTTTCACACTAGGGCAATTTCGATTGCCCTATTTTCTTATATGGAGGCATGAAATGTTTTTTTCCTTAATCGTCAAAGGTGGGATCGTTATGATCCCCATCATTTTAGGATCGATCGTCGCCCTCGCCATCATTTTGGAGAGACTTTGGACCCTCTGGAGGATTCGGGTCAACATCCAGCAGTTCGCCCAACAGGTCTTCCTCCTTTTGGAAAAGGGACAATTTCAGAGAGCCTTCAAGCTCTGTGAAACCGTCAGACATCCTATCGCCGAGGTGTTTAAACTGGGAATCCTCAACCGCAACTTGAAACGAGACGAGATTGAGTCCATGATGGAACGAGAAGGGGAGGAGCAGATCCAGTATCTGGAGCAGTACCTAGGGGCTTTACTCATCATCATTGGTGTTGAACCTATGATGGGGTTCCTTGGAACCATTATCGGTCTTATCCGTGCCTTTATGGCCTGGGAGCAGCTCGGCAGTAATATTACAGTGAGTGCTTTGGCGGCCGGGATCTATCAGGCTATGATCACTACAGCATCAGGTCTCTCTGTCGCCATCCCGGCCTACATCTTCTACCACCTCATCGTTGGAAGAATTAAGGAGCACGCCCAGGAGATGAGCTATTATAGTAATGAATTGCTCGATATTCTGGCGAAATTAAAAGAAGGAGTGGTACGATGAAGATAAAAACCCACCGTGATTCAGTCGCTACATTAGAATCCATTGCCCTTACTGACATCATACTTAACATCTTCATCTTTTTCTTCACCGCCTTCAGTTTAGTCTACACCTTCAATCCTACAAGAGAAGCCCGAATTTTTGTAAAACTTCCTCAGGCGGCTATCAAAACACCCGTCGACCAGAAAGAGCCTATCGTCGTTACGATCAATAGTCGAAATGAAGTCTTTCTCAATAACAGACGGAAGAGCCTCAAGGATCTGAAGACGGAGCTTCAATCCCTCATCGCTTTCAGCAAAATGCGCCCTGTGATCGTCAGGGCTGACAAGAGCGTTATTTTCGACCGAGTCGTTCAG
>Ga0209427_10008602_pt1 | contig 11480 bp, 11 predicted proteins | sample DeeMarSWOR136_30_FD_187465 | JGI IMG/M metagenome (GOLD analysis project Ga0209427, IMG submission 187465) | Marine sediment microbial communities from White Oak River estuary, North Carolina - WOR-1-36_30 (SPAdes) (version 2) | ecosystem: Environmental > Aquatic > Marine > Intertidal zone >... | reverse complement strand
CAATAAAGTTATTATTAAGAGTAGTAAATCACCAACTATAAGTGCTGTAAGGAGACCAAGTGTTATTGGGATTATGAAAGGTATACCTGGGCTCACCCATAACTTCTTTATTTTGGGTTCTGCATTCTCGTATAAAAACTCTTTTATCGTTTGTAAGTTCTTACTATCGACTTCTTCGGATTCTGTGGAAATTTTATCGAATAGTTTTAATTGCGGTGTAAGTATTCCTTTCACTTCTACAAGTTCTAACAAGGGATATACGTGCTGAGGTGGTGGAATGTTCGTTCGAAAACCTATGAACACAACAAGCGCTTTTTTCCATAAAGGTTCATTTTCTATTCCATAAAATAATTCTTTATTAGTGAAATAATCAGCAAGATTGATTAGTGCTAGCACTAAAGGTATTAATACTGTGAGAAGTAATGCGTTGCTAAATATTGTAAGAAAAAAGAAGGGCAGTAATGGTCTAAATCCCCCATCAAGAAATATTGGAGGGGTTCTCGGGAAAAGAAATGAAAGACTGATAAGTGCCTTTCCATCAGCACCTCCGAAAAGACCAGCATAGAATAATAGAAACGCTACAACAAAGGACAAACCTACATTAATTGCTAGGTCTAACAAAATACGAAGATCTTGAAACACAATGGCTTCAAAAAATGTAATAATTATCCCAATAATTATCATGATTAGCCATATCAATTCGTGCTCTACCATACGTGAACGTAAATCGGATATGGATGCGTAAATAAGTGGTCCAAATGCACCAATAATTCGGATCCATAGAAGTAGAGCGTTCAAAGAGTCACCAATCACATATATGAAATCCCATTTTTAAATCCTGCGGGAAAAAACTGTTTCTAGGATTGAGGTAAATAGCTCAACGCAATTGAAAATATTCTTTAAAATTTTGTTGAAAATCTAGAAGTTTTAATAACTATGAGATAAGCATTAAAAAGACCATGGATGGATCCAACAGAGTTCTTGACCGTCTTGGGTTACTTTAAAGGATCCAAATTGAATTGAAGCGATATGCTCTTTAGAAACTGGTGTATAGATAGTTATTAGGTGTTTAAAGAAGTCAATGTTTGTTATAACACCATAGCCAAGAAACGTATTTTGGGAGTCGATTAAGCCAACAAGCACATTTTCAATAATTTTTGCATTAATAATTTGGATTGGCAAATGTGGGAATTCTTTTTGAAACTTTTCAATCATATTTTCAATCATATTTTCAGAGAGTGGCGTTTCGGGATCTTCTGCAATAAGAATTACATCGTGACATAATTCAACATATTTAGGAGCATATCCAATAAGTTCACTAATTTTTTCGCTCAGTGTTCCTGATACTATCTCTCCTGTATTTAGAAATGAATTAAGAAAGCTAATTTCCTTAAAATGGAATGTAATAGTATTCGAGTCTGACAACTGTTTCGAAAGCATAGATTCTCTTAGAAACTTTCTATCTGTTCGATCCCTGTAACGTATTTTTTGTGAAACGGGCATACGATGGACTTTTGTTGCATTTAAAAAAGGTCTTATAAGATGCTCCAATTCTCGCTCTCTCTCCACTACTATAAGTAAATCTGGCTGAATGAGTTGTATTAACGATTTTTTTAATTCTCTTGCTTTAAAACCATATACCCAGCCTGTTGTATCCACAAAAAGTGCTTCAATTCCCAACAGTTCTGCTTTCTTAAGCATCGATTGGGTTCCAATCATTACCCTATTCTCAAAACAGTCGGGAGTTGTTGAACCTACGAAAAATGCATCTGTGGGCGTTATTTCAGCCATATCAATAATTGGAGTCTCAAGTTGGTAAAGCGTAATTAGCCCTGGAAAGCCTTGTCCGAGATCAGTGCTTAAAATCCCTGTTCTTTTACCCCACTGATAAAAGAGATTAGCAAGGTAAGTGACGAAAGTTGTTTTACCAGTATCTACGTCTCCAAAAAACACGGCACGAAAAGGTAAAATGCGCTTGTTAAGAGTTTCAGCGAGTTCCTTCCATTCAAGAGGAATAGTTGATGTGTTCAGAAGATCTACACTAGCACTAGCACCTAGGGAGATTTTGAGTGTGGAATCTGTAATCCCTTCCACAGCAACATGTCTTGATTTCTTAACAATAATGGCGTCTCCCTTTCTTATAGGAGCCCCAATTAGCGTTAATTCGCCTTCATCTACAACTATCCGTGCAGGTCCTTCAACAATAATCATTTCTCCACTCCTTATTTTGTGAATAGACACTCTTTTCCAACCATTTCTGCTATAAATTGTATAACAAAGTTCTAATAATTCAAATTAAACTTAAGATTACAGTTTCCCTATATGAGATTTTCAGGTAGCACAATTTTCACTCTGATGTAGACGAATTGCATCATCCAAACTTAATTTACCTTCAGCAACTTGTAATGCAAGATATCTACTTATCGTTATTTTTCCGTTGGTTAGTTGTCGACTTTTTTCTTGCAAAAGTTTAATCTCACCTTCTTTAATTTCGCTTTCATATTCCTGAAGTGGTTCACCTTCTCGCATAGCAATATGTATGGCTGCAATAATATCTTTTGACTTTTCCTTAGAGTTAATTTCTGTTGGTAGACTTGAAATACTTGTTCGTTCCTCGTTAACTTCTTCAATGAGAATTTGATGTTCTAAACAATAAGGTGATAAAATTGAAAGCAGTTGTGTGCGGTAAAAAGATGCACTTGAACCTATTTTAATGATTTTTTTGTTTGTTTCATAAAGTTTGGTGACTTGGACAAGTTTTTGATAAGTTTCTTGGACACTAAAAGTGGTAATAGTTTCAATAAGCACACCATCTCCAAAAATTGCGATTCCAAATGACGAAAATCCTGGATCTACTCCAATTACAACTTCCTCAAATTTTCCTTTGATACCTTGAAGAAAGGCAGTGATACGAGCTAAGATGTAGTTGTTAGGGGTATCAGCAGAAATATACAATTTTTCAACATTCTCTAAGATCATAGAATCCTCGCTTTTTGTTGTAATTAACAGTAGCAGATCAGAAGGATAGATTTCGCCAGGTGTAAGAGATGTAAAACCAATATTATGATTTTTAAGAAGTTTGGTTAATCTATAATAAATTCTAGGATTTGAAACTAACAGTCCAATTGTAGCCATGCATTCACCCTTAATTCAATAAGGAACCTTCTTGATTCCAATAAGCCAACTTATGAAATTTGTGAAAAGATGTAACCCTAAAGTCAAAGGAATAAGGAAAATAACATATTCAAGAGGAATGGGTCTAATTATTAATAACGCGAATAAAAAGGCAAAAACAAGAAACGTGATTTGATCAAGAACTGGAGCAGGGGCTCCACGTTTCATATTTAAACGTCGTTTGATGAAAGATCCAACAAGGTCACCAGTTAAAGCCCCTACGGAAATTAATAGGGCTAATATGGGGCTATATGAGAGATCTATAAGGCCCTGACTCTCAGGAATTGACTGATTCAATATCGGACCAAAAAAAAAGAGTGTTAATCCAACAAGCGTTCCAGATATAACCCCTCCAATAAAACCACGAATTGTTTTTCCATCTCCAAATATGCGCTTTTCATTGAGAGTCTTACCAAAATCAATTGGTGGTCCGCCTCCAAAGAGTACTGGAAGCCCATTCGCAGCATATGCAGGAAGAATAAACCAAATTGCTTGTAGAAACATTATTAGACTCAAATCTAATGCCATGGGTTTCAGCTCAGTTTATTAGTAACAATAGAGATACTGCAGTTCAATTTTCAAATTTAACGGCCATGGAACAATCTCTCAGCAAGAAACTCTGGAAGACCTGCCTTTCGGATTTTTTCACTTACTTTTTTAATATCATAATCTACTCTCTTTAGCGTGACAGTGATCTTCTCATCCTCATCATATTCAATAATGCAATAACTTGCACGCGGATCATGGTCTCTTGGTTGTCCAACGCTTCCTGGATTTAACACGATCCCTTTGTTTTTTTCTTTGAAGTCTATATAAAAAGGAAGGTGTGTATGACCCATGATTAAACAATTTGCATTAGTCTGATTTAGAAATTGCAATAACAATTCATCAGACGTATTAGGAAGAATGTATTCGTATAATGGATCACGAGGACTTCCATGAACAAGATATAATGACAAATTATCGAATTCAACCAGCCTATGCTCGGGTAAAGAAGCAAGTAGTTTCATATTCTCTTCTGTAATAGTTCTATGACTCCAATAAATTGCTTCTGCTGCAATTTCATTAAAAATTAACGCTGAATTTGTGATAGTAGCGTAATCGTGATTTCCCATTACAGATTTTATACCCAATATTTCAAGAAGTTCAATTACTTTATTTGGATCTGGGCCATAACCCACCAAATCTCCAACACATAAAACACACTCTACTTCACCAATATCCCGGAGTACTGCATTAAGGGCTTCTAAATTTGAATGAATATCAGATATTATGGCTATTTTCATCGTTTTTTACCCTTTGTGTACTTAAATCACAACAATCATTTGATGGTTGAATTTTCTTGAAAGAAGATTCAGAAATTCAATGAATATGTAAGAAAGGACTTATTTTGGAGATAATGCAAAATAGTATAAGATTTTTTTGTTAAGCAAACTACTAGTGAATCATTGATTGCACGTATAACAGAAACAATTATAAAGTTCCGAAAGAAGAATGGTGCAAGTCAAAGAAGCATATAAAACACAAACTTGTGTTAAAAAACAAGAAACGTTTTATGTGGGATCGGGTGCGATTCTATGCGGCTAAAATGGATTCCAGGACTCAGAAAACCAAAAATTATTCTCAGAAAACCTAAACTTCAGCTTCCATCCGAGATCCCAATAGGTTTGCTCCTTCAAATATCGATAATATTCATTTTTACGATCTATGTGGGACTTCTTTTTGATATTGTCAAAGAGCCGCTTCCACTAGGTTCACGCTTTGGTGTTCCTGTTTTAATTGATGAACGTCTGGATTCTCAATTTATCATTGAAGGCATCGTTGCGGGCATGCTAATGTTTGTGGGTTTCATAGGTTTTGTAGTCATATTCTATAGCACAAGGTATTTTTATGAGCCAACTTATGCACGGACACTTCTTCTTATTGGAGTCATTGCAGTGATTGCAGCGTATTTCGTTCTTTTATACATGATGATTCCAAAACTGCCACAAGGATAGGTATTTTGTTAAAAAAACATTTGGGTTAGGGTTCTATTCTAAGTAGAAATACGTACCTTTAAGTGTAAAAAGGACGTTGCTACGGTGAACTTGGGCTTCATCGTATCATGCGGAGATCTCGCGAGTTCATCAATCTCCTTCCACTTCGCCCCGGTCTGGGTGAACCCTCCCACGACTTGTATGACGTTTTTTTCGAACCACTTTTCGTTGTGGGGAAGACCCTCCATTCTTAGGTATATGTTGATGGCGGCGTTCAACTGTCGGTCTATCCTCAAACCGCATTGCGCACACTCGAACAGCTTCCTTTCAGGTCTTTATGCAACCACCCACATCTGGAACATTTCTTCGATGTGTAATACGGTAAGACGTAGTTCGTACAACTCTTGTACTCCATCTGGCTCATTATTTTCCGCCAGCTGGTTTTCGACAACTCCCGATTCCAGCGCCGCCTCCGCTTTTTCATCATCCTTAACTTGTCCAAATCCTCAAAACCGTGCATATCAGCTATTCTCACCATTTCATTGGTTAGCTGGTGCAATAGTTGATCGACACGATTTCTCTCTCGATGACTGTATTTTTTACGCAATTTTTTTCCCAGCCGCTTTTTCTTGGAGGCTAGTTTATTTATTCTGCGCCGTTTGTTGTCATAAGTCGTGTGGAGGGTATGCAACGGCTTCAAGTCGATCCGAATCCAGCCCAATTGGGGAGAAAAACCGTCCAAAGAATATTTGTTGGCGTCCCAGCCGCTCTTGATTTCCTGTTTTGACTGAGGATGGTGATGATAAATGGGGAGGTGGATATGCGTTGTGGTGATGACGGGTTCGCCCAGCAACCCCTCAATTGAAAAATAACGCTTGGAAAGGTCTATATAGACGAACTCCCTCGGATTTATGGAGATGCGCAGTTGCTCGCCTTCCAGTTTCAATTGGGTCTGTTTCACACGGGCAAAAAACCGCTTGACCACCGGATGTGTACGGGTGCGACTACCATTCACGTAGTTCTTTTTCCAACTTTTAATGATAGAGAAGGCAGTCTTTAGAGCAGAATCGATCCAATGGCGGGTATAGTTCCATTGTTGAAGGTAGGTATTCCGCATCACCTTTTTAAAGGAATACTCAGGGATGGTGGGCAGTATGCGGTACTGATTTTTGCCCTTAATCTTCTTTTCTGTCCATACAACCTGCCCCCAGATATCAGAAAGCATGCCGTTTAGTACACGCCTGTAGTCACGCAGAAATTCATACAGGTCAATGTTGTGCTTAAGAGAATAGGTCTTGAACAGTAGTAACCACCGTTTTTTGTGATATTAAAACAGTTTACGCCATAAAATAATGTATACGCCATTCTATTTAAATTCTACTGTCTTTAAGTTACTAGGAAGGCCCAAAACGAACAAACGATTTATTTAAAGGAAAAAATGGTTCCTTTAAATCCACATATTTCCATAGAGTTCTTCATTTTTATATTCTGCTTCAATCGGCTAATCGAGCCCACTCCATGAATTTCAAAAGATTTTCGAAAATAACATCTGCATTTGCCATTTTCATTTGTCTTCTGGTTGTGTTTCCTGTTAAGACGCCTATAGCTAGCATTCCAGCCTTTTTGGCGGCCATAATATCATAAATAGCATCACCAATTACAATGCAATCGTCTGGTGGGATTTCTAATCTTTGAGCTATTTTTAGAAAGGTTTCAGGATTCGGTTTTCCAAATTCTATGTCTTCACCTGCAATAATAACATCAAATTCAAGTCCAAATTCCTTAATTGCAATCTCTACGTTTTTCTTACTTGAACTTGTTCCAAGAGCACATTTTATAGACCTTTCCTTTGCAGCACGTAATACTTTTTTTGTTCCTGGGAGTAATTTCACACGATTAAAAGATTGTCTATAAAGGTGCTGCTTTTTTTCAACTAAAATATCAATATTTTTTCCAGATAGAGGAAATAGGGCTGTAATAATATCTCTTGATTTTTTCCCAAAATGTTCTAGAATATTTTCTTGACTAAGTCGCATACCAAATTCGCTTATAGCTAATTCACGATAGGCCTGTAAATGAGCAGGAATACTATCAATCAAAGTACCATCAAGATCAAAAATAATTGCCTTTGGGTAATTTTCTAGCATATCTTTCTTCACTATTTGAGTTCCTCCGTAATAACGTGAGAATGGAAGATAAATTGATTTATCTTTTTCGATAGCAAATTGTATCGACTTATTTTTTAAACACAAATTAAAATAATAAAAAAGGAATTATAATATGCTTGGCACATTATGCTATTGTTAATCATTGGATATGTTAGGATTCCAGATGAATTCGGGAATCATATAGCGCAAAAGAGGATAAAACAATGGCTTCGCTTGAGGAATTTCGTTTTGGAAGAATAGAAAAATCTAGTTCATTTCATTACATTAGCGTCATTCTTAAAAAATATGAAGTTCCTTACAAAGAATATAATAAACCAGAGGGCCGTCTTTCATTTCAAGACTCTATTGTGAGTTACACAAGCAAGTTACCAGAAGCATTAAACGATATCTATTCTATCAAAGATTCACGTCCTCCTCGTGCCGTTTTCAAGTTTAAAATCCCCCCACAACCACTCTTCTTATTGCGGGGGAAGGTTTTAGAACATACTGTCGACTGGGAGCGCAAATTTGAAGAATTTAGAGCGTTTAATCCATTTTGTATACCCGTAGACAGAGTAAGGCAATTAGCGAGAATTGAGGATTTACCTCAACTTGCTAATTTTGTTGAAAATCCAGAAGAATATCCTTTAGATCCATTATTAGTTGTGATGCCCAAAGGATGGCTTCGCATCGAAAACCAGATTGTGGAGATTTTTAATACACATCATCATCCATCATTCATTAAAGAATGGCTTGAAGAAGTAATAGAGAGGGGCCGCGTGCTCTCAGAAGTAGAATTGCTTGCTTTGTTTGAGAAACACGATAAATTAATGACACGTAAAACTATAGACTTGTTAAGACATTTCAAAATTTTAAAATAAACAGATCAATCCTTTAAGATATTATATCGTTTCTTGAACCTCACTTCTTTGAATATAGTAATTCAACAAATTTTGCGCTTTCACAAATGCTAAAGCATCCTCCAGCGTTTTAAACCTCTTATGAGTACATTCTGTTGAATTTACATCGATTACTCCGGCATAAGAAACATAATAATTCCAATTTGTCTCGTAATCTTCAGATTTGTTCTTTTCGCCAGTTAGGCGATAGTTTCCTGTGACCATATCTCTTGTTATTATGTTTTTCTCTTCCAAATTTTTAAATGCTACATCCACAAATTCAGTTTTAACTGTTTGAGAGAACAAAGAGCCATGGGCAGCGTCTATAATTTTATGGTTTCCAGAAATTATTTGATCAATTATCCACGCTTCATACATCTTAAGCTTTTCTGAATAAGTCTTTCTTTTCTCTTTATGGTCATTCTGCAATTCTTCATTTCTGTTTTTAACAACTGTTTCTCTACGAGTAATCTTATATTGGCTTATATCAAGATGTTTTATTGTTGTATTGAACCCTGAACTTTCTAATGCCTCTTGGATACATTTCTCACAGTTAAGAGAAAATTTTATACCTGACTCCTCGATGAAGTGACATTTATTGCATTTTTCCAATCTAATTAGAAAGAACTTTCTACTTCTATTGAGATCTTCTTCTTTTGTATTGATTTCTACTTGTTTACACTCTAATTCTAATGTTGCCACCATTTCTCAGTCAGCCTTCTTTTTGATTAACCCTTTAGCGATTGAAATTCAATATCTATCTTCATGCATTTATTTAAGGACAACGCGATTTATTCATCGCAACATAGTTAATGGAGTCTTCTTGCGAAATCAAAACAAAAATGAGAGAATATGATGATGATGATCAATCTTACGCAGATTAGACAAGTCTTTTTTTTAACCCTTTCACAATGCATTTTTCACTATAATTGAGAAGTCATCTGCTTTTAGGCTTGCCCCACCAACTAATCCCCCGTCAATATTATCTTTTGAGAATAGGGCTTTTGAGTTAGCAGGTTTCACACTACCACCATAAAGGATTGAAGTATTTCTAGCTATTTCTGCATCATACATTTCTGTTAATAGTTTTCTTATGAATGCATGGACTTCCTCAGCTTGTTCAGGTGTTGCAGTTTTTCCAGTACCGATCGCCCAGACGGGTTCATAAGCGATTACAATGCGTGTCATCTCTGCTTTGGAAATTCCTTCTAAACCACCTTTTACATGATCTTCGACAACATTTTCTGTATTTCCATTTTCTCTATCTTCCAATTTTTCTCCTACACAAAGAATTGGTTTCAATCCATGAGCCAAAGCGGATTTAATCTTCTTGTTTATTATTTCGTTTGTTTCTCCGAAGTATGCTCTTCTTTCGCTGTGGCCTAAAATTACATAGTCTACTCCAAGGTCGGTCAGCATGATTGGGGAAATTTCTCCTGTAAAGGCTCCTTTTTCTTCCCAGTGCATGTTTTGAGCCGCTATTTTAACTTTCCCTGCAACTTTTATTACGTCTGATAAGGCGGTAAATGGTGGTCCAATTATGACTTCAACCCCCTTAACATCAGCGATTAGTTCGTTTAATTTGGAAACTATTTCTACCGCTTCTGCATTCGTTTTGTGCATTTTCCAGTTTCCTGCAGCAATTATCTTTCTCATAGAAAATTCCTCACAATGTTATTCTTTGGTCGTTATCTTTTACCCACTATTAATCTTTTTGGCTAATGATTTTAGAGTCAAAAGGAGAGAAGTCAACATAACTCTTCTTTCAGCCATAATTTCAATGAAAACTCAGATATGATTGATGCAAAAAAAGAGTGAATGAATTGTATATTTATATATGATATTTTATGAACAAAAAATAATTTATAATAGAAAATAAAAACCAAGTTCTAGGTTTCTGAAAAAGGAGGTTTCAATTTGAAAGTTACGATTTCAAACATCAAAGCTGATATCGGATCCGTTCCAGGTCACGTTGTGACCTACGAAGGAAATATGCAGATTGCTGAACAAGAACTAGCTAAAGCACAAGATCAAGGCTTGATAATCGATTTCCGCGTGTATAATGCTGGGGATGATACTGAACTCTTAATGACACACGATAAAGGCGTAGATTCCCCTGAAATCCATGAACTCGCGTGGAATATATTTATAAAACTAGCCGAAAACGCAAAGGCTATAGGGCTTTATGGTGCTGGACAAGATCTTCTGGCAGATGCCTTTTCCGGAAATATTAAAGGTCAAGGTCCTGGAGTCGCCGAAATGGAGTTTAATGAAAGACCCGGAGAGCCCATCCTTGTATTCGCTGCCGACAAAACAGAACCAGGAGCTTTTAATTACCCGATCTTTCGCATGTTTGCGGATCCTTTTTGCACTGCCGGACTTATTATTGATCCTAAGTTACATCCAGGATTCAAATTCTATGTGATTGATGTTGTTCAGCATAAAGCTGTTACCATGAGTTGCCCTGAAGAAATGTACGACTTGCTGGCATTGATCGGCGCAGTGAGCAGATTCCCTATAAAATATGTATATTCCAAGAACCCCGATTTGGGCATTGCTGCAGCAATATCCACTGAAAAACTATCGCTAATTGCAGGAAAATATATCGGAAAAGATGACCCATGTGCTATCATCAGATCTCAGAGCGGATTTCCTGCTGTTGGAGAAGTCATTGAAGCGTTCGCATTAGGTCATCTCGTAGCGGGCTGGATGAGAGGCAGTCATAGAGGCCCTTTAAAGAATTTTTATAATTAGAAAAATTCGAAGATTGCCGGTTGCCTTAAAAGACAGTCGATGCACACGATTCGATGGCCCTCCACGAGTAGTTGGTTTAGGTTTTCAGATCAAAAATGGTAAACTTATTGGACCAGTGGATCTATTTGATGACGTCGCTTACGATTACACCAGACAAAAATGCATGGAGATCACAGATTATATGAGACGTCATGGCCCATTTGAACCAGAAAGGCTTCCACTAGAGGAGATGGAATACACCACATTGCCCTCAGTTCTGAAGCAATTGGAAGGACGACTTGAAGACTACGAATAAAATATCTTATTTTTTTATTTTTTTAATGAAAAATCGAATCAATAGAAACTTCTTCTTTTTTTAAATAGAAGAGGAGTTGAACTTCTACCTGTAGCATCCTCTTCAAAAATTTTGAGTGAAATAGAAATTTTTTGAAAAAAATGATGAAGTTGATTATTGGTGAGATTGAATTGGCGGCACGTTAACTAAAATTTATCCCGACAAAATACCAGAATGATATCTGTATTTAAAAGAA
>Ga0209427_10008601_pt1 | contig 11481 bp, 15 predicted proteins | sample DeeMarSWOR136_30_FD_187465 | JGI IMG/M metagenome (GOLD analysis project Ga0209427, IMG submission 187465) | Marine sediment microbial communities from White Oak River estuary, North Carolina - WOR-1-36_30 (SPAdes) (version 2) | ecosystem: Environmental > Aquatic > Marine > Intertidal zone >... | reverse complement strand
TCTATCTATTGGCGTGACAAAAGACTTACTCAATTCCTCAACCAGAACGCGTCTTGCTTCATCAGCCTCTTTCTCAATCTCTTTGACCCTGTTGCCTTTCTCCTCGGATACCTCCTCAATGAAATCTCTCAAAGCAGCCATTCCTTTTTCCGTCTTTACTGCCTGCTCGGCAAGCATCTTAAAAAAATCTCTCTTTTTAGGAAATAGTCTCATAAATCCCTTTCTCTTCTTGTAGCGGCAAAGCGAAAGCTTTGCTTTTCTACCAGCAGAGCTATCGCTCTGCGGCTACATTTGAAAGACTTCTACTACAACAATCTACTAATGAGACTGTAAAAGAATATGGATAATATGGCTACAACGGGAATGGTAACAAACCAGGTAAGCAAAATTTCCCTGACCACTTCCCATCTGACTGCCTTTGGCCTTTCCGCTGAACCAGCGCCCATAATTGTGGAAGTAGCTATTTGGGTTGTAGACACGGGAAAGCCGAAAAGCGCTGCCCCATAGATAATAATCGCTGAGGAGCTCTGGGCAGTGAATCCATGAATAGGACGAATTCTGTAAATCTTCACCCCTAAAGTCTTGATAATCCGCCAGCCTCCACTTAAGATTCCCAAGGCAATAGTGCCAGCACAGGCAATAATCACCCAGCGAGGAATAGGGAAAGTTCCCGACGGCGGATGGTAGAGTCCCAGGACGACCAGAGAAAATGTAATTACTCCCATTGTCTTCTGGGCATCATTTGTTCCATGGGAAAGAGCCAGAAGAACCGAAGCGCCAACCTGCAATCTTTTGAACAGACTATTGGCTCTAGGTGAAGACCACTGAGAAAAGGAGTAGGCAATCTTGGTAAATAGAAAACCCAGAATTAAACCGACTATGGGAGATGCTACGAGAACTAAAAAGATGCCTGCAACTTTATTCCAATTAACAATGGAAAATCCCCTGCTCACGACAAATGCGCCCAGGAGACCTCCAATCAAGGCGTGAGAAGAACTGGTAGGAATTCCAAAATACCAGGTGAAAAGGTTCCAGCTAATTGCAGCCATTAAAGCAGCAAATACTATTATTATACCATTAGGGATTACTTTAATAATTTCGGGATTGACAATCCCTTTCCCTATTGTCCGGGCTACGGCTGTTCCCAGAAAATAGGCTCCGGTAAACTCAAATACGGCAGCTATGATTAATGCCCGGACGGGTGATATTGCCCGGGAAGAAACCATGGTAGCGACAATATTCGAGGAATCATGAGCACCATTACAGTAGTCGAAAAATAATGCAACAGCAACGAGCAATATGGCTATGGTAAACGGATCCAACTATACCCCTTGTCTATGGTGCGAAACCTCCCGTTCGCTACCCTTTTCTTTTCAATACTTTTTCTACTGCTTTTATGATATCAAATCGCGTCAGCCCAAAATCCTGCATTAACTCCTCAGGACTTCCTGACTTACCGAAGCGATCTTTAATTCCCACCATTTCCACCGGCACAGGATGCTGCTTCACCGCCACTTCGGTGACGGCACTACCAAACCCGCCGGAAAGTTGATGTTCTTCGGCAGTAACAATAGCTCCTGTCTCTTTTACTGCTTTAAAGATTATCTCCTCATCAATAGGCTTCACTGTATGTAAATTAATTACCCGCGCCGAAATTCCCTTCTTAGCCAGCTCTTCTGCAGCTTCCAGGGCCTCATAAACCATAATTCCGCAGGCAAAGATTGCCACATCTTTACCCGCGCGCATTGTTATTCCCTTACCAATAAGAAACGGAGTATCTTCTGCTGTAATTATCGGGATGGGTGGTCTGCCAAATCTTATATATACCGGCCCCCATACTTCCCCCGCCTGGATGGTAGCCTTTCTTGTCTCTATCGCATCACAGGGAACAACGACCTTCATATTGGGCAAAACTCGCATAAGGGTAATCTCCTCAATAGACTGGTGGCTAGCACCATCAGCACCAACGGAAATTCCTCCGTGACTTCCGCCTATCTTCACGTTTAGATTACTGTAACAGATGGTGACTCTAATTTGGTCCCAGACTCTACCGGAAGCAAAAACTCCCAGGCTGCAGCAGAAGGGAATTTTACCCACCAGGGACAATCCGCCCGCAGTGCCAATCATATCAGCCTCGGCCACTCCCATAGAAAAGAATCTTTCCGGGAACCTCTCTTTGAACATTGAAGCCCTCGTGGAATCGGTAAGGTCGGCTGATAATACCACCACCTGAGAATTCTTCTCTCCCAGAGCTACCAATGCCTCTCCATAACCATCTCTTGTTGCTTTCATTTCCATCATTGATTCTATTCTCTTTTCACGGCAATTTATATCCTCAGAAACTTTCCAAATCCTTCAAGGCAACTTTCGCCTGTTCCTTAGAAGGTGCTTTCCCGTGCCATTCAACAACATTTTCCATAAAGGAGACACCCTTCCCTTTTATCGTCTTTGCAATAATAACTGTTGGTCTTCCTTTAACTTTTTTTGCTTCAGCAAATGCCTCAAGAATCTCTCCCATCTTGTTCCCATCAATTTCTATAGTACTCCAACCAAAAGCTTCCTATTTTTCAGAAATGGGATTGGGACTCATTATCTCATCAATTTTGCCATCTATCTGCAATCCATTATTATCGACAATTCCGCAAAGATTATCCAAGTGGTAATGGGAAGCCGCCATTGCTGCTTCCCAGATCTGTCCTTCTTCTATCTCGCCATCGCCCATCAAGCAGTAGACGCGAGCATCTATTCTATCCAGCCTGAGCCCCAGGGCAACGCCATTGGCAATAGAGAGACCCTGTCCCAGTGACCCGGTGGAAACTTCTATACCGGGTAAACCATCGGTCTTGGAAGGATGACCCTGCAGGCGGCTACCAAGTTTTCTCAGCGTCTTAAGCTCTGGCAAAGGAAAGTAGCCAGCTCTTGCCAAACAAGCGTACATCGCAGGACAGCTATGTCCTTTAGAAAGAATGAACCTGTCCCTATCTTTCCACTGGGGATTTTGAGGGTTATGCCTCATTACCGAAAAATAGAGAGCTACCATAATGTCAGACGCTGAAAGAGCCCCACCCGGATGGCCCGACCCCGCCTGGGCAAGCATTTCAATAATATCCTTTCTTACCTGTCTGGCCATCTCTTCCAGTTTCTTGATCTCATCATTTTTTTTCATCTTCTTTACTCTTCTCAATTAAATAATCAATGCGTTTTAATAGGTGTTGAGGTTCAAAGGGCTTGGTTATGTACCAGTCGGCTTTTTTCTGCAACGCTTTTTCAAAATCTGCACCAGTATCAAGAGCGGTTAGCACTAAAATCGGTATCTCTTTAGTATCTGCATCGGCTTTTAAAGTTTCACACACCCGATATCCATCCATTCCCGGAAGCATCAAATCGAGAATGATCAAATCAGGTTTCTTCTCTTTCGCCATTTGTAATCCTTGTTCTCCATCCTTTGCTGAAACTGTGGAATAGTTATTCTTTTCTAAAATAAACTTGATCAATTTCACTGTTTGAGGATTATCCTCTACAATTAAGATTTCTCTTTTCGGCATCTTTTCCTCCTGCTTCCTGCAATCTACTTTTTTTCTAACTTTGCCCTTACTTCGTCAAGTAATTCCTTGGGACTAAAAGGTTTAACGATGTAGCTTAAAGCTCCCGCTTGTAGCCCTCTCATCACATCCATCTCTTGCCCTAAAGCGGAAAGGATTACAATCGGGATATCCCGAGTAGTCTCATCCTTTTTCAACTTCTCAATAGCTTCGATTCCGTCCATCTTAGGCATCATCACATCCATCAATATCAAGTCTGCTTTCTCTTTTTTGCTTATCTCTAAAGCTTCTAATCCATTATAAGCAATGAGAACCTCGAAGCCATTCTTCTCTAAAAGAAACTCAATCAATTGTACAGTAGTAGGGTCATCCTCTACTACTAATATCTTGGTCATTTGTTTCTTCCTTTCAATTATCGCTCCGGTGAATCGAAGCTACCACGGTCTTTTGTAGCAGCAAAGCGTAAGCTTTGTTCTTCTGTAGGGGACGGACTCTGTGCCGTCCCTTCCTTTGGGCGGCCACGGAGTGCCGCCCCTACAATGCAGAGCTAACGCTCTGCGGCTACATCCCCACAATCGCCATTTTAGCGGTAAAGACTATTTTTGGAAAAGTTCCTTGTGCCCTATCACGGCAATATCAAGGAGCATATTGAGATACTTGTACCTTTTCTTTATATCCTCATAAGGAACGAAATGAAGAGAAATATTTGCATCGTCCAAAATTGCTCCCAGCATTCGGGAAAACTCACCCTCTGATAAACTACTGCCCGGTGGAGGCCCTAAGACTACAGCAATTCTCACATTACCCGTTTTACAAAGTTCAGCAAACATCCCGTAATTTATTTTCTTTTCCGCTATATAATCATTCTCAAAAACTGCCTCCAACCGGAATTTCAACTTATGTTTTTTCAATACTTCATCAAATTGTGCCTTAAGTTCTTCAAACTCTTTACTGCGGTCATGTGGATAAAAATAGCCTACTTCTACTTTACGTAATGTTTTATCAACTGGCGCTGGCTCCGCAGATGGAGGGGAGACTTCCGGAGCAGGCTCTGGCTCCTTTGCCACTTCTGCTTCTTTTTCCTCGCTTGGCGGTAGAATTCTTTCCCTCTTGATTTCTTCGACTTCCTCTGCAGTTACCTCTTCCTCTGGAGGAGGAAATTCGGGTGCTGCCATTTCAGGAATTTCCTTAGGAGCATATTTTTTGCAATTATGGCAATACCAGCGATCGTATTTTTCAACATAGGTAAGCTTCTGTCCGCAAGTCAAGCACTTCCTCTCCTCCTCAACTTCCGAGGGAGGGGAGACTGGCTTCTTTTCTTCTTCTAATTCCGGCTCCTTTGTCTCAGGGGGCTTTACCTCTACTAACTCTTCTCTTTCTCTCTCAGGCAGAAGGTCATTCATCAATTCCCGAACTAAATCTATGGTTACCTGTTGCTTGGTTAATTGACCATAAGCATTAATTCGCTTCAGGAAACCTTCCAGTTCGCGAATGTTAGATTTTAATTTCCCGGCAATATATACAAGTATGTTATCACTGAGGTCTAAATTTTCAAGCTCCTCTTTCTTCTTAAGGATAGCAACCCTTGTTTCTAAATTGGGGGACTTGACATCAGCAATCAAACCCCATTCGAATCTCGACTTCAGTCTCTCCTCCAGAGTGGTCAGCTGTTTGGGAGGCTTATCGGAACTAATCACAATCTGTTTATGGGCATCGTGAAGCACATTGAAGGTATGGAAAAACTCTTCCTGGGTTGACTCTGCCTCTACCAAGAATTGGATGTCATCAATTAACAAGAGGTCAACCTGCCGGTAGCGCTCTCTGAACTCTTCCAGCGTTCCTTTGCCGATGGCTTCTATAACTTCATTCATGAACGTTTCAGTACTAACATAAAGTATCTTTGCGTCGGATTTTTTACTTTTGATATAATGTCCAATTGCATGAAGTAGATGAGTTTTCCCCAATCCCACCCCGCCATAGATAAATAAAGGATTATAGATTTCTCCTGGACTTTTGGCCACAGCCTGAGTGGCTGCGTGGGTAAATCTGTTAGAGGGACCGACTACGAAATTATCAAAAGTATAGGCGGGATTTAACTTGAGTTCCCCCGCGGGTTTAAATGACCTCTGGGAATTTTCCTTTCGCGGCTTTTCACTCTCTTCTTTCTCCCCAATTTCTTTTGTAGATTTTACTTTGGAAACGGAAGGTTTGGGGGCTTTCATAGATTCGTCCAGTATCTTGATAATTTTCTCTTTTACCTGAGAGTCAACATTATGAACATAAAAGGCCCAGTTGTATTCGTCATCCCGAGGAACAAAAGGACGACTGCAGATATTTCCAATCTTCTCTATTAAGTCCCTGAGGTCCCCTTGTTCTCCCCAGACCCTTATCTTGTACCTTTTCTCTCCCCTCTGAGTTGGAGAAAAACTCATGCTCCAACGTTCAATCATATTAATCACCTGAACAATATATCAAACGCTCCGATGAATCGGAGCCACTCCTTAACATTCGTTTCAATTGCAAATGGGTGAGAATTTAAGACGATTTTTTTCATTCCCGCTTTAAATATTTATTCTCGATCTCTTTAATCTTATTTATCCTGCGCAGATGTCTTTCCCATCCAAAAGGAGTATTAAGCCAACTATTAACCATATTCATAATTTCACTTATATTAGCATTAGAGCTCAGGCAGATAATGTTGGCATTGTTATGTTCCGATGCCAACTTTGCCATTTCTTCGTCACGTACTAAAGCCGCTAAAACTCCGGGAACCTTGTTGGCGGTAATGCTCATTCCTATACCACTCTTACATATAAGAATCCCCTTACTACAATCTCCCCGGGCAACAGCTTCGGCAACCTGCACTGCATAATCCGGGTAATCACAGGATTCTTCCGAGAAACATCCGAAGTCACTCACTTCATGATTTAATTCTTGGACTTTCTCTTTTAATTCCGTTTTTAATTTGAATCCTTGATGGTCAGAGCCAATGGCAATTTTCATCTTTTTTAAACGCTCCGATGAATCGGAGCTACTCCTATTTCGGATGGGAGGAATACCAGAAGGCATGCTAATATTGTATAACCTTCAAAAAAGATTCTGCCTTCAGACTCGTTCCCCCTACCAACCCTCCGTCTACATTTTCACAGGACATCAGAGCTGAAATATTATCAGGATTGATGCTTCCTCCGTATAAAATTCTGATTGCCTGAGCATTCTCCTTTCCAAACATTTGCTCTAACAATTTCCGGATAAATCGCTGTACCTCTTCGGCCTCCCCAGGCGTAGCTGTCTTTCCCGTACCGATAGCCCAGACAGGCTCATAGGCCACTACTAATCGTTTGCTTTCTTCACCTGTCAATCCAGATAGTCCTGCTTTAATCTGTTCTTCCACTACTGTTAAAGGCTCCCCTTTTTCTCTCTGGGGAAGCGTTTCCCCCACACAGACAATAGGAATAAGACCGGTAGAAAAAGATATCTTCGCTTTCTTATTTACTGCCTCATTTGTTTCTCCAAAATATTGGCGCCGCTCTGAGTGCCCTAAGATTACATAATCACAGCCGATATCTTTGAGCATCGCCGGCGATACTTCTCCCGTGTATGCTCCACGAACTTCCCAGTGCATATTCTGGGCGCCTAACCTTATCGAGGAACCTTCGATTACTTCCTTTACTGAAGAAAGAACAGTGAATGGGGGACAGAGAACTATCTCCCTGTCTGCAATACTCCCCGCTTTGTCTTTTAATTCACGAGCTAACCCCACTGCTTCTGAGGTTAGCTTATTCATTTTCCAGTTACCAGCAATGATCGGCTTTCTCAATCTTCATCTCCCCAAAATATAATTTAGCAAATTTATCAACACCAAACAAGCAAAAATTCAACCCCCTACCCAATAAACCCCAAAAGACTTAAACACTCCGAGCAAAATCATTATAATGCACATTCTCTGTAGTGTCAAGAAAAAAGGTAAGGAAAATGGGGTCGAGAAAGAAAAAAAGACCCCTTGTGGATAAGGACAAACTGCTGGAAAATTTCGCGTTCTCAACCGGGATTATCTATTTTCCCCAACAAACTCAAAAGTTCTACCAACCGCTTCTCTGAAATCCAGAATACCAGCAATTCTCTTCCAACAAGGGGTCACCTTGCAGTACGAAATTTTGCACCTATCAGTTATCTTTTCTTCTTCTTCTTTTTTGCTTTTTTCTTCTTTGCCATCTTCGTCCTCCTTTTTTTTCTGGCAGTTTTCTTTTTGGCGGCTTTTTTCTTCTTTTTCTTTTTCCTTTTCTTCCCGCCGCGGGACATCTTCGCCCGAGAGACATCTCCTTGTTTATCGAGATAATAGAGATAACCACGGGCCTTTTTGACGCCAGCTCTAGCAACTTTTACAGGGCTCCCGCCTTTCTTGCCACCGCGGGCCATCCTCGCCCGAGAGACATCTCCTTGCTTGTCGATGAAATAGAGATAACCCTCCTCTCTCTTTACACCGACCCTTGCTACCTTTTCTCCCATCTCTTTCTCACCTCCTCTGCTTTAAAGGCTTGAATAACTATGGCCTACTCAATCTTGAAAGTCTCTCTTCAAGTCCTTATGTCCTTTTTGCTCTTTTCCGGTGGAAGCTTAGCCTGGGACTCTTTGGGTAAAGTAATAATTGATTCTTTTAACCAGGCATCGACCATCTCTTTAGAAAACTTGTATTGTCTACCAATTTTAGAAGCCGGGATTTTTTTCTGGCGGATTAATTGATAAATCTTAGATTTACTCAATCCTATATATTGCGACAGGTCTTTAGTGCTCATTATATCTTTCATCAGATTCACCTTTTTAGAAATTTTTAAACGTATGTTTTATCATTTGTTATTTATGTTTTGTTTTAATTATAATATATTTACAGGATTTGTCAAGTAAAATATTTAATTATTTTTTAGCAACAGGTTGCCTCTCATATTTCCATCTAATATCATTAAGCACAATAAACGCCGAAGTTATATCATAAAGTACCTTTTATTTATTTTTTGTATCTAACTTTGCTTTCTAACCTCAAGCAACTGTAGGGAAAATCGCCCAGCCCTTTCATGACAGGGATGGGCCCGGGTTATCTCCTTTAGCGCCACCCGTTCTTCAGAAAAGGGCCGGGGCGGGGGAGACAATAAAAAAGCGAAGATTCCGATTCATCGGAACCTTCGCTCAAAAAATATCACCAAAACATAAGTCTCTTCTCTATACGTTATATACTGGGCAAGCTCACTTTTATTCCTGGACCCATTGTTGAAGAGACACTTATGCTTCTTAAATATTGGCCTTTAACACTAGGCGGTCTAACTCGCTGCACTTCTCCTATTACAGTACTTATGTTATCCACCAGTTTCTTTTCCTCAAAGGAAGCCTTACCCACACATAAATGGATAATCCCATAACCATCGATTCGAAATTCAACTTGACCAGCCTTAATCCTTTTTATCGCATCAGCAATCTCAAATGTGACAGTGCCTGTTTTGGGACTGGGCATCAATCCCTTTGGTCCCAGTATCTTTCCCAGTTTACTCAAGTCACGCATACAATCGGGAGTAGTTATTAATGCATCAAATTTGATGCCTTCTTTGGCTATCTTTTCAATTAAATCTTCTCCTCCCACAACATCTGCTCCTGCTTTTTCTGCTTCTTTTGCTTTCTCTCCCTTAGCTACAACAGCCACCACTTTACTCTTTCCTGTACCGTGCGGCAATAACACGGTTCCCCTTACTGCCTGGTCTTGCCGTTTGGGATCGATTCCCAGTCGCAGACACAATTCGATAGTCTCATCAAACTTGGCATTGGAAGACTTTTTAACTAACTGTACTGCCTCTTGCACACTGTAGACTTTATCCTTCTCAACTAATTTGGATAATTCGCGGTACCGCTTACCTCTTTTCATAATCTCCCTGCTTGTCCCGATGAATCGGGACCTACAAAAATTCTATTCAATTTCTATACCCATGCTCCGTGCAGTTCCCTCTACCATTTTAACCGCACTTTCTATATCGTTTGCGTTTAGATCGGCCATTTTCTTCTCTGCAATTTCATGTACTTGCTTCTTGCTTACCTTAGCCACTTTCGTCTTATTAGGCTCTCCCGAGGCTTTGGCTATGCCCGCAGCTCTCTTCAACAATGCGGCCACGGGAGGGACCTTGGTCACAAAGGTAAAACTTCTATCCATAAATACAGTAATTACTACCGGAATAAGCATTCCCTCTTCCTGACTAGCCGTTCTCTCATTGAATGCCTTGCAGAACTCCATAATATTTACTCCATGTTGTCCCAAGGCTGGCCCCACCGGGGGAGCGGGATTGGCTCCTCCTGCGGGTATCTGTAATTTTATTATTCCTTTTACTTTTTTCGCCATAAACCCTTCCTTCTTATATTTTTTCCACCTGTAGAAAATCGAGCTCGACGGGAGTAGCCCGTCCAAAAATTGTTACCATTACTTTCAGTTTGCCCTTTTCTTCATTGACGTCTTCCACTACGCCAACAAAATTTTCAAATGGCCCTTCTATAACTCTGACACTCTCGTCCTTTTCAAACATAATTGCCGGTTTTGGTTTTGCCTGTGCTTGTCGTTGAGTGAGTGCCACGATATTTTCCAATTCCTCTGGCTGAAGAGGTATGGGTTTCACCCCGCCGAGGAAACCAGTTACTCCGGGAATATTGCGCACGCCCCAGTAGGTTTCATTATCGATTACCATTTCAAGCAACACGTAACCAGGGAAAAATTTCCGCTTGCTAATCCTTTTCTTATTCTTACGAATCTCCACAATTTCTTCAGTGGGAATCAATATATTTGATATCTTATCTCTTATTTCCCCGGAACTTATCAGTTTCTCCATGTATGCTTTAACTTTATCCTCATGCCCTGTATAAGTATGAACAATATACCATTTTTTCTCTGTCATTTTTCTCCCTCTGCGGTTAACTACTTTATTAATATTCCCAGAATTATGGACAATCCAAAGTCTACCAGTCCTACAAAAATAGCCACGGCAATAACTAAGAGGATCACCACCATTGCCGACCCAACTGTCTGTTTCCTATCCGACCAGGAAACCTTCCGTAGCTCTTCTATAACTTCTCTCAAAAACTGAATTGCCTTTTTAAACACAATTTTCACCCATTACATTCGTAGATTGTACTTTATAACAAAAATCTAAGACACCTGTCAACAAAAAAAATGTCCCGATGCATCGGGACATCCCGATTTTCAATCGGGAAAATTGTGCCTACAGTAAAATCTTGATGTCAATCTTTTCCTTCATCGATTAATCTGTAGCCTACCCCCTCCACAGTTTCAATCTTTTCCCCCAGGGAGGCTAACTTCTCTCGCAATCGTCCGATATGGACATCCACAGTACGAGTAGTGCCAAAGTATTCGTATCCCCATACTGTTTCCAACAAGAAATTTCTGTTAAGTACATGCCCTTTCTTCTTCACCAAAATATGAAGTAAATTAAATTCCATAGGTGTCAAATCAATCTGTTCATCTTTTATGAATACAGTATGTTTATCCAAATTCAAATGCATATCTCCATACCTTAGAATTTCTTCCACTTCTTCTTCCCCACCAGCTCGACGGAGTACCGTCTTCACTCGCGCGACTAACTCTTCTTGATTAAAAGGTTTAACAATATAGTCATCAGCACCCATCTCCAATCCGGCAACAGTTGAGGATTTTGCAGATTTAACAGTGAGCATTACGATGGGAATATTACTTACGTTCTTATCCTTCTTCAAAGTTTGACAAATTTGAAAACCATCCATATCGGGTAACCTCAAATCCAGAATGACTAAATTTGGCTTTGCGCGATGAACTTTCTTGATTCCCTCTTCTCCACAACTGGCAGTAGTGACAGCAAATCCCTCTTCGGTCAACACGTCACTGACCAGTTTCAGAATCGACGCGTCATCGTCT
>Ga0209427_10008600_pt1 | contig 11481 bp, 6 predicted proteins | sample DeeMarSWOR136_30_FD_187465 | JGI IMG/M metagenome (GOLD analysis project Ga0209427, IMG submission 187465) | Marine sediment microbial communities from White Oak River estuary, North Carolina - WOR-1-36_30 (SPAdes) (version 2) | ecosystem: Environmental > Aquatic > Marine > Intertidal zone >... | reverse complement strand
CTGTCTTGGTCACTGACAAGGAAGGCTGGGCGTGCCAGGTGGGAGGGGCAGCGCTGGGTTTCTGGGATGTGGAAGAGGATTTCAAGACGGGTGAACGAAACGCAGGGATGTGGGCAGGGGATGCCAGGGCCACCGCCAGGCTGGTGGAGGGGGACGTGATCAAGGCCGGCTCTTTCTCCGCAGCTGTGGTTGCGCCCTTGAGCAAGATGCCGCTGGAGCCGGATGTAGTCCTGGCCTATGGCACTCCCGATCAGATGCTGAGTCTGGTCTACGGGACGGTCTGGCAGGGCGAGGACAGGGTGAAGATGATTACCAACGGTCACGGGGCCACCTGCCGTGAATGCATAGCCGCCCCATATCTTCACAACGAGCTCCGGCTGGCCATCACGGATATCGGGGAGAGGAAATTCGCTTCGGCCTACGACTACGAGATGGTGGCAGGCCTGCCCTACGACAAACTCGAACACTTGGTTGAAGGTGTGAGGGAAGCGCTGACCAAGGGCATCTACGCCCGCCCCATAGCTCCCTGGGGATTCCAGGCTTGGCCGGAGCCGGCGTTGAAGAGGACGGGGCTGAAGAGGAAGCTCTCGGCTTAAGCCTCCACGACCCTCAGGCTAGCCCTTAGGTTCCAGTGATAACCGGGCTGCTCCATGGGGTCACCCGGCTCACCAGCCGCCGACTCTGCGTTTGTTCCTTGGCAAGACCTATGCCGACCCGGCTGGTATATAATGATGACACCGGGCGTTCCTGGGACCGATTGAGTCTATGGGGAGTAGTCAGAAGCGGGGCCATAGCATGCACGAGTTGTATGAGCGCTTTCTTCTGCATCTCGACGAGGAAGATAGATACGGATGCGTCGATCTGATTCTTGCCAAGCTCTCGGCCAACGAGCTGGATGTTGTTACGGCATACGATGAAATCCTTGCCCCCTCGCTGAGGGAGGGGTATTGCCGGGGGAAGCACAGGGAGATATGCGTGTGGGAAGAACACGTCCGCACCTCGATCGCCAGGACGGTAATTGAATGCTGCTACCCCTACGTTGTCAAGGAGAGAGACCACAAGTACAAGCTGGCATCTAGAGGCAAGGCGATTGTGGTGTGTCCCACGGAGGAGCTCCACGAAATCGGCGCTAGGATGGTAGCCGACTTCTTCACCCTGTGCGGCTTCGATTCTATGTTCGTTGGCGCCAATACTCCTCAGGCTCAAATCCTTGAGGCGATAGGGTGTGTGAAACCTAGATACGTAGCTATCAGTGTCACCAGCTACTACAATCTTCTCGCGGCTCGCAGGTTGGTGGAGAAGACACGCAGTGCAAAGGAGATGAGTAAGGCAGACTTCACCATAGTAGTAGGCGGATACGCCTTCGAGCGAAATCCGGAGATAAGCGAAGAAATGGGAGCTGATCTGCTGCTCAGCGGTTTTGAAGGCATAAGGGGACTCTCCTAGGGTGGCCAGCAGTGCTGTCGCTTAAGATAGCAGTAAGGTTTCTCAAGTCCGGCAAGACGCAGACAACCCTCATCGTTCTTGGAATGGCTATTGCCGTGTCTATCCAGGTGTTCGTAGGGCTCCTGCTGGACAGCCTCCAGAAGAGCTTGGTCGATGAGACAATCGGCAATTCGCCACAAGTCACCATCACCTCAGCGACAGACATCGGTACCATACGCGACTGGGGGACCATGGTGGAGACCATTGAACAGCTTGGCTATGCCAAGGCGCTGTCCGTGGAGGCCAGCGCCACTGCCTTCGTCAGAAACGGCAACGCCGATCTGCCTGTGCTGGTGAGAGGGTTCAACTTCGAAAACGCCGACGAAATATACGATATCAGCGGCCGGATATATGAAGGAAGACCGCAGGAATCTCGAAGAGAGGTCCTGGTGGGACGAGACCTGAGGGAAGAACTTGAGACAGATGTCGGTGACAGGCTTGCAGTGTTTTCTCCTGATGGCTCAGTGACCATCTTCACCGTATCCGGCTTCTATGATTTGGGTGTGGCGAGCATAAACAAGACATGGATCATTACTGACCTTCGGACAGCGCAGCAGATATTCGGGTTTGACCGCAGGATAACCTCGATAGAGATGACAGTTGATGATGTGTTCCAGGCGGATGTGATAGCCCACAGAATAGAACAGGCGCTCTACAACGAAGACATTACGGTGGAGAACTGGAAGGAACAGAACGAGGACCTCCTCAGCGCTCTCAATGGTCAGCAGACATCGAGCACAGTAATCCAGGTCGTCATAATCCTCTCTGTGGTAATAGCCATTGCCAGCGTGCTTGCCATCAGCGTACTGCAGAAGTCGCGACAGATAGGCATATTGAAGGCAATGGGTATCAAGGACCTGTCTGCTAGTCTCATATTCATCTATCAGGGTTTCTTGATCGGTCTGGTGGGTTCTGCCGCAGGCATAACACTGGGGCTCGGTCTGCTCTACGCCTTCAATACCTTCACGGCGAATCCCGACGGGACGGCTTTGATAAACTTGTATGTTGAGTACGATTTCATTCTCAGGTCGTGGGTGGTGGCGGTACTCGCTGCAACGCTGGCCGGTCTGATACCGGCGAGGAAGTCATTGCGGCTCAATCCCATAGACGTAATACGGGAGGGCTAGTATGGCCAATGTGGTCGAACTGCGGGATGTGGACAAGACATATCGCGGTGTTGTCGATACACAGGTGCTTTTCGGCATAAACTTGAGCTTTGACGAAGGCTCGTTCAGTGCCATTGTCGGCGAATCCGGCAGTGGCAAGTCTACCCTGTTGAACATCATCGGCACTCTGGACAAGGCTACGAAAGGAGAGGTTTCTATCGCCGGCAATACGACCAACTACTTGAGGAAGGATCAACTTGCCGAGCTGAGAAACCGGACCATTGGCTTTGTGTTTCAGTTTCATTATCTTCTTCCGGAGTTTACGGCACTGGAGAACGTCCTGATGCCCCACTTGATCAACAGGAAGGACTCAGCGAGGTCTATAGTCGAGAGGGCCGACGGTTTGTTCGACATGCTGGGGATATCGAGGGTGAAGAACAACCCGGCTAACAAGATGTCTGGAGGTGAGCAGCAGAGAACGGCCATCGCCAGAGCACTGATAAACAACCCCAAGGTCGTCTTGGCGGATGAACCCACCGGGAACCTCGACTCTGAAAACACGGCGACGATCTACAGGATATTTCGCGAGATAAACCAGAAGTACGGGACGACATTTCTCATTGTGACCCACGACCGTAGAATCGCCGAGGAGACCGATAGAATCGTTGAGATAAAGGACGGCAGGATCATTGTCGATATCAAGAAATGATGCTGGCTCGCCAACCTATGTCGTCGGCCCGGTTGGGTCTGGGCGGCGCTGTATTACCTCGCCTTGACAGTTGCACAATCCAATGTGCTGAGGCTCTCGTTTGAGACTCGCTGCGCCCGGGGTTGATAAGGGATGTGGATGCAATGAAGGAGATGGGCGAGCCATCTGCAGGCCAAAGGGCAGTACATACAACGGTACCATTGAGGCCCTTCTTCTATGAGCTACCGTCCGCTGCTTTCGGCACGGCGGGCATTGTCTGGCAGGCGGTCTCAGAAATGCCAAAGGTATATCGAACCCTTCTTCTCAACGAGAGGATTCCCAGACAGTGACGCAGAGCTACGCGAGGTCGCTAGGCGGAGCCAAGTAACGATAGCATTGTGTCGATGTCCGTGGTCGGGAGCTGACAGTGGTGGTTGACACACACGTAGGCAGTCGCCTTGCCGTCAATGCTCGACTGCTCGCTGGTGAACGGGGCTATGCGCTTGACCTCTTGGGATCCCGACTCTGTGGGGAGAAAGACCACCACCTTGTTGGGTATGAACCTGCGGTGGAGCGCCTCCAGCATTTCTGTGGTGTCACTGCGCCGTGAGTCGCCGGCGATAACTAGCTCATACGATGGCCCCATAGCGAAGTCGACCGCCACCATAAGCTGGGCATAGGCTGCTGGTGATTGCCTGACCTTCTCGAAGAAGGCGCGGCCGATTGTGGCGGCTTTCGCCTCCAGATCGGGGTCGGCAGTGATGCGACCAAGACGAAGCAGGTTCAACATGGCCACCGAGTTTCCTGAGGGTAGTGCTCCGTCGTAGGCCTGCTTCTGTCGCAGGAGAAGCTCCTCGCCATCGTCCGCCGAGAAGTAGAAGCCGCCGTTGTCTTCGTCCCAGAAGTGCTCGATCAGGTGGCTGTTCAACGCCAGCGCCCTCTCGAGATAACTGACCTCGAAGGTGGTACCGTAAAGCTCCAGCAGGCCATGGGTGAGGAATGCGTGGTCATCTAGATGGGCTGGCAAGGCAGTATCACCGTCCCGGTAGCGGTGAAAAAGACGCCCATCTGGAGCCAGCATGGTGTGGAAAACGAAGTCGACGGCTCGTCTGGCGGCGTTGGCGTATTGGGGTTCCTGGAGAACCCGGGCTGCCTTCGCCAGGGCAGCAATCATGAGGCCGTTCCAATCGGTCAACACTTTGTCGTCTCTGTGGGGATGAACACGTCTCTGACGATGGGCAAACAGCTTCCGCCGTGCCGATTCCAGTCGCTCTTCAAGCTCGGGTAGCGGCACACTGAGCCCTGCGCTGATTGTCTCCAACGGTTGAGTCAGGTGGGGGATGTTTGTTTTGTTTTTTGTTCCCGCCGCCTCATCCGTGAAGTTGCCGTTCTCTTCAATGTTGAATGCCTTGACGAACAGAGCCGCTTCACCAACATCAAGCGTCCGTCTGATTTCATCATAGGTCCATAGATAGAATTTCCCTTCCTCACCCTCACTGTCAGCGTCCTCGGCCGAGTAGAACCCTCCTTTCGGAGAGGTCATGTCGCGCAGGACGTAGGTGAGGACCTGCTGCGCCGTCTGCGCGTATTCCTCTTTCCCGGTTGCCTGGAAGGCCTCTACGTACGCCACGGCCAGCAAGGCCTGGTCATAGAGCATCTTCTCGAAGTGTGGCACCAGCCATCGCTGGTCTGTGGAATAGCGATGAAAGCCAAATCCGACATGGTCATACATGCCGCCGCGCCGCATTGCCTGGAGGGTCTTCTCCACCATGTCCAGAGCTTTCTGCTGACGGCTCCGTTTCCAATAGCGCAGCAGGAAGAGCAAGTTGTGCGCGGTAGGGAACTTCGGTGCGATACCGAAGCCACCGTGCTCCTCGTCAAACCTACCGGCGAGCTGCTCATAGGCAAGGTGAAGGATGGGCTCATCCAGCTCTTCTCCGGGTGCCGACAGCGCCGATTGGCGCAGAGTCGCGGCAATCTGACTCGCCGAACTCAGGAGTTCGGGCCGTCCCGTTGCCCACATCTCCTTGATGCGTGGTATCAGGTCTACCAGCCCGAGGAGGCCGAACCTCGTTTCTCTTGGAATATAGGTACCGGCGAAGAATGGCTGCTTGTCTGGTGTCATGATGATGCTCAGGGGCCATCCCCCGCTGCCAGTCATCATCTGGCAAATCGTCATGTACAGCATATCAATCTCAGGTCGCTCCTCCCGGTCTACTTTCACCGAGACAAAGGCTTCGTTCATCAGTCGGCCTATCTGGGGGTCCTCAAATGACTCGTGCGCCATCACATGGCACCAGTGGCACGTGGAGTATCCGATAGAGAGGAAGACGGGCTTGTCTTGCCGGCGCGCCTCCTCAAATGCTTCTGGTTCCCATGGATACCAGTCAACAGGGTTGCCAGCGTGCTGAAGCAGATACGGGCTCTTCTCAGAGGCGAGCCTGTTCTGGTGATTCTCAGACATCTTCCTCATTTCTGCTTGCACGGCGGCAGTCGATGTTACGCCCAGGCCGCGTCTCTGTCAAAGCGCCCCTCCCTTCGCAGAGTAAGTGGCGAAGCTGGAATGTCAAGGTAGAGACGGATTTCGGCAGACTGCATCTGGGGTAGCACATGGGCATGACTGAGCAGGCTAGCCAGGGAGAGGGCGGTGGCGAAGAATGGTCAAAGAGTCGTTGATTTCTCGATGAGACTGGCGCCCAAACGATTTGACACAATGTCCGATGGGGGTGCCAAAGGAGGGCGGGCGGATACTTGCCGTCCACTCAGGCAGGGCTCAGTGGATGGAAGCAACAGGTTCTGGTCCGGTCTTTGGCGTAGATAGTCAGTCCAATGCTGTCATAAGCCTTTTCTTTTCTCTCTCGGCTAACCTATCTTATATGCAATGTGGGGCAGTCTTCTGTCCAGCACTACTAGCCGCTTGTTACTGGTTGGTTTGCCCATATCAGGATAGAATATAGCCTGGTCTGGGGTCCAGAAGCGAAGAAAGAGGGAGAAACGGCATGGAAAGCCCGAAATTACCGGAACGTATCAGCAGGCTTGAGGAGCTTGCAGACAATCTGTGGTGGAGCTGGCATGAAGAGGCGCGCAAGTTGTTTCGCGCCCTCGATTATCCGCTCTGGAGAATGACGGCGCATAACCCGGTCAAACAGCTGCACGAGGCCAGTCAGGATACACTACAAACAGCCGCTGAAGACCCCACTTTCCTGGCCCTGTACGACTCCGTAATGCTAACATTTGACACTGACTTGTCATCTTTAAATACTCGACATACCACAGAATATAGTACGCTACTACGAGGCTCGATCGCCTTCTTCTCAATGGAGTTTGCTATCCATAACTCCCTTCCCATCTATGCTGGCGGCTTAGGAGTACTAGCTGGTGACATCTGTAAGGAGTCAAGCGACATGGGTCTGCCACTGGTGGCGGTTGGATTCATGTATCCTCAAGGGTACTTCCACCAGCATATTTCCGCAGATGGTTGGCAGGAGGAGATCTATCGTCAGCTTGACTTCAGGGCAGCACCTATTGATCGGGTTCTTTCCCCACTAGGCGAGAACTCCGTGGCTGAGGTTCAGATAGGCGATGTTACCTTGGGCATTGGAGCCTGGCACGTGCAGGCCGGTAGCACCAACATCTATCTGTTGGACACCAATCTTGAGGAGAATCCCGTGCAGTTCCGGGAGCTATCGGCACGCCTATACGTTGCTGACCCTGAGCAACGTTTGCAGCAAGAAATTGTGCTTGGAATCGGTGGCGTGCGTGTGCTGCGAGCGCTAGACATAAACCCAGCAGTGTGGCACGCCAACGAGGGGCATACCGCTTTTATGATGCTGGAACGCGTACGGGAACTGGTGGCAACAGGGTCATCTTTTGCTGAAGCTACAGGTGGGGTTCAGGCAACAACGGTGTTTACGACCCACACGCCGGTGCTGGCTGGTCATGACAGGTTCTCTGCGGAGCTATTGGAGAAATACTTCAGCGACTATCGGGAATCTCTAGGAATTGACCGAGAGACGTTCTTGCGACTCGGATTGCAGAATGATGGCTCAACTCAAACCTTCAATATGACCGCTCTTGCACTGAGGATGGCCAATCAGCGCTGTGGAGTGAGCCAACTTCACGGGGAAGTCACCCGAAGGATGTGGCATGTTCTTTGGCCGGAGGTTTCAGAGGATCAAGTACCGATATGCCACGTAACCAACGGGGTACACGTCCCTTCATGGGTGGCTCCAGAACTGGCCAGTCTTTTTGAGAAATACCTGGGAAGAAACTGGATGAAGCAGCACGATGACAGTGGGCTATGGGAAGGCGTCTTTGATATCCCAGATGAGGAGCTATGGGCGGTTCATCAACAACTGAAGCGCAAGACTGTGGGTGCTGTGCGAGAGCGTATGCGAAGCCGATGGGTAGAAGATGACGCGCCATGGTGGCAAGCGATGGCGATGGGTGCCCTGCTTGATCCGGAAGCACTGACTGTCGCCTTTGTTCGCCGTTTCGCCGAGTACAAGCGACCAGCACTGGTCTTTCGAGACATTGAGCGCCTGAAGCGAATCATCAATAACGAGTCTTGCCCTGTTCAGATTGTCTTTGCCGGCAAATCGCACCCTGCCGATTCTTCATCCAAGCATCTTCTTCATGAGGTCTACACGCTGGCGGCAGGCCGTGACTTCCAAGGAAGGATAGCCTTTATCGAGGACTATGACATGCATATGGCTCGGTATTTGGTCCAGGGGGTAGATGTGTGGCTAAATACGCCGCGCCGTTTGCAGGAGGCCTGCGGCACCAGCGGGATGAAAGCTTCGTTGAATGGTGTGCTTCATTTGAGCGTTCGTGACGGATGGTGGCATGAGGGCTATGATGGCAGCAACGGTTGGGCTATTGGTGCCGACCTTGATGGACTCGAACCAGAGGAGGACGATGGAGCAGATGCTGAAAGACTCTATGGCCTGTTGGAAGAGGAGGTTATACCGCTTTACTACGCTCGAGATCGGGGTGGTGTACCCCGTGGCTGGATTCGTATGGTTAAGCAGGCAATTCGTTCCATTGCGCCCGTGTATAGCACACGGCGAATGTTGAAAGAGTATACTGAGAAAGTCTATCGGACAGCTGCTGAGGCCCCAAGAATGGAACAACGTTAGGTGCTCATCAGGAGAGCCACCGGGAATCTACGCAATACGTCAGAGAGTCTCAGTCTATAGTTGCTACCGGATACTTTGAGTTTCTCCCCGGTAAAAACGTTGAGCCAACGCTCAGGCATGCCATCCGGCAGTAGCAGCAGGTCTTCTCCCCATATGTCCTGACCCACCGGCATAGTACCGACACGAACCAGCTTGGTCAACAGTCGGGGAATCACTACTAGCGCACACCCTGTCTGTCTGCGGCGTACAAAGGCACACACGTGTTCCTGCCTATGCCCAACGACTTGTAGCGGGATATACTCTCCATCCCGGAATATCTCGCTGTAGGACTTGCGGGCATTCAGTCCTTTGTAGGTCACGCAAAGCTTCACCCGGCCATCTTCCCATGAGTTCAGGACTTGCTGAACAAGCGACTCCTGCCCTTGCACTTCATGTTGGGTGAGTTCCTCCAACAGCGTGGCAAGTGTTCTGAAGTCAACCGGACGCCGATTGTCAGGGTCTACAAGGCTGAAGCCCCACAGTTCCGTCCCCTGATAGAAATCCGGTATTCCGGGGGAGGTAATCTTAAGCAAGACCTGTGCCAGCGAGTTGAGGGCTCCATAGTATGCCATTCGCCTCTCAAACGGCAAGAAGTCTTCTAAGAAACCGTTCTCTTTGCTGCTATCCAGGATGGACTCCAGAAACGTGGTGAGGGAACTCTCGTAGTCTGAATTAGGTGAGAGCCAGCTAGTGAAGACCTTAGCTTCCCTCACTGCCTTTGTCATGTACGTTCTTAGTCGCCGCTTGAACTCGGGTACTTCGTTCTCGTAGAGAGGCCAGGCACCGATCAGTGTTTGGTAGAGTAGTATTTCTGTGTTGGGCTCAGGAACAGGTAGTCCGTTGACCAATTGTCTTTTGGGCTCGTTCCACCGCCTCCATTGGGTTAGGTGGTTCTCCCATTCGTCAGGAATCTCGGAGAGCACACTGATTCTAGCCCTGACATCCTCGCTCCGCTTCGTATCGTGTGTTGAGGTGGCGTTCAGTGTGTAGGGCCAAGCTTCCTGTCGTGCTGTAACAAAGCGGTGGAAGTCGTTGACCGAGAAGCCTATCGAATCGGGTTCACCTCCTACATCGTTAAGAGAGACCAGGCGGTTGTAACAATAGAGGGTAGTATCCTCGTATCCTTTAGCCATGACGGCGCCGGTGAACTGCTGCCACCGCAAAACGAAGTCGAGCCGTGCCTGTTTCTGTTCGGAAGGGAGGTGGCAGGGGAAGTCAAGGGTAAGTACGCCCTTTACAAAATCAAGGGCTAGAGTATCCATATCCGGGTTTCGCCGTCGCGCTTCCTCTACGGCACGTCCCAAGTACACCTGATCCTGAGGAGACACCTCTAGACTTCTCACGTAAGTCCGGTAGATGGGCAAGCAGGCTGTCATCTCAATAAGGGCCTCGGTCACTTCTTTAGACGATAAGTTGGCGGCAAGGATATCTCGGTGAGCTAGGTTGGTCAGATACTGCCCCAGCGCACGCACTTCGCTAGGAAACAACTCTTCCATGACCTGCTTCTTCTTCTGGTAGACAATGTCATCAAGGGGAATCCGTGAATCTGTAAGGCGAAAGTAGGCCTCATCCAATACCCGTGCGCCGCTACCGTCTACGAAGAGGGCGCTTGCTGTTCTGGTGAAGTCGTATCCGGTAGTGCCGAAGACAGGCCATTCTGGTGGCAAAACCTCGTCGGAGGTTAGGATCTTCTCGACGACAACGTAGAAGCGGGGGATTATGCCCGCTTCCTCTGTATATGGCGCAATGTGTTCCTGTAGGCGCAAAAGGTACTGGAATGGGTCGTTAAGGCCATCGATGTGGTCGATCCTTAAGGCCGAGACCTTGCCCTCTTGGACTAGCTTGAGAATAAGGGAGTGGGTAGCCTCAAATACCTGTAGCTCTTCAACTCTGACCCCGATCAAGTCACTGATGTCAGAGAAGCGTCGGTAGTTAAGATGTGCATGCGCCGTCTTCCAGAAAGCGAGCTGATAGAATTGCTGCTCCAGCACATTGTGTATTAACTCAGAGCTCCTCGGCTCTCCCTTTTTGCCGTTGAATAGGGTGACGTTCTGCAACAGAACAGTCTTCATCTTGGACGAGGCCCTAACCATGTGCAGGAACGATTCCTTGAGTGCTTGCCTGTCCCCGTAATATTTGCTGGCTTCCTTAGGATCCAGATTGGTGACGGACGATAAGTGCTCTGCAGCCTCTATCAGCCGGTGTAGTCCTTCATAAGGAGGATGACAGGAGCCAGGCGCTTTCTCCAAGGTGTCCAGGCAATAGGATAGAATCAAGCGATAGGACTTGACGTCCAGTGGCAGTCTGTCATCGCCATATTGAATAGCGAGACCGGCATCATCCAAAGCTAAGGTAAGCTCCTGACGCTTAAGAGTCTCCTCATAGGAACGGGTGAGGATAGGCAGAAGAACTCTGTTGTTCGAGGCACCCCAGTCTATATCGAAGCAGCGGGCATAAGGGGAGCAGAGCCCGTTCTCCAGAACGTCCACCCACCAAGGGTTTTCGGGACTGGCTGCCAGATGATTGGGGACAATGTCGAGAAGCAGCTCCATCTTGTGGCTCTTGAGTTCCTGTACCAGTGTATCGAAATCTGCCTCTGTGCCCAGCTCAGGGTTCAAACGTGTCGGGTCAGTTACGTCATAGCCGTGTGGACTTCCCTCCCGTGCTTTCAAGATGGGCGAGGCATAAAGGTCAGTGATGCCTAGCTGGTCCAGATAAGGCACCAAATGACGGCCATCTTCGAAGCGGAACTGCTTATTGAACTGAAGTCTGTAGGTCGCGATGGGTGTTCTTAGCTCTACCATCTAGCCGACCCGCATGGAGAGTTGCTGGCCCAGAGAGACAAACTGGCTACTCCACTCCCGAGCTGCCTCGTCTCCCTGCTGCACCCTGGTTAGAAATTCGCGGTAAGTGGACTCGAGCATTCCATGGTAGAGATTCTGCACTTTCCACAGGTCTATCGGGAACGGCAGGGCGCGTGACATTTGGGCTGCGGCCAGCAGTTTCCTGAGAAAGTCAATATCCT
>Ga0209427_10008597_pt1 | contig 11482 bp, 5 predicted proteins | sample DeeMarSWOR136_30_FD_187465 | JGI IMG/M metagenome (GOLD analysis project Ga0209427, IMG submission 187465) | Marine sediment microbial communities from White Oak River estuary, North Carolina - WOR-1-36_30 (SPAdes) (version 2) | ecosystem: Environmental > Aquatic > Marine > Intertidal zone >... | reverse complement strand
CCATTTCTGCTCTGACATGATATAACCCTTTCAAAATAAAGTTTTTATGGGTTATAACATACCTTAAATCAGCGCGCCACTATTTTTTGATGCACCCGAATAGTGTCTTGTGGTATAGTTTATTACTTAAATGCTACAGTCAAGATGTGCGGATATATCGGCCTGCCGCAAGGCGGTTTTCGTTCGATCAACAGTTGGATTTTTTTGCCATTGCCAAGCACCACAAGCAAAGTCAGAGATCGATGAAAGAAACGGAGGTATAAACTGAGAACAACAAGTTATCGTAGAGACCAGCGCGATAGAAGGTGGTCATGCTATCGCGGCCACGAACACTCAAGCCACTTTGTTTCTCAGAGTCCCGACACCCTCAATTTGTACTTCCACTACATCACCAGATTTCAATGGAGAAGTCTTTCCCGGAGTGCCAGTGTAAATCACATCACCGGGGTAAAGCGTTACGAACTGACTGATAAAACTAACGATTTCGTGAACGCTGAAAATCAAGTCGGAAGTTCGCTGACGCTGCTTAATCTGACCGTTAAGCCTGGTCGTCAACAGTAAATCGTCATAGTTGATCCCACGAACAATCATAGGCCCAAGAGGGGCAAATGTGTCGGAGCCTTTGGCCCGCCACCACTGGGTATCATTTTTTTGCCAGTCTCGTGCGCTGACATCGTTACCACAGGTTACTCCAAAAACATAGTTAGGTGCCTGGTTCACGGAGACATTCTTGGCTTTCCTGCCGATGACAACAACCAACTCCCCTTCGTAATCGCACTGGCTTGTCCCAGGCGGAATAATAATGGAACCCCCTGGTTCGAGCAGGGCTGATGGGACCTTGAAAAACGGTTCCGGGTTCTTCGGCTTTGGACGGCCATCTAAATGGCTGGCATAGTTGCCGGCCAGAGCAATGACTTTGGTGGGTTCGCACGGTGCCAACAACTTAACTGCATCAAGTTGGTAAGCCATCCCGGTCGTAGCTGGTTTATCGAATAGCGATCCTTTCAGTTCATGTACCGTCTTGTTCCTAAGTCGGCCGTAAGCAGCACGTCCATCAACTTCAAAACGGACATAACGACTCACACTTGATAATTCCTGACCCACAGTTACGCCTCGCGATGTCGCATACCCTGCGACTAAACCTCCAAGAAAAGTCCGCCTTGAGAGACTCATAAAACCACCTTCCTTTCGATTATATTGTTAGGTCACTTAGAGATAATAATTCGAGTTTTCCTTGTTCAGAATCTCAAAACTCTTGATTCGATCCCAAGAGGATAGCAAGATCGCTTCTAAAATTCAAAGCCTTCTTCTATCTTCCTCTTGCCACTGAATAAAGCAAATTATAATAACATTGCTCCCTCCACACAAGTGCAAGGATAGCGGATAACGGTGAGTATGTCTTCGTGTGTTACGGTTTCACCTGCTGGTGAGGGAACAGATACCGATTCCTTTGGTGTTTAGAGTCTTGCCTTCCTTTGCCTCTTTTCCGCTGCTTGAATGTGTTCTTCATGGGTCTGAAACTCGAATTCTTTTAATACATCGCCTACTTTGACTTCTGGTGACCGACTCTCAATAATGGTCCACTCTTCTTCATGAAAATTCTTAATGCGTATTTTTCTTCCATATTTAGCCTCGACCTCCTGGAACCTCCGGCAGAACGGCCAAGTGTGCAGGAAAGCTTTCTCTAAATTCACTGGCGCGCACACCCAGTCATTCCAGCGACCTGTACCGGCAATTTCTTCGCCGGAGATATCACAGATTTTGGAAGTATCCTTTCGGGTGCTCGAGACAACAACATATTTGTTCCGCCAGGCCTTAGTATTTACGGCCGAACCCCCGGCAAACGCTGAAGACCAGAATACAATATCCGCGCCAGCTTTGCGTAGATTTTTCCAGCCGTCGTCCCACTCTATGTCAAAACAGATCTGCATACCTATGACGCCGAACGCGGTTTTGAATATCGGTGGTTGCACAGGCCCAGGTGTCACGCCGTTATCTATCTCTCCGACAGTCGGATGGATTTTGCGATATTCACCGACCAATCCGCCCTGATTGTCGAATAACACCGCCGAGTTATAATAATGACCCCCTTCTTTTGTATAAATCGGACAAACCACATAACAATGATTTTTACGGGCAAACTCGGCAAAGGGCCGTGAGATGTCACCGATAGGCACCTCTGCCACATCTGAAACCTTCGACCGACCCGAAGAAAGATTAACGAAAGGAAATACTTCCGGAAGGCTAATTATGTCCGGTTGATAGGGAACAATATTCTCCATTCGGCCAAGTATTTTTTGAATCATTTGTTCATAGTCTTTAGCCTCCATTCGGTTTTGCGATATAGTGGCGACCCAAATCTCCCGAGGTAGGCGGTTTCCTCTCGGTCTTGGTTTTATCCCCTGGTTTGCTGCTGATCCTTTCGCGGCACTAACCAAAAAAGGCATCCCAAGTCCTAATGACGTTCTCTGTAAGAAATTCCGACGTGTAATTGTAGATCTCACTTCTCTTCTCCTTTCATTTGTACATCCTTTAGCGACAAAATCGGATATTCCACGTAACATACTATTGGACCAAAACATACTAATTATACGAGTTGGGCCTTGATAATGATAGGTCCCATCTTTGCTCCTCCTCTTGCTGACTATGAAGGGCCCGACGCTTCGTCTGTTCTGGAGGAGGCTCATAGCTTGATGATTTCTCCCATCATCACTACCCGCCAAAGAAAAGTCAGGAACGTACCGCCCCAGCCATCTACAAAGTGATAGAAATTTGTTGCCTACTATGAGTTAGACCATTACCATAGGTCTTGAGGCATCGCGTAGAATTTGTAATGCGACCATTACAGGGTGCCACAAATCAACATCCTATTGAACGTTAACTTATAATAAGGAGCGCATCAATGAATCGACGCAGTTTCCTTCAAACTAGTATCGGCGGTCTGCTTGCGGGCAATGCCGCTTTTCAAGGGTGCCGGATGGCATCGTATGCATCTTCAAGTATCTCCCTATCCGATGTTTCGGACAATTGGAGCCAGAACTTAGCGTACCAGACTCAGATTAACATCAAACCTGTGATGACTGACATAATCCACACCGGCGTGTGGGAAGGACCATGTCGATTCAACGTGCAGCCCCCCAGTGAAGAAATGAGCGCGGCACGAAAGCGGTTCGATAAGTGGGCCACCGACATCAAAACCAACAATCTGGGCCTCGACCCGGAGGACGTCAGGATCCTGGAGCCGGCCCACATTACTTTCTCAGAGGATTTCATACTGAAACCACAACAACTCAACAAGCTAAGGAAAGACAGCTCAGAGACAGACGTGTTTTTTATTGCGCCGCACGGGTCGTCTATTGCCAGCTTCGACATCGGCAAGGAGTACGGCAAACCTATTATCCTATTGGGACTCAACTGCCGGACCGTGGATATTTGCGCCTACTCACGAACCAACGGATTGGAAGTCTTTGTACCGCACAGCAACGAAGAACTACGCAAACTGGCTTCTTTGTTGCGAGCCCGCAAGATTTTTGCTCAGACTCGTGTCTTATTTCCAACCGACCGGGGCTTGCCTGCAGTCGCTTCGTTGACTGGTATCAATGAACCGGACAAGCTTCGAGCGCGATTTGGTATCGAGGTCATTAGGATCTCCTACCATGAACTTGCCGATGAGATGAAGCGCGTGATGAATAGCTCAGCAGAAAAGGACACTGCCCAGCAATTGGCCCGGAAGTTGATCGAAGGCGCGAACAAGACCTATCTGGAAGACAAGTATGTGGTTCGAAGCATGGAATTCTACAATACGATCAGGAACCTCATGAGGAGACATCACTGCAACGCGTTCACCATCGAGTGCTTCGAGTTTTGCTCCGGCAGGCTTCCTGAGAAGTGGGACATCACACCGTGTATGGTTCATACCATGTTAAAAGATCAAGATATCGCCTCGGCGTGTGAAGCCGATCTGGGGGCCTTGCTCTCTATGCGTCTGCTAATGTCTATTGCTAAGAAGTCGACCCATTTAGGAAACATGTTCCTGCGAGAACCGAACATACTAGTGATCAACCACAGTGCGCCGGGTATCAAGATGAACGGCTTTAATAAACCCGGCCTCCCTTATCAGCTCGGACGCTTTGTCCATTCGGGGTGGGGAACCAAGGCTGTGGTGGATTTCATGAACAACTCGGAGAAGCGGGTTACGGTGGCTCGGATGAATCCCACGGCCACGAAGGTGTTACTCTTGAAGGGCAGTCTCGTAGGCTCCAGCGGCTGGGACGATGACAAGCTGGGTTGTTCCGTTGAAGCGCACATAAAGGGCGTCGACAGCGACAACGCAGCTGTCTTCATCCGCAAACAGAAAGACTACGGAAACCATCTTATATGGACCTACGGTGACTATGCGGATGACATGGTACAGCTATGTGATATGCTCCGTTTAGAAACCGAAGTTGTGAGCTGAATAGGCCGGTATGGGAGTGTACTCACTTCCTATTTCAACTACGGCAATAACTTCAAAAGCGGTTATGTGCTCGAACGGAACTCACAGGTTCTCCAAATTGGGAAAGGTAGTCCCATCAGCTCTGGCCAGGAGGCAGTATATCACAATCGAATTTTCTTGGTAATAAGGGAGCCACGGTGAGAAGCTTTCAGGTAGGAACTGCAACCACTGATAAAGGATGCGTACGTGAAATGGGACCTTTCGCCTGTGGAAAGCGTGGTCCACCACACCGCCTATCAATCGCCAGTCACCCGGACAACACCCGCTTGGGATCGAGCAAAAGGTTGACTGCGTCGATGAAAAATTTAGTGGCCCAGGACAGGTACATGTTTGGGCAATAGCTTCCACTTAAGGGCTGAGATCCTGCTATTGAGCCTTTAATCCCAGGATTTTGCGAAGCTATGTTTTGCGTGTTTAAGACGTAATTTATGGTTTTCGTTGCAGCCGCACGGTATTTTTCATCTCCTGTTATAGCGTATAGTCTCATCCAGATTATCGCTGTCTGAAGATTCCCTGTCAGACAGCTTGAGTTGACGACTGGTTTCCAGGCCCGATTATATTCGCCATATAGCATCCCGTTTGGGAGTTGAAGCTTAATTAAAGCATCTGCCAACCTTTGAGCGAAAACAAGATAAGCTTTATTTTCTGTTATTTGGCTTGATTCTAACATCCCTCGCCCAGCGTAAGCTATAAAGTGCGTTGTCTCCTGGCTTGTGGGGACGCACCACCCATCTGGCAGTTGAAAACCCAATGCCCAGTCAAGGTTACTTACCGCAACATCTTTGTAGATACTGTTTTGTGTTAATTCATATAGCTGCAACAACATCCAGGAAACTCTGCAATGATAAGTATGGGTTGAGCGGGTGAAAGGAGTCAACGGAAATGAGCCATCTTTACATTGCATTCCAACAAGCCAACTCGCAGCCTTTTCAGCGGCCTTGAGATAACGGGCATCTCCCGTCTCCTTGTATGCTCTCACCCAGCCAGAGATACACTGTCCTGTATCAAACACGTATGGAGTTGAAAAATCCATCGCCGGTACAGCTCCTGTCGAAAGTTGAACGGATGTTATCCAATCTGCCATCTTTATCGCGACATCTCTGTATTTTTTCTCACCTGTTATGTGAAAAAGATCGAACATTGTAGGGATAATGTAACCTGTCACTTCAGGATATGAGGTAGGGCAATAACCAGTTGAGAGATTATACCACGCTGAGACTCCTCCGTTAGGCGTTGCTTTCTGAGCGTTTAGGATCCAGGTCACGGCGTGCTGCCTATGCAAAATAAGACTGTCTTTGTTTTGCGCGGGCCTTCCTTGCAACAACCAATCTCTTGTCACTGGCGCACCAACTTCCGTTGTAGCCAGAGTACCCTCCACTACCCATCCTGTGGCTATACCAATTGTTAGCGCTACAGTGGAAACTACTACCTTTTGCTTCGTCCTCGCAATCATCGTTCTCACTTTTTCTCCCTGCTCAATAGTGTTCACGATACGAGTTACCTCGTTCATGCTTCCCGTCGCATTGATCCTGGATTATACTATTGGCCTTGGACCTACTTACAACTCAACTGCTTGTAACTATTGCTCTAATAGATCTATGATAACAAATATGCTTCTGCGGAGATAGAAGAAAAGGCTGCAAGTTCGTGACTCAAAAGATAGGACATTGAATTCTCCACAGACCCGATATTTTCTTGAAAATTTCAATATTCAGCCAAAAAATGACATATATCCAGTCTCGATTTGTGCAAAATCAGCATCTGTGGAGTGTTTCTGGTGGATTCAACGAACTGGCTAATAAAGAAACACCAAAAAGGCCGGGCATTCACGCAAAGAACCAGCTTTTTTCATCTAACCTGAAATACTATTGCCATTGTCTTCCTCCCAAAACACTGTTTTTTACTTCTTGCCCTTAATAGGTGGGTAAGAACCAGCGAAGAGAAAAATCAGGCACCGCCGGAACATAATCAATGACTGAGCCGAGTGTGTTAAAAATGATAATTGACAAAACAAGGATTTACTCTTGACGCTGAACGTTATGAGTGAGGCCGTCTACAAAAATTTCGTAGTGATTATATTATCGGTTGAATCTCAAAGGCTCAGGAAAATATAAAGCCGTCTAAGAAAAAAGTTCGCTTCATTTATTATAAGGGGGTGGGATAAGATAAAAGAATTCAAGGAAGGCATTATCCTGCACATCTGTCGTTCGTTAAATGGGACTGCCGGATGCCTACTGCGGACCAGACGGTAGGTGTTTGATGAGATACCGCGTCATGAGCATTCGTAGGTGTATCGCCGTACCTCTACCTTCGCGAAGCCCATGGTTGCGATTGGGATACGCCATGTAGTCAAACTGCTTGCCAAGTTCGATGAGGCGATCTACTAATCCTTCGGTAATCTGAAGATGGGTGTTGGTCTCGCCCGTACCGTGAATGATCAGCAGATCCCCTTTCAGGCCCTCAGCGAAGTTGATCGGGGCGGACCGGCGGTATCCTTCCGGATTTAATTCAGGGGTCTCCATGTAAATCTCCTGGAACCATGCATTGTAGAGATGTGGCTGTGGCTTGGGCGCAACGGCAATCCCCAACTGATAGACATCCGGCTTACGAAACATAGCGTTCAAGGTGTTCGAGCCGCCGCCGCTCCAACCCCAGATACCGACCCGGGACAAGTCGACGTAGGAACGTGTGCGGCCCAGTTCCTTCAGAGCCGCCGCCTGCTCTTCGGTCGAGAGTGGGCCAAGGCTGCCGAACACCGACCGACGCCACGCAGCCCCCTTCGGCGCCGGTGTGCCCCGGTTGTCGAAGGACACCACAAGATAACCGAGGTCCGCGATCACGCGATGGTAGTCGACGTGGCTGCGTCCCCAGGCGTCCAACACGGTTTGTCCGTGCGGCTCTCCGTACACATATACGAAAACGGGATATTTTCGCGAAGGGTCGAAGTCGCGGGGCTTGATCATCCAAGCGTCCATAACAACGCCACCGCCAATTTTGAGTTGAAAGAAATCTGTTGGCTGAGAGATGAGCGACTCCATTTTTTGGCGTAGTTCTTTGTTATCTTCGAGTACGCGTACGACCCGGTGCTCGGGCAGTTTTACAAGCTCGGTGACGGGGGGAATGTCGAAAGTCGAGTAGGTATGGAACGCCCATTTGGCATTAGGGGAGAAGTCGTAGTCATGGGTACCGGGTTGGCCCATGGGGGTAACTCGTTTGGGCTCTCCGGTACCATCCAGACGGACACGGTAGAGATACTTCTGAGTGGCATTGTCAGGTGACGCATAGTAGTAAAACCAACCTCCCGCCTCGTCCACCACGCCGCGTTCGATGATGTCGTGCTTACCGGGTGTCAGGAGATATAGTTCCTTGCCGTCGCGCGAGTAGACATAGGCGTGCCGCCAACCGTCTTTTTCGCTCAGAACAATGAATGCCTGGCCGTCGCGAATCCAAGTTAGCCCGGCATTCCTGCCGTAGCTGGCGATGACCCATGCCGGATCGGATTCGTGGAAGATACGCCTGATTGCTCCCGTACCGACTTCGGCGATGAGAAATTCGCGCTCATCTCGGAACCGGCTCAGTTTTTCCACCAGCAGTTCATCCGAATTTCCAGCCCAGTCGACCTGCCCCAGATAGAAACCTTCTTCCGGTATGGCAATAGAGAGCCAGCGTGTCTGGCTTCCTCGGTTGTCGACAACACCGACACGAAGTGTCTCTATGGTCCCGCCCACCCTGGCAAATCGGACTTCCTTTACTTTCGGATACGTTGGGTCGCCCGGAACAAGGACCGACCTTAATTTCACTGCGGAGGCGTCCGATTGCACGAAGGTGATCCATTTTCCATCAGGGCTCCAGACTGCCCGACTGTTTGAAAACGAGCTGTCGGCTGCATTCTTCGTGAGGGCAATCTCTCTGTCACTGCTCAGATCGCGCACGTACAGGTTCCCCTGTTCGGAGTAGAGAACGCTCTGACCGTCCGGGGAGGTTTTGTCGGACCTGCCGGCCTTCTTCCTCTTAGGTGAGTCCGACACCGTACGTTTGCCGCTGGCGGCATCGTAACGTGCCAGCACCTTTTCTTTCGCTCCTGGAACCGATTCCAGAACCGTGTAGCCCGAACTATCGTCGAGCCAGTCTGCACGAAATCTCTTGGCGCGGAACTCCTCCCACTCGTAGATCGCACGCAGTCTCGACTCGGCTTCTTTGGGGATCACTTCTTTGATGGTCTGACTACGAACGTCAGGTACTGCAACGGTACCGACAATACAGACAAGAGCGCAACACTCAAAGAACATACTTGTTCTCATTCAATTACTTCCTTTCTTTTGCAGACCCTGCCACTTTAATCGTGTAAACTATACAGGCCTTTGGTTCCATTCCTTAGCTATCCCAGGTAATCTTCTATAATTGTAAGGGTGTACATTATAGCATTTCTTGGCATTTACCATACGAATAATTTGCTGTCCGAGAAGTGATGAGGAGTGTCCACCATAAGACACCCTTCTCCTGAGTTGATAAACTTCAGAATTCTTCGCCAAAACCTTGACACCATTTTGTCACCACAGATGCCGATTTTGTATCAATCGAGTCCAAAAATATGTTAAATTTTGGTGGAATAATAAACTTTTATTAAAAAACGTAGGATTCAATGGCCGTGTCAAGAAGAAAGGGATGGCCACTCTTCCAAGCTGCCAGCCCCCAAGCCTTTTTGCCATACAAATACCTTTGGTTTCGCCGTTGTTTTGCAGATGCGAACATCGTCGATCAGACTTGACATGTTTTTCCCTCGAGCGTACAATCATTTCCATGGTTATTAAACCAAAATGCCGATTAGCCGCTGTTTCACGGCTTACAGCCAATGTGGGTAACCCAGAAACTCGTTGGAACAGGGTGAGGTACACGAAGTGCTGCCGTAGCCGCTATAATTGCGTGGAGTGGTGGGCGGATGCGGCAATAAAGCAGATTCTTGTTGATCAAGTAGTTCCCAGCGTGTGTGTGGGCGACGTTGGGTTGACATACGTGACAAATGGAGGAACAACTCATGCATACAATAGAGTGTTTTCGTACGACATCCCTTTCACTGCGGATTGTTTCGGTGCTTGGCATGCTGTTTGCGACGACGGTTGCGACAGCCTTGGCCGGCCCGGCGGATGAGGCCGAACAGATTGCCTCTTTGGCCGGCTTCCATGGTGGCCTGGTTATCCACGTCGGCTGCGGGGACGGAAAACTCACCGCGGCGCTGCGGCTGGCGGACAACTGCGTCGTTCAGGGACTACAGAGCGACGCAAAACGTGTCGAAACGGCGCGCGCGGCCATCCGTGCGACTGGATTGTACGGCCCGGTTTCCGTTATCCATTGGCATGGGAAAAAGCTCCCTTACGTGGATAACCTGGCGTCGCTCGTCGTCTGCGAGGACGCCGGAGCGGTTCCGTCGGGCGAAATAATGCGCGTGCTTCGGCCCTATGGCGCCGCGGTGGTCAAGCGGAACGGCAAATGGATGGTGACCGTCAAGCCCCAACTGGAGGGCACTGACGAGTGGGAACAGCACTATCACGGCGCGGACAACAATGCTGTTGCCCGGGACACCGTCGTCGGGCCGCCCCGGCGGTATCAATGGTTGGGTGAACCCCAGTGGCAGCGATCCCACCTCGCGATGCCTTCGATCAACAGCATGGTCTCGACGAAGGGGCGCCTTTTCACCGTCGAGGACCTGGGCTCCGCCGAACACCCAGCGCTGCCGGGTAAACAGGCGCTCGTGGCCCGGGACGCCTATAATGGGATTATCCTCTGGCGGGTTATGTTTACCGATTGGCACCCGATCTACATCCGCAACAAGGAAATGCCCGTGCAAATCCAGCGGCGACTTGCCGCCGTGGGGGATGTTGTGTATTGCACCCCCGGATACTCGGCGCCAATAACCGTGTTCGATGCGGCGACCGGCGCCGTCATCAAGAAGCATGCATCAACTGCAGGGACGATGGAATTCGTGCATGACCGGGGCGCACTGTATGTGGTCACGGGCGATCAGTCCGACATTTCGCAGGCCCTCACGGACCCATCGCGCTCGGCGCTAAAGACGAGCTTGTTTAAACACGAAGCGTACGGGCCAACGATTAAACAGCCGGCCAATCCCAAGAACGATATCCTGGCCATCGACGCCGACTCGGGCAACCAACTCTGGAGAATATCCGGAGTCGACACGCAAGGCTACGAAGGGGCGACGCTCGGGGTGATCAACGACCGCGTGATCTTTGCAACCTCGACAGAGCTCGTTTGCGTGGACGCAGCGAACGGTAAGTCACTCTGGCGTGTTCCCGCTGCCATTGTTCTCAAAGGCCCGGCGGGCATTGCGGTCTCGCTCGTGCTCTCGGATCGCGCCGCCTATCTTGCGGATTCCGAGCGGCTCCGGGCGTTCCGTCTATCCGACGGCAAGGCACTCTGGGAGACACCCGCCACGATCAATCATCACAAGGCGCCAGACGTGTTTCTGGCAAACGGCCTCGTTTGGGCGGCGGCATATAGTGGCTCGACCGGGCGGCCGGCACCGACGCTGGGACTCACCCGCATGGGCGTCAATGGCTTCGATCCCGAAACTGGGAAGCTGGTCAAGAAGATCGATCAGACCATGCTCGGCCCTATGGGCCATGACCGTTGCTACCGTAACCGCATTACGACGCGGTATTACATTAACACCGTGACCGGCGGCAGCGATTTCCTTGATCTACATTCCTCAGCCGAATTACCCAATCCCTGGATCCGCAGCACCTGCGGGATTGGTCCGCTGCCGTGCAACGGCCTTTATTATGCCGGTCCACCGTCCTGCGCGTGCTGCAACAGCGTCTTGCTGAACGCGCTAAACGCGATGGCGGCCGAATCCGGCCTCACCAAGTCAGACCAACCCATCAAGGTTGGCACTGAAGCTACACTTGAGAAAGGCCCTGCCTTCTCTGCAATCGCAAATTTGAAATCTCCGACTTCCGATGCCCGGGGTGA
>Ga0209427_10008596_pt1 | contig 11482 bp, 13 predicted proteins | sample DeeMarSWOR136_30_FD_187465 | JGI IMG/M metagenome (GOLD analysis project Ga0209427, IMG submission 187465) | Marine sediment microbial communities from White Oak River estuary, North Carolina - WOR-1-36_30 (SPAdes) (version 2) | ecosystem: Environmental > Aquatic > Marine > Intertidal zone >... | reverse complement strand
GAGAGAGAAAGACCAAGAAAGTGACAGGGTGAAAAATACCGGCACCCGGTAAGGGGGGTGTGGAGGAATACGAGAAGATGAAACTCATAAACGAACGAGATGTGGAGGAGCACGACCTTCCGGGAAGGTATCTCAAATGGCTCATATCACCAGCGCTCACCGGGGCGAAACACAACTCCGTGTGCGTGATCCGGGTTCTTCCGGGCCGCACGGTCAAGCCCGCACACTCCCACCCGGAGGGTGAGGAGGTCATCTACATCATCAAAGGCAACGGGAGGGTCATGGTCGACGGTGAGATACACACAGTCGATGAGGGGACTGCAGTGCTGTTCCCAGTGGGATCCGTACATATGCTGCAGAATTCCGGGGACGTGGAGATGAAGGTGATCTGTTTCTTCTCCCCGCCCGCCGACCTTTCGACCTACAAGTTCTACAAAGACGTCGAGTTTCCGGATCGGTAAAGAGGAGCGTGACATTGGGGGAGAGCGAACGGTTGACAATACTCGCGGTTAAGCACCAGTGGTTCGATGCAACGCGCTGCATACAGGAGGAGATCGAACAGGAGATCGGCATGCCGATCTCGATCGACTACATCCATGACGAGTGGGAGATGTACGAGGAGTCGAAGCGCCGGATCACGGAGCAGGAAAGCGCATACGACCTTTTCATGGTGGACTCGATCTGGATATACGAGTATGCGGCGCGTGGCATGCTTGCCTCGCTTGATGAGCTGGGTATGACCTATGGCATTTCAGACGACTACGAATTTTCCGATCTCATACCGCAGTATGTAGAGCACTTCTGCCGCGTGGACGGTACGCTCTACTGCCTTCCGCTTGCGGGTCATACGAACTTTCTCGCCTACAGGAAGGACCTCTTCGAAGAGCTCGGTCTCGTGCCGCCCGTTACTCAAGACGAACTGTTAGAGTGCGCGAAGGCCCTCACAGAAAACGGAGTGTATGGTATCACGCTGAGGGGAAAGGGGTTCGAGCTTGCCTATACCTATATGCTCTTTCTCTACCCGCGGGGCGGGAAGGTGCTCGACGGGGATTGCAGGCCCTGCCTTCTTGAGCCCGAAGCGCTCGAAACACTGGAATACCTTATCCGGCTTTGGCGGTATACACCGTCCGATGTAATGGATTATTCGTTTCCACAGATGGCGGCCGCTTTTAAAAACGGATTGGCCGGCATGTACCACGACGCGAGCGTGGGAGCGATACTCGTTCATAACTGCCAGATCTCCGAGCGGTTCGGGTACACCCTGGCGCCTCAGGGGACCGAACTAAAGACGAGCGTCGCAGGATGGGGTCTCGGGATCGCCGCTGCCTCCCCTCAAAAGAAGGCGGCGCTTTCCTGGCTCCTTTCCGTGACTGGCAAAACGCATGCGAAGAGAATATTCCGGGCCGGGCGTGATCCGATAAGGATTTCCACTCTCACTGATAGAGACCTGCAGCGGGAATATCCGTTTCTAACGGCGATAGCTGACAATCTGCGTCACGCGACTCCCTGGTTCAGGCCGCCGATCCCCCAGTTCGCCGGGGTGCTTGATATTCTCGGTCAGGAGCTCTCAAGGGTCCTCAAAGGCGAAAGAACATCACAAAGCGGGCTGCAATCGGCCCAGGAGAAAATACTGAGACTTCTCGAGCGCGAGGGATATTATTAATACCAAGGCCGGCACGCTGTTCGAGGCTTGCGACCACAGGGAGAAAGGATTACATCGAAACAAAGTTTTTTTACTGTACTGGAAAGGAAACTGCCGGAGGGCTTCCTGTGACCACCCACCTTGTATTGCAGTATTTCACGAACAAGTATATGAACGGCATATCCTCCGACGAGTTCGTCGCACCCCACGACTCAATGATCACAGCGATACCCGGACCTCTGGAGGTCAGGCGAAGAGATCTTCTCTAAGCCGGTTTGGGTTGTGCAGCTCGTCCCAGATGATCCCCGCCGCCATAGAACAAGCGTTCGCGACAGGGTATGCACACCCTCCCCGCTCGTCCTTGTCAAGGGTTTCCAGGAAACATTGCTCATCTTCCTTATCGAAGATATCGAAGGTGCGTCCGAACATCTTCATGTGTACCTCCCTGCACAGGGTGCCGTCGAACTTGGCTTCGAACTTGTCAATGAGCTTTTTCACCAATGTTCTGAGGCTCAGATCTATGATGCGATAGTCGAATTCCGTCCTGGTCCTCCCGAATATACAGCTTATCGCGGCTATCCCGCCAGTCAGGCCTCCGCAGAACCCTTTACAGGTATCGGCACCGCCTCCCATGAAGCCAGTCATGGCCTTAAACACGTCATCGTTCTTGATGTGAAACACGTCTTGCAGAGCAGCGAGCGTGGCCTGTGAACAGATGGCGCACTCCGTGAGATATTCGTATCCGAGGTCGTGCGCACGCTGAACGGTCTCTTCTCTCGATAGTTTGACCAGACTGGTGATCTCCTTTCCACCCTTTGCCATAATACACTCCTTATTTAATAAGGTTCTTCTTCATATTCGTTGCAAGTAAAGGGACATAAAGAATGGACACCGCTATCTTTACTGGATATGCTGTTTTATGCGCAAACAAATATCCACGAGGAGATAGACGATGCCCAAAATCCACATTAGCCCATTTTACCGGTTTTGTCGAGTAAAGGTTATGTAACAGCAGGTGGAAACGGCACAGAACGAAGTACACATAGAGAATGAATTGAAAGTAGAAGTGAACCAGCAATGTTCACAATATAAAATAACGGGGTTTCTGACCGGGTTCTCCTCAAATGACAAGCCGATCATGAAATTGTGTGTAATATTACATCGGATTTAACGGCAAATGTGCCTTGGAATAGTACAGAGGAGGCACCGGTGAAGAGGAAAAATCTTCTCTTTACAGGAGCACCAGGATGCGGCAAATCAACCCTTATCGAGAAAATTATAAAGGAACTGGACAGGCCTGCCAGTGGATTCTTCACCAGAGAGATTCGAGAAGGTGGAAGAAGAGTCGGGTTCTCCATAACAACTCTCGATGGGAGGAATGGTATCCTGGCTCGTGAGGGGTTACACAGCCCTTACAGAGTCGGTCGATACGGTGTCTGTATTGAGGATATAGAGCGGATTGCTGTTCCTTCCATGGATACAGAAAGGGAGGGGGAAATCGTGGTAGTTGACGAGATTGGGAAGATGGAGTGTATGTCGGAACTCTTTCGAGATACACTTATAGCCATTCTAGATTCGGATCATCCGGTTATCGGGTCGGTAGCACTCAGAGGAAACCCATTCATCGAAGGTATCAAGCAAAGAGATGATGTGCTGGTCGTCAAGGTTACAGAGGAAAACAGAGAAGAGCTTGTCGGTCTCTATAGTGTTTTTTAATCGTGTGGTGGAAATGTTTTCTCTTGAACTCAATCGCTTTATTCGAAGTATTCAAACGCATCAATTATATCTAAATACACACCATTAAAACCGGCATCTATAATTTTCTTTGTATACGAACCATCATTGCCGAAAATTATATCCTGCCACTCTTTCATCCAGTACCGGACTTTATAGTTGCCAGGCCAGTAAGAGTTTTCCTCCGCAAGCCAGGAGGGTGGATCATTCATCCATGAAGACTGCCAATAGTAACGGTAATCCTCTGCTTCCCCTATACTCATATACGCGAGTACCAGTCGTGAGCTTCCTGAAGGCTTGGTTTTCAACTGCACCAGGTCGGAAATCGTGAGCGATTCATCTTCAAAAAACAGGTCCAGTAAAAGAATATCATACTCTGTTGCATCAACTGCGCTGATAAAATCCGCCTTTGTTGCGTATGAAGACGGGTTAATCAGGTAGAGAAAATTCCGTGCTTCCGATAGTGTTGAGATAGGATCCGCGCTTAGTCCAGGGTGGCCTGTTGGATAGGGATGGGAGGGTATGTTATCCAACTCTCGGTGATCGGCGGCAAAAGAGATATATCCTTTCGAAAGGTTCTGCAGATAAGAATCATCCATTTTTGCCGGGGTGTAGCAGTAGTCTGTTACCAGTATGGTCATGCCGTTTGCTTTCGCACGATCAAGAAAAGAAACCATATAATTCACTTCTTTCACAGGTGTGGCACTATCATCATCACTATATCCATAGTAGAGATCCTCACGCCCCAATCCATCGATTGCAGACAAGTATCCAGGTGCAAGGCTCCCGTCGGCCTCTCCATCTTCCGTAATGAGCTCATTGCCATTTTGCGGAATTACGATGAACTCATCCTGAATGCTGCGAGCGTAGCGACTGATGGCCTGAATAAAATCGCGCATATCCTGACGATAGTCTCGAGATGATGTACTGTTGCATGAGCAGTATAGTGGAAGCCAGAAGATTACGAAGATCGCAGCGACGACTTTTATAATCGAGTTTCTCGCGTTATTCATAGATTCATTTTAGTACATATAGGAGAATGGTCAACAGAGCAATTAAGCAAGTTTTTCAAATTATTACGCACCACAAGCGGGAGTATAGGATCATGAAGAGTAGCGCAATGATATTGATCATCTGTTTATTAACGATCCCTTTTCTGTTGTTCAGTCAAGACCCTGAGCGACCGGAGGGGACTCAAACCATCTATGCTGTAAAAGAACTCGGGATTTCTATTTTGTGAAAGTAAAAATATATTCGAAGCTGTTCCAGGAGGGGGGGAGGGCGACGATCCGACCCGCACTCCCGGTGAAGCGAGGACGCTCACGGTTGATTAATCAGAATCAGTTGCTTCATTAAAAATAATGATGAAAGCCTCTTGAAGGAATTTTATGCTCTTCCAACGAGGTGCTGTACATTTACATTAAGCTTGTTCAGTACACGGACATACTTCCCGTATTTGCCGAGCGTTCTTTCTACCACTACATAAGCAAACCCTGGAATCTTTACCTCGCTTTTACGGCCAGTTATAAAAACAGTGCTTCTCCCATCCCGAACAGATCGCCTCGATGTTCTCGAGTGGGACATCCTCACTGGGTATGGCATAGATGATAAGCCCGCCCTCGGGAGAACCTACTTTTTCTACGATCTCCTTTATCTGCAGTTCGATATCCTCCGGACTGCAGAAAGGGAGCATCTGCTCGTCTAAGTCAACCATGGCGCAGAGTTTCCCCCTGTAGGCTTCCGCGATGCCGTCGATGGTATTCGCTCTTACCTGCGGATCGTGTATGGTAACACCGCACTCGACGAGATCGTCAAGAATTTCCAGAAGATTTCCGTCTGAAGAGTACCACACATGGGCTCCCGCTTCCCTGCAGGTTTGATACATCCTGGTATAAGCTGGTTTCAGTATCTTTAGAAAAACCCCGGGGCTAAACATCAGCCCTCTCTGTGTACCGATATCACCGTGAAACCACATGATATCAACACCGATTTCAAGGTATTTTCTGATGTATTTTATGTTATAATCGAGAACAATGTCGATCAATGAATAAAGCTCGGGTGGTTCAGTTATAAAATCGACGAGTAGATTCTCAAGGCCTCGCAGGAACTGTAGACGGTCGAAAAACCCGACCTGGGCAAAAGACTCGGGTTCCCCCACCACCGGCTGGCCCTTTTGTTTCGCCTCATCGGCTCTTCCTTTTAAATGATTCCAGTTTATCTGCTCGAGAGGGTCGGGTATGCGCATCGTATCGAGGTTTTTCCAATCGGCCAGAGGGTGTTTCACGACCTGCCCCAGGTTGCCGTCACGGACATTGTACCACACGCACCCCCAGTCATCCTCATAGTATTTGTGGAATTTGAAGAGCGGGTCGTGATCCTCGAACCACAATTTCGTCCCTTTTTCGAACTCAGAGAAAATGAGAGGATGGCGCAGCACGAGATCTTCCAGTGCCGCACCGTACGTCTTCCAAACAGCGGGAAAAAGCTCGAATTTAATCGGTATCCACTGCGGATTTCTCCGCTCCACTGCCCGTAAGTAATTCTCCCTCTCGGTGATGATTTTGTATTTCATGGCTTCAATCCCTGATTCACATCTGAAAGATGGATTTCGTTATGGCAACCTAATCGCCCAACTGCCGCCTCTCCCCGTCGATCGTCAGGCCTGACACATACCAGTAGCTCCGGGGCCTGCTATCTGGTTGTCTGTGTTCACCTCGAGTAGTTCTTCATTCTCGAGAACCTCAAAAAGCACAACCCGATTGTCGTGCATATAGGACATCAGCCAGTGTATCGTGTCCGGTAAATCGTAGAGCTAGTAGAATAATTGATAGGGTTTTTATAATTCGAGATCGCTGAAATATACAAAAATAGCTTCGAAAGGCCCCGATTCGACCATGTACCATTCACGGAAGCTTTTCTCACCGAACAATAACAGCATTCTTGTAACCATGCTACCCGCAATCGAACATTCGGTCAAGAATGAAGTAAAGGAATATGATTTCAGTAAAGCTAAACGCGGAGCTGTTGTTTCATAAAAGGTAAAAACACGAACCAACATTTACATCGACAATGATGTTCTTGAAGAGTTCCGTAAACGTGCGGACGGGGCTGGTCGTGGTTATCAAACTATGATGTTGGGGCACCAGATTATTCGTCGCTGATCTTATCAATCAAATCCTGAAGCACCTTTATTAAATCATTAATCTCTTTTTTAAAAGCACCTACCTTATGGAGCACCTCTTGTATTGTATATGCTTCGAGTTTTGATATGCTGATTCTTTCATTCTGATCAATGACATTGTACTTCAACTTGTCTATTTCATGACTTTTATCTTTTCCTATTTTAGATTTATATATTTCTAAACAATCAAGTATCAATCGCCTTTCATCATCGGTTATTTCCACAATCGATCTTCTATTTTTATTTATCTCTATTATCTCCATAGATATTTCTCCTGAATAAATAGTGCCAATGTTGAATTTCACACATCGGTATTAAGATGTAGTGTAATCTGAGATATTGCACAGTAATCTTTGAGAACTTCGGTTAAGAAACCTGGTATGTTTCAGTATTTCAAAGAAAATAGTTACTTTTCCCGATTAAAATAGAAATTCGAAGTTCGACCTAAATACTAAAAAAACTATATTAACTATACCATACTGCTAATATTACAACAAGCACGATATTATCTTTAGCGCCTTTCAGGACCGTATAGAAAACGGCCTTGGGGAACGGCCCTGTCTGTCAACGAGTTTTTATCATCACTGAGATTCTCGAGGTCTATAGGAGAAATGGGAACATGTATGGTATTGAGTCGACATATAATAATTGTTCGTGTCTTTTAATGTATGGAGCTAGTTTTACACATATGGTTTCAGGAGGGATCAAGATCGACGAGGATAAACTCAAGAATCCCCTTCCCGACAATGCTGGTTTCTTTCGTGCCTTGTCCTGAATGCTCTCTGACCGTTCCCCACGCGGAAATAAGAGGCATATTGGGAACCCATGTTTTCAACAGCATTTCCGGATATCCCGATACTGCCAATGTCTTCGTTGGGATGATGTCGACAACATAGTCTATTTCTATGTTTTCTATTCTTGCATGCACGCGATACTTCACCGGAATCGAAATGCCGTTTATTTCTTCAAAGGAAGTGTGCTCTAGAGCAACCTCATGGAAAACAATGTTTTTTCCGCGATGCATTGTCAGTATCAGATCTTGCAGGTACACAGTTCCATTTGCAGACACAATAAAGTACAGGACCGATGCAAACTCATTGTTCCAGTATATTGGCTCATAGTGAGAGTAACCGTAGCGCTGCGCACTTTCTGAGTGTATCTTTCTACTCCAGTTTTGATCCAGTGCACCCATTCCAGAAACATCGAATGCCTCACCTTTCACGGTGACCACTCCGGAAACATCCACATCGGGAGACACAACCATATTCGAGAGGTTGTTTGGTAATACCAGTGTTGGGTATAAATGGTATGAGTGCGCGCGGAGGTTCAAGGTTATCCCGAAATCCCCTGTCGTGTCTATCATACTCCACACCACCTCGCTGTCGCCTGTCTGCATGATTTTCAACCTGTTGCGGATACTCATATTCATACCATCAACTGAGTGCCGAAAATCATTCCGCCCGAACCTTTGATCGATATAGGTATAGAGACCCTCCTTCGTGAGGATCTCCAATCGTACGGTGACCTTGTTTGGGTCTCCATGTATCGATTCGAGCCCGTAATCTATCCCTTCATAAAAACCCTGCATGAATCCAGCTCTCAGAGATTCTATGTAACAATCGTCATTGAAACATGCGAAGAGCCACAGGCCGGAACAATCATTCATTGAACCGTACAGGCTGGAGTTTTGAAAGAAAACATCGGCCAGTTTCATCGCAGGTCTCCCTGGTAGAGTGTATATTTTGTATCTTGTGGAATTCCAGTTTACAGGATGAATATAAAAATTTACACTTTTATAGAGGGGAGATGTGTTTCTTGAAAAAATAAGTTTTTGCACTTCTTTATTCCTGTACTCTTCTTGAGGCTTGAACGGAGTACCATTCATTGCTATTGTATTTTTGTAAGGTGAAGGGAGGTCGGAGCCATGAAAAAATGGACACATATTGCTCATAGATCGAATGCCACTTTTCATCCAATCGCTGATTTTTTTGTTAACAGACGGAGATATCTATTCGTATATCCAGTGATTGCGTGCATGCTCGGGTTGAGCGTATTTATAACTGCTTGCGCTACCAATCCGGCAACGGGTGAAAGACACATCAATCTGTTCAGCGAATCCCAGGAGATTCAAATGGGTAAAGATGCTGACCAGCAAATCAGCGCTTCACTTGGGCTCTATCCTGATCAGGAGCTGGCAGAGTATATTCAAGAACTGGGTTTGGTTCTTGCATCGAAATCTGAACGGCCGAATCTCCCCTGGACCTTCCGTGTTTTGGATGATCCAACGGTCAATGCTTTTGCCCTTCCCGGTGGATACATATATGTTACACGGGGTATTCTTACCTATCTCAATAGTGAAGCGGAGCTGGCAGGTGTCGTGGGCCATGAGATCGGACACGTCACTGCTCAGCATTCTGTGCATCGCATGAGTTCCCAGCAGCTGGCGCAGCTGGGTCTTGGTGTTGGGATGGTACTATCACCTGAGCTGGCACGATACGGGCAGCTGGCCAGCACAGGACTTCAGCTTATGTTTCTCAAGTTCAGCCGTGACGATGAGACGCAGGCTGATGAGCTTGGGCTGCGGTACATGGGGCGCGAGAATTACGATGCACAGGAGATGGTAAGTGTCATGGCTATGCTCGACGGTGTTTCACAGTCTGCGGGGGGCGGCAGGATCCCGGAGTGGCTGTCGACACATCCGAATCCGGGGAACCGAAAGGAGCATATCCAGGGAATGATAGCCATGAATGAAGATGCCTACTCAGGGAGCATGGTGAACAGGGATCGCTACCTGGATCACATCGACGGTCTTGTGTTCGGCCAGAACCCCCGGGAGGGATTTTTCAGGGAGAACATCTTTTATCATCCTGATTTGAAGTTTCGGTTTGATTTCCCACAGGGCTGGCAGACAACGAACATGAAGCAAGGCGTTGTGGGAATCAGTCCGGCTCAAGATGCCATCATACAAATTTTCCTCACCGATAAGCAATCCATTGAAGAAGCCGCGAATGAGTTTTTTTCCCAGCAGGGCATAACGGCCGGGACACAGAGAAAAGGAGCGATCAATGGTTTGCCGGAGATCAGCGGTGAGTTCGCGGTGACGACTGAGCAGGGAGTTTTACACGGTCAGGCAACCTTTTTATACTACGAAGGTATTGTGTATCAGCTGTTGGGGTACACTGCCGAACCGAATTGGCCTGGATATGCGACAGTAATCGTAAGCTCGATCCGTAGTTTCAATATTCTCACCGATCAGAAGATACTGTCAGTGCAGCCTCTGCGTATCAACATCGTAACCCTCGACCAGCCCATGACATTTAAGGACTTTACCACGCGTTATCCTTCATCCATTTCAATCGATATGCTGGCGCTTATCAACCGGGCGGAATTGGACGATCGGTTCGATGCAGGCCATAAGCTCAAGCAGATCGTGGGGGAGAGGATCGAATAACCAATATTTTTTTTAAAGCTCCAGTTGTAACTACAGTATTTGTTCTGCCAGTGAGCACCTCTGAAAAAGCTAGGGTGCAAACATCTCGCTCAGTATCATTAATACCCTATCGATGTATTTTTTATCTACACGACCAAGCTTCTTCACAAGACGGCGGCTGTCAACAGCGCGGATTTGATCCAGAGCAATTTGACCTTCTTTGCCCTTGAATGTACACAGTACTCGAGTAGGGTATGATCTAACCTTTGTTGTCATTGGTGCGATAATTACAGTTCTGATGTTATGATTCATCTCATTTGGCGAAACTACGATGCAGGGACGAGTCTTCCTGATCTCACTACCCATCGTAGGCTCGAGATTAACGAGATAGACTTCAAAGCGGTTGATTACCATTCCCATTCAAACTCATCCCATTCAGATGTTAAGTACTCATTGTCAAGGAGTACATCATCTCCCCTTTCCCTCATTGACTTAAAAGATTCGGCCCAACCATCTCTAGGATGCGATACTGGTGAAATTACAAGTGCGTCGTCACGGAATGTTATATCTACCTCGTCTTTCAACCCTGCTTCTTCAATGAGCGGTTTCGGGATCCGGATCCCTTTAGAGTTACCGATTTTTACGATTCGCGTACGCATTGAACGATCTCCTTAAGTAACTACAAAGTAAGTACATTAACTATGGGTAGTCAAGTTACAATTCATATATGAAATGGTTAACCACGAGGAGCAAAACATGCAAGAAATGAAATCGACACTCACCATATGAGAAAAATCATCACCCTTGACCTGAAAGCCGGGAGCCATTATGATGCTGGTATCCTGTTTCTGTTGAAACTGGTTTGCAATCCTTCGCAAGGAGTGATTCATATGAGCAGCGGCGGAGTCTTACGAATTGCAACCGATGTTGGGGGAACCTTCACCGACCTGGTCTATCTGCACATCTCCCCAGAGGGCGAACAGCAGATCGGAACTGCCAAGTCCGACACCACGCCTCCCGATTACGAAAAGGCCGTGATGAAGGTAATCGAGCAGGCAGACCTCGACCCCTCTGCAGTCGACTTCTTTGCCCATGGAACCACGGTCATCATCAATGCCCTGACGGAACGAAAGGGAGCGAAAACCGCCCTGATTACCACGGAGGGTTTTCGGGATGTGCTGGAGATCGCCCGGGGGAACCGTCCTGATTTCTTCAATCTCGAGTACAGGAAGCCAAAACCCTTTGTACAAAGATATCTCCGCCGCGAACTCCCCGGACGCATGTCCTACAAGGGAGACGAGCTGAAGCCCATCGACCTTTCCGGGCTGCCTTCAATTCTCGACGACTTCAAGGCCGACGGCGTCGAAGCGATTGCAATCTGTTTCCTCAACTCTTATGCAAACTCGAAGCATGAAGAAGAGGCACTGCGGAAGGTACAGGAACTCTGGCCCGAGGTCGCGGCAGTGGCGTCCTGTCAGATAACCCGTGAATGGCG
>Ga0209427_10008595_pt1 | contig 11484 bp, 14 predicted proteins | sample DeeMarSWOR136_30_FD_187465 | JGI IMG/M metagenome (GOLD analysis project Ga0209427, IMG submission 187465) | Marine sediment microbial communities from White Oak River estuary, North Carolina - WOR-1-36_30 (SPAdes) (version 2) | ecosystem: Environmental > Aquatic > Marine > Intertidal zone >... | reverse complement strand
GTTCCTAGCTATGTCTGGAGTCAGAGTGGTCTCCGATAGCGCGGTATGTTTGCCCAAGCAGTTGATAGAGAAGTATAACATCGAGCTGGTGCCGGAGACAATTATCTTTGGCACCAAGGTCTACCGTGATGGCGTGGACCTGGTGCCGAGTGAATTCTACGTCAAGCTGGGGGAAGCCAAGGACCTGCCGACGACATCAGCCCCGTCACCCCAGGATTTTATCGACGCCTACCAGAAGGTGGCTAAAGACGCCGATTCTATCGCCTGTATCTTGGTAAGCTCGGGTTTCAGCCATATGGGTCTGCGGGCGGCGCTGACCGCCCGCGAGAGCGTTCCTCAGCCACCGATAGAGATTTTTGATTCACAGACGGCGGTGGGAGCTTATGGCTTTGTCGCCTTGGCGGCGGCCAAGGCTGCCGCTGCGGGCAAGCCACTGCCCGAGGTTATCGAAGCCGCCAAAGATGTGCAGAAGCGGGTCAACCTGATACTTACCCTGGATACCCTTAAGTACCTGGCCAAGGGGGGGCGCATCGGTAAAGCCGCCCACTGGGCGGGGACGGTGCTCAGCATCAAGCCCATCCTTGAGGTGCCTCCTGCCACTGGGGTTTTGGAACCGCTGGAGCGCGTCAGGACCAGACGGAAGGCGCTGGGGCGATTGCTGGAGATTATGCAGGATAGGGTCGGCAAGGGGCAGCGGTTGCACGCTAGTATAGAACAGGCTAATGTACTCGAAGATGCACACTGGCTTGAGGCTCAGCTATCTTCGCTCTTTGATTGCGCTGAAATTTATATAAATGATTTCGCCCCCGTAGCCGGGGTTCACTGCGGACCGGGGGTAATCGGGATTTCCTTTTACGCCGACGACTGAGGAGACGCTCTATCATGGCTAAAAAGGTGGCCGTTATTACTGACAGCATAGCTTGCCTCACCAGAGAGCTGGTTGAGCAGTACGGCATCAGGATTGCCCCCATTAATCTCTACTTCGATAATCAGACATACCGGGACTGGGTGGATATAACCCCCGACGAAGCCTACGAGCTGTTCCTGAAAGACCCCGATGCCTTTAAGACCTCGGGGAGCAATCCCACGGAGTGGATGGCAGCCTGCCGTGCCGCTAGTCGGGAAACCGACAGCATTGTCTGTATCACCCTTTCCTCCAAGCTGAGCGTGGTCTATGACAGCGTACTGGATGTTAAAAAGCGCCTTAAGAAAGAAATCCCCGGGCTTTCCATAGAGGCGGTGGATTCCCAGACGGTCACCGCCGCCGAGGGCTTTGTCGCCCTGGCGGCAGCGCGGGCGGCCGAGGCGGGCAAAAGCCTAGCTGAGGTGGTTAAAGCCGCCGAGGATGTGAAGAGAAAGGTTGCCCTGGTTGCCTTCATGAATACCATCCGCCATGTTTACCGCACTGGGCGCATGCCCAAGCTAGCGGCTCTGGCCGGCTCGGTGCTTAATATCAGGCCGGTGCTCACTGTTACTGGGGGCTTGGTCCGTTTTATGGGCGTGGTGCGGAGTCATGAGCGGGGTATAAAGCGTATTCTTAAGAAAATGAGGGAGAAGGTGGGGCAAAAGCCGGTACACGTGGCGGTGATGCACGCCTTTGCTCAGGAAGAGGGCGAGAAGCTGAAGGAGCGGGTTGCCGCTGAGTTCGACTGCGCCGAGCTCTGGCTCACCAGCTTTAGCCCGGTGATGGGCTACGCCACCGGCACCGGCACGCTAGGGCTGGCTTTTTACGAGGACTAGAAGGAGAACAGTCCATGCGGTGGTGGCTGAAGGTAATTCTGGGCATCATTCTGGCGGCAATCGCTGCCTTTCTGGGGATTTCAGTCTACCTGGGGCACTCGATGACCGCCGTCGAAAGGGTGCCCGTTACCGAGACCCCGTCTCACTGCGGGCTTGAATATGAAGAGGTTTCTTTCCCCAGCCGTGTTGACGAGCTGACCCTTTACGGCTGGTATCTGCCTGCTGAAGGTAGCGGCGAGATTATTATCATGGTGCACGGCGCTGAGCAGCATAGAGCCGACCCCGTTGCCAAGATGTTGGATATAGCCTGCGGGCTGGTGGGGCACGGTTACAACGTCCTCATGTTCGACCTGCGGGGGCACGGTGAGTCCGAAGGGGACAGGATGTCGGCGGGCTATTATGAGCCCAGGGACCTGGGTGGTGCCGTCGACTATGTGGTGGGGTTGGGTTTTGAGGATATCGGGGTGCTGGGCTTTTCCATGGGGGCGGTGACAGCCATTCTGACCGCCGCCGAGTGTGAAGATATCGACGTCATCGTCTCCGATAGCGCTTACGCCGACCTGAATGACATGATTGAGCCCCAGTTCGTTGAGCGCAGCAGCTTTCCCAAGTTTTTCCTCCGCCCCCTGCTCTTCATGGTCAAGATGATGTACGGCGTCGACTTTACCGCCATCAAACCGGTTGAGGTGGTGGGCGATATCGCCCCCCGCCCCATCCTCTTTATCCACGGCGAGCTCGATGATACCGTGCCCGTGGTGCATGCCCACAGCTTGCTGGAAGCCTCTAATAATCCGCTGAACGAGCTCTGGGTAATCTCCGATGCCGGTCACGTGGAGGCTTACATCACCTACCCCGAAGAGTATATGAGCCGGGTGACCGCTTTCTTCGATGAGGCTTTAAGGTAATTTGCCCGATTTCTGCCCTATTATGTCTAGCCAAAAAAGGCTAAACCTTCTATAATGTGAATGTGGCTAACCAGCTTGTTTCCGAATTGCAGAGGCTGACTGATGGGCTGGGTGAACTCCCCGAGCCGGTAGTCAGGCCACCCTTTGTCGTCGTCAGCGGCCTGCCGGGAACGGGAAAATCCTATTTCTGCGCCAAACTGGCTGAAAGGCTGCCCTTCGTTATCCTGGAGAGCGATGCCCTGCGTAAGACGCTCTTCTCTCCACCGAGCTACAGCCCCGAGGAGAGTGCCCGCCTCTTCCGTACGCTGCACCTACTCATCGAAAGGCTGCTTAAGAAAGGCATTCCCCTCATCCTCGATGCTACCAACCTTTCGGAGCGAGACCGGGAGCGCCTCTATAATATCGCTGGCCGCCTCGATGCCAGGCTGATTCTGGTGCGGGTGGAAGCACCCCCCCAGCTGGTCTACCAGCGGCTTAAAGCCAGAAAGAACGGGGGAAATGTGGGGGATAACTCGGACGCCGACTGGGAGGTCTATCGCAAGATGAAACCGACGGTTGAGAAAATCAGCCGCAAGCACTATGCCGTGGATAGCTCGCGGGATATCACCCCGGTGCTGGATAAAGTAGTCAGGGAAGCGAGCCGCTAGAAAAGCAACGAACTTAAGATAGGGGGTATTTGCAGATGACGGACACTAAAAAGATGAAAAGCTTGCTGGAGAAGTTGTCTAACGCCCATGGGATTTCCGGATATGAGGGCAGTGTTAGAGAGGTTATTAAGCAAGAGGTCGAGTCGTACGTCGACGAGCTTAAAGTCGACAACTTCGGCAACCTCATCGCTACCAAGAAGGGAAAGTCGCCCTCGGTGATGATAGCTGCTCACATGGACGAGATAGGGCTGATGGCGAAATACATCGACGACGATGGCTTCGTCCGCTTCGCCAAGGTGGGGGGCTGGTTCGACCAGACGCTGGTCAACCAGCGGGTAGTGCTGCATACCAAGAAGGGTACGGTTACGGGAGTTATCGGCTCCAAGCCCGTGCACGTGATGAAGACCGAGGACAAGAAGAAGGCGATAGAAGCCAAGGATATGTTCATCGATATCGGCGTCTCATCTAGAGACGAGGCTATAAGAATGGGCGTCGAGCCTGGGGTAACGGTTTCGCTCGACCAGAAACTGGCAGAGTTGGCCAACGACAGAGTCACCGGCAAGGCCTTCGACGACCGTGCTGGTGGGGCGGTGCTGATTGCGGTACTGCAGCAAATCGCGGGTATGAAGCTGCCTTCGGTATTCGGGGTCTTTACCGTACAGGAGGAGGTCGGGCTAAAGGGCGCCCGCACCTCCGCTTTTGGGCTCAACCCCGATGTTGGCGTTGCTCTCGATACCTGCATACCCGGTGACCACCCGGGCATAAAGAAGACCGATTCCGCCATTGTAATCGGCAAGGGGCCGTCGATTACGGTGATGGATGCTGGGGGGAGGGGGGTGATTACCCACCCCAAAGTGCTAGAGTGGCTGCGCGAAACGGCTAAAGCCAAGGGCATTCCCTACCAGATGGACGTCACCGAGAGCGGCACCACCGACGCCTCCGCTATTAGCCTGACGCGGGAAGGTATCCCGTCGGGGGTGATTAGCATCGCCACCCGCTATATCCATACCCCGGTGGAGGTGTTGAGCCTGAAAGACCTCGTCCAGACCGCCGATTTGGTTGTCGAGGCGATAAAATCAGTCGATAGTTACTTCTAGGGGGTTGAGCATGAAGATTAAATACCTAGGTCATGCCGCTTTTGTTATCACCTCGGATGAGGGAGTGAAGATAATAACCGATCCCTACACTACCAGCCCCGACCTGACCTACGGGGAGATAAGGGCGACGGCCGATGTCGCTACCGTAAGCCATAACCACCTTGACCATTGTAATGTGGCCGCCGTCGGGGGCGACCCCCAGGTAATGAGGTGGGCGGAGGTCTCTACCGCCAAGGGCATAAAGTTTAGGGGTATTAACAGCTATCACGATGACGAGGGGGGGAGGATGAGGGGGGGCAACATTATTTTCTGCTTTGAGGTGGATGGGCTGAAGATTTGTCACCTCGGCGACCTGGGCCATTTGCTTGACGATAGGCAGAAGGCGGAGATAGGCAAGGTTGATATCTTGCTCATCCCCGTAGGTGGGCACTTCACCATCGATGCCAAAACTGCCACCGAGGTCTGTGACCAGCTAAAGCCAGGGGTGATTATCCCCATGCATTACCGGACGGACAAGGGCCTGCCCGCCATCGCTGGGGTGGATGAATTTTTGCGCGGCAAAGCCAATGTAAAGTGGCTGGATACCAGCCAGGTGGAATTTAAAGCCGGAGAGCTGCCCAACACCGGCCAGATCATCGTGCTGAAACCGGCATTATAGCTTTGTGCAGTTGACGGTAGTGGTATAATTAATTATGGGGGTGAGGTTAGGGGGACTGAGAAACGTATTTTGGAAATAGGTTGTATCGTTCTTGCCGGGGGCAAGGGTTTACGTTTGGGACGGGATAAGGCGCTTGAGACAGTTGATGGCCAGAGTTTGCTCCAACGGGTGATAACCCAGCTCAGTTCCTTTAGCAGCGAGATTATTATAGTTACAGCTAGAGGTAGGTCCCTGCCCCAGTTTTCTGGTAACCCGAGCTTTAGAATAGTAGCTGACGCCTATCTGGGCAGAGGCGCTCTGGTTGGTCTGGCTACCGGTCTAGCCGCATCAAAAGCACGTTATAACCTTGCTGTCGCCTGTGATATGCCTTTCCTCAATCCAGCCTTGCTCCGTTATATGCTTGGGCTTAAGACCGGTTTCGACCTAGTGGTCCCCCGTATAGACGATATGGTGGAACCGTTGCATGCCGTTTACGCCAAAAGCTGTTTGGCTCCCATGGAACGGCTGCTGGAGCAGAAGAAAAATGTAAGGATTAACGCCCTCTTTGAGCTGGTTAAGGTCAGGTATGTGGGGGCCGACGAGGTTGACCGTTTCGACCCCCGCCGCTTAAGCTTTTTCAACGTTAATACTCAGGCTGACCTGGAGAGGGCGGAGCAACTGGCTAAGGAGATATCAGAGCAGTGATAAGCGTTGAGCAGGCTCTGGAGAAGATTCTGGAACATATAGAAGTTCTGGATATAGAAGAAAGCCCTGCCCTGAGCTGTCTGGGCCAGGTGCTGGCCGAGGACATATTCTCCGAAATCAACATTCCTCCCTTGGATAATTCGGCTATGGACGGTTTTGCCGTCAGGGCGGCCGATACCAGCGGCGCTAGCCCGAAGTCCCCTCGTATTCTGCGCGTTATCGACACCGTTGTTGCCGGCGATATTTCCCAGGCTAAGGTTGAGCCGGGGACAGCGGTCAGGATTATGACCGGAGCGCCCATACCCAAAGGCGCCGACGCGGTGGTTAAATTTGAGAATACCGACCAGTCGGGGAGGGAGCCGGACGCTCCTGAAGTGGGCATTCTGGCTGAGGTAACCAAGGGGCTGGAGATTCGGCGGGCGGGCGAAGATATCGCCAACGGGATGATGGTGCTGGACAAGGGTACGGTAATCAGACCTGCCGAGGTCGGCGTGCTGGCTTCATTGGGTCGTGGCCTGATAAGAGTCATCCGCCGTCCGGTGGTGGCTATCTTAGCCACCGGCGATGAGATAGTGGATATCACTCAACCGCTGCCCGAGGGCAAGATATACAACAGCAACAGTTACAGCTTGGCGGCCCTGGTTATGCGCTACGGAGGGATTCCCCGAGTGCTGGGTATTGCCTCCGATGCCGAAAGCTCTCTGGTGGCCAGGCTCCACCTGGGGCTGGATGCCGATATGCTGGTAACCTCGGGGGGCGTTTCGTTGGGCGATTACGATATCGTACGGGACGTCCTGGCTAAGGAGGGTGAAGTCGTCTTCTGGCAGGTCCGGCAGAAACCGGGCAAGCCGCTGGCTTTTGGCATGATTCGGGCTTTGGGGGGTGGGGGCGGGATCAAAAAGATACCCCTCTTTGGGCTGGCTGGCAATCCGGTCAGCGCTATGCTCAACTTCGAGCTGTTCGTCCGCCCGGCCATGCTCAAGATGATGGGGCGGCAGAAGCTGGCCAAGCCGATGATAGAAGCCATAATAGAGGAGCCGATTGTGAACACCGACGGACGGCGTATCTTTGCCCGGGCGATAGTGCAGAAGCGCGAAGGCAAGTATTTCGCCCGACTTACCGGACCCCAGGGATCGGGGATTTTGACCTCGATGACGCTGGCTAACGGGTTGGTGATTGTGCCTGAGGATACGCCCGGTGTGAAGGAGGGGGATTCGGTGCCGGTGATAATGCTGGACTGGGGCGAGGAGGTATAGGCTTGATATTCGATGCCGAAGGGTTCGTTTTCGAACCGCCACCGGTAATATCACGGGCGCGGCGGGTTTTGATTAAACCCAGCGCTGCCTACCCGACACCCTATCCGGTGAGCACCAGTCAGGAGATGCTCTCGGCGATAATTGAGGGCATCAGGCAGGTCAGTGACGCCGATGTGCTCATCCTGGCCGGCACGCCGTCGGGCGAGCCTGTCTATCCCATCTACCAGAGCCTGGGCTATAACTTTCCCCGCGTTTTGACGCTGGACGTTAAGGACTGCGTCTGGGTGGAGGTGGATAATCCCCTGCCCAAGCCCCTGATTGTGCCCACCTTCTGGGTGCCTAACGTCATCCTGTCCTGCGACTACCTGATAACGCTGGCACCGCTTAAGGTTATCGAAGGGCAAGGGTGGTTAAGCATTGCCAACCTGCTCTCGGTGCTGCCCAGCAGCAAGTACGGGAATGAAATGCCTTGGGGGTACGAAGATTTATACGATCTGGGAATGGAACAGGTAATCGCCGACCTCTATTTTACGCTGCCCTTCGACCTGGGTATTATCGAGGCTCGCCAGAAATTCGTCGGTGAGACGGACCCGACAAGAGGTATGATTGAGCCGTGTGACCGCGTTTTCGTCGGTGAGCCTTATGAAGTGGACAGCGAAGCCACGAAAACACTAGGACTGGAGACCGATTACCTTGATTTGATCAAGGAAGCCAGGGTGGGGCTGGAAGATTAAGGGGGTGATGACATTGTCCTGTTACCTGAGGCATATGAAAGATGTCCTCGACGAAGCGGGGATAGCGGTTACCCCCGCTAACCGTAAGCAGGTTGACCAGGCGGTCCACAAGGCGGTAGACGTGACCTACAAGGACTGTCCGGCTACCTGGAAGAGGGTTAAGCAGGATATAATGGGCGACGAAGGCAAGCGCCGCGCTCTTGTGGAGAAGATTAAGGCGGCGGTTGGCTAGTCGTTTTAATACTTTATGCTGAATTCGGTATGGCGCCCGCTGTGTTCCGACCAGTTGGTAATTACCTTTTCCACTTTGGCTGCTGGCGGCCCCACATTAAGATAGGTGACCAGCTCTTCCAGCTGCTTTCTCTCTCCCTCAGCGACAACCTCTACCGAGTCCCTGCGGGGCAAATTGCTCACGTAGCCCTTCAGGCCCAGCCCCTTAGCCTTTTGGGCGGCAAAGGCGCGGAAGAAGACGCCCTGAACATCGCCGTATATTAGGACCCTGACCGCGGCTAAATCTTTCTTTTGCATCGTTTCACCTGAGCACAAACCTCAATGATTGGGCAAAATGCTCCTTGTCCAGCCGATGTAAGCCCTGCTGATGGGCCAGTTCGATGGCATCGTTAAACTCTTGGTCTTTCAAGGGACGGTCAAGCCCGGGGATGTCAAAAGCCTTATAGCAGGGGTGGTACTGGGACATAATATTGAGGTAGGTGTTAGCCGAGACCTCGTTGGCGAGGAATTCTGCCACTTCTCGAGTCCCCGCCAGCCCCCCGGGCAAAACCAGGTGGCGCACCAGTAAGCCACGCTGGGCGATGCCATCTTCGTCCAGCTTTAGGTCGCCCACCTGGTGGTGCATCTCCCTGACCGCTGCCCGATTTATTTTGGGGTAGTCTTTTATGCCCGACAGCCGCTCGGCAGTTTTCCTATCGGAGTATTTCATATCGGGCATATAGATATCAACAATGCCGTCTAATAGCTTTAATGTTTCCATAGCGTCGTAGCCGCCAGTGTTATAGACCAGGGGCAGGCTCAGCCCCTTGGCCGCGGCTATGTCCAGTGCTTCCAGAATATAGGGCACCACGTGGCTGGGGCTGACCAGGTTTATGTTGTGGCAGCCCCTTTCCTGTAGCCAGAGCATCATGCCAGCCAGTGCCTCTTGACTGACCGGGCTGCCCTCGCCGAGCTGGCTGATGGTGTAGTTCTGGCAGAAGGCACAGTGCAGGTTGCAGTAGCTGAAAAAGATAGTCCCCGAGCCGTTCCTGCCCACCAGGGGGGCTTCCTCGCCCATATGGGGGCCGTAGCTGGAGACCATGACCTCGCTGGTGACCCGGCACTGGCCGCTCTCGCCAGCCAAGCGGTTGGCGCCACAGGCACGGGGACAGAGACGGCACTCTTCCAGGATAGTTCGGGCCCGTTGAGCCCTTGCCTTTAACTCCCCGCTCTGGTAAAGCTGTTGGTAGGCAGCTATGGCTATTCCTCCTCCTCTTTCCGCTTCTTCCCCTTTTTGACAACCTCCACCGTCACCGGTGGGGTCAAGATAGTGGGGTGGGCTATTTTCTTATCGTCCTTTTTCGGCTTCTTCGCTTCGCGATGTCGGTAGTCTCTACGACCCATAGTCACACCTCTATCTTATTTGATTAAAGTTTAGCAAAGGGGAGCAATGGTGTAAAGCTGACTTTAGAGCTGGTTTAGAGCCACGCGGGCAGCTTCTGCCTCAGCCGCCTTTTTGCTTTTGCCCGACCCCCTTCCCATAACGCCGTTACCTACCATTACCTCAACGGTGAAGCGGCGGTCGTGGGCGGGGCCCACGGCCTCTATAACCCTGTATTTAGGCTTTAGCTGCCGCTGAGCCTGCATAATCTCCTGTAGTCTGGTTTTATAGTCGGCTTCTATCCCTCGGCTCAGCGCTTTGCCCATCTTTTTAGCCATCAACCTGAGGACGAATTTCCGGGTGACGGCCGGTCCCCGGTCAAGGAAGATAGCGGCGGTTAAGGCTTCCAGGGCACCCGAAAGATTGGCTGGCTTGCTCCTTCCCCCACCCCCCTCCTCTCCCTTGCCCAGGTAGAGGTAGTCGCCTAACTTGATGGTTTTAGCCAGTCGGCTGAGGGCAGCCTGACTCACCAGAGATGAGCGCACCCGCGTCATTTCCCCTTCGCTGAACTGGGGAAAGCGTTTGTAGAGCTCTTCGGCGATGATGAAGCCCAGCACGGCGTCACCCAGGAATTCGAGCCTTTCGTTATCGCCTTCGGCTAGCCCGGGATTTTCGTTAATATAGGAGCTGTGCACCAGCGCCTGTTCCAGGAGAGCCTTGTTTTTGAACTTTATCTTCAGCCTCTTTTGCAGGGCGGTTAGATCAGCCAATTTATTTCCTTTCTTATAGCTTTAGCATAAGTATTAAGACAAGCAGTGTCAAATGGGGTTATTGCCCCGAAGCTAGCTCCGTGTTATAATCCCTTTTACGCTGGGGAATCGTCTAGTGGTAGGACAGCGGACTCTGGATCCGTAAGGGAAGGTTCGAATCCTTCTTCCCCAGCCATTTTATTTTGGGGAGACTACTATGAGACCGCTTAAGAGCGATTTATCCATCTATAAGAAGTTCGATTTTAAATATCAGCCCGTAGGCGTCAAGTTCTCCATTGGCCGACCGCAAGGAATTAAGCAATTAGACAAGTCTATACCCTTCTGTGAGATGCTTAGGGAGGCGCAGCGAAGGGACGCTCCCTTTTATTTCAGCCGCGAGAATGAGAGCTGCGTCGGCAAGATAGTATTGGGCATGGAGGACTTTCCGCTGTTCGTGGAAGGGGGACTGATCGGGCCCAAGTTCGGCATCTTTCAGGAGGCGCGGGCTAACAATAAGATATATGACTCCGTTCCCCGCTTCAGACCAGGGCTGGTTAACTATGTCGCCTTCGCCCCCTTAGATAAATTGACCTTCGAGCCTGACCTTTTGGTTCTTACCGCTACCACCAGCCAGGCGGAAATCGTGCTCAGGTCAATGAGCTATTCCACGGGGGAGATTTGGGAGACCAAGGCAACGGAGGTGCTGGGCTGCGCCTGGCTTTACATCTATCCCTTTCAGAGCGGCAAGGTTAACTATACGGTTACCGGGCTGGCTTTTGGGGCGAAGTCAAAAGAGGTATTCGAGGAGGGATGGATGCTGATATCCATACCCTATGGATGGCTGCCGATTATAACGGCCAACCTTGAGGAGATGGAGTGGGTCCTGCCCTCTTACACCGACGGCCGCGAGAAGTTCCTCAAGCGAGAGGAGAAGGTATTCGAAGAAGCCGAGAAAGAGGCTGAGAATAGATAAATACCTGATATAAGCGGTACGCGTCTTGCCGTTTCAGCTTGGCACTGTTATAATAACCGTGGCTGGTTTTAGAGAAAGCACCGTGGGTCTCTGGTTGTAGCCAGCCTTTTTAGGTGGCGCATTCGTCTAGCGGTTAGGACACCGCCCTCTCAAGGCGGAGATCACGGGTTCGAATCCCGTATGCGCTACCAAGCTTGACTTTTAAACCTTTCATTTTTATAATGTTGCAGCTAACCTGTAGCTGGGATGCCCGAGTGGCGCAATGGTAGCGCAACCGACTTGTAATCGGTAGGTTAGCGGGTTCGACTCCCCTCTCGGGCTAAAGCTCGGGTGTGGGGAGGGGTGCCGGAGTGGTTAATCGGAGCAGACTGTAAATCTGCCGCCCTAAGGGCTACGCAGGTTCGAATCCTGCCCCCTCCACTTGAATATAATATTGATTAGATGTTATAC
>Ga0209427_10008594_pt1 | contig 11484 bp, 17 predicted proteins | sample DeeMarSWOR136_30_FD_187465 | JGI IMG/M metagenome (GOLD analysis project Ga0209427, IMG submission 187465) | Marine sediment microbial communities from White Oak River estuary, North Carolina - WOR-1-36_30 (SPAdes) (version 2) | ecosystem: Environmental > Aquatic > Marine > Intertidal zone >... | reverse complement strand
TATCCTGGTGATCGTCACCCTGGTACTCATCTTCAAGACGCGCCGGGTATAAGCCTACCTGCTTGAGACAAGCAAAAAAGGGGGTGGCGTAAGCCACCCCCTTTTCTTATCGGGCAGATACCCAGTGGAGTTTGCCACCAAACACCTTCTTTAAAGGCTTTAACTGGAAACTCTCTGTATTATAATATAGACTACATCATGAAGCGTAAAGAGCTTGGGGCTACAGGCGAAAAGCTGGCCAGGGACTTTCTCAAAAAGAAAGGGTACAAAATCCGTGACACCAATTTCCGCTGCCGCGAAGGTGAAATCGACATCATCGCCCAGAAAAAAGACTGTCTTGTCTTCGTCGAGGTCCGCACCAAGACCAGCTCCGGATTCGGTAGCCCCGAGGAATCGGTGACCTTCGCCAAAAAGGAAAGGCTCATCGCCTCAGCCCTTTCCTACCTCAATAGCCATAAAGACCTCCCAAAGTCCTGGCGTATAGACTTCGTCGCCGTCGAGCTAGACCCAAAAGGCAAAGCCACACGCATCGAGCTCATCGAGAATGCCCTTGGCTGAGGCTATTACGAGTTGCTATTCCATTTACCAGATTTTACCAGATGGCTTTAGAACGCCATCTTCGGCTTCCAGACCTTCCACACTTTGCCTGCCAGGGCTGGACTGGGTTTTAGAGTCGGCCTGCCCGGTTGCCAGCCGGATGGACAGACCTCACCCGTGGCACGCACATGCTGGAAAGCTTTCACCTGGCGTATCAGTTCAGCCACATTCCGACCCACAGGTGGAGCAACCGTCTCTACCGCCTGTATAACACCATCAGGGTCGATTATGAAACGCCCGCGAATATCCACGCCTGCTTCCTCATCATATACGCCATATACGCTTCCTACGCGCCCACCAGAATCCGTTAACATGGGGAATGGCACTCCACCCGGAACCATTTTAGAAAGCTCTTCCTCCTGCCAGATCTTGTGACTAAAGCGGCTATCCACACTCATTGAAAGCACCTCTACTCCTAGCTTCTTTAATTCATCATACTTGACGGCAACTGCCGACAGCTCTGTCGGTCAGACGAAGGTGAAATCACCGGGATAGAAGCACAATACTACCCATTTCCCTTTGTAATCGGAAAGCTTGATGTTTTTGAAGCCACCTTCATAAAAGGAGCTTACCTCAAAGTCCGGAGCCGGTTTGCCAACATGAGCCATCATGGTCAATGCCTCCTTACCCCCTTGAGCTTCGGGTGCTGTTGATTTAGTTTCTTTTACGCCTATGACTCCCTTTGCCGGTTTCACGCAACCATCTTTTGGCTCTGCCATAAAACACCTCCTTTATAACATTCTAACACTAGTTTACATTCTGTTAAACATAAATACTTACCGATTTAGTCACTGCGACCCTCGAGTAACCTTCCCGCTGCCTAAAATCAATTCAGCTTACCAGTTCACCAACTACCGGAAACTTTTGCAACAAATCAAAACCGTGCGGTGCCCTTTTTAAGGCGTCGGTGAGGTCACAGCCAGCGTGATGACTAACATGGTGAACGCCATTCCTCCAGTGATAGCTATCCGACACGTCGTACACCTTGCCATAGCAAGCCACATAAGAAACACCGTTACTTCCGTCGTATTTCTGAAGCTCCTCCTCAGTAAATAATTTCACTGCCTCATACGCCATTCACATTTAACCGAAGGCTACATCAAGCAGCATCATGGCTGCAAAACCAACCATACCACCCATAGTAGCCAAATCCGTATTGCCGCCGCGCTGAGCTTCGGGGACTAGTTCCTCGATGACAACGAATATCATGGCACCAGCCGCAAAAGACAGTGCATATGGCAATATAGGCTGGGCAATAATAACTGCAGCCGCACCGATAACACCGGCGATGGGTTCCACAATGCCCGATAGCTGACCGTAACAGAAACTTTTCCGACGAGAAAAACCTTCTCGGCGAAGAGGCATAGAAACTGCCATCCCTTCCGGGAAGTTTTGAATACCTATACCTATGGCCAGGGCAACAGCCGCTCCAAGAGAAGCTGCTGGCAAGCCAGCTGCCAAAGCTCCAAAGGCAACACCGACAGCAAGGCCCTCAGGGATATTGTGCAAGGTTATGGCAAGAACCAGCAATGTGCTTCGGCGCCAGCTGGTTTTTACACCCTCCGCCTCCGCTGTAGGAAAGCCGATATGTAGATGCGGCAGAACCCTGTCCATAACACGCAGGAAAATACCGCCAAGAAGGAAACCAGCAACAGCCGGCACCCACGCCGGAATAGCCTTACCTTGCGACATTTCAATTGCAGGTGCCAGAAGTGACCAATAGCTGGCAGCAATCATAACACCAGCCGCAAAGCCAAGCATAGCATCAAGTACTCTTCGGCTTATGTCCCTTGCAGTGAATACCATGGCCGCGCCTAATGCAGTCATCCCCCAGGTGAAACATGTCGCCAGAAGCGCCTGCAATATCGGGTGAAGGTCTCTTAAGAAGCTAGTTTCCACTTCTAGTTAGCTGCCTAAAATTATGGGAAGGCCCAACATAAACTTGAGCCTTCCCATATGATACGCTATTTTCTATTACTTTAGAAACTTTGAAACGAATGGAGAGGTTTCACCACGACGCAGGAAGTGCCCGGAAGGTCCCTCACCCAGGAACTCGGAGAACCACGATTCATGCTCTATCTCCTCGTTCAGGATTGACTGAGCTAGGTCATAGGTACGATGGTCTTTACCTGCAGTAAGATTACAAATATTTGTATATCCTCGCACTGCACATCTCTCCGCTTCCACCAGCACTGTCAGCATTGCCTTAACATCCGTCGGGTTTTTAGGCAAGGCGGCTGGCGGACACGCAGAGATATTGTGAAAATCCACCATGCTCTCAGGCAGTTTGCCGCCGAGTTCGTAAATCCGCGGAACCAGAGCTTCGAAGTGGTTGCGGTCCTCGATTCTGGCTGTCTCTGCGATCTCCTTGACAGTCTCGCCATCAAGTCCAATCAGGTTCGCACGTAGAATAGTGTAGTAGTAGTATGTTGTTAGCTCAGCCGCTGCATTGCTGACCAGTAACTCCAGCAATTCCTTAACATTTACTCCCGCTTTCTCAACCATTTCTATCGCCACTTTAGCCATAACATTTCTCCTTTCTTTAAAATCTGTCTTTTAAATTACCCTACTTTAAATTAGTTTGCTCTCGAATACACATCACCCCCCTAGACCAGGCACTTCTTGTAACCACTCAGTGCCCTCTTCATTTACTCTATCACTACCTGAACTATTAGCAATAGCCTTAGCCACTCTGAGATAGTATATGTAGCCCTATCTATTTTATCTACTAATGATAACTATTATTAATAGTAGCAACTATTAGGAGTTCTGTCAATAGCCTACGCAAATTTCGGGGGAAAATCGCTAAATGAACCACTATGTTATGTGCGGTAATTAATATAGTCCCGCTTTTGACCCTTCCATAACTAGGTCAAAATTGAATATACTAAATATATAAAGGCAGCCATAGGAAAATGTCACCTCGGCAGCACTACACGCAATTCTGGTACTACGGCTACGCATTTCAGGGGGTAGTCGTCTTTGGTACCGGCGCCATCCTCATGCCCATAATAGTCAACGGAGCCGGTGACGCCGCAAAAGCCGGGACTGTTATGGCTTTCTTCTATATAGGCCAGTTGCTCGCTCCGTTGATGGGCGCCATCACCGACCGTACCGGCCAGCACCGACTTTTCTACCTCTCTGGCTACGTCCTACTCGCCATCGGCCTGGCACTATTCCCGTTCACCAAGCTGCTGTGGTTCTGGATGGCATTAGCCTTCCTGCAGGGAGTTGGTTCAGGTACCAGCAACACGGTAGCAGCGATGTTCATCGTCGAATACAATCCCAAGCCGGAATGGGACTCCCGCGTTGGATGGCTTCAAACGTTCTATGGCGTCGGCCAAGCCGCCGGCCTCGGACTAGCTGCTGCCCTTCAGGCCCGCCCCGAAATCGGCCTCCTGGTCTCGGCCGGTTTGATGGCACCCGCCATGCTGCTCGGGTCACGTGGGCTTCCACCATCACACGCACACCAAACACCTGAAAAGACCGAGTTCACACATCGCTCCCACAGGCCACCGCGAACCGTTTATTCTATTCTTAACCGCTACGAGGGAGCAGTCTTGAATAGTATAAAGCACCTATTTAAGGAATGGCATTCCAAATTCGGTATCTATATAGTCGGTTGGTTCTTCGTCATGCTAACCACATGGCTTATAGGTGCCCTCTTCCCGTTGCTGATGAAGGGGGCATTCAACATATCCTACACCATGTCATCGCTGTACTATGCAGTGGGCGCGGTAATCGGCATATTTGTCTACACGCCATCCGGGACGCTGGGGAGGAAAATCGGTGACGGCTGGGTTGTCATCATCGGTACCGCCATGACACTGGTCTCAGTCGCTGGCCTTGCCACACTCACATATCTCCATTCCGGCCTAAATCAGTGGCTTGTCCCAATTGTATATATCCTGATTCCAATTGCCTGGTCGCCGCTCATTGTCGGGGGCACTGCCTGGGCTGCTCAGCTTGCCACTTTTGCTGAAGGCGAAGCCTTGGGCTCCTACAACGCCACCACCGCAGTCGCAGCAGTTATTGCCGCTTTCACAGCTGGACTGGTAGCTCATAACTTCGGTTACGGCATGGTACTGATCATAGGCGCCGTTGCCTCTCTTCTGGCGCTGTCATGCTTCATTCCTTTGCTGCCCTCAACTAAAAGAGCCTGAAATATAAAGCAGTTTCCACAGCACCACATCCTTCTCTTTCGGTATGTTTCTACCTGGATTTCAGGTGCGGCAAACATAACATGGCTCTATTTTAAGACGCAGTCAATACTCTCTAAAAATCGAAGGCCCCTTGAAACCAAAAAGAGTGTATTAGATAATGTCTCAGATTTAAGCAACGGTCTTAGTAAACAAAGGGCTTACTGATGCCACAAAGAAGAGACAGTAAAATATCTCATGGGGAAGGACATTTCTTATTAATGGCCCTGCGCAATGAACCCTTGACCAGGGAAGAAATCAGCCGGACATATCACCGCTTCGGCGGTCTGCTTGGTATTTCAACACCGTCACCGGGAACTAAGCAATACGAAAGATGGCAGCGGAAAATAGACGAAGGCCTCGACCGTCTTTTAAAGCTGGAATTCGTCACAATTGATGAAAATGGGGTTCATCGACTGACAGAAGAGGGTATCGAGGAAGCAAATAAAGTCGACCAAGACATGCAAAAATTCACCCGACCTCTAAGCACCTTCTTTTCAAGTGGGAAAACAACTGCTAAGGTCTCAATTATCGTTAATGCCCTGTTGTCGGCACTGAAACTGGGGGTGGGCTTTATCTTCAATAGTATGGCACTCATCGCTGACGGCTTCGATAATGTTGTTGATGTTGTGTCAGCAGTAGTGGTCTTTCTGGGAATCAAGTATAAGAGAGAACTCATCTCAACATTATTCATAATACTCGTGATGTTCATCACCGGAGTTTGGATTGGATATGAATCCGTTACCAGGCTAATTAACCCGGAGGCGGTTGAGGCTGGTGCCTTGACCATTATCGCCGCTGTTGTTTCTGGATTAGTCTGTTACCTGATGAGCCTATATCAATACACAGTAGGGAAAAGGACGGGTAGCCTGTCTCTGATCTCACAGTCCATAGACAGCAAGAACCATGTTTTTGTGGCTGGCGCCGTTCTAATTGGCATTTTATTCGCTACATTCGGTATTTTCATTGTCGACTCCATCGTGGGCTTAGGTGTTGCTGCCATGATACTTAAATCAGCTATTGAGCTAAGTGTCGAAACATCGAGGATAGCCGGTGGAGAAGAACTGGAACTGTCCAGATTCGCCAGAGCTGAAGAACGGGCTTTTGAGAAGCACAGAAGGAACTACTTCAAATCGTGGCTGCTTTTCTGTTTAAGGGAGGTAAATACTCGAGAGAATGTTGTCTCTCAGTACAAGAAAAGCTTTTCCACCGAAGGTCTCCCGCTTATCAATCACTTTAGTTTCTTAGAAGGCTTTGACTTCGAGAATCATGTTGATTCACTGCTCAAGGAATTGGTTGATGAAGGACTGGCAACAGTAGAAGATATGAACTATCAACTAACAGACAAAGGGGGAAAGCAGTTGAAAAAGAAGCTAGTATCCCAGCGGTATATGTAGATGCCACAAATGCTCGAAAGCAAGCTTTGATTTAAGATTAAACAGTTTTCTAGAGAACGCGACCTGAATGGCGGAGAATTCGTCGCCGCCGGATACAATTCATTTGCTCTTTCTACGCAGCAACTTAACCAGGCCCGAGGCGAAATTCATTCCGGGTACCCGTTTCTTATAAGCTATATACTCTTCACCAAATTTCTCGATAAGTTCTTTATCTTCCTCTATGATACCTAAGTAGGTGACTATTGCACCTATAACACCCAGCACGGCGAATAACCAGTGTGGATACCACAATAAGGTAGTGACAAATATTGCATATACCCCGCCTGTATATTGCGGATGTCTGATTACAGCGTAGATACCTGTGCCAACCAAGTGGGTGGTGTTTACAAACGATTTCCCTTTGGGAACACCGCCCCGTCTTGGAAACATGATTATTGGCGACATGACCAGTACCATGCCGAATGCCCAGACCACCCAGCCGATGATGACCAATGCCGGATATGATTCTACTTCTATAACACCTGTCAAGACGAGAGGATTTACTGGAAAACAGACAATACAAAGAATGGTCAGTAGTGTGACCCACAGAATATTTCTCCAGCCCTTCATCTTTTACTCGTTTAGTTCTCCATCAGCGCCAGGGCAATATCGAACACGGCTAGCAATATCACCGGTGAGGAACGCAACTATCACTCCTAGTTCGGGGTAATAGCCTAAGCAGATTTTATCAATTTGATTTGGATAACTCCATCTCACCGTGGTTTGCATTTTAGATGATTAGATGTTTCTTCAACGATGTCCCACAGACCTGAATTGTATATTTTCGTTTTGGTCACACTTCGAGGCTGATGACCGTCATCAATTACTAATGTGCCATCATTCTTTATTATCCTCTTCAATTCCGCCAGGAACTCCATCGGCTCCTTGATAATCCAAAACATATCGATTGCACAGACTACATCAGCTACATTATCAGGCAGGGTACTGTCATAATCAGGCAGGGTACTGTCATAGCCTTTAGCCAGTACCGTCTCGATATTTCGCAGATTGTCCCTTCCGATTTTCTTGTTAACAGCCTCCATAGCTAATTCATGAATATCTACTGCATATACTCTGCCATCCTCACCTACCAGTTCTGCAAATTTCACTGTATATCTACCAGGACCACAACCGTAGTCCACAACGGTCATCCCTTTCTTAATACCAAATTTTTTGACACGCTTATTAATGTATGGGAATAGGAAATCAATGACTTTGAAGAGGAAAGTCATTCCGCGAAAAGACATGTCTGACATCTTCTCTGTACGTCTTTTCCTAACACCTTTTCTTAAACCCATTTTCTGCTCCTTTGCGGTTTCGGTTATTTACACACAACATTGCGATAGGCTTCTGCCGCATCACTTCTTGATACCAGTAACAATAGCGCCGGTGCCATTGATCTTCCCCACAATCACTCCATTCGAATTCCTGAAGTATCTGTCTTCAAGTTCCGGTTTGCCACTGTGGTCCTTTAGGGAAAACCCATACCTGCTGAGAAAACGCTCAATCTCGCCTTCTTCGAGGGCAAACTTCCACTCCTCGCCGACTTTCGCCAATGTCTTAAGAGAGCTTTCTCTCTCCCCGTAGTACTTATTCTCTTTTCTTAGAACTCCTGCATATATGTAGTCAAAAGCAATCAAACTTCCCATACCAGAAACGTCTCCGATAAACCGGAAGGTGCTTTCTACAGCGTCTCTAGGTAAATACATTGTCACCGCTTCCAAGAGGAACAAGGTTTCTCTACCGGCAACAAACCCAGCTTGGACTATCTTCTCTGCCAGACTATCCTGATTGAAATTAACAGGTACGAAGACAAGGTTTTCCGGCATAACCAGCTTCTTCAACTTTGAAGCTTTCAGCTTCTCGTCTTGAGTTATCGGCGCATCGAGTTCGAATATCTGAGTGCTCCTGTTCAAGCGGCTGAATCGTAGTGCTCGGCTGTCAAATCCGGCACCGAAGATCACGATTTGGTCAAAACCATGCTCCAGGGCTTCCGTGAATACCGCATCAAAGTATTTTGTCCTGGCGATTACGTATTCATACATACCACTGGGAAAGAAAGGCCGGCCGAAGAGTTTGAACAGCCACCTGGACCTTACTATAAGTTTTAAAAAGGGCGGAATCAGCATATAGGCAATATCATCCGATCCTGAGTAGCACTCTCTTTTGTCCATGTATGAAGCCGCCCTTAACAAGCATGCGAAATCAGCTGTCCTCGACGACTTCGTTTCAATTCTGGCACTCTTTTTATTCGTCACTGAATGACCTCCGAACATAGCCGTACATGGAATCACCCTTCGCCCTGCTTCTGAAACCTACCCGTGTACTCCGATTTAGTCTCTTTGCGCTCGGTCTCCTGCAATCTCGCCTCCGAGAATAGAGCCAGTATCTCCTCAACAGGCATACCGTGTGATTTCTTCGTCGGCTCTCTGACAAAGATTGCCCCGCCTGCCTTTAGCTTTCTTGACAGCGCCTTGACTGTGTCCCGTCTTTCCACCGGCGGTATATCATGAATAACATGAATAACTGAGATAACATCGAATGTAGAATCCGGTATATCCAGCTCCCGTATATCGCCAGCCAGACATTCCACGTTACTGTACCCGCTCAGTCTCTTCCTAGCCTTATCGACCCAGAAATTCGATGTATCTACACAGGTCAGGCGCCCGTTCTGATTGAGAAACTTCAGCAAACAGCGTGAACCCGCACCACCACCACAACCGAAGTCGAGAACCTTCTCATCTCCTTTCAGTCCGAACGTCTTGAAATAGGGATAGTACAGTAAAGGCCCCCCGATAAGGCCCTTCAACATGTCTTCAATGACAAATAGAGCAGATGGATGCTCGAAGTCTCGTTCTTCGAATTTATATGCGCTCATCTCCGGCTTTATCTCAACTGAATAACTGTCGACAAATTTGCCTGCCGATATCGCATCTTTCATTTTCTGTCACCTCCTTTTCATAACGAAGCAAACCGAGCTATTACGCTCGGGATTCTTCTTGAACATATCTAACTCCCGCTGGGCGCCGTGAAGCGCTTCAAAAACCTCGGTGGAATCAGCATATTTCTTTCTAGTTTCAAAAACCAGCTTCTCCAGAGGAACGAAATATTCAGTCCACCACGTCTCCGTGTCCAGCTCAAAGTAGCCCAGCAACTCATAACCGCAGCTGGAGATTAGGTCAAGCTTCTCCTCGACATTACCTCTTTCGTCATGTACCACCATGAAACCGTCCGGTTTTAGAAGGCGCTTCCACTCCTGAAGTCCTTTTTTGAAACCGATTACGAATATGGAGCCCTCAGACCAGATTACGTCGAAGCTCTCGTCAGGGAACTCCATATCTAAGAGCGAAAGATTTATAACCTTAACTCTATCCGCTAGCCCTGCCTTTTCGACACTTCCACTAAGCACATCCAGCATATCTTGGTCAATGTCCAAACCAACCACCTCTCCATCGCTCCACCTGGCCAGCTCCATAGTCGATACCCCGGAACCGCATCCTATATCCAGAATTCGCGGCTTATCCAATTGCGGAAGCATCCGAAACGCCTTCCTCGTGTACTTGAGGAGACGTTTTCTTATCCGGTCCTTTTGCCTCTGGAACCATGCCTCTCTGCTTAACATCGCCCGTCTCCAGTTAAACGTTCGCTACACCAGCCCCTTTAGAGATGCCTTGATTATCTGGTTAACCATTACCTGCTCCACAGGATTAGAGACAAAGGCTTCAGCAAGCTCCAATCGGTCGAAATACAGGCGAAGGCTCTTGACCTTATAATCATCGTAGACCAACACCTCCGCCTGTTTCACCTGTATCTCCTTGCCACCTTTGACCTTAGCCTCGACGATGAATTCTTCGAAAAATGTATTGCCATCGACCATTATTGTGATTGGGATAAGAGCCATATCTGGCAAGTATTTATACATCCAGCCAAACGCCTTCCTCAGGCCCTCTTTCCCGGTGAGCTTAATACCAAGCACCTCTACCTCACAGTCGTCACAGAAATAAGACATAACTTCTTCCATGTTGCGTCTTTCAATAGCATCATCGAGCGCCTTAGCATGCTTGCGGATCTTTTCAGGACTCTGTTTGCTGATCATAATGCCACCTCCTGTTAACAGTAAACTGCTAGCGTGCAGAAATTTGCCGGATTAGAAACTACCTGTCGCGATGAAACCAACTTCGTTTTCTGCCAGCTGCTGCCGCCAGAGGAGCCACCGCTATCCAGAGCGTAATGGTAATCAGCATAGCCATAGGATAGTCTATGCCTTGCCAGCCAAGCTTGGGAGCGATAACACCCCAGAGAAGCATGAAAAAGAATGAGCTCAGAAAGAAACCAGGAACAGCTGCCAGCATGGTAAAGTAACCCATTTTAGTCCTCCTTTCCTTTATTTATATCCTTTAATTTCAATTCGATAAATGTATCTACGCCGAAATGAGCCGCCTGCCGCAAGTCATCCAGAGCTTCGTGCTTCGTTTTGCCCGCGCCGATAGCTATCGGTTCCCAGACGGCATAGTAGCCCTGGGTTGCCTCATCAAACTCTACGTCGATCTCATTTCGCCTTGACATGGTAACACTACCTTCGCAATAACTTTATTCTTCCAATATCGCCTTGATTTCTTCAGAGGCGCTGGAGATCATCTCACGTATACGCTTCATTTTGTCGGGGGCTACACGCCGTCCCCGGTGGCCCATCATTCTCGCCAGTTCGCCGAACTCGCCCATCATCTGAGCAAACATGCCGATATTTTCCGGGTTCCAGTGACGCTTCATGTGGCTCTTGACTTCATCGGTGAAATCTTTCCGCTCAGTCAGGAACTTTTCACCTTCCTCGGTTATGGTGTAAATTTTCTTCCCATCCTGTTCTGCAGAGCTGGCATAGCCCATTTCCTCAAGCATCTGCAGGGTGGGATAGACCACGCCGGGGCTCGGTGTGTAAAACCCATGTGAACGCTCCTCAAGGGCACGAATGATATCATACCCGTACCTCGGCTTCTCCTTCAGAAGGTCAAGAATCACATATTTCAAATCTCCCTTTTGAAAGGGGCTCTCCCGCCCGAATCCGCGGAAGAACCGCTCACCCCCAAAAACCCTGTCTTTAAACATGTTCATCACCTCTTTACTTCGACATATCTAGTATTATCACGATATATCTTGATATATTGTAAGACTGTTTGCGCGTATTTGTCAAGGGGTTTTTGGGCGATTTTGGTAAATTTTTAGTAATTTTTTTAGGGGGCGCGCAGGGGTAATAT
>Ga0209427_10008592_pt1 | contig 11485 bp, 12 predicted proteins | sample DeeMarSWOR136_30_FD_187465 | JGI IMG/M metagenome (GOLD analysis project Ga0209427, IMG submission 187465) | Marine sediment microbial communities from White Oak River estuary, North Carolina - WOR-1-36_30 (SPAdes) (version 2) | ecosystem: Environmental > Aquatic > Marine > Intertidal zone >... | reverse complement strand
TATCCTTATAAAAATATGGATTTGAAAAAAGTAACTGATAAAGAGTTACAAGGGGATGTATTTGTCACAAATGATATTGATTTTAGGGAAGTTCGTGGATCTCGTGAACATAAATTCTCATTTCTGAAACGAACTGGTCATTTTCCATTTTATGATACAGTAGAATACACAATGCTATTTAAAATTCATCGATTAGAACAACGCCACTTTGGAAAATCAAGACATGAATTGATTGATGAGAAATTTAAAAAGTTACACTTTAATCAGAAGAAGAAAAAGTGATTATCCATCATGCGGGGAGGGGGGCGGGATGTAAGAAAAAAAATTATGAGTGGGAGATGAGGTTATATAATTGTAATTTATTTCCATTTAAACAAGAAGTGGTACATGGTAAAAATTGGTTAATGAGTTATGCTTTTCCAGAAGAAACCGAGAAGATAATTGGGTATTTTGATGAAATAAAAAAGAATGTTGATGATATGAATTTATATTGTGCAGCAAAAGGCTATCGAAAACATGATATGGGAGAAAATTTAGGAATAAATGATCAATTCCAATTCATCCATGAATTGTATAGTTATGATGGAAATGTTGATTTAAATAAAAAGGATATTAACAATATGATTCTTTATAATGCAGCTAAAATGGATGGGAATTATGATATACAATTTAAGAATGAAGGACTGAGAAATAGACTTTTATCCTATGCAGATATTGATGCTGTTAAAGGAGCATTTCAATTCTGGTTAAATCCTGAATTAAAAGAAAAACGATTGTTTTTAGATTCAGGGGCTTATTCTGCTTTTACCAGGGGAGTTGAGATTGATCTGGACGCTTATATTGAATTTGTTAAGAAATGGGAAAATGAGATTGAGGTTTATGCTGGATTGGATGTGATTGGCGACCATAAAAAGACTTTGGAAAATATTCAATATATGGAATCAAAAGGGTTAAAACCATTACCGACATTTCATCATGGGGAGCCTTTTGATTTTTTAGAATTCCTGTGTAAGAATTATAAATATATTGCAATTGGTGGGATGGCTCAATTAGGAAGATCAAGACCAAAATTTAAAAAATGGTTGGATCAATGCTGGGTGATTATGAAGAAATATTTTCCTATTAAAGTACATGGATTTGCATTGACTTCCCAATGGGCATTAGAGCAGTATCCATTTTATTCAGTGGATTCAACTTCTGCTATTATGGGCGGTGGAATGGGGCGCATAATTAATTTTCAGAATGGTAAACTAGAACATTCTGATTGGCAAGAACAGGGCAAACAAGGGAAATTGCTAAATTGTGTTGATAGATTTGATGTTGATGGGTCAGCACATTTAAGTAGACGTATTCATAATATAATTCAAATGATGAAATTTGAAGAATATATAACAAGTTTATGGGCAAAACGTGGAGTAGTCTGGGATGATTGAACCTGAGATAATTGAGGTAGATTTAGACCAATTAATTCTTGCTGACTGGAATTACAAAAAAGATGACCAGGAAAAAGCAGATAAATTAAAAAATTCAATTAAAGAAGATAACTCTGCGGGTATACCTGCCGTTCGAGAAATTGACCAAAAAACAAAAGACGGCAGACAGATATATGAAGTTGGAGACGGTAATCATCGTTTAATTAGTTTACAGGATTTAGCAAAAGAAGACCCAAAATGGAAACGGATTACGGTTGAAAATTTTGGCAGAATTAGTAAAGCCAAGATGATACTTATTGCAAGACGGCGCAATTATCTGTGGTTTGAAGATGATGTAATTAAATATGCCGAATTATTTCGAGACTATGTGCTACCTGAAATAGATATTCCAAGTATGGTTGACTATATGCCTGAAACACTTGAACAATTAGAGTCTTATGAAAAATTGCTTGAGTTTGATTGGAATCAATTCAATAATACAGAGGATGAAGAAATTGATGAAAATTGGATAATGATAAAAATAAAAGCACCTAAACAGGAAGTGGAAATTTTTAATTCTGAAATGGAACGGTTAAAAGAAATAGGAAAAACAAATTCGGATTGGGTTGCTCTTAAGTATATGGCTATTAATTCGAGTCAAACGCCAACGGAAAGTTTAGAATGAATAGACCCATCGCCTTTATCTGTCCAAATGTGCCAAACAAAGACGGCAAGTTACTCTGGATAGAAAAACTTTTTCCAGAGAAAGTTAATTCCTGGCCCGCGTGGACGCATGTCATTGAGGCGCACGCGGTTTATGGGCAAGAAATAACTTCAGAAGATATTATCAAGTTAAAATATCATCACGAGATTGTGGTGATTATTGCTAATCCGATTAAATCACCTTTTATTAAAAAGATGATATTAAAGCTCAAGGATTTGAAGAAAAAGATAGTATTATTACTTGATGGGCATATCGAATTATTTTTTGACCGCGTATGGGGCTGGGATTTTTACTGGTGTTTGAATCATTGCAATTTAGTAGCTACTAATCGCATGGATTCAACAGATTATGTCAGGGCATTAACGAATAAACCTGTTGAATGGCTTAGTTTTCCTGTTGATATACAACATTTTTCACAATACCAACAAGACACAGACAGGGGTAAAATTATTGTCTGTGCGGGTTCAGGCTGTTTAGATGCTATTATGATATTGCATCGAGCTTTTCCTGAATTGCGATTTACATTAACTGAGCGTGGCGGGTTTTTTAAAAGAGAACAACTTGAATATTTAGGAATGTTTGAATATGTTGACCTGGTTCCTAAAGTCAATCAACAAGAGTTCTATAAGAGAGTCTCAGAGCATTTTTGTGGCGTTTATTTAGACTATAAAGGGCACTTAGGGCGTTTTCCGACCGATTGCGCTATTTTAGGTATTCCTTGTATCGGCACGATTAAAACAGACCGTCAGGGCTGGCTTTTCCCTGAACTGACGATTCAGAAGTTCGGAGATGCGTATAAAATAAATGAAATGTTAATGAATTTGAGAATAAAACCTAATTATAAAGAGATTGTGAATCGGGCGCAAAAAAGAGTGCAATTATTTGGGCAGCAATCCTCTTTAGAACGATGGCAAAAAGTATGTAAGGAGCATTTAAATGGAAATAACTGAGATTGTTTATTACAAAAGAATGTTGAGTAGAGGATTAGAATTTCTAAATGAAGCCATAAGAGAACAAAAGCAAGACCCTTCAACGAATGTTGAAGAACTGCTAAACAAGGCTTCGGAGCAATTCTATTATGCTTATAATGCAATAGAGGCGGAATGGAAATATGGGAAAGGAATTCCGGACGATTACGTCATTTGATTCTGATTTTTATAATCAGGATTATTTCGAAAAAGCAGGTCACTATGGATGGTATGACAAAACGGCTTTTGCACTTGAACAACCATTTCACAAGAAATGGGCTGAATTAATTGCACATGGTTTAAATATTCCTCAAAAAGCGACATTATTAGATATTGGCTGCGCCAGGGGTAATGCGGTTTATTGGTGGCAACAGATGGGCATATATGCCTTTGGGGTAGATATATCTCAATGGGCGATTGAACACGCCCATACCAATTCATGTATTTGTTTAGACATCACGCGAGGGTTTAATGGGTTTCTGTTTAATTATACTCGTTTTGACTATGCCGTATGTCGTGAAACCATTGAACATATACCTGAACAAAAAGTATCCTTTGTTCTTTCTGAAATACACAAAATACTCAATCCAGAAGGAATATTCTTGTTATCTCCTGCCACCAATCGTGGTGGAAAAGAGGACAAAAAACGAGAATCATGGAAAGTAGACCCGTCTCACGTGACAATCAAGACACCTTATTGGTGGACCACTAAATTAGAGCGGGCTGGCTTTCAGATAGATTTCAGGAAAACCTACAAATTGAGTAGTGAAGATATGCCACTTTTGAATACGTGGGATTTGATTGTAGCCGTTAAGAATACCGAGAATGTAGAGCATACAGTAAAGTAAGTTTAGCTATTTCATTCTTAACAAAGGAATTGTAATGGAAAAGCAAAAAATACTTGATGTTGGCTATATTCTTGGCAATGGGAATGTTGTAGGTGTCGACCAATTAAAGGCCTTAACCGATGATAAGATAACATCACAGCAAATTAAGCCCGATACATTCAATTATGATAAGGATAAATGCGTAGCACCGCCATATAATCTGACATCGCTTATTCAATTGTTAGACGATAATCCCGAACATAGCCGTTGCGTGCGTGCTAAAGCGACGGATGTCATTGGGCAGGGTTATAAAGTCGTTAAAGACCCGAAATTAAAAGAATCCCAGGTGAAAGAGGCTCAAAAAGAGGAGCTTGAGAACTTTTATCAGATAAGCAGTTTTCCAATACCATTTTTGGAAATGCTCAATCGAATGACATTAGATCTAGAAACAACGGGTAATGGTTATATCGAAGTTGCTCGAAATGTCAAGGGCTATCCTGCTGCTCTATATCATGTAGATGTTACGACTATTCGAGTTCGAGAAGATCATGAGGGCTATCTTCAGAAAAAGAATAACAAGACAGTTTATTTTCAGAATTTTGGTGATAAGATTGTTTTAGATGATACTGGAAAGATAACAAAACGTAATTTTATTGACCCTAAGACAGGAAAAGAGAAGAATAGTCTTGGCATTCAACAAAGTGCTAATGAGATTATTCATTTTAAATATTATAAACCTGGCAATCAGTATTATGGCGGTCCGGACTATATTTCAGCATTAAAGCCTATTATCGGCAGTGGAAATGCTGAGGATTACAACATTCAATTCTTTGAAAACAATGCTGTCCCACAATATGCTATTCTGGTAAAAGGTGCAAAATTGAGTGCTGAACTCAAAAGTCTCATTGAGATGTATTTCAGGACTGAAATAAGAGGAAAAGCACATAAAACTCTTATTTTATCAATTCCTCATAAAAATGTAGAACTTGAATTCAAGCCGTTATCGGTTGAAACAAAAGAAGGTTCTTTTGAAAAATATCGGAATGAGTGTAGAGATAGAATTTTAGTGGCACATGGCGTTCCGCCGCACCGAGTAGGAATTATAGAGACAGCTTCTTTGGGTTCTGGTACAGGTGAGGCACAGAATGAAACTTATAAACGGTCTATTTTGGAACCCAGGCAGCGAATTATTGAAGCTAAATTCGATATTGTTAATCAATTAGGATTCGGTATTAAAGGCTGGCTATTCAAATTTGATGATATTGACTTTAAAGACCAGAAAAATCAGGCGGAAATTGCCAAAACTTACAAAGATATGGGAGCGATGACTACCGATGAAGTACGCACTGAATTTCTAGGCAAGCAAGCTTTTGAGAAAGGCGGAGACCGGCCTTATATCATTGTAGGCAATCAGATTTACTTTTTAGATGAATTGGGCGAAGTACCCGCTGAGGAAAAAGTTTTAGAAGAAATCCAGACAGAATACAAGAAAATCCTGGCTGAATTGGAAAATTAATTTATAGGAGACTTGTTATGACGGAACAGATCAAAAAACCACTTTTTGATACTCGTTTTAATCGTATATTACCTGATGAGCAATGTAATCGGTTTATAGAATTAATACAAGATGAAGGTATAATAAAACAAAAAAGAAAAAAATCTATTAAGTGTTTTTTTAGATTTTTAATGAACTTACTGATTAGATAAATTACAACTTTAGCAAAGTTATGAATCCAGACCTAGTAAATAAGATAAAACGAGCTTCCAGGAATATCAATAAAAGACAATTGACTCTGGCAGCCATTAAAAAAGAAGAAAATTACACAAAAGCTTTAGCCAGGATAATGAAACAGTGGCAGGCAGATTTTCTTCAATTCTATAAGAGAAATGATATTGGAAATCAATTATATGAACAAGCAAATAGCTGGTTTCCTGCTGGTAGACCGTTGACTTTTTCCAAAGAACTGGATGAACCAGAATTTATTGATTTTGAGACAATCGATTTATATAATGGTATCTGGATATATGACTCTACTATTCTCAAAAATGAGCAGTTAAAATCAGTTATGCCCGTTGATGAAGCTTTAGCAGGATTTCATTTCGATACGGGTATTTTACAAAATACTTTGGATATTTATAATGTAAGTGAATTTAATATCTTTGGCAATATTTCACTGTTGAGTGTAGGGGCTGAGGCTGCATTTTCATTGAAAAATAAGGATATTCTAGAGGCTATCGGAAAACGAGCTAATCTGCTTTCAGGAAATTGGGCAGACAGTACCTTTTTAAAACTTAAAGACCAGATAACGAAATCATTTTTTGTTGAAGGTAAGAATCCTATTTTGGGCGGAACTGGCGTAAGAGGCGGAAAAGTACGTTCAGTCTCAGGCGATATTCTACATTTTTTTGATGGTAATACTAAACGTGCTCGAATGGTAGCCCGAACCGAAACTGCTTGTATGCAGTCAGATGCCAGTTTTATTTTCAATATCCGTTCAGGAATTGAAAAGCATGGCTGGATGGCTACTATTGATAATAAAACTCGTGAGGAACATCGGGAGAATCATGGTCATATTGTCAAAATAGGCGAGTTTTTCCCTAATGGTCAACGATTAGTGGGTGAAGGCTCGTCAGCACAGGTCGTTAATTGTCGATGTACTAATTATGCTGTTATTGAAGGGGAAACTATCATTCCCTGGGATGGTGCTGACTTCAAAGAGACGGCGCAAATAATAGCTGATTATAACTTGATTCAAAATATTACTTGACAAATGTATATTTTTATATTATATTAAAAAGAAATGACTTTATATTTGCAATAAAATTAATAGATTAACAAAAGTTAAAAAACCTTATTATTAATAGGGTTTTTTGAGGAGATCGGAAAAATGTAAACTTATGTAGCTAAAATATGAGAATGTTTTTAAGGATGTCCAGTAGATAGATCATGAACTGTCTACTAAGAATAGTAAGCATAAAACAGCTATTTTTAATTGATAGTTCATAATTGGAGGCAATGTCAATGAAAGACAAAGCTAAACTACTGGACATTTTTTTTGATGCCGCTCTTGACGTAAAGAAATATTACGAAAAGGATGAACAATGGTATGTTGAAGGTTATGCAGCCACTGATGATATAGATTTGATTAATGACCGCATAACTGATGAAGCTATCAAGGCGTCAGAAAAAGACCTCCTTAAAAATTCTACTGTTCTTAGAAATCATCACCTGGATCAAGAAATTGGAAAAGTGGTTGAAACGAAGGTTGATTCTAAGGGCTTATGGGTTAAAGTGCTCATATCGAAAACTGTGCCCGAAGTATGGCAGAAAGTTAAAGAGGAGGTATTAAATAAGTTTTCAATAAGAATGAAGATATTGGACGCCGTTAAAAAATGGGATGATAAGCTCAAGCGTCTTGTCAATAATATTTTGAGAATGAAGGTCGTTGAGGTTTCACTGGTAAGTGTGCCCATGAACGATCAAGCAAAGGCAATTCGTTGGTATGTATCAAAAGCTTTACAAACCTTTGAACAAAGTGGAGGCCAGATTAAGATGCCAGAACTTACACCTGAACAGAAACAAGACCAGGCGAAGGTTGTCATTGAAAAAGCTTTTGAGGAGTTGCAACAGTTAGATTTAAGCGATGAAGAAATCGCTCAAAAATTTTTTGAACTGGGTAATATTCCTGAAAGCAGCGATGACAAGACGCCTGAGAAAGAAGAAGATAATGATAAAAAGCAATTGCATGTTGAAGGCAAGGATGACGAAAAGAAGAAACGTAAACCGAGCCTGGGGACTTATATCACTAAGTTAATTAAAGATGTAATTAAGTCAGAACTTGCGAAATTAACTGATTCAACAAAGTCTGTTGATTCTGATAAGTCTCCTGACTCAACAAAATCTGTTGATGACAGTAAATTTACAGAGATTGACGAAAGGGTCAAAAAATTCGACACTTCTTTTGAGGGATTGACTAAAGATGTTAATGAACTCAAAGAAAAAATGATTGACCTTTCAAAATATCCTGAACTTGCAAAACAGCTTGAAGAATTGATGGAGTCGTTCAATGGTTTGACTCAAAGAATTAAAAGCATTGAGGAGAATGTAACTGGATCAACGAATTTGACCGTTGATGAACGTGAAAAAGGTGCTTGGTCCGGAAGAATTTGGCCACAGAAATTACAATAATTCATTGAGTAAACAGGAGGTTTATTATGACTCAAGAAGAAGCCAATGAGCTGATTCAGAAAGCCATTGATACGACTCTGCTTGCTCAGGGCGGCCAAATGAACCCTGATCAGGCAGATAAATTCGTCGATTTAACCGTGGACGAGTCTATTCTATTAAAGCAAGGCTGTCGTATTATCAAGACAGATAATCCCAAAGGTGAAATTGACAAACTGAATATTGGTGAGCCTGTCACTGAAAAGGCAACTGAGAATTCAGAAAGCACGCTGGTTTATTCCAGTACGCCGACACAGACGCAGGGTTATCTCTATGACCCAACACTTTCAAAAATCGAATACACGTGTATTAAGACTCGTAGTGCTTTTAATATTACTAAGGAAGCACTTCAATCGAATATTGAAAAAGAGGAACTAAGAGACACCTTAATGCGGTCTTTTGCGAAAAGAATGAGTACCGATTTAGAATACCTGGGAATTATGGGTGATCCCACGACCTATGCCGCTTCATTCACAAAAGTTGGACGTCTCCTGAAGGCTAATCACGGCTGGTATCGTATTTCTATGGGTGATTTGGCGCCGAGTCCACCAGCAGCCCATATCATTCAGGTTGGCGGAAAGAATGTCAGTAAGTATCTGTTTAGCAAGATGATTAAAACCTTGCCTAAAAAGTATTTAATGGCATTTGATTCTTACCGATTCTATGTAAGCCCAACGATTTACCAGAATTTTATTGAACAACTTTCAGAACGTTCTACAAACCTGGGTGATGCTGCTTTGTCGGGCAAGATTACTTTAACTGCTTATGGTGTACCAATTATTCGTGTACCTCTGATTGGTGAATCAATTGACTGCACCGCTGGAACGGTTGAAGTTGAAGATGGAACATTCATTTTCTTGGTCGTGCCTGAGAATCTAATTGCGGTATTTCTGAGAAAATTCGATGTTTACTGGGAATTCAAACCCAGGGCGGACAGATGGGAAAATACTACGTATTCGCAGACTGATTTTCAAATTGAAAATACAGATGCGATGGTGGTTGCCAATTGTGTCTCTCCGAGTAGTTGTGAAGAATATAATCCATGTGATAGAGAAATTGTGAGAATATAACTGTATTTTGGAAGGAAATACGGCGATGTTCATGAGGGAAGGCTTAACGGCTTTCCTTCATGAACTAATATTAGGAGAATGGTGTAACTATGCGATTTATCATGCTAAGAAATGCTTCGAGTATAACAGGAGCTTTAGAGCATTCACCTGAACAGGTGATAAAAAAAGATGACATCATTGAAGTCACAGAAGATGATTTTCAAGAATTAATGAGTACCAATCTTTTCGTAGAGCCGAACCGGGAAGATATTGAGAAATTTAAAAAGAAAAAATCAGCTTTACGTAATTTTCTTATAGAAAAAGGCGACGCTAAACAGATTCAAGGAGAAAGAACACAATCCAGAAAACTTGACCTCAATAAATTAAAAAATGCTAATATTTTATTAATCCGATATGCTGGTATTGGAGATATTCTCTATACTTTTCCAGTCGCTCAATATATTCGTTCTTTAGAAACAACTGTTCGAATTTTTATTTCAGGCCATAAGCCTTACTTAGGTTTAATAAATTGTACTCGACAGGTTGAACATGCTTTTGTTTATCATGAGAAAGCAGATTTATCTCAATTTGACCAGGTTTTAAGTTTTCGAGGAGCTGTTGAGGTTAATCCGAAAGCAGAAAAGATGCACATGGCTGATGTTTATTTTGATTGGATTGGTATAGATTCAAGTAAAATTCCAGATGAACAGAAAAAACCAATTCTTATTCCTTCTAAACGAGCCAAAGATACGGCTGATAGAATTTGGCGTCAGTGGCAATTAGAAAAGCATTTGGTTATTGGATTTGGCTTACGTGCTAGTGCAAGAATAAGGTCATGGTTACCTGAATATAATAAACAATTGGGATTAGCTCTGGCGCGACGAGGAATTAAAGTCATATTACTAGACGCATTAACTGACTTAGAATTTGGCGGGAAAAATATTATTTCATATTGCGGTAAGTTAGACATTGAAGAATTAGTTGGCGTTATTTCAAAATGTAGTTTAGTAATCAGTCCTGATACGGGAATAGCACATATAGCGGGCGGTCTTGATATACCAATAGTAGGTATTTTTGCAGCATTTGAACCGAAATTTCGATTAGCTTATTACAAAAATGCCGTCTGGACTCAGGGTAAGCGGGAGTGTGCGCCTTGTTTTTTACATGGGTCAGAACGTTGTAAAAATACTTCTTTAGGAGAATATCCACCCTGTATGAGGGAAATTACTGTTAAAGACGTTTATCAGCTAGTTCGAGACCAAATTAAAAAATTGTACAATGTTGATATTAGCCTGAAACAAGATGCAGCCCAACAATAGAATAGCTGTTATAATTCCTTACTATAATGCACAGCGTTATCTGAAACGTTGTGTAGGTTCTTTGTTAATTCATAGTCCGTCTCATCTTAAAATTTGTATTATAGATAATGCTTCTGAACAGCATGTGAGTACAGTCATTGAAGATGACAATATTATCAAGATTCGGAATAAGCAAAATTTAGGCTTCACAAAAGCAGTAAATCAAGGCATTGAAAGATTTCCGCAGTCAGATATTGTTTTAATGAATTCTGATTGTGAGGTTACTAAAAATTGGTTAAATCCTTTAGTCGAATGTGTTTATTCAGGCCCGCGAGTAGCTTTAGCCTGCCCGCGCCATATTACAGCCCGCGGGGATACGTCTATTAATCGATTGACCAGCCCCAGCCCCAAAAAAAATAAAAATGGTTACCGTTTAATGATTTGGGCAGGATTCACAGCGGTTTATATTAGACGCGATGCTTTGAATGATGTTGGACTGTTAAATGAGAAATTATGGCATTATTCGAGTGATGAAAATTGGTGCCGAATGGCAACGGCTAAAGGCTGGAAAATTCTTTGGCAACCTGATTCTAAAGTAAAACATATCGGAGCTGCGTCTTATGTTGAATTGATAAGACGAGACCCTAAGACTGCTAAAAAAAAAGTTAATCCAAAAATATAAAGGATGTCAAGTATGATCGCAATCGTAATTCCCAGTGCGGCGGGAGAAAAGATACTGAAAAGATGTATTGATTCCATTTATCAGTATACTTATGAGAAATTTGCACTTTGCGTTGTCTCTCAGGGGGAATTAGGGGCATATAATTATCTGAGAGAATTGGAAAAAGAAAAAGATAATCTTTTTGTTCATTATAATTCCTTCAATGAACCTGGGTCAAAAGGTTACAATCGGGGAATTAAATTAGCTTATGCAAAAGTACCTGATTTCAAAGCATTACTTTTTTTAGACGATGACATTATC
>Ga0209427_10008591_pt1 | contig 11485 bp, 12 predicted proteins | sample DeeMarSWOR136_30_FD_187465 | JGI IMG/M metagenome (GOLD analysis project Ga0209427, IMG submission 187465) | Marine sediment microbial communities from White Oak River estuary, North Carolina - WOR-1-36_30 (SPAdes) (version 2) | ecosystem: Environmental > Aquatic > Marine > Intertidal zone >... | reverse complement strand
AACTTCCGGTATGCCTTCCTTTTATTGCTATCCCTGTTCTGCCATTCCCTCAAAGCATGAACAGAGATAGGATGAAGCGTATATTCTTTCCAGAAGTTCTTGATCTCCTGAAATGTATGGCCCTTCTGAATATACTCCCGAATGTGATTATCCCTCAGATCTATCCCCGTAAACTCAGCGCTTGATGTCGCCTGGACCACCATTAGGAGATCCGCACTTTGTAAGCTGAATGTTCCTGTATTTATAGCTAGTTTAAGAGCCACAGGTCTTCCTCTTTTCCCCTTTCATAAGAAGGACGACATCCTTCTTCCCATACCTGTCTCACGTACTGCACGGGCGTTGGAATCAACCCGGATCAACTCCACCATCCCACCCACATGCTTAAGCATTTGAAATGGCGGATTCAGCCAAAAGCTCAGCCACGTCTTTTACCGCTATTCTCCCCTCATTATCGGTAGTCTTAATAGCATCCTCCAATTGAATATGACACCAAGGGCAGCTTGCTGCAATCACCTCCGCTCCTACATCCAATGCATCCTGCACTCTTATCTCAGATAACCTCTTGATTTCATCTATTTCAATCCACATCCTCCCCCCACCTCCACCACAGCACAGAGAATTATCCCTATTGCGTTTCATCTCTACAAACGTTACCCCTGGAATACTTTTCAAGATTTTCCTTGGGTCTTCGTACACCGAGTTCCTTTTTCCCAAATAACAGGGATCATGATAGGTGAACACGTTCTCGATTTTCGACCGAGGAATGAGCTCTTTGCGTTCGATTGCCTGAGAAAAAAACTCGGTATACTGCTGTACCTTGAATGTATGTATAGCCTCAGGATACTCGTTGATAAACGCATTGTAGCAATGCGGAGATATGGTAATAATCTTTTGAACTCCACATGCCCTAAATGCCTCCAGATTCTTGTGGGAAAGGTCTTCAAACAAACCTTCGTCTCCTATTCGCTTTGCGGGACTCCCGCAACACTCTTCCGCCCTCAAAATCCCGTAATCAGCATGTACCCTCTCTAATAATTTCACCACAGATTGGGCTACACTTTGGGTAGCCTCATTGTAGGAAGGGGTGCACCCCACGTAGAGTAAAATTTCGGCATCCTCCCCCGGCAAAAGCTTGTAGTGCAGAGGCCCGTTTTTCTCCAAATCCTTCAACCAGGCCAGCCGTTTTGACGCAGGTTCACCATAGGGATTCCCTTTTTTCTTTAAAGATTCTAGAATGTTAATGTGCTCAGACATTGGACCCATCATCAACTCGACCAGGAGCCCTCGACCTCCTTCGATGGCATCCAGGAGAGGAACACCAGATGATGAACTCTTACACTTAAGGACACAACTATAACAAGTCGTGCAACCATAGAGAATATCTTTCAGGGCCTGCCTATTTTCCCCATGCATCTCATCCCATCGAATGGCGTAATACATCGCTTGCATAATGCCTGAGGGACCTTGAATCTGAAACCCTCTGGTTGATTCAAATAAGGGGCACACGGAATAGCAGAAATTACAATTTCTGCACCGGCTAACTGTATCCACAATTTTCTCTTTTAACTGTTCGATGTATTCATCTTGACCCACTGCCTGTTCTCCATAGCAATTTCAAACTGGAATCATCCCACGACCCATGCTCAGCGATATCCCTCCAAGATCCCAGGGTTGAGAATATTATTCGGGTCCACCATTTTCTTGAGACCCTTTACGATCTCGTAACTCCTTTCTCCATATCTCTTAACAAAGAAGTCCTTCCTTTTCCCAAATTGGCCCCACTCTCCTCCGCATGTTCCATATTTTAAATTCAACTCCGTTTCCCGCCAAAAGAGCTCACCAATAATCTTCTCCTTTTTGTCGTTATTCCAATCTCGAGGGATCAAGACTGCAGGATGAAAGGTCAGAGCACCTATATGGCCAAAGAGATACAGTTCCAACTGACTCAATAAAGAGAGCCCCTCATTAAAGTGGATACAATCATCCATACACTCCACCAAATGCTTTAAATTAGAAACAACTTCTGCAGATTTAATCTGGTCCCCCCGCTTTTGCATAAGGTTAGATCCGATGACCTCCCGTGACGACCAGATCTTATGCCAAACATCCACATCGTGCACCTGGTAAGCATCAATAGAGCCCGCTGCCTTGAGCGACTTCAAAATCTTATCCGCTTTGTCACCGGCTTCTTCTTTTGAAGAACCAATGCTCACAAAAAAATTTACATGACCTTCAGGAGGTGCCAAATCCCGGAGCTGAAAACCAAGCTCAGCAGCCCTTTCATCCATAAATTCCATGAAGAGCGGAGGTGGACGTCTTTCAGTATACATCCTTTGGACGCCCCGGGCCAATGAGAGAAGATTATCATAGATCGCAATTCCGTAAGCCTTTACGATTGCCGCTACAAGCCTCATCCTAATTTTTGTAATCACCCCCAAAATTCCATCACTACCCAGAAACAATTTAGTAAGGTCAGTACCGGCTGGTCTCCTTAAACCTTCCGTGCCCGTTTCAATCACATCGCCATTCGGAAGTATGACCTCCAACCCTAATACGTAATCACCCGGTTTCCCTACTGAGGGATCTACGATATGTCCACTGGTGTTGTTTGCTATCAACCCCCCCATCGTGGCGATCTGACGACTACCCGGTGCCATAGGAAGAAAATAACCCAACTCCTCTAATCTATCCGCAACGTCACCGATGATGCACCCTGGCTCGCATTCGAAAAATCCATAGTCTTCATATATCTCAAGCTTATTGAGTCTGTGGGTATTAATCACAAAACCAGGAACATGAGGCCTATAGTTTCCTCCCAAATGAGTCCCAGATCCTCTAATAAAGATGGGCATCTTAAGCCGATTGGCATACCTCATGATTTCACTAATCTCTTCCCTAGATCCCGGCATGGCCACCCCATAGCAGATCTGTCCTCTCTTTATTTCATAGGGCAATATATCAATGGTGTTCTTGATCCGCTCAAACAGGTTTGTTGAGGTGTAATCCGAGGATACAATATCCTCTAACGCCTTCAACATTTGACTCACCTTATCATCACTGACCCTTTGCATGTAAAGCCACCCTCAATAAGACAACCGGCCCAAGAAACTCATCAAAAATCGTAATTCTTGCAGGAAATCGATACGAACAGTTTCATCAAAAGATTCCATCTATAGGCCCGTATACCTAAAGAGTTTCTCCAAAGAGTTCCTCCCTTTTTTGGCCAGTTCACCATAATCGACCCGTTGATTATCTTTATTTAAGACCTCGAGCGAAACCCAATCCAGATATCCCTTTTCCGATATCAATACGTTCAGGATCTGGTCGAAAGCGAAGATACCTTCTCCTGGAAAGACCCGGTGGTTCATGCACATCTCTTTTGCATGAATCGGCAAATCCGGAGCATCGTCAAGATGCACCAGGAATATCTTTTCTGTCGGAATCTCTCGAAGATCGTCTATTTTGGAGCCACCTTTGAAAAAATGAAAACTATCAACCAATATACCTCCATTCGAACAGTTTGCTTTCCGCACCACCTCCCATGCCATTTTGATATCCCTCAGTTCAGCCCAAGGTAGAAATTCCAAAGCAATTCGGATGTCATAGGACTTCGCAATAGTGCATATTTCTTTGAAATAACGTATATCCCTCTCACGGTCGCCCTCTTCAGCAAAAGCACAGCAAATAACGCAATCGCAACCAATCCCCTTGCTTTCATTGAAATACTGTTCAATGAACGCTCGGTATTCCTCTTCTTTTTTGTTCCCCCAATTTTGCCAATCTCTCAGAGAATTGATGGCGACAGGATGAAGTTGATACTCTTTCAAGAGATTTCTCATCTCCTGAATTGAATGGCCCTTCTGAACATACTCTTGGATATGATTATCTCTGAGATCTATCCCGGTAAACCCAGCTCTTGAGATCGCTTGCACAAGCCTCAAGAAATCTACACTCTGTAAGGTAAATGTCCCCGTATTCATAGCGAATCTAACTGCCATGTTTCCCACCTTATCCACCACCATTACCCTGTCCCTCTCTCATAGAGAGAGGTTTTCTTCTCAACCCTTCGACAGGCGGAGTAGCTATGGTGAACCTATCGAACTATCAGCCGAACGCGAATGAGGAAAGCTTAGAAACGCGCAAGCATGAAATGAGACCATCTTAGTAAAGCATTCGCCCCCCGTCGACGAAGAAGGTCTGACCAGTAATATAATTGGAGGTTTCTGATGCTAGAAATACAACAAGGCCAGAAAGGTCGGATGGTTTGCCGAAATACCCCAATGGAACCGTTGCCAAAAATTTCTTCTCCACATCAGGCTGGCGAAAATAAGATTCGGTCATCTCTGTCAGAAGGTATCCCGGAGCAATGGCGTTCACAGTAATATTATACTTGGCCCATTCCGATGCAAATAACCTTGTCATGTGAGCCACTCCACTTTTGCTCACCCCATAGGAAATCCTCTCTTCGGCACCCAGGAAACCAACCACCGACGATATATTAATGATCTTTCCCTTTTTTTGCTGGATCATGAACTTACCAAAGATTTGCGAACACAAAAAAACCCCTTTTAGATTAATGTCCATTACACGATCCCAATCTTGTTCCTCAATATCCACAATTTTCTTCCGTTGCACAATACCAGCATTATTGATCAGGACATCTATCTTCCCAGATTCGGCGATTATTTCCTCTGCCGCTCTATGAATCGATAATTTATCGGATACATCCAGATGAATCGAAAAGGTCGTGTTCCCATAATGCTTTGCGACCGTATGTGCTGCTTCTTTTGCTTTCACATCTTGGATATCAGCAATCACAATATCCGCACCAACACTCGATAATGCTTCTGCCATAGTCAAGCCAAGTCCCTGAGCGCCTCCAGTTATCACTACCACCCTCCCATACAGCCTGAAATCTACGTGCTCCATCTTGACTCCTCCAAAAAAATGAGCGGGAAAAACCATTGCCTCTGTAAATTCGTTTACCCGCCCACCTGATAGTATCCATTAAGGAATCAAAAAAATCTTCACCGACTCCCGCCTCTCCGCCGACCCAAACGCCCTCTTCCATTCCTCCAATTGATGCTGGTTGCTATTTTATGCACCTTCCATTGGTGCCCCACTCTGCCCCCTATACCCCAAGGTAGCTTTCCCTCACCTTATCGTCGTGCAGGAGATCGCTCCCCTTGCCCTCCAAGGTAATCTTACCGTCTTCCAAAACATATGCCCGCTGCGCCATCTCAAGCGCAATTAAGGCGTTCTGCTCAACCATGAGAAGAGCAAGACCACCCCTGTTGAGCTCCAGAAGTACTTCACAAACCGCCTCCACAATCATCGGAGCTAATCCCAATGATGGCTCGTCGGTAAGCAGCACCTTCGGCTCGCCCATCAAAGCACGACCAATGGCCAACATCTGCTGCTCCCCCCCACTGAGGGTCCCCGCAATCTGGTCCATGCGATCCCCCAAAATAGGGAACAGATCACACACTGAATCTGTTAACCTCTTCCTCCCACCCCTCCCCAACTTGGTGTGTTTCCGGTAGCACCCGAGAAGCAGATTCTCCCGAACCGTAAGCTCTCCAATGACCTGACGCCCCTCCGGCACCTGAATTATCCCCAAATCCACTATCTTATAAGGAGGGAGCTTGGTGATATCCGTCCCATCGAAGATTACCTTCCCCTCGCTGGACCGAAGCAGTGCTGAAACGGTCTTAAGCAAAGTTGATTTCCCAGCCCCGTTGGCCCCAATGATGCTCACTATCTCCCCATCCTTTACCTCCAATGAAACGTCACGGATAACCTTTACTGGCCCATATCCCGAATGAACACTTTCGAGCTGAAGCACGTCAATACTCCTTTCCCAAATAGGCTTTCACCACCGCCGCATTCTTGCCAATCTCCCCAGGGATACCCTCTGCTATCTTACACCCCAAGTCCAACACATTCACCCAATCGCTGATATTCATCACCAACCGCATATGATGCTCTATCAAGAGAATTGTCGTCCCACTTTTAATGATCGACCTGAGTGCTTCCTGAAGCATATCCTCCTCGTGGGGGTTTAAACCAGCAGCGGGTTCATCCAAAAGTATTAGCTTGGGGCTCGTGGCCATAGATCGGGCCAGCTCAAGTAACCGCTGCTGCCCATGCGGCAAATTGGCCGCCGGCTCATGGGCATGCTTCTCAAGGCCAGAAAGCTTCAGCATCTCCATCGCGTACTCATAGATTTTAGCCTCCTCCCGCCGTACACGTCTCGAATTAAGCACAACCGGTAAAAACGTGCTCGCCTTGGCCTGACTATGCCTCCCGACCATAACATTTTCAAGCACACTCATCCCCTTAAAGAGCTTTGCCAGCTGGAAGGTACGCACAAGACCCATCTCCACTATCTCGTGGGGAGGTAGACCATCAATACGCCTCTCCCCAAAGAAAACGCTCCCTTCGCTGGCACCATACACCCCGGTGATGATGTTAACAAGGGTAGTCTTCCCTGCCCCATTGGGACCTATGAGGGCTGTTATTGCCCCCTCCCTCACGGAGAGGTCCACCTTATCCAAGGCCCTGAGACCACCAAAATCCTTAGAGACGCCCTTTGCGCTGAGTAAAATATCCATTTAACTCCCCATGAAATTGTGCTTATCCCTCAAAGAAACCGAGGAAAGCTTATGACCAATCTATAAGCCTTCCTCCACGGGGGAAGGCCCTGCAAAGCGCCTAGCGATCGTTCCAACGACACCATATGGCAGAAACCGCAAGAAGAAAAAGAGAATCAGCCCTTGTGCCAAAAGAGTATATTCTTGAACGGTGACCAAGAAATAGGGGAGTGAGGTCATTATTACCGATCCCACCACCGACCCGAGGTTTGTTCCCAACCCGCCAACAACTATCATCACCAGCACGATGATATTGGTCCACAGTGCGAAAGTAGCCGGGCTTAAAAAGCCGGCCTGTTGGGCATAGAGTGAACCGGCTAAGCTGGCAAGCGCTCCATTCACCACCCATGCCAATGTCTTGTAGTGGTTAGTGTCCACTCCCATAGCCGCAGCTGCATCCTCATTATCTCTCACTCCCTTCAGTGCCCGGCCAATTCGGGAGTTAATCAAGAAATAGCAGAGAAGATAGGATGGCACAAAAAATGCCAAAATGAAATAGTAATAGAACAGGTTTCCCATGGTATGGCCGAACAGAGCCATGTCAGGCACAATAATACCATCAGCCCCACCCGAAAGCGAAGGGAACCTCTCAGAAAGAAGGTGAATCGCCAGGGCAAAGGATAATGTTCCAATAGCCATGGCATGACCCCGGAGACGCAGGAGGGGAAAACTCATACCCCATGCTACCAGAAGGGAAACAACCATGGCTACTGGGAAGGCCACCAGATAGTGCAAGCCTAATTTTATCTGGAGCATGGTGGGTACATATGCCCCTATACAGAAGAATCCGGCGCTACCGATATTGATCTGCCCGGTATAACCCATAAAGATGTTTAGCCCGAGCGCTGATATTGCATATATGAGTATTAAACGAATCAGGTAGAGGTAAAACTCCCCAACCTGAACTGGCAAAAACGCCAACACAGCTGTTACCATTAAGAGTATAATGAAATCTCGCTTGCGATTATCCAACATGGAAAGCTCCCTTAATAAATTTTACCGGCTTCATCACCTTGAACCTTACCTCACCTTTGGAATCATGAATCTAGCATAGATTCCTTCCGGTTTTAATGTTAGAACGATTATCAGCACGACAAACGTGGCTAACTCGGCGTGTGCCGAGGAGAAGTATCCGGTGAGTAACGCCCGGATTAGCCCCAGAGTAATTCCACCCAGAACCGCGGCATAAGGATTCCCCCATCCACCTACTATCAAAGCAATGAACCCATTTACCGCTAAGGGCAGCCCGTCCAGAGCGGTAAAGGCAGAAAACGGAGCACATAACACTCCAGCGATAGTTGCAATCACACCACTGATCACGAAGGATAACAGAACCATCCTTGCTGTCTGGATACCCATGAGGGTAGAAACCTCCCTATGGAAGCCCGTCGCCCTCAGAGCTATACCCAAGCGGGTCTTGTTCAGCAGCAACCAGTAAGCGATAACCAGCATAACGGTGACATTTATAATCAGCACTCCTTGGGTGTCCATCGGTACGCCAGCCACCCTCCAGGGGTCGAGACTTATGAAGTGACCTATCGGCATCCAGTAGAACCCGGTATAGACGCCAACAGCACCTGCCGCGATTATCCCCATTGCCATGGTCCCCAAGATCGGGTAAAACGGATGTACCTCTCTTTTGAGAAGAGGAGTTACTATTGTCCTCTCAGTCAGAATCCCAAAGAGGGCCCCCGCTATTACGCCTGCAGGAAATGCCAACCAAAGCGGGCAGCCGAAAACACTCATGAAAAACCAAGCGACCGCCACCCCTAACATAGCGAAGTCCCCCTGTCCGAAATTAACCAGTTGGGAGGCGTTAATAATAACGGTGAATGACACCCCAACCAGGCCAAAGAGACTGCCCAGAGAGAGGCCAACAATGATAATAGGAATTAAGTCCTTCAAAAAATCCGCCATACCTTAATCTCCCAGCCTTAAATCTCACTTTGCTTCTGAGGAATCTATCAGACACCCGGCGGGTGTCTGATAGATTCCTGTTTTCAACCCAGGTTACTGAGCGAGAACTAACTTACCCGACCGTGTAACGTAAAACACCAGGTCCCTTTCAGTAACAAGATGGTTTCTGCCAATTTCATAACTGCCCAAAGTCTTTTTACTACCAACTGCTATGGGAAAGTTCTTTATCTTGTAGAAGGCGTCGCGAATTGCCACGGAGTCATCAGGGTTACCACTCAATCTGAGGGCCTCCAACAACAACTGGGTAGCATCCCAAGTCCGAGGAGCTTTTTCATCCTCGTAGCGCTTCCCAGTGTATGCCTCATACTTATCCCATATTTTTTTCACGAGCGGCTTTTCTACATCGATTTGCTGGGCAACTTCCCAACCCTCGAACAGCTCAGCTGGGTTTGTCTGAAGTGAAGAGTAATAAACTGTCGCACTCCCGTGGTACATATATGGATTCCATCCGATGGCCTTAAGGGCTCTCCCCCAAACACCTGACTCAGCCTCATAGTCGGAACATACCACCGCCTGGGCACCCGCATCCCGTAATCTTATTGCTTGGATCGTGAGGTCTTTGGTCTTAGGCTCGCAAAGAATTTCCCCAACAACCTTACAGCCATACCTGGGAGCCGCCTCTTTCAGTGCTTTTAGCGAGTCGGTTCCCCATGCCAGGGTAGAGCCCTCAAAAGCGACCTTATCGTAACCGAGCTGCTTTAACCTCGGGAAGACCGCAATCATACGGAGATGGATCGGTACCTCAGTCCTAAACCACCAGGACTTTCCCTTCTTGTGAATTAACTGGTCTGACGCCGGATCAGGCGCTATTATGGGGATACGGTTCTTTTCAGCCCACGCCTTGGCTGCAATGCCAGTAGTGGAAGTGACGCCCTGAATTACGGCCACGCACTTGTGTAGGTCCTTAAACATCTTCAAGGCACCCACCGTCCTTGCAGGGTCTGCACCATTATCTATCACGTGGAGCTTAATTGGGCGTCCATTGATGCCGCCAGCAGCGTTTACCTCCTTGATTATCATTTCGACAACAGGAGACTCCTGTATCCCGAAAGAAGCACAAATACCAGAAACATCAGTTGTGAACCCTATATTGATTGGCTTCGGCCCAGCTGCTGCCGGAGGGTTGGTGAAGGCAAGCAGGCAAATGAGCCCCATCGCCCCTATCAAAAACAACCTTTGATGGAATGACAGACGTTTCATAGTTTCCTCCTTTACCTGAACATGAGCGTCACTGTTTCGCTCTTATTCCTCGAACATATTGCCCCTATATTTCTGGTGGCATCACCTCCTTCCTGAGCAACCAGTTATTTCCTGTAGCATCACCTCCTTCCAGCGTCAGTTTGATTTCATCCATCCCCAGCATGGCTTCTCAAACGCGGAAAATCTTTTTCTCTCCCATCGGATAATGAGTGAATATACATAGTTTTATTGATCTCTGTACAAATATACAAGTTCGCAATGATTGTCAAGAAAAAAATTTGCGGGGGCATCAGGTAGATGGTGATCCATCCTGTGGCCAAGATCTGGTGGATTTGACTTCATGAACGCCTCATCCAGAAAGACAGGAGAGGATCTCCACATACGGCTTCCAGGAGTACATGGGAATTGACTCGCTCTCGACTCGCTCATGCGGAATGTCGAGGCCTTTGATGGTAATGAACGTTTAAAGGAAATCTATTGCCTGGGGGAAAGATCGCCCCTGGAGACTGAGGGGTCTTCCAGGGATATTATGGGCTTGAGAAATGTTCTTCCCGATTTGAATCCTCTTCGGAATTCTCTGGCTACTCTCCTTTCTTCACCAATCGGTTTCGGGTGCATACATGGTGAAACCATGCCAATAAAATTCCCCATTGACGCGAATCAATTTTTTCAGCATGCTCTCACCGCGTTCGTTACCCCTGGCAGCTTTGGGCCAATTCTCACCCGTACAGAGATCAAGGGATGAAATCTCATAGATGGCCAGAAAGCGCTGTTCTCCCGACCCAGCTCCATGCACCTTTCGCTCCTCCGTCATGAGATTGGATATCTCCGGATCGCTCTCATAGAGCCTTCCCCGGTAAACACCGGGAAGATTGCATACTGCCGGTAGATATTCTCCCTGGTACCACCGAATAACATCCCGTTCACTTCCCGGTTCGGGATTGAACCGATGAACAAAAAGGTAGGGTGCCTCCAAAGGGGGCCTTTTGCCCTCCGTCGCAAGGAGGTTGTAAATGGTCCTCACCGTGTTTCTCAAATGGCGGATAGACTCGCGGGTCCAGGGTGAGGGGTTATTCAGTGAACGCAAATATGGCTTGCTTCTTAGGACTTGTGAATCAGATGTCTCATAGAATATGAAAAATACCGGTGCCTCGCCAATCCCCTGGTACCGGTGCCCCACGTGGAAGCCGGGGATAGTAACGCGATCTGCCATGTGTTCACAGCTGAGAAACTTCTCATACTCCACGCGATAGTCCTCATCGATATCGGCCCATACTGCCAGCAACCCCCTTGCTTCCTTTTCTCTCATTGCATTTTTCACGATTAGCACCTCATGTATTCGTCGAAGAAGTTACCTTTTGAGCCAGGGAGTATACAAGTCAAATGTTTCTGTGTCAACGCAAAACCATAATTTTAGGGATAATTTTAGGGACACAATACTTAATTGATTCTTCGATTGGGTTTTGGCCCGGGTTTTTGCTTCCGAAGGCTACGGCTCAGTGCCCTCTCTAGCCCATCGACAAAGCTCTCACCACCCAGAGGTCTGCCTGTGCGCTCGTGTCTCCGTAGGAGACTGACGTCTCGGTCTGCGATCTGCCGAGCAATAAACCTCCCCCAATCATCGACGAGCTCCAACAAAGGAGATACCTTGACAA
>Ga0209427_10008590_pt1 | contig 11486 bp, 6 predicted proteins | sample DeeMarSWOR136_30_FD_187465 | JGI IMG/M metagenome (GOLD analysis project Ga0209427, IMG submission 187465) | Marine sediment microbial communities from White Oak River estuary, North Carolina - WOR-1-36_30 (SPAdes) (version 2) | ecosystem: Environmental > Aquatic > Marine > Intertidal zone >... | reverse complement strand
AAGTTCTGCATTGAATAGGAAATCATCTGATTTGATTTCTAAACATTCAAAAGCTTCTCGTTTAAAGAGTTTGAAAGCACAGTCTATATCCTTATAGTCCAGGAAAAATAGAATACGCATTATTCTATTAAAGCACCAACCGAGAAGCTTTCTAAAATAAGTGTCCTTCCGATCAATCCTATAGCCGATAACCATATCTACCTTCCCTTCTTTCATGAAGGGAAGAAACTTATCGAGACTGTTGATTTTGAATTGCCTATCGGCATCAGTAAAAAACAGGTATTGATATTTGCTTGCGTGAAAGCCATCTTTTAATGATTTTCCATACCCTTTGTTTTCGGTGTGATGTATGACAAAAACATTTTTATAAGTTATGGATAGTCTATCTGCTATCTCACCGGTTTTATCAGTACTTCCATCATTGACTACCATTATTTCGTATTTTCTATGTGTGCAGTCAAAATAATCTATAACTTCATTAATGAGGGCTTCTAGATTATGTTCTTCATTTAATGCAGGTAAGATGATGGAAATACCTTGTTTCAAAGCAAATGCTTCATTTGGCTCGTTCATCAGGATAATTATTTAATTGTGAAGAAATTCAGTTATCTACTTGTATTTTTCGACAGGGGAAACCTATTCGCTGTTATCGATATATCCTAAGGCTTTCAACTGCTCGAGATCATCCTTACTAAGAGGAATCACTTCCGTTTCGGGAGGTTTCTCTTCTTTAAAACGGAGTACGTTCTCTAGCATATCCGATGCCAATCTTAGTTTTTGATTAACAAGGTTTTTCCTTTCATTGTGATCTTTATCTAAATTAAATAATGCATTGGTCTCTTTATACGCATAGATAAATTTATAGGGGTATTCAATTAAAGAAATTTTTAAATTTCCAGAGGCTGTGGATTCAGAAAAAATTGAACAATGATTCAATCTTGCACTGTCATTTAAAGATTGAAAAGATCTTCTGTTTATTAGTGGTAATAAACTGGCACCATCACAATCAACTATAGGTGAAAGACCTATATGGTCTAGTAAAGTTGGAACTAAATCTACTAGTTGGATCATATCCTGAATTTCTGTTGGTTGCCACTCAGGAGAAGAAGATTCCCCTCTGGGATGGAAATTGGTGATTATAAGTGGTACTCTAATGAGTTCCTGAAACAAGGTGTGACCATGGCTCACCCCTTGCCATTCTTGAAAACTTTGGTAATGAGTAGCTTCAAACTCAGCATGGTCCCACAATTCATCACCATGATCAGCTAATAGTATAACCAAGGTATTATTCATCAGACTGGCACTTTTTAGTTCAGCGATTAAGCGACTAATTTCAGCATCTGTGTATCTTATAGTTCCATCATAGAGAGAGATCTTATGATCTCGATAATTTTCAAACTCATTTCCTTGTTGTTCTTCATATCTTTTAAATTGCCATCCCTCATGAATTGTTTTATTTTTTTTACCATCGATGGTAGGGAAAAAATTGTAGTATTTTTCAGGTGGTTGCAAAGGATGGTGGGAGTCCATAAAATGGAGATAGAGAAAAAATTTGTATCCATTCTTCTCCGCTTGCCTTATTTTTTCTATGCTGTAATTGACAATTTCCATGGCGGGTGCCTTGACAATATATTTAAATTCATCAAAGCCTCTATTTCTCATCCTATGTTCGTCGATGTAAGCGTTGGAAGAAAATCCCCAAGTGAGATAGCCTACTTTTTTCAATAGTTCTGGCAGTAAAGATATAGTTTTACTTGGCATCATTAATTTTTTACCCGAAGATTTACCTTTTTTATAGATTAACCATTTTCCATGTTTATGAGGATAGTAACCTGACAACAGCGAAAATACTGAGGGAGAGGTCCAAGGAGCTTGGCTTACCGCATAGTTAAATTTAATACCATGAGCAGCTAAGGTATCGATATGAGGAGATGTATTTCTCGTATAACCGTAGCAACTTAAATGATCAGCTCTCACGCAATCAAGCAATAGAATAATAATGTTGGGCTTTCTTCTTTGCTTTATATCACTCTTTTCTGTATCACCTATTACCTCAAACGGCTTAAGAAGAAAGATGATTACCATCAAGAGGCCAACACAGGTAATAATGAGAATACTTACTACTACATCCCACTTTTTTAATGCCATAGCTACCTTCTCTTTCCCCAGCGAGGCTCTCCATTCCCACTACTAAGAGATAGGTTCGTGAATAGATTGTTTTTCAACCATTTTTTTGCTGCCCTTTTCAACTTTGCATTACCGCTGTTTACGAATGCTTGCGCTGTATTATAGTTACCATATTTATTGAGGGCACGGATTAGGATATTTTCTGTGCCTGGCTCACCCCTGCGTATAAAGAACTCATGGGCTCCTGCAACTACTGCCAAATCTTTATGCTTCAGAGCATCACACAGAGGCTCTACCACTCGTGGATCCTCAATTTCTCCAAGAGCCTTTGCTGCATTCCTTCGAACGCCAATTTTATCATCTTTCAAAGCAAAAAGGAGAGGTCCTACCGCCCGAGGATCCTTTATTTCTCCCAAAATCTCTGCCGCAACTATTCGAATAATAGGGTTTTCATGCTTCAGAGAAGTGATGAGGGGTTCTATCATCTGGGGATCCTTAATCTCTTTGAGAGTAATTCGTGCAATATTACTGATGGCTATTACGTTTTCATCATGCAAAGCAGCAATTAGTGGTTTTATCACCCGGGGATCCTTGATCTTCCCCAGAGCTCTTATAATATTCCATCTGACATCAGAATCCTCATCATTCAGAGCAGCAATGAGGGGCTCAACCACCCGAGGATCTGCAATCTTTCCTAGAGACCAGGCAGCAGATCTTCGCACCCAAGGATGATCATCCTTCAGAGTTGCGATGAGGGGTACTACTGAATGAGGATGCTTGATCCATCCTAGAGCAATTGCTGCATTCCACCGTACATCAGAATTTTTATCCTTAAGAGCTGTAATCAATGCCTCTACTGCCCGTGCATCTTGTACTTTTCCTAGAGCCCTTGCTGCTTCCTCGCGGACTTGAGAGTCCTCATTTTTCAAATCATTGATTAAATTCTTTACTTTATTGCTCAGTAGAGGAGTTGGATGTAGAAAGTGAACGAAGCAGTACGGCGAGCAAAAGATGGAAACTAAAAGTATTTTTATTGACATCTTTATAATCTTGTAATTCCACATTTCATAAGGTTTTTTTCCTGGTTTCTTACTCCTTTTTCGTATAATCAAAAGTCACCAGACAAAATATCAACAATTTTTTTGATTAATTTAAAGACAAGATACCAAGTAAGTGATGATAAGTCAAATAAGATTATTGCTGAAATTTTCTGAATTTTACTTGAGGAATAGCTAAATCATTATTTTTGATAAGCATAGAACATCCTAACTATTTAAATTAATTAGCTCGGTATTGTTTAATCTCAAAATTGTATAAGATTAGTTATCTTCTTTGCTAAAATAGCCATATTAATACTTAATTTCTATTTTTTATTTGAAAACTCAGAAACCTCAGATAAAGAAACCTTGACAAGATAGGGCAAATTTAATTAAGATGTGTTAGTGAAGGGATTTAGCAATGAAGACCTTTTTCGTGAATCCACCAACCATAGATGGCGAGAAGTATATACGCGAAGGTAGGTGCATGCAGAGTATTAACTCGTGGGCAACTATTTGGCCTCCTCTTACCCTTGCTATTCTCGCGTCCATTGCCAAGAAGTATGGGGAAGTTCGCATGATCGATTGTAATGTAGAGGGTCTTTCCTTAGATGAGACTTTGCACGAGGTAGTCAATTTCCAGCCTGACATTGTGGTAGTAAATGCCGGATTTCCATCAATCGATAGTGATGCGATGTTTGCTCAATTAGTGAAAGAGGCTTGTGGTGATGTTACTACAGTAGGTTTCGGTGTCTTTTTTACACTACTTGAAGAAACATCGCTCCTTGATACAGATGGTTATGATGTTGCCATATTTGGTGAACCGGAAGAGACCTTTGATGAATTTCTTGATAACTATCAAAAGAAGGGTAAAGTTATCACCATCAGAGGACTGATGTGGCAAGAGGGAAACCAGGTTAAAAAGGGTGATCACCGCCCTTTCATTCAAAATTTGGATAACATTCCTATAGCCTCTCGGGACTTACTCAGAAATGAACGGTACAAACTTCCCCATAATGGTCATTGTTTCACTATTGTGAATGTAGCACGTGGATGTCCTTATTCCTGTTCCTTTTGCATTGGAAATATATATTATGGAAAGAAATATAGACATCATTCGGTAGATTATGTAATTGATGAAATTGAAGTATGCATAAAACAACATGGGATAAGGGATTTTCTTTTCTGGGAGGAGATATTTACTCTTAATAAAGCTTTTGTAATGGAATTGTGCGATGAAATCATGAGAAAGGGCCTAGATATTTCTTGGGCATCAACTACTCGAGCAGATCTGTTGGATGAAAGAATTTTGAGAAAGATGAAACAAGCTGGCTGTGAACTCCTTGGACTAGGTATTGAAAGTTGCTCTCAAGAGATATTAGATAAGTCGCAAAAGGATGAAACAGTGGATCAAATAAAGAAGGCTGTTGAGCTTTGTAAAAAGACAGGTATGCCCACCATGGGGCATTTTATTTTTGGTCTGCCTGGTGAGACAGAAGAGACTGCTCAAGAAACTATTAAATACATCGGCAAGCTTGGACTTGATTACATTCAGTGTTATTGTGCAGTTCCTTATCCCAAGACTCCTCTTGGAGAGATGGCCAAAGATAAAGGATGGCTTGTTGCAGAAAGTTGGTCTGATTACGATTTTGGTGGCCGTTCAGTGATGGATATCGGAACGGTTTCCCCTGATGATATTGACCGCTATAGGCGTAATGCCTTTCGGAAGTTTTATCTGAGACCTGGATTTATACTGAAACAGCTAAAAGTGATAACATCCTTCCGTCAATTTATGCAGGCGGCAAATTTTATGAAATGGATGAAAACCAAGTCGCAGAGAAGAGGATAGCTATATTTTGGAACCCCAGTGCTGGCCTTCTTCATAAATCTTTTCTTTGAGTCCAAGATATCTGATGTGAATTGTTGGATGCGGGCTCTTTCTAAAAGAGTATTTGATAGAATGACCTCAGAGCTGGTGGGATGGAATTTGCTGAGGATGAGGTGTTAGATAGTCATTGAGTAATCTTCCTTGCATCGGTATCCCAAAGACCTATCTCTCTCTTTGCCTTCAGGAATCCTTTTGTTCTTCGGCAAATATCTTATGATTTCCTAGTCTAAAGCGTTGAACAAGATATTTAAACAAGGTGTAGAGTGTCTTTAGACCGTAGGCAATGCTATTTGGAAGATTAATAGAGGAGGAATCTGAAAAATATCTCACAGGAACAGGCACATCGCCGATTTTAAATCCGAAATACACTGCTTGTACTAGAAATTCCGTATCAAAAACAAAATCACCAGCATTGTGGTGATAAGGTATGGTTTCAAGTACTTTTCGAGTATATGCCCGATACCCACTATGGAAATCAGAAACGTTCTGTCCTAAAACAATATTTTCTATAAAAGTTAACATTCTATTACTAATATATTTGTATTTAGGCATTCCACATTCAAGTGCTTCCTTTCTTGTTCTAATCCTTGAACCAAGGATTATATCACATATTCCATTTTCCAAAAAACCGACTATATAGGGTATCAGTTTGCTGTCATATTGATAGTCGGGATGGATCATTACCACAATATCCGGATTTCTCTTTAAGGCTTCATCATAGCAGGTCTTTTGATTCGCGCCATAACCCTTATTTTCAGAATGGACAATGACAGTCAAACCTAATTTTCTGGCAGTTTCTACGGTTCTATCACTGCTAGCATCATCTACGAGGATAATTTCATCCACCATTTCTAGAGGAATGTCATTATAGGTCTTTTCCAGCGTTTCTTCTGCATTATATGCAGGCATAACGATGATAATTTTACTTTTTTCCTTAGCAGACATCTCTTTTTGCTAGTTATGGATTGAGTGTTAAAAAAAGTGATATTATAAAAAATTATAGAACCCGTAACACGAAACTATTTGTGTAATGTATTTCTATCAGCGTTCACCCCGTTAGAAATAAGAAACTCCACGGAAAATTCTTAAGATTATGTTCTCTTAATCGTTTACTTAAATTATCGGTAGAATCGGTATACCATTTACCATCTCTTTTAATTTTAATGACATAGATTATAATTCCTGTCGTTTATTTCTAACGGGGTAAATCTGTGAAAATCTGCGTTCTAATTTGAATAGGATAAAATCATCATTTCTAAAAATAATTTCTCCTACTTTTTTTAAATCATCGATTAAAGATGCATCAATCCTAAAGTTCTGATAATAATTATTTATCCTATTAACATCATTTTCCTTCATTCTGTCAAAATTCAGTAAAACATGAGTAACATTATATTTTTCTAAAATCATCTTCCTCGTTTTTAAAAGCGTATTGGATTTATAGAATTCTATTGTATCCTCTACTCGTATTACATTATCAGGAACTAGTGGATTGTCATGATATAATGCCACGATTTTTGCATCAGTCAAAGTTGGAATAAGCCAAGAGGTTAAAGGATCAGATAGGACAATATCACCCTCCTTGATTTCCCCTGTAAGCAATTTATAATTTTCTGCTGGATTTTTATACTCTTGGATGATGGGTTTAGGTTTAAAATGTATGGTGTAACCCATTTGTTCGAAACCAAGCTTTAATATCTGGTAAGAAATACTAAAAACCAGAATGAGAGCAAAGATCAGAATATGAATGTTTTTTTCATTGAGGTTCATCAAAGTCTTTTTCATGGTACTAAAGGATAATAGTCCTAAAGTTTTTAAATACCAGGATAGGGCGAGATGAAGGAAGAAGATTATGTAGAAGATATATCTTTCTCCTAGATAGATCTTTGGTTTATAGGTGAATACGTAAATGGAAGCACATATTATAAATCCATAACTAATGAAGTGATACTTTCTTCTTATAAGCAAGGTGAATACTATGGGTATTCCTAAAACTGCGGGCCCCATTTTGTAAATGTTCCCTGTAGCATAGAGATACATTCTAGTCTCTTCAGCCCATGGAGTGGAGAGACTGTTGTGTACTGCTTTGAGGAATGGATAATAAGGCCATAGGATCGAAAAGAGTAATATTGTCAATAAACTTAAGAGATAGAAAACTGAGTTCCTGACCTTTCTCTTTCCTTCAGTTATTATTAAAAGAAAGGTACCTATCAGGAAGAATGAGCCCGTCAAAGGATGGGATGAAAAGATGAATATGGAGAGAAAAAGATATTTCCAGTAATCAGAGAGTTTATTATATCTCGCAAATCTTAGAAGATAAAAGAAACCTATGAAACTGAGGCTAAATGTAAATTCGGAGGGATAAAATAAGGTATAGGAGAGAAATCTTATATTATATTCACTACTGAAGTTAAAAGCTCCTCCCCAGAGGAAGAGTAAGGTAATAAGGGTATAAAGGGGTTGTTCTTTATCATAGAAGTATTCTCTACAAAATAGATAGATTCCTATAGTCAAGAAGAAAAAGTTTAAGATAGAAATTATAGCGATAATAAAAAATAGATTAAAACCTGTAATTTTTTTTAGAAGTGCTAGAAGGAAAATATAGGGGGTATATCTAAGTGTAGTAGATCCCTCTAGTTGGAGAAAAGGATTTCTCGGCTTAAGGAGATCTCTGGACATCTCCTTGATGCTAGCGGTATGCTCCCAATAATCGTAGAGTTCAATAAAAGGTCCTTGCCTACCACTGAAAGAAACATAAAAGATACTGAGGATTAAGATTAGAGAAATGAGTAGATAGTTCCTTTCTGTGGGGAGAATTGAACTTAACAGTTTTTGCATAGTGAAATTAACCTAGCTGTTCACTTCTCAAATCAAAAGTTTTATTATTTTGAATGAAACAGTTGAATATAACTATGTTGAGTGAAAATGAAAATCAAAAAATAGTATGAAATTTTTACGATTATTTATTATAATCTGAGATGTTATTCAAAATCAAGAGAAAGAATTTATCATAAAAAGGGGGTGCTGTTAGTAGAAAAATAAAAGGGTTAATCTATTTTTTAACTTCTTATTAGCGAAACTTTAGTACAATATATTAAATGATGAGATGAATGTATAATAAGTATCACAAAAAGTTAAAAAACCAACTTTAAACTTGTTATCTTTAGGGATTCACCTTTATATTTATGAGTTGCTATAATGATCTATTGTTACTTTAATATTATATTTTCTGAAAAAATGAACCCTTATCTTCACGTAATTATTAAAATAAGATAATTTTTTTAATAGGAAAATTTAGATTAAAACAAGTTCTCATTTCTTATTTGTTTGATCTATAAAATATGGCTTTTTTAACTTTTTGTCTGCTAGTTAGTTTTTGATATATATGATTAAAAATATATTCAAAATAGATAATAATAATTTTTATTTATGGGTATTGATAATTTTTTCTATCTTTTTTATTTTTTCAGATCTCGGAGCAAAAAGAATGCACCCCATCGATGATTGCTACTATGCCCAAAAGGCAAAGGAAATCATCCAAACAGGAAATTGGCTTACAATACATTATGCAGGTGAGGTGAGTGTAGATAATGCTCCTTTCTATATCTGGTTAATTGCTATTATGTTTAAGTTTTTTGGCATTAGTGAGTATTCAGCAAGATTTTTTTCCGCATTTTTTGGTGTCGCAACTATCATCAGTATCTACTTTATGGGAAGAATGCTCTTTGATGAATGGATTGGACTTTTTTCATCTCTAGTGATGCTCACCACTCTACTGTTTTTCATAGGTTCAAGACGTGCTATGGTTGATGTCACCTTAACCTTTTGGGTTACCCTTGCCCTAATTTTTTTTATGAAAGGCATAAAAGAGAGGGGGTATTTTCTACTATTTGGTATATCAACAGGGATTACCATTCTCACCAAGAGTGTGTTTGGTTTTTTTCCAATTTTAATTACCGTAGTATATCTTTTACTGCTTAGAGAATTCAAAAAAATTATAGATCCATTCTTTCTACTTGGAGTTATTACAGCTGTTCTGGTCAGTTTCCCCTGGTATATTTATCAATATATTTATTACCCAGAATTATTTGTAGGTGGTCATTTAAAATGGTTAATCTATCAGGGAGCATTTGTCTATAAAAAGGTGGGGACCCCTGCGTGGTATCTTAAGAAGTTATGGATTATTTACTGGCCTTGGATACCTCTGGCAACCTATTCATTTCTCAGATTGTTAATAAAAAATTTTAAAAAGGTTGATCCGAATATCCTGATCATTTTGTGTTGGACTGTTATCATTCTTAGTGTAATGAGTTTTATGCATAGTAAAAAAATAAGCTATATCATGTCGGTATTTCCTGCCTTAGCGATACTAACTGCTATTTTTTTGAATAATATCTTGGCTAAAGAAAAGAGAAAAGTTTTCTTTATAAATATCTCTCTTATTTTATTATTGTTACCAGCCAGCATTATCATAACTACGCCCATTACCTTGCCTTTTGATTTAGGTGAGGACAGATATTTCATTTCTAACGAAACGTGGTCCATTGCGATGTTTGCAAGGGAAAATATCCCTAAAAATGAGGAAATCGTGCTTTATCGCATCTGGCTCTGGCGTATCAGAAGTACATATTTATTTTATTCTGACAGAGATATTTCTACTTCTGTTTACGATAAGGATTCACTTATCAAGATTTTAAAAGAAGGTAGGATAGGATATTGTTTAACCACTAAAGAGGGTTTTTCAGAACTATCTAAGGTAAAAGGTTTAAAACTTCATGTGCAAAAAGAAACACCATCATTGATCTTGATTAAAGCTTCAATAGATAAAGAAAATTTTTATCAGTCTTCTGCTAATCAATGGGATAATAAAGTGGGGATGTACTTTGACCTCCCTCCCTCGATACTAGTGAACAAAAATTTGCCAAGTTGATAATAAAGACACTAATAGTGCAAAAATCTCAATTTCTCTTATGATGAGAAAATGTATTCTCGTTATAATTTTTATTCTCATTATCACTTATCCTTTCTCCCTTTCCCTAGAAGTAATGCATGATGTGATATGAAGATTCCTACATTGATCATTATTCCTGTTATTATTATATTAGGTGTGAAGATTTCTCTTTTGACAAGTAGCATAAAAGACTAATCTATGTTTTTATCCTTAGTTATATCTTAATGTTTTTTTTACCATCAACTGATGTTTACCTTCGCAATAAAGATCTCCCATTAGAACTTTTTATTTTGCTTCCTTTCTTATCCACTATTTTACTCTTTGCAATAAATATTCATTCCCTAGGTCAATTAAGACTAAATATAAATTAGTTATTAAATTTTAAAGCAAAAGGAAAACGGAGTGTTAATTAATCTTTCTTTTAGCGAAATACCACAAACTTGACATGAGAGACAAAATTAATAATAATATAATATTAAATAGAAATTGAGTTGCTCATGACAACAATTACGTGTTTTCTGTTGAAACTAGCTTTTTGAGGTATGACCATGTTGACGGTTTGTCATGGTATAAGTAGAAGCGTTGAGCGAAATAAGCATTAATTTAGAGTTTATTAATGAACCTTCCACCCGGACTGTTGCATATCTGAATAATTTTCGTAGGTAATTGTGATAGCTATTGTTCCTAAGATCGCAAAGTGGTATAGATCATTTTATCTTTCAAGGAGACCTTCTCCTTTGATCACTCATCTTGTAGTAACCAACATCTGTAATTATAACTGCTCCTTCTGTTACCTTGATCCCAAGGAGGGGAAATATACCCTGCCCCTTAAAAAATTTGAGGGGTTGGTAAAGGAACTAAAGGTCCTGGGTACCTATTATCTCTATCTGAGCGGGGGTGAACCCCTTTTAGTGAAAGAGATTGAAAGGTATTTATCCATCGCCAAGCAGTCTATCCCCTACCTTCATATCGTGACTAATGGATCCTTTCTCGATAAAGCCATGGCTCGTCTTCTCGACAGGTGTGGGGTTGATGAGGTCTCTTTAAGTCTGGATGCAATGGAGAAGACCCATAATCTCTATCGTAGAAATGAACAGGCATTTTCCATGGTGATTTCAGGAATAGAAAACCTAAAGAGTTTTGCCCCAAAGGTTAAGATAACCTGCACTACGGTAATCGCTCCATGGAACATAGAGGAACAAGAATCTCTCAGTAAACTCTGTAATTCACTTGGAGTAAAACAGAGATACCAGTCTTTCCAGGAATATCCGATGGTCATCCAAAAACAGGGAGGAAAATCTCTTCTCACTCGGGAATTTGTGGATAAGCTTAGAGAATTTATTAAAGGGCTTCCCCGCAAGAAAGTGGACCACTATCTCCTCCTGCAGCTTGAATATTTCTCTTATCTCATAGAAGGAAGTGAATTAAGGCATCCTATATTTCATGATCCCTGTTTACTTCCCTATTTCTATGTTAACATCCT
>Ga0209427_10008589_pt1 | contig 11487 bp, 3 predicted proteins | sample DeeMarSWOR136_30_FD_187465 | JGI IMG/M metagenome (GOLD analysis project Ga0209427, IMG submission 187465) | Marine sediment microbial communities from White Oak River estuary, North Carolina - WOR-1-36_30 (SPAdes) (version 2) | ecosystem: Environmental > Aquatic > Marine > Intertidal zone >... | reverse complement strand
TAGCTATTCTCACCGTTGCTGGTGAAGTCCGGACCGTCATCGCCATTGAGGTCGCCGCTGAGTATAGTTTCGTAAATAGTAAAATCTCTCATATCAGGATCAGGTTGACCATTCCCTGCATAACCACCTTTGAGAATTACACCGTTGATAAGTTGGAATGTAGCATAACGGTCACCAGTTCCAACAGGATAGGTACTTGTTTCGTCAGGACGATAAATACCCTGAGCCACATGAATCTCAACCGGCTTAAGAGAGAAATTGGCTTCTATAAGTGCATTCTGAATATGTTTGTATGCATATGTCCATGTCGAGCCTGTATGAAAAGGCCCCGGAGCATCAGCATCCACATATATGACTTTACCGAAAGAAGTGAATGAGCTTAACAACACTACAATAACTACGAAAGCAATCCCCCATAAATTTGTGATCTTGGTCTCAACCATCCTTTTTACCTCCTTTTACTGTGTTAAAGGTTGTTTCTACGTTTCCTTATTTTAGTTTCCATAGTATTTTACCTGCCTGTAACCGTTATAGCTTTCAGTTGTTTCCATTGTTTATCTTCTTGCTCCTATTGGCAACCCAGGGTCGTTCTCAATACTTCGATCATGCCTTTCACTACTTCCGCTGCTTCACCCGCAACAAAGTCAGGTGGGTTGGGCTGGCCGTCGCACTTCTTCAGGGCGGCTCCTAATTGGCCGCACGCCTCGGCATACAGTCCATCCTCGATAAGGTCGCCTGCCGCCTCGATCATGTTTATAAAGGCATTCAATCGGTTGCCTGCCGAGTTGCCCGAACCGTCTCCGAAAAGGGTTCCCGCCTCAATCGAAGCCTTAATGAATGCGAGTATCGCCGCTATCTGACCTTCAGGAGGAAGCTCTACATACACACCCACGCCGCCAAGAGACACTTCAATCAGGGGATTGATGTCGTCATCGCTGGTAATCTGCAATGCGGCACTGACATAACCTTCGGCAGTGGGAGTAAAGGTAATGCCTACATCTACAGATTCTCCGGGTAAAACAGTTGTAGTTGCAGGATTAGTCGTTATGGCAAAGTCGCCACTGCTGCCTGTCGCAAAGGATATGCCCGAAAGAACAAGGTCTCCTGTCCCGCCGGTATTAGTAATAGTAATAATGGTTGGGCTTGAGCTTCCAAGTTCCACATCGCCGAAGTCATACGCCTCAGGTGAAACCTGAATGTTGCTTCCCTCGGTGACAGTGATCTCGATGCTGTCGAAGTCGATGTTGCCGAACTCGTCGGTGACCTTCAGGACCACTTCGTGGGTTCCAACCAATTGAAACTCGTAGTCTGTCGTTGCTCCGTTGCCGCTCGGAGTACCGTCAACATACCAGTTGTAGAGCAGTTCTTCGCCCTCAGGGTCGTAGCTGTTCGTGCCGTCGAAGCTCACCACCAGTGGGGCTGGGCCGGAAAGCGGGGCAGCGTCGATGAGGGCTGTGGGCGTTTGATTTTCCACCACGATGACCATGGTGGCGTCTGGATCGCTCCACAGCTGCCCATCCCATGCAATAAGGGTGAGTGCGTAGTAGCCGATCATGTCTGTGCCGAAAACGGCGTTGGCGGTGTCCGCGAGGGCAAGTGAGTAACTGCTCCCGGTCGGGGCCGAGATAACTTGCCACTCCCAACCCCGGATCGGGTCACCGTCCGGGTCGGTGGCAGAGCCCTGCAAAACCACCGACTCGCCGAGGTACATGTTCTGGCTGGGACCGGCGTCGGCGATGGGCGGCAGGTTCGCCAGGGCGACTGAACTCCCCATCGCCAATACTACCGCCAACAGGACTGTCATGTTGAGTTTTGGTTGTTTCGTGCCCATAATCAACTCCTTCCATCGATATTGCGAACTTAGCCGTTCGCTGTGTTAAAGATTGTTATTACGTTTCCTTATTTTAGTTTCCATTGCATTTTTGCCTGCCTGTATCAGGTCTCTATCTATAAATGCGAGAAAGACAGACCCCAAGCACCACGGAAAATAAAAAAATTGTCGGTTTTTTTATACCGGAAGGTTCTCCACGGCCTAAACCGCGTTTTCTCGTCAAAAATGAGGGTTCAGGGGCCGCAGGAGTTGAAAATGAGACCCTTGCGGTGTGCCGCTTTGCGCTTTCCTGCCCTCCGTCTTTCTCACCTCTGCGATCAGTCGCCCATTGTCATTGGGTATCTGTTGCTTTCGGAGGAGCTGCCTGAGGAATGCCAAGCAGTTGTGCCGCTTCTTTTCGCAGAAGCTGTAATGTCAATTTTCGATTCCATGGCGCATCGCCTGCGATTTCTTCCCCTGCTCGCTCGTTTGCAAGCTTAAGGTAACGCTGCGATTCGTCGGCATTGCCCAGTCGATGGTGGGCCATAGCGAGGAAGAACCATGTATAAGCGGGTGAGATAAGGGTAGGGAACTCTTTACCCTGTTCCCATTCATCTGCCAGGCTGCTTAATTGCTTAAGAGCTTCGTTGAATTTGCCTGCACGGTAAAGAATAGCCCCGAGGACGTTGCGGGTATGGTCAGTTTCGTTACTACTTTCTGTCGCAAATTGTGCCAACTCTATAACACGACTGAAATCCTCCACAGCATCTGGAGCCAGTACACAGGACAAAGCCACCCAATGGCAAACTGTAGGATCTTCAGTTTCTTCAAAATATTCAAGGAACTGATTGCAACTTTGGCGATATTTTTCTGTGTCACCCATACCCAGATGTGCCAATGCCCGCCTGTAAGATGCATTGGCATTATTGGGGTCCAGTTCAATTACCTTGGAGAAATCAACTACAGCCTTATCCCATTGTTTTACATTCGAGTAGGCGGTGGCACGTGCAAACCAAGCATCCTGATCATTTGGATGTAACTCAATGACTTTTCCAAACGCGAAAGTTGCCTCCTCGGACCGGCCGGTCTCAAACAAAATGTTGCCCAACTGGATATGGTTACGAGATAATACGTTCTGATAACCAGGCACTTCGGGATAATCGGCTGCTAACTTCTCAAGTATTCCTATTGCCTCATTATAGGCATTCTCGGCCTCTTTCAAGTCGCCCATTACTCTCAGAACCTGACCCAAACTTCCCCAGCTGTAGGCCTCTTGCCATTTATATACAGGCTCAACAGGAGATTCGTTTGTAAGCTCTTTACAGATTCCTAATGATTTACGATAAACATCTACTGCTTCGCTTTTCCGCCCACTTCGCCACAATAAATCGCCCAGCAGCGTCTGGCGTGCAGCCAGTTCATAACGATGGCTAGGTTCCTCACTAAATTCGGCAGCTAACTTCTCTGAGATGTCCACAGCACGTTGTACGAGCTGCTCAGCTTCTTCATATCGCCCTTTACTGCCAATCAAACGCCCAAGCGACTCAAGGATAATTGTCAATCCACGCCTGTAATCCGGTTCAGCAGGCTGCTTGTCCACCAGCTTTTGGCTGATCGCCAACGTCCTTCTAAATATCTTCTCAGCCTCTTCAATCTCACCAATTCTTTGCAATACAATCCCTCGATGTCGATATACCCACGACAAAGGTATCAAATAATCGGGCTCCTTACCAAATTCAGCCATCAATTCTTCCAGCAGTCCCGCCGCTCTCTCATATACTGCTAATGCCTCTTCAAAACGACCTAATGAATACAGTGCCACGCCCATATAATTATTGCTGATAGCAATTTGCCTTTTATATTCTGCTTCGTTCTCAAAATCCGCTGCCAGTTCTTCCAGAACCAATATTGATTGCTCATAAGCTGAAACTGCCTGTTCGGATTGTCCAAGTGCCTGGTGAGTATCGCCCAAACACCTGTAGGAGTGCCCTATATCCAGACGAAATGCCGGATTATTGCGATTATCTTCCAGAAAGCCTTCGTAGAAGACCTGAGCTCTTTGTAGAAGTTTACGCTGAACTTGTACTGTTTGCGACCTGTTCACAAACAAATCCGTAGCTGCCTCAGTCATTTCATTGAGGGCCTCTTGTGCCCTTTGGAAATTTGCCTCTGCATGTTTCTCGGCCTGCTGCGCCTGATTGCGGGCAGTTACTGCCTCAATTCGAGCTGCGGTCTCTTTCTTGCGTGACGCTTCGGCAATATCTCGAGCAGTATCAGCTTCTTTACGGGCACGAGCTTGTCCCACTGCAAAGATTGTTGAAACCACTATTCCTATCATCAACACCACAAACACAACTGCAACGCTGGTTACTAAAGGTCGATTACGTCGAATGAACTTACGTAAAAGATAAACCGCGCTTGGTGGTCCAGCCACAACAGGTTCATCAGTAAGATGCCTCTGTATATCCTGTGCCAGCTCATTGGCCGTCTCGTATCGACGTGTGCGGTCTTTCTCAAGCGACTTCATAACAATCCAGTCGAGGTCGCCGCGAACGATTCTACGCAGCTCGCCCGGCTGGACATGGCGGTGCATGGCGATTTCAGATAGTGTATCGCCAAGGGTGCTTAAGCGAGTCGATGGCTTTGGGGGTTCGTCTTCCCGGATTATCCTGCGGATTTCATCATAAGCTGCGCTGCGGAGCTTCTCGGCTTCAAACGGAGTGGTGCCGGTCAGAAGCTCATAGAGCAAAACACCCAAGGAGTAGATATCGCTGCGTGTATCGATGTCAAGGCCGCTCATCTCGGCCTGTTCGGGGCTCATGTACTCCGGCGTGCCCATGAACTGCTGGTATTCGGTGAAGAGCGTCTTTTCCGTAAGCCGATGCGCCGTCGCTTTGGCAATACCGAAGTCGATGACCTTGGGTACGGATTTGCCGTCGTGCAGGGTTATCATCACATTCGAGGGCTTGATATCGCGATGGATGATACCCTTCTGATGGGCATGCTGAACCGCCTTACAGACATCGGCGAATAGCTCCAGTCTTTGTTGCGTGTCGAGATTATTCTGGTCGCAGTATTCCGTAATCGGCATGCCCTTGACCAGTTCCATTACGAAATAGGGCCGGCCCGTGTCGGTGGCGCCGCCGTCGAAAACCTTTGCGATATTGGGGTGCTCCATCATGGCAAGGGCCTGCCGCTCGGCCTCGAAGCGGGCTATGACCTGCTTAGTATCCATGCCCAGCTTGATGATCTTAAGCGCTACCCGACGACGGACGGGGCTTTCCTGCTCGGCCATGTACACCACACCGAAGCCACCTTCACCTATCCTCTGAAGCAGCTTGTAACGGCCGATTTTCGTGCCAGGTACTTCAGTCAAGGGTGAAGTGTCAAGAGTGATGTCCTCGCAGGCTGGGGGTGATTTGAGAAAGTGGTCGTCATCATAGTGGAACTTGAGCAGACCTTCCACACGCCTCAGAAGTTCGACATCTTCTCCACAAGCTGACTTGACGAAAGCGGCCCGCTTTTGGGGCGAATCAATCTCAATTGCCGCTTTGAATATCGCCTCTTCGTTTTTCTTGTCGTCATTCATAGTGTTCTTGCCCATTTGCACCATTGCTCTACTACTAAGTGCGAGAAACAGAGGCACAAAGCACCACGGAAATTGAAACTTTTTTCAAAAAACGTGGTTTTAAGCCTCAATCTGCCCGGTCTGCTTCGTCCATTTCGAAACGTAGCCAGGAGCGGGCATACGCCCAGTCGCGGTCGGCCTTGGAAGGAGAAATGCCCAAAATCTTGGCGGCCTGGTCAGAAGTCAGACCGGCGAAATAACGGAGTTTGACCAGATCAGCTTTATGTTTATCCTTTTTTGAGAGTTTTTCGAGGGCCTCGTCCAGCGCGATGAGATCATCGGCAGAAGTATCGTCCTCTTGGGCCAGAGTCGCTTCCTCAAAATCGATGCGCTTGCGACCTCCGCCGTGCCTTAAGCTTTTCTTTCGCCGTGCATTTTCAATAAGAATGCGTCGCATCGCCTCTGCCGCGGCGGAGAAGAAATGATAGCGGCCGCTCCAGTTCTGATCCTCACCGCCTACAAGCCGCAGGTATGCTTCATTTACAAGAGCAGTCGCCTGTAGTGTTTGGCCGGGTGCTTCCCTGCTTAATCGCCGAGCGGCTATCTGACGCAGTTCCTGATAGATAAGTGGAAAGAGTTTATCGACGGCGTGTAAATCCCCTTTCTCAATTGCATTTAAAATCCGAGTAACATCACTCATATATTGCTTTGGAATCAGATTTCCTTTTTCTATTGTCCAAACATCAACTGTAGAATCCCAAACTGTATTAAGACTTCTTCAACTATTTACATTAATTCTAATATCTTATCATGGGACATTTTAATCAAGAATTTAAGATTTCTCAATTAGTAATCCTCACTTCCCACTAAGTTGTTTTTAGCAATGTATATTGAATCCGGAACTTGTCAAAAAATATTTATTATTCCGCCAAAAAATGACCTTTTTTTGGACTCGATGTGGACAAAATCAGTACCTGTTGTGACACAATAGTGACAGGAATTTGGCTAAGAATTTTCACAATTTCCGACACAGGAGAAGGATGTCTTGTGGTACAGTCTATTACTTAAATGCTTCAGTCAAGACGCACTGATACCTTTCATAAAAAAGAAAGAAGGGCCGCAAGTTTTAAGTTTGCGGCCTTTAAACAAGAATGTATATCTAACAATTCTGAGTTTTCCTAATCTATGGATTATCGGCGCCGGGCGAAGGTGTGGCCGCTTGCCAATTGGCAACGTCATTTCCATAATCTTTTGACACCTTACGCGAAAGGGATTTGCCAAGGCCATCGGCCTCTATGGGCCAGAGGTCCACGCCGCCGGGACAATCCTCAGGATGCGAGCCGTCACTGTAAGTCACCCTGTCAATACGGATATACTGACGCGTGCCCTGCTCATCAATATCACCGGGCATGGCAATCTGCAACCTCTCGCCGGCGTTGCTCAACCTGCCACCGAAACCATCGAGAACCTGAACGCCGGACGGCATACCGCCGTATCTTGCAGTAAAGGCTGTCAGGTCCTTGGCCAATATTAGATAGCCATAAGCCTGTATCGTCACAACCGGGCCCGATGAGAAGGTATAATCAATACCATCGGTAAACTTCCACGGTGTGGATTTGTCATATCGATATAATGTCACCAGTGCTCCGGTTATGTTGTGCAGCTCAATATATTCCTCATTCTGATTGCCGGTCGGAGGATTGTACATAATTTCGTTGATTACAACGGGGCCGACTTTGGGATAAGCATTGTTCACATCCGGGGTATTGTAGTCCATCGCCACGAAGTTGAAATTATCGGTGCTGGCCTTGTAGTAACGACCCATCGAAACGTTGGTCTGCGAAGCTCCAAAATCCTCCACCTGGCGGTAGCCGGTCAGGAAGCCATTCGTGTCCAGATATGAGGACAGGCACACATCCTCGCCATTCTCGCTTAAGACAAAGGGCACATTACAGCCGGGGTCGTTCGGATTACTGAAATTTGCGTCCTGATAGAAAACCAGATAATCATCAGGATGGATCATTGTCCCATCGGCAATCCTGTATTTGGTCAGGTTCGGCTCATCCCTGTTATTGTCACTGAGGAACCAGCCGCCGATGTTAATGGGTTTGCCGGTGGTGTTGTACAGCTCAATCCAGTCAGGGCCGGCGTTCGAATGCGCCATCACTTCGTTGATTACAACAGCACCGGAATTGGGGAGAATGCCGCTGTCGTCGGCGCCGGGTGTACCGTTGCGATAGACACTCGCACGCCAGGAATCTTTCTGGCTCCAGCGTCCCATTGGATTGGCTATCTCCTGAAATTCACTTTCGCTAACTGCCCTATTATAGATGCGTACATCGTCGATTAAGCCGGTAAAATAAAGGGAAGAGCCAGGATCGCCGCCGATTTTAGCGATGTCGCTCACCCCTAAAAAACCAGTTGAATTATCACTGTCCTTCAATTGGCCGTCAACGTAGAGCTTCATGTTGGAACCATCATTGGTTCCGGCAACATGGTACCATTCGTTTGGATTAACTTCTTCGGGTGAAATCGCCCGGACATAACTGGCACCTACAACAAGGTAAAATATAGGCCTGCCACTATCAACATAGAAATAGTAACCACTACCCGCGTTCTGTGTCAGTATAAGATTCCACATCCCTGCATACTCGCTCGTGCGTATCCATGCCTGAGCAGTTAAATTATTGCCAATTAAAGGAACAATGGTAGAAACAGCAACATAGTCATCGGTACCATCAAAGCTCAAAGCCCCATTAATTCGGCCGGCTGTCCAGGTTGGACCTCCATACAGAGTCCCGTTGTTGGTACCGGCGCTGTCCGTCGCAATATTACCGGAGCCCTCGTCGAACTTCCAGTGGGCGAACAGGCCTTTTGTACTATAAATATCGCTATCGCCGGGATCTATGATAGTTAGTGAAAAGCCGTCGCCGTCGGCGATAGGATACCAGCCGTCCTCATACTCAAAGTCCAGAATCGTCCTTCCAATAGCATCCACCAGCTTAATCCTTTCCCCATTGTTTGCCAGGCTGCCGGTGTACTGACCTGCTATATTGACTGATGTTCCGTATTTGGCTTCGAATGCAAGTTGGTCTTCCACAACTACGACGCATTCGTTGGGTTCAAGCTCCATGTCCGGGAAGGTGAAATGGATTCCTTCGGTGAATTGTACCAGATTCAGGTTCAGTGTACTTGTTCCGATGTTTTTCAGTTCAATGAATTCCTCATTCGGATCAGTAAGAGCACCGGCGTTGCGTGGATGGTACATAATCTCGGTGATGCGCAGATTCTCGACGACCGGGCCGATGGCAAATATCGCCTCGTTCATTGCGCTCCATGTTACGCCGTCCCGCACGCGTGACTTGACATGAGTAGTTTTATTCAATGTTACAGGTTGGGTATAAATCTGACCTATAGGATTTCCGCTCACGGGCTGGCGCGGGTCGCTGCCGTCTTTGGTGTAGTAGATCGTACCAGAGGCATTAACCATAGTTAGCTCGTCACCGGCTGAAACCTGGCCGCCGTGCTTATACGAGCCGTTGATATTGAAGACCGGTGCGTCCAAATCAGGGAACATGTCCACTGAGCGCATATCGTTAATGACGATCTGGGTCCGGCCGGGGAAGTAAGTGTTGACCATGTAGTTATTCTGACCCTCCCAATCGGCCTTGGTGCGTGGTGGATGTGTTTTAGAGTCGCCCCATCGGGCTGATTCGGCAATGATAGCCATATCAATCTGGTCCGCCCGGTTCATCCATCGCGCGGTATTCGGTGCCTCTGTCAACAGCCCTTCGTTCCAGAAATACTTATGCACCCGGTCGGCGAACTGTATGAAATATTCCGGATTGGCAGTCAAGCGCAGATGGAGCCAGGCCGGATTGAAATGTTGCCAATACTGTCCGATTGTTCGATCCGTAGGATCGGTCAGGAGCCGCCTTTCACTGATCCCGCCATTGGCCCCCAGAGAATGCTCGGCATCGTGGCGGTACCACGTAAATCCCTGTGGCTGGACACGATTGTAGATTGCAAACACGTTGTTTGAAAAGTGGGCCCAGCAACTCACCGGCGCATCGGGATCACCTGTGTAATATGTGCAAATCATATAGTCCATCAGATTCTCAGGATCAAGCAGTCTCTCACCGGCTGGATTGGGCGTCCCGTCAGGCAGAAGACCCTGCACGGCAAAGTAGGCAGTGTTGGATGTGAAGCCGGCGACCGCAGCGTTATATAACCGCTGGTATGCATCCATTGTACCGTCGGTAGCGTGCAGGACGCGTGAGCCTGATGAGTCGTTCTTGATCACATCGTATTCATCTTTATCCCCGCCCAGGTACGATTCGGCGAAATCAGCATCTGCCCTTTCCTGCGTTTGGTAGAGGCCCCAATAATGGCCATTGATATAAAGATGATAATATCGGCTACGTGTGTATGGCTGGCCCATATCACGCTGTACGTCTCGGGAGAAGACGTCTCGAATGAGAGTGTTTTGGGTACTGCCTTCATACGACCATGAGTTGTTCTGGCTGGTGCGCAGATCGACCTTGTCGAACTCATCCGCTCCCTCACTACCAAACAGTGGGTATCGGAGCTTTCCCGGTCCGTATACGTTGCGGAAGAACAGGCGCAAGGCGTGCTTGGGATTACTGTCACTTCTGCTGAAAGCCCCCCGGATCCGCAGACCCCCGTTGACTTGGAAACCTTCGCTTCCGTCAGGATTAATCAACTCCACCGATACAGGCCGCTCCCAGTCGCGACCGTCTTGATATGCATTAACATAAATACCAATGGACGGATCGAACAGATTGTCCAGGTCTGTAACAAGTGAGATAGTAGGCACTGCCACCAACGCATCGTCAATCAGGCCTTGGTAGGGTGAGGGAAACTCAACAATATCCGGGTCCATGCCGTAATTAATGACCTGGCCGTTGACGCTACCAGTCGGCCAGCCGGGGCCCGGTGCTTGGCCGTTTGGCGATTGGGTAATGACGTCACCGAGGAAGATGTATGTGTACGTTTCGACCACAGAGTCCAGCCAGCCCGGCTTGACCGCAATAGCGCGGAGAGTAGTAGTCTTATCGATTAAAACCGGTGAAGTGTAGGTGTTCCCGTGGGTTATTGTCGGCCGTGAGCCATCGGTAGTGTAATGAATCTCTGCGTCATCATCTGCAGTGGAAAGAATCAATTGGAATGGGGAATTATAGAAACCACGTTTATGACTGAACCAAACCTCCTCAACAGCACCCAGTGCGCCGGAAACATTGAACTCCTTCGGTGTCGGCGGGGTAAAGTATTGCGGGACACTCATGTTGCTGGCGGCCGTCAGTTCAGGCAAGATAAGGAAATTAGTATCGGTAGAATCGTCGTTCAGCGCGTGAATAGCCAGCACGTTCTTACCGGCCTGCAAAACGCCCAGAAAAGCAGTAAGGTTAATAACCTCAAAGACCGAAGCGTCCTGAGTCGGACGATTAGAATCTGCTGTTGAGTTCCACTGCATCGAACTTGGGGCGTTACGGCTGCAAACTTGCTGACCATTAAGGTACGCCACAAAACCATCCTCGTACTTCACACGCAAAATTAATGTATCAAATATCTCCGGCTCTCCTAATTCGAGGTTAAACTCGGTGCGCATCCATAGAGAGGCATTTTCATTTAACATATCGTTCTCGACATTGGTGCCGCTGAAACCTCCCTCAAGTTTGAAGACATCAAAACTATAGGCCTTATAACCACTCTCGCTACTTGGGTCGGCCTCGGCTCGGACAGTAAAGCTTCCATCAGATGCCGTAATGCCAGTCCAGCGAGCAACATAACCTGTGTCGTAATTGTAACCGGTGTTAAACTTCACTTTGTTTTCAGCGAGAACTTCAACACCGCTGGTGCTGGCGTTGGTATAGGTGTCAGCACCTGTTAGGGTATAAATCGCCCATCTGTTTGTATAGCTGGAATTGCCTCGATTAGCAGAAGTAGCAAAGGTGTAATCGGTCGCCGGGTCCAGGCCTGTGAATGTCAGGTCGATCCACCAGCCTGCACTTCCATAATAAATCACGCCGGTCATATCTGCTATACCACCGAATGTGTTGTAAGCATCAGTGCCTACCGCGCAGTCACT
>Ga0209427_10008588_pt1 | contig 11487 bp, 7 predicted proteins | sample DeeMarSWOR136_30_FD_187465 | JGI IMG/M metagenome (GOLD analysis project Ga0209427, IMG submission 187465) | Marine sediment microbial communities from White Oak River estuary, North Carolina - WOR-1-36_30 (SPAdes) (version 2) | ecosystem: Environmental > Aquatic > Marine > Intertidal zone >... | reverse complement strand
CGTGGGCAAAGGTGCGAAGGTGTCAAGGTCTATCCCGCCCAGGCCGGACAGGCTATTGCCCGTGGTAACCGCATCTGCTCCGGCCTCCTCAGCAGCTTGGGCCAGGGCGGAAACATCCGTTACATTGGGGGTAAGTTTCACTATCACCGGCAGGTCTGTTGCCTCTTTCACCCAACCAACGGCCAGAGCCATGGCCTTGGTATCCTGTTCTGCTTTATCCTCTCCCTTTTCTTTTCCACCCAAATTGGGACAGCTCACATTGATTTCATAGCCGTTGATGCCATGGGGCTCAACACGGCGAACAATCTCCTGCCATTCATGCGGATTACCGCCCCCAGCTATGCTGGCAATGATCGGACGTTCGGGAAAGGAGGCACGGATCAGGTCGATTTCCCTTTCCCAACGGTCAAGGGTCAATTCACTGAACAGCTCAATGTCGATCATACCCCTTTTATCCCGCCCCGACTTGATTGTGTACACACGCGGGCTGGGATGCTTTGTCGGTACCAATCCAATTGTCTTTAGTACCGCCCCGCCCCATCCAGCTTTGAAAGCTTCTATTATCATTGCGCCATTTGCAGAGGGTGGCCCGGCGGCCAGTATAAAAGGATTGGGAAAATTGATACTCAGAAACTCTGTTTTTAGTCTTTCCATAATTGAATAGGATAAAACACTAATTCCAGAGCGCAGGCAAGTCAAGCTTTTGTTTGCGGAACAGCCATTTCCTGGCTTGCTACTACGGCAACTTAATCTGGAATGTGCTCGGATTTTTTTTAAATCGAGCAAGGTTTTGAAAAAGTGTACAGGTTATCTCGTGCATGTTATAAGGGCGCATAAATCAAGGAGACCAGCAGCCATGGAAATTATAAGGAATCCGAGTTTGTGTTACGGATGCAGGACCTGTCAGATAGCATGCTCTTTTCATCACACCGGAAGTTTTTGGCCTGATCGAAGCAGTATCGATGTGCTCAGGAACCCGCAAACCGGAGTCATCAAATGGAGCATTGATTCGACCTGTGATGAGTGTAAAAGCGAAAAAGAGCCTCTATGTATTAAATACTGTGCCTACAAGGCAATCAGGGCCAATTCAAGAAAGTGATAGAGTGGAGTGCAGAAATGATTGCAGAAAGAGCGACTAAAGGCTGCCTTGCCGGTAAGATCCTCCGGGTGAACCTGTCCACCGGGAGAACATCGACTGAAAATACAGAGAAGTACGCATACAAAACCTTAGGGGGGAGGGGGATCAACTCCCTAATCATGCTTAATGAGATAGAGCCCAAGACGAAGTGGGATGACCCGGATAATCTCCTCTGTTTTGGAACAGGGTCGTTGGTCGGGACCATGGCTCCGGGCAGCTGCAGAACTGATATTTCAACGATAAATGTATTCAGCGGTGGAAAGGGATCGGCCAATGTGGGCGGTTTTTGGGGACCCGAGCTGAAGTATGCAGGATATGACAACATAATCGTTTCCGGCAAGTCAAAGAAGCCGGTTTATCTGCATATACATGACAACCGGATTGAGCTGAGAGAGGCAAGCTCACTCTGGGGCCAGACCACCTATGAAACAGATAATATCTTACGGCGAGAACTGGGCGATGAGCATATTAAGATTGCCACAATCGGCCCGGCCGGGGAGAACCGGGTAAGGGGCTCGGCCATAATCGTAGATACGGCCAAGGCAGCCGGAGGCTCAGGAGTAGGCTGTGTGATGGGAGACAAGAGACTCAAGGCTGTTGTATTGCGTGGCCATGGCAAGATTGAAGTTGCCGATCCACAAGGGTTCATGAAAGAGGTGGCAAAATGCTATAGGCAATGCGCTGAAAACGAGTCCCTGGTTCTATCGATGCGCAGGGGTACAATCGATCTCTTTGTTGATCAGGAGTTTCCGGCCTGGAATCTGGAAATGGTGGCGAGAAACGGGCAGAACGATTATTGGCAAAAGGAAAATAGAATCAGATTAATGAATCCGGAGACCGGAATTCCGTCTCTGAGGAAATGGGTACGGGCTTGCGCCTCATGCCCGACCGGTTGTATGCCCTATTGGGAAATAAACAAGGGAAAACATGAAGGCCTCAAAGGCGAAGGTATCTGGGTCAACACGATACAGTCGGCCGCACGATTCGATATAGACGATCCGGAAGTGATGATCGAGTTCTGGCTTCTGGCAAATCAGTTGGGTCTGGACACCGATTACATCACAGCCGGATTGTCCTGGGTTTTTGAATGCTACGAGAAAGGCCTTATCACAAAGAAAGATACCGGCGGCCTGGAGCTGACCTGGGGAAATGGCGAGGCGCTCATTGAGCTCATTAAAATGGTTGCCTTTCGGCAGGGAATCGGAAATCTACTTGCCGACGGTATGGTTGAGGCTGCGGAAAAGATTGGGGGCGGTTCGGAGTATTATCTCATTCATATGAAAGGCCAGCCTTCGCAAGAATCCTACCGCATCCTCAAAGGCTGGGGGCTCGCCGTTTCAACATCCCCCGTTGCAGGCAGGCATTTGCGGGGAGCTACTCAAGGGCCCGGGCACTTCGGTCCGCCGGGCCTTGATTTTAAGGCCACTGAATACAGGAACCAGCCAAAGGCGGTATTCTGGCAGGGAAAAACCAAGGAATTGGAGGACAGCCTTGGCATCTGCAGCTACGTCGGGACCTGGATCGGTGCTCACTTTCTTACACCTGCCAACTTCGTAGGGCTTGTCAACACGGGAATGGGACTCAATTTGACAGAGGAAGAGATGATGGACCATTACGCCTTGTTGGGAAGAAACCTCGAGAAAGCATTTAACACGCTTCATACCGACCTGTCCCGCGAGGATGACCTGCCCCCGAAGAGATTCAGGGAGGAGGAGGTGAAATCCGGGCCCTTTAAGGGGTTCAAAGCCGATGAGGATAAATTCAATGAAATGCTGGACGAATTGTACGGGCTTTGGGGATGGGACCGGAACACGGGGATGCAGACAAGAAGCGGGCTGGAAAGACTTGGCTTGAAGGAAATTGCGGACAAGCTCGCCCGGCAGGGAAAGTTGGTTGATAGATAACCGAGGCTGCCCCGCAGCCTCGACATAACAAAACGATTCGCCTATTGTGGGTCCAGTCCTCTGCCGGCCAGATCTTCAGCCACCCCGGACATTTTCAGTTTGCGAAGACGCTCGCGGGTAGGTACCCCGTGCGGGTCATAGCCGTAGGCTTTATAATATTGGTCAAGAAGCAGGTCCTGAATCTCCCGGGGCGTCTTGGCACCTTTTGAAGCGCCACCCGGGATTGGTTCTTCAGCCAAACGCTCCGGCAGATAGTCATCCTTTCGGGAGAATCCCTCCCTCAGATTGAAACAGCGTCCAAGGGTGTTCACCCTTTCGCCGATGTCGATCAGCTCAGCGGGGGTACATTCCAGGCCTGTGGCCGCGCTGATAATGTCACACACATTGCCTACCCTGCGTTCGTTCAGGCTCTGGACAAAGCCCTGCTCGGCATCCCTGAGCAGGCCTTCGCTGTCACTGAGAATGAAGGCGCAAAATGTCGGACAGTCGCAGATGGCAGCTTCCATGACCTGATTCCACATACAGAGCTCCCCCTTGCCTTCTATGTCAAATCGATCAACGGACACCGGAATCGATGATCCGAATATTTCCTGAAAGGCGTAGCCACGGTTGTGATCGGCTCCGTTAAAAGTCGTTGCATAGTTCAGCCCGTGTGCCTTTGCGCCTCGCACATCATACGCCGGTAGCTCCAAACCTTTGATATGCATCACGCAGCTTTCCGAGCCACGCCCGATCCTCTGAGCTGCTCGTACCGCACCATCAGCCAGAACTTCTCCAAATCCCCTTCTCCAGGCTATGCGGTGGATCAACTCGATCATGGCCCGGTGATTTCCGAAACGTAGCTCGAGCCCGTCCGTTTCTTCCGCTGAGATGATGCCCCGCTCAAAAAGCTCCATGGCAAAGCTAATTGTAGACCCGACGGATATTGTGTCGAGCCCGTATTCGTCGCAGAGCCGATCGGCCTGATACACGGCAGATAGATCCGTGACTCCGGTGTTACCGCCAAAGGCCCAGGATGTCTCGAACTCGGGGCCTTCAGTCAGCACCCCCTGAAAGTCGCCCGAGGTTGCTACCCGCACCTGGCTGCATGCCACGGGGCAATTGTAACAAGGGCTCCGTCGGATCTTTTCATTGGCCTGTGCTTCATAGCCGATCTTCTTGAAATCGTCGAAGAGCCCGGTTGCAGCATAGTTATTGGCAGCGAATATGCCCATTTCGGATGTAAGGTCTATGACTCTGGAGGTGCCGTACTGGCCGAACCCGGAGTAGAGATCGGGATTAGATTTGAACCTGTCCAGCATCTCGCGCCGCGCCTCTTTGAATCGTTTGGGCTTGGCAATAGGCACTTCCGTGTTTCCGCGAACCGCGATGGCCTTCAGTTTCTTAGCGCCCATGACCGCCCCAAGTCCCTTCCGCCCCAAGGCGCGCCGTTCGTTGATGATGCAAGCCACGAGGGATCTCTTTTCACCGGCATGGCCGATACAGGCGATCCGGAAGTTGTGGTCGTGAAGCTCCTCCTTGATGAAGAGCTGACAGTCCATGGTGCTGGTTCCCCACAGCTTCTTCGCCGATCGAAAGCTGACTTCCCCGTCATGGAAAACCAGGTAAGTGGGCTCCTGCGCCTGTCCCCTGATCACGATTATATCGAAGCCCGCAAACTTCATTTCTGCCGGAAAGTGCCCGCCTGAAGTAGCCATGCCAACCGCGCCGGTCAAAGGCGAACGCGCTGTTGCGATCATTCGACTACTGCACGGCGAGCTTGTCCCCGTGAGCGGACCCGGAGCGAAAACCAGGATATTGTCGGGGCCGAGGGGGTCTGTTCCGGGCTTCACGTGATCGTAGAGCACCTTGAGGCCGAATCCCGCGCCGCCCAAGAATAGCCTGGCCAGTTCTGTATCTGTGGCCTGGATTTCAACTTCTCTCTTTGTCAGGTCGACCCAGGCCGTCCTTCCGGTGTATCCGCCTTTATACATAACCACCTCCAGATTCACGGTTAGCTTCTCGCTGCTTAACGGGCATTACAAGCAGCAAGAGTCAGCCAAAAACAAAGGGCTCGCTTTTTATAGAAAGGGGTATAGGGAAACTATCGTTATGTGTCAAGCACAGAATGCCTGCATGATGTGTTTGACACACGAGGCCGATGCACTTATGCTTCTTCCCACAAAGAGCGAGTTCTTATCAAGACGGACATTTGATCTTTGTCAGTGACCCCATCCAGTTGATAGGGGGATTCTTCTCAACGGGCGAGGGTGAGAGGAAGACCAGCTATGAGCCAGTGGAGAACGTACTCGAATTGAAAGATGGCGAATTGGTGCAGGACCCTGAATCAGATGCTATGGCCCTCATCATCAATGTGAAAAATAGCGGCTCGTCATCTTGACTGGATGTAGTCAAGCTGGTATCGTGAATATCATGAAACAGTGTCGGAAGATAACCGGCGTCGAAAAAATAGGCACTGTGATAGGTGGCTTTCACCGGAGAGTAGCAGGAGAAGAGCAGCTCATTAACACCCTTGAAGAACTCGCCCGGGCTGAAATGGTATGCACCGGCCATTGCACCGGATTCAAAGCTATGAAAACTATCTCAGATAAGCTGGAAGACAGGTTCAGCCTGCTTCAATGTGGAAAAATCATTGAATTCAGTGGGTGACATGAATGACAAACCTAAGGCTGTATATGGATAGGCTTGAAGAAGAGGGTAACCTGCTACACATCGATGATCCCTTATCTCCAAAATATGAGATACCCGCAGCACTGAAGGGACTAGACGGTAGGAGCGCGGTAATTTTCGAAAATGTAGAGGGAACTAGCAGGAAAATTACAGCCGCAATCTGCGGATCGAGGGAGAATATTTATGCAGCATTAGGCGTCGAGGCTGATACATTCCACAGACATCTGCATTTCGCCTTGAATAACCCAACTCAATGCAAGATACAAGACGGCCCGGTGAAGGAGGTCGTCGAGCTACCAAATCTCGGGAATATACCGATACTCACCTGCTATGATCGGGATCAAGGACCGTACATAACCTCGGCAGTAGTCTATGCCAAGAGCCCCAACGGCGCAGGAGAAAACGCCTCCTTCCATAGGCTGAATGTTCTGGGTAATAACCGGCTATCCATCAGAATACAACCTGGACACCTATTCCAGTTCCTCAATATGGCGAAAAGCATGGGCAGGAAGAGCCTTGACGTGAGCATTAGTATCGGATTGCACCCAGCAATTATGTTAGCAGGGGCTTCGCCTGCACCGTTTGGAGCCTCTGAATTCGATGTTGCCAACACCCTTCTCGGGGGAGAGCTAAAACTAACGGAGTGCCCACATGTTGATGCGTTAGCCCCTGCGGACGCTGAGCTTGTCTTGGAAGGAAAGATTCGGCTTGACCAGGAAGCCACTGAGGGACCTTTTGTGAGCGTAACCGGGACTTGGAAGCCGGAGGGTCTTCAACCGGTGGTCGAGGTTGTAGGGATGCTGCACCGTGAAGATTATATATATCAGGCGTTGGTTGCAGCGAGCATTGAACATAGACTGTTAGAGGGTATTCCCAACGAAATACCGGTTTGGGAACATGTAGGCAGTGTTGTGCCAACAATCCGTGGTGTTAATATGACCCTAAATGGCTGTAGCTGGCTCCACTGCGTTGTCAGTTTCGACAAGTCACGGGAGGGTGATCCTAAAAGCGTCATTATGGCCATGTTTACAGCAAATCCGGCTCTAAAACACGCTGTAGTCGTCGACTCAGACATCGACCCATACGACATGGGGCAGGTAGAATGGGCGATTGCCACCCGCTTGCAAGGAGACAAAGATATCCTCGTAATTCCAAATAATTACATTTCCGGACTAGACCCATCTTCAGACACAGAGAATGAGCTGGGGTGTAAATTAGGCATAGATGCTACCCGAACATTGTCCAAGCCCGAGGAGATCTTCAAACGGGGTGTTGTTCCTGTCTCAAACAGGGTGGGAGTCCTGCTTGAAAAATTAGCAACCGAATGTCACCGCTAAGCTACGCGCGCTCACGCATAATATAAGCACTTCCAATATCTTTTATCTTTAATTCATGAAAGCCCGCAAACAATATTTAGCAAATAGTTGTTATGGCAATTTTTTCTTGACAATAGGGCACAAACTATTTAATAGGCAAATGTTGACTGTTGACGGTTTATATTGTTGAATTATACTAACTGATCAAGGCAGGCGATCGACTAAAACCGAAGGATCTGAAGCAAGGAATGACATGAAGAAATGGAAAAGCTGAAGATCAAAATCTTGGGCCTCACCTGTAAGCACCGTAAGGCTGGGGATACGGCTTGGCTGACCTTGCTCGCCAGTAAAGCCGTAGAGAAACTCGGAAAGGAGGTGATTCGAAGACAAATGACGTGGGTCGGTAGGTTGGAGCTGGATTGAAATCGCAGTATGAGATTGAAGGAGCAAAATAAAGATGAGTGCGACGTAAAAGGGTTTTCGGCTCCATCTAAGGAGAGAAAACCATGGGAAGGGAAAAATTCTTTTAAAGGGGGACATCATGAAAATCTTGAAGCTTACTATGGTTGCAACACTTATTCTATTGATCGGTGTTACAGCGGTTGCCGCCAAAAAAACCAGGGTTGCATTGGTAATGCCGGGGGTCGTAACCGACCAGTCGTGGAATCAGTTCGCTTATGAGGGCCTGATGGCTGCGAAAAATGAGTGCGACCTCGAAGTTGCTTACAGTGAGAAGGTTTCCCAAGATGAGCAGGTCGAGGTCTTCCGTCAATATGCCCTTGAGGGCTATGACATCATCATAGGCCATGGAGGCGAATACGCGGTTTCCATCAAACAGGTTGCGGGTGAGTTTCCTAATATTGAGTTCGGCAATTCAAACGGATTTGAAAAAGCCCCCAACCTGAGCAACTATATTGTCAGTTTCGCTCATATGGGCTATGTATCTGGCTGCTTGGCCGGGATGATGACCAAAACAGGCAAGGTGGCTGAGATCTCAGCAATGCCCCTTCCAATCGTAAAGCAGGGCGAAGAGGCATTCAAGCGCGGCGTGAAATACGTCAACCCCAGCGCAAAGGTGACCTTTGTTACCACAGGAAGCTGGGAAGATGTAACCAAGGCTCGTGAAGCAGCCCTCGCTCTTATTGCCGATGGTCACGATGTACTCACCTACCATCTCGATACCGCTGAGGTGGGCGTGATCTCGGCCTGCGAGGACAAGGGGGTATATGCCATAGGGACCTACCGAGATGTCAGCGAGATGGCGCCCAAAGCCGTTATCGGCAGCGCTTTAGGCTCGCCTGCCACTCTTGTCCACGAACTGGCCTGCGGCCGGGCTTTGACCCACGGTAGTTCGTACTTGGACGTGAATTCCGCCCGCGGCGGCGTTGATATGGCCTGTACGAGTTTAGTTCCCAAGGATATACAGAAGAAGATGAAAGAAATCGTTGAAAAGATGAGGGCCGGAAAGATCGACGTAACGCACTAAAGGGTACAGAAGCAGTATTGAGAGGCCCCGCTCCGCCATGATATGGTTTGAGGCGGGGTCTTTTTAGAGGCACTGGCAATGGACCAGAAGGACGCCTTACGGATGGAGGGGATTACAAAACAATTCCCCGGAGTCCTGGCAAACGACAACATAACCTTTGACCTGAGGGCAGGAGAAGTACACGGACTCCTGGGCGAGAACGGCGCGGGGAAAAGCACCCTGATGAACATTCTCTACGGACTTCACCGGGCAGACAGCGGAAAGATCTACGTCCAGGGCGAGAAGGTCGAGATTACCTCCCCCCGTATAGCGGTTGATCACGGTATTGGAATGGTACATCAGCATTTCATGCTGGTGGATAATCTTACTGCCCTCGAGAATGTGATCCTGGGCATCCCCCCCCGGCACCCGCCTTTACTCCAGCTGGATTCAGATCGTGCCCGTTTCAAGAAGCTAGCCGAGGAGTATCAGATCGAGATCGACCCCTCAACACCGGCCTGGCAGCTTCCGGTTGGAGACAAACAGTGGCTGGAGATCCTGAAGCAGCTTTTCAGGGAAGCCAAAATACTGGTCCTCGACGAGCCTACGGCAGTCCTTGCTCCTTCGCAAGTTCTGCAGCTCTTTAAGAGGGTACGACAGCTGGTTGCCGAAGGATGCGCCGTAATTTTCATAAGCCACAAGCTCGACGAGGTGCTGGAGGTAACCGATCGGATTACCGTGCTGCGTGACGGCCGGCTGATCGGAACCATTGCTACCGAGGAGGCGACGGGTCCTAAACTGGCCCAGATGATGGTAGGCAGGGCGGTCTCCTCAGACAGAATGCCGCGGCAGCCGTCTAAGACAAAGAAAAAAGTGCTTGAAATCAAAGGCCTGTACTGTAACGACGACCGCGGTATCCCGGCTGTCAGAGATCTGAACCTGATCGTACATGCCGGGGAAATACTCGGAGTAGCCGGTGTTGATGGGAACGGACAGAGGGAATTGGCCGAGTGTATTGCAGGTATGCGCAAACCCGAGAAGGGCGTAATCCTAATCAACAATGGCCTGATCACGGGGGTCATACGCGACCAGTCAGTGCTGGGCTATATCCCGGAGGATAAGAATAAGACGGGGCTGATCGATGGTTTCACGGTAGAAGAAAACCTGGTTATGAAAACCTTCGATACCCCCAACTTCACCCGGAAAGGCATCCTGCAGTGGAATGCGATACGTGAGGCGGCCAATGATCTTGTTGAGGAATATGACATTAAAACACCTGACTCTACGATAGCGATTCACAATTTGTCCGGCGGCAACCAGCAGAGGGTCGTGATAGCCCGCGAGCTGAATGGTGAACCTGCTTTATTGCTCACCTCCCAACCGACCAGGGGCCTGGATCTGGGAGCCGTAGAGTCCGTTCATAAAATCTTACTTAAAGAGCGCAACCGCGGAGCTGCGGTCATCTTCATTTCAACGGAACTGCCGGAGGTTATGGCGGTCAGCGATCGCATAATCGTCCTGTTTAAGGGTGAGATCATGGGAGATCTGGACGGTGATACAGCGGATGTCAACCTGATAGGGGAACTGATGTTAGGGCATCGTGACGCATTGAAAGCTGCCGGAGGAGCTTCATGATCAAGCGTGAGCTCGTTAAACCCAGAATGGACTCTCTCTGGCAGACCACTCTAAAGGACATTGTATTTACCAGCGCCAGACCGGTCTACGCAATCGTCCTGGCTTTTGTAGTCTCGGCCATCATGATAGTCGCATCAAAGGTTAATCCGATTACCGCCTATGTTGCCCTGTTTCAAGGGGCGTTCGGCAGCCTCGCCGGTCTGGCCAACACCTGTGTTCGAGCCACTCCTCTACTTTTTGGCGGGCTGGGTATCGCCTACGGGTTTAAAGCCGGCCTGCTAAACATAGGAGCGGAGGGACAGATGTATGCAGGGGGAGCGGCTGCCACTGTTGTGGCCCTTACACCTCTGCCTGTGCCTGCCGTCCTGCACGTTACCCTTGCTGTTTCAGCGGGATTTGCCGGGGGTCTTATCTGGGGATTTATTCCAGGTTATCTTCGTGCCTACCGGGGCGTGAGTGAAATAGTCGTCACCTTGATGTTGAACTATGTGGGCATCTATTTTATCAACTGGCTCGTAGAAGAACCTCACCCGCTGGCCGAGCTCAACACCACTTTTCCGCAATCTCCGATTATCGAGAAAAGCGCCCAGCTGCCAATCCTGATCAAAGGCACGAGCATGCATGCAGGCATCATACTTGGGGTTGTCCTCGGCCTGATACTGTATCTCCTGCTGCGTTACACCCCATCCGGTTTCAAGACGAGGATGATCGGGCAAAATCCCGAAGCGGCGCGTTATGCCGGGGTTCGGGTCGAGAAACAGATCCTCTTTGCAATGTTAATCAGCGCCGGGTTTGGTGGCCTGGCCGGAGCCAGTGAAGTCCTTGGCCTTAAACTCAGGCTCTTCGATTTTTTCGCAGGGGGTGTGGGGTATGAGGCAATTGCAGTAGCCCTCCTGGCGAACGGCAACCCGCTTGGAGTCATCTTTTCAGCATTCTTCTTTGGGGCCCTGAAAGCCGGTGCAAACAAAATGCAGATAGTCTCCGGCATCGAAAGCTCCATGGCGCTGATTGTTCTGGCCCTCGCGGTGTTGTTTGTCATCGCCATCGGGTTCGGTGAGCGCAGGCTCAGGTCAAAGCGGAAAAAGGATAAGGATAGTACTGAGCGGGGGATTAGAGCATATGGAGATTAGTATAGGCTTTATAAGCGATTGGCTTTCTGCGGCGGTCCGTCAGGCCGCCCCCATCATGCTGGTCGGCGTGGGCGGGGTCTTTACCGAGCGAAGCGGCATAATTAACGTCGGGCTCGAAGGCATGATGCTGATGGGAGCGCTTACAGCAGTTGCAGCGAGCTTCCTGACAGGAGGAAACGTCCTTGTCGCTACCATCTGTGCGATGCTCGCCGGCGGGTTTCTGGCCGTT
>Ga0209427_10008587_pt1 | contig 11487 bp, 10 predicted proteins | sample DeeMarSWOR136_30_FD_187465 | JGI IMG/M metagenome (GOLD analysis project Ga0209427, IMG submission 187465) | Marine sediment microbial communities from White Oak River estuary, North Carolina - WOR-1-36_30 (SPAdes) (version 2) | ecosystem: Environmental > Aquatic > Marine > Intertidal zone >... | reverse complement strand
TACGAATGCATCAAGTTTAGGCTTCGATTGATAGGGGGAAAAGGAACGAAAGGAGAAAGGGGTGAATCCGGGATCGGGGTCGTTTTCTCATCTCAAAATTTTTTTTAAGTGTAGAGAGAAAATTTTCGCCACCGACCCCAGACTTTCACTGGAATTAGGTTACTTTGCAATATTCATGCCTTTCTGCAATAAACTATGACGGGACGACGCGTATAATAATAACGCTCAAAATCCTTACAGGGGCTGAGAAAAACAGCCTCTGGATGGATGAGGCAAGGTCAATACCCCCCACATCGATTAAGGGCCTAAAATTGAAAAAACTGTCAAGGAATCCCTTGTATGTGTCAAACATCTGACAACCTATCAACCGCACGTGTGCAAGAAAAAGGGCGGAACACGCTGCCACATCATGTCCGCCCTACAGAAAAAGGAGGAAGGAGGTAGATCGCCAACTGGTTATCTATGAGCCTTCCATTTGTCGATTTCCGCACAAAACGTACCAAAAGGGCCTGGGGCTTAGAGCCGAAACCAAGGCCTTAGATAGATGCATGGTTTCGGTTTCTGAAGGCATGAAGAGAGAAAGGGCAAAATGGCAGGCCGATGGGCCTCCCTAGAGATGGGACCGAGGTTTCTCTGGAAGCGGAGGCTCCACCGGCCCTATGGTTTTTATCGGCATGGTGTCGGGGAAGCTGAAATACAAAAATCAAGAATGGAAAAGGGGATGATATCATTGTCTTCCTTCAATTGGAGGCGACTATCTAACGGGGCAAGCCGTGAAGGAGTGTCTTTTTTGACGTCGTTTATGAGGAGGCCTTAAAGCTCAAAAAAGCATGAAATCGAGGGAGCGTTGAGAAAAATCCTTGAAATTATGGGCGGAATGATGTACTTAGAAACATTGTCACGGCACTTGTAGCCATAGCCTTCAAGTCATAATTCTCATAAATTTTCATTAAAGGAGGATAAAAGTATGCGAGAGGAAAAAAGGGTCAAGGATATTATGGTCCCTATCGAGGAGTATGATACCGTCGATGTGGGTGCCCAGCTGTGTGATGCTCTAGCTGTACTAAAAAGGAATCATGAGAACCTTAAGTCGGGTGCTATTGGCAGCTTTCACAAGACGATTTTTGTTACAGATGCATCCAAAAAGATCGTAGGCAAGATATCCATGTATGATCTGATCAGGGGACTGGTCCCCGAAAATGCTAGAAGTCCAGAGCTTTTCAGTGCCCGTGCCATGTCTTCGCGGGTATTGGAAGTAGCAGACCAAGTGGGTGAATTTCAAGAACGTTTTAGGTGGCTTCACAGCACCTTTTTAAACTTGGTCAAGCAAGAGGCCCATAAGCAAGTAAAGGACATCATGTCCGAGGTTCGTCCGGTATTGCAAGAAGATGATCCAATGAACCTTGCGATTTACATCTTGTTTAAAGAGGGTGTTCGACAGCAGCTGGTGGAACGGGACGGCAAGGTCGTCGGGGTAATGAACCTTATGGTCTTACTTAACGAATTCCTCGAAACCGTGGGCCCGGAGTGCTACGTAGAATGGCAAACCTGAGCTCAAGGGAAATGTGGCACCCCCTGGAAGTGAGTTGTTCACATGATGCGAGATCAGTAGATAGCCTATCAAAATGAGGTCTTAAGTGAGAGCTTTGCAGAACTCCTTTGAACGTCCATCATGGAATTTTTGAGTCACCTATCTGGGCGCTGCGCACGGCGCACGTTAGTGGGAAAATCCTGAACTGTTCGAGGCCGTTAGGTCGAGTATAGCGCAAAGCTTGCGCCTGCCGGCTTGAACAGAATCACTACGTGCCAGGATTTAGTGAGCAAGCCTGCAGATGGTTAAAAAAGTCCATGCAAATAAGCGAAAAGGAGTTTTTCAAAGGCCTATTGAGTGAGGCTCTGAGGTGGTTTGGTGGTAGGAGTTGCCACAGCCATGCCAGGGCCTTTACGGTTTTATGAATCCATAGGGATGAAGAGCGCAGACGATACTAACTTAAAACGTTTGGCAACGAGTAATCAAAATCGGTCTGACTTAAGCTTTTTTCAAAATGACCCGCTTTGCATTCTCTGCCATGATTCTGTTGAAGGTTAGGTTGTAGTATCTAAAGAGAACACGAAGTAGGGGGGAATAAACCTTTCTTGTTATTTAGGGCAAGGGACGGGGGGAGAGGCATCAATGTCCGAAAAGACTGCCAATGGTGTCGTCTTGTCTGAGATACCGAAGCCCGTTCAGGTCATTGAGCCCTTTCAGAGGTTTTTTAAGAAGGTAGTAGGTGGAAGCTTTTGCCTTTTCTTTACTACCCTCCTGGCCCTCATGTGGGCAAATCTATCTTCTACTTCTTACCATCATGTGTGGCACACTGAACTGACGATCTCTCTGGGACACCTCCAAATCACAAAGTCGCTCATTCACTGGATAGACGAAGCCCTCATGACGCTATTTTTTTTCACGGTGGGCTTGGAAATAAAGAGAGAGGTCCTTGTGGGTGAGCTTGCTTCCCCCAAGCGGGCACTCCTTCCAATAGCCGCAGCTCTGGGTGGCATGCTATTTCCCGCTGGCATCTACATTGTCCTGAACTACGGTACGCCGGCAGCCCGTGGTTGGGGTGTCCCAATGGCTACAGATATCGCTTTTTCCTTGGCTGTCCTGGCCATTATTGGCACAAGAATCCCCGTAGGCCTCAAGGTCTTTCTTTCTGCTTTTGCTATTGCAGATGACCTAGGTGCTGTGCTTGTCATTGCCCTCTACTACACACAATCCATAGTATGGAGCTATCTTGTCATCTGCATCCTGTTTCTCATAGGCCTTGCTGTGGCAAATTTTTTCTGGATTAGGTGGCCTCTTGTCTATGGCCTGTTAGGCGTTGGGATCTGGTTTGCCATCCTCGGCTCTGGTATCCACGCTACAGTGGCAGGGATCTTGGTAGCAATGTTCATACCAGCTAAAGCCAAATATGACACCGATGCATTTATCAGAACCTGCAAAGTTCACCTGGAGAGGTTTGAATGTGAACCTGGCTCCTGCGGCTACTCTATTCTGCTGAACCCAGAACACTTAAATGCCGTACACGACATCGAAGTGGCCTGCCTGGAGGTGGAGACTCCTCTGCAGCGCTTTGGATACAGCCTACATCCGTGGATTGCCTTCATGATCCTGCCTTTGTTTGCTTTGGCGAATTCAGGCGTCAGTTTGAAAGACATAGACATTTCAGTTGCATTGGCCCATCCGGTCACTCTGGGAATCATGCTGGGCCTCCTCTTGGGAAAGCCTGTAGGGATTTCTCTCTTCACATACTTAGCATTTAAGATATTTAAAGCGCCGCTGCCCTCAGGGGTGAGATGGTTACACATCATCGGTGCAAGCATTCTGGGCGGCATCGGTTTCACTATGTCTCTATTCATATCCGGGCTTTCCTTTTCCTCAGATCATTTCATAGAGTTCTCAAAGCTTGGTATCATACTAGGTTCACTTCTATCTGGGGCCTTGGGCCTGAGCATACTGAGCCTTGGCAACATTTCTAAAAGCCGGCTTCCAAGCACAGGTTTTTGCAACAACCAATAGCTTTGTCAGGTACGCATTGCTCAATTACTTGAATGAGCGGGAATACAAAGCCGGTACAGGACCTCTGTTCGAAGCCCTAGCCGATGAGACGGCAACTGTCACTTATGCTCGACGATTGTGGGACTTCTTCCGAGGCCTTTTCGAAATCAGTTTCTCAAAGATCTTTCAACTCTTTCAAATAGAAGACGATTTTCAGTCCTATTTGTCGGCCTTAAACCAAACACTGTCTGAATTTACACCATTTAGAGGGTGCGAAACTTGACTATATAAGTATCTAATGGAGGGTTCACTATGAAGACTCTCGTATGCATTGATGGACAAGAGAATGCTCTGAAGGCTGTCAGACTGGCAGGGAAGTTCGCCTGCACCACCAGTAGTGAAGCTAGCTTCCTTTTTGTACAGAGACACAGGACACACACTCGGACGGAGAAGATCCCACCTCAAACCATGGGTATATCTGTTGACCTATGGAGGCAGGTCCCGGAGATGAAATACCTGCTCGAGGCCGAAGGGATCTTCAAGGAGGCCCGTGAGTGGGATAAAAAGGGGGCTGAATTGGGAGAGCTGCATTCAGCCTTCGTACGGGTCGGCGATGGCGTCTTTGAAGTAGGAAAAGTCCAACTGGGATCTGACACCGGAGCTCACTTAAGGAGCCGGTTAGGGGTTCCTCAAGAAGAAATACTGTTGGAATTGGAGGATGGCCAGTATGACCTCGTAATGCTGGGTGCACACCGTATTCCGGGATGTCCATGGTCTGAGATTGAGCATGGCCCTCTGTACGTTGCGCAGAGGGCCCAGTGTCCGGTCATGGTGATAGGGAAGGAATTTGCAGAAGGGCAGCTTGTGTTGGTGTGTGTTGGAGAAAAGGACCCGGCTGAGTCAACCTTAGAATTGGTCAAGATCATAGCGACAAGGATGAAAAGTGACATTGAGGTTCTGGCTGTCCATAGGAGGGCAGACTCGAGCTTTCAATTCAGTCCAAAGGTTTCTTCCATGATTGATACGTGGTCAGTGAGCTCACTTAAGGTGACGCCGAAAGTTGTAGCAGGGGATCCCGTAACGGTCGTTCTTGAAATGGCGCCTAATTATGGCCTCACTGTTTGCTCACCGGGCGTGAAGCATAAAAAAGACCGGTTGGGGAAGGTCACCAAAAGCGTGCTTTGCAGTCACTTTAATCTGCTTATTGCGAGATAATACCAGGATCTGGACGGAAGGAACTTTGGGGACTAAGTTGAATAAGTCCGATGCAAAGGTTGGAAGTGTCCATGGGTGGTAGATTCGGAAAATATGGCGACACAAAGCGGAAGCAGCGATTGCGAAAAACCCGCCTCAGGCCAGCTGGTGTTCAGCAATGGACAAAGGACAAACGCCTAGAAGGGCATCACAGGAGCAGAGTCCGGGCTCCTGTTCCAGGACGGCGTAGGAAAGCGAATGATTAGCTTTTAGGATTACACATGTGACCGGAGAAGGCAGGGCGTCATGCCCTGACTTTAGAATTTCTGTCACGTAGTTCATATCTTACCTTTCAATTTCTCCAAGGATTCCTTCGGCCTCCAGTCTAAGATGCCTGGACCTCCAGACATTGTTTTCGTTGGCAAACGTTTCGATGTTCTTTTCTGTAAGACGGGCCACTATCTCCATATCGTCGTCGGCTTCGTCAGTGTGTCCCATCTCGCTGTGGACATTTGCCCTGCTAAGGTATGCTGCCCCATATTCAGGATCCAGTTCAATGGCCTTGTCAAAATCCCGCAGAGCCTTTTCCCTCGCTCCTTTCATGTGGTAAGCAATCCCTCGCAGGTGGTAAGCCCTTCGATATGTCGGGTTGAGTTCGATGGCCTTTTCAAAATCATCGAGGGCCAAGTTCACCCTGTCCGTCTTCATATATGCAACCCCACGAGTGAGGTAGGCAACTGCTTTCTCGGGATCGAGCCTAATGGCCTTTGAAAGGTCACAGATGCTCTTGCTGAATTCGCCTTCTCTGAATGCTAATAAGCCTTCATCAAAGGTTTCTGTTATGTTTGTGTGTGCTGTCGTTCTTTTCACCCCCTTCCATCATAACGGGCTCCAGTTGGCCAGTTATTGAGAATCTGTCTCAATTATTTACTGGAAGGTATGTACCGGCCAAAGGTTTTGTCAAGCAGCAAATCCACCCTTGCCCCGTTAAATCACAAGCCATTTAACTGGGGCTGCTCTGGCGACGGTTGTGGGTGTTCTAATCGAAGTCCCAGTGATGCTGATGCTCGTAAAGATTTGCCTGAACACAACCCACTGGTTCTCTCACAAAGAGGTGGTGGGGTGAGAAAAAGGGAATATTTGACGACAATCTGCGGAGGCTGAAAAATGGCCCTGCCTTTTTGTTGCAGATCCTGATGGCGTCAAGCTTGAGATAGGATCACAGCAAAGGCGGGTAATTCTTAGAAGAAATATGAGACTCTCAAATAGCCTTCACTTCCCGGTGCATCGAAACAGTCAGTCCCCTCGACAGGTATGCCCCCGAATTCCGTACCCCTGTCACCGTATGGCAGGTTTATCCCGACGATTATGAGAATATTCTCCTTCCAATCGTAGGTGGTCCACACCTGGAGAAATAAGCTCTGGTCATTGAGATTCCAGATCATGCTGGGAAGCAGGTTGAACAGGGGTGTTAGTTCGATCTGCATGCCGGCGGCAAGAAAATCGCGGCCAAGGGTAAACACTTCACCGCGGGAGATACGTTCCTGCAAGTCCCTGTTTGTAGTCGTGTAGTTCTTGTCAGCCTCTCCCACACCGTTGCGGAAGTATTCAATATATCCATAGACGTTGCGACCAAACCATGTCCAGGAATAGTCAAGATTGGTCAAGAACGACGTAGCGTGTCCACCGTCTCCCAGTTCCGTTACACTGACATCTATCCGCCATATGGCGCCATGCCAGTCTTTGGCCAGGCCGATCCCGAGTAAGGGCTCGTCATAGTGGCGCGCAGCCAGGAGATCATAGTCTATGCCGGCTTTCATGCCGTGGTATTTGAAAGCGATGGAACCCTGGTCGGTTTCCAGATCGTGCGAGACCGGGTCACGTCTGGGCAAGACAATGGCCTGTAGATCATCACCGCCGTCAAACAACCATTGACCGTAAAGCATGTCGTCACCGGTCTTGTAGTCCTTGTCCACAGCTGTGGGGGAGAAAGGATTAAAGATGTCCAAGGGGTTGAAAACGATCCCGTTCCCCCAGCTTACCGCGTGGCGGCCAGCCCGCACCACCAGGCGTTGCCCGCTATAGCCAAGCGAGAGGCGGTCGAGACGATGGACGGCGGCAACACTTTTCCTGTCAGTAGTTTCATCCGTCAGGTCGAACACACGCCGATCATCAGACGGCAACCCTGTTACGGCAGTGCAAGGCAAGACGCCGGCGGCGCTCAACGTCCGTCTGGTTTCCAGAGAATCGCCGCCAAAGGCCAGCAGCTCATAGTGCATCCTTGCACCCCAGCGGCCCCAGCGTTTTTCGGCATTAAGACGAAAGTCGATTTCATGGTCTGTGGGGCCATCATCCCCATATACGGCATACAGGTCATCCCTTTTGTACATCGTTTGAGTCAGCTGGTATTTAAGGTGGCCCCCGAATTCCAATCCATCGGCATATGCACACCAACTACCGGCACACAATAGTATGAGCATAGCGATGAAACAGCGCATATGTCGTCCCAAGTCAGCGCTGCAGTTCATCGGAAACGATGCGACCGTCGTGCAGATGTATAAGGCGCCTTGCGTGATCCATGACCAATTGCTCATGGGTAGCGATGATAAACGTCACACCGTGCTCTTGATTCATCCTGCCCATGAGTTCAAGCAGCATCTCCCCGTTTTCTGAATCCAGATTTGCGGTCGGCTCGTCCGCCAGCACAAGGCTTGGCCCGGAAACGATTGCACGGGCCACGGCCACACGCTGTTGCTGTCCACCGGAGAGTTTTGCCGGTCGGCGGTTTTCCAACCTTTCCAGACCGACCTCCTTGAGGATGGCCTGCGCTCTGGCCCTACGCTCTTTTCGGCCTATCCCCTGGAGTTGCATCACGAACTCTACATTTTCCTGGCCGGTGAGGACCGGGATGAGATTATAGGCCTGGAACACGAAACCGAGATGTTTCAGACGCATAGTTGCAAGCTGTGCTTGAGTCATCAGATCTACGCGCTGGCCGTCCACGGTGATTTCCCCGCTGGTGGGCGCATCCAGCCCCCCGATAAGGTTTAACAACGTGGTTTTGCCCGAGCCCGATGGCCCTGAAAGGCAGACAAAGTCACCCTTTGGTACATCCAGATCGACTTCGGAGAGTGCGCGTACTGCAATGGCATCCTGGTGGTAAGTCTTCGACAACCTTCTGCAAATGACTGTGTGTCCCATAGCTTAGGTCCTGGTAATTGCTTCCACGGGCACATAACGGGCAGCGCGCCAGGCTGGGTAAAGGCTCGCAATGATACCCAAGACGATGACGAGAAGATTGGCCATGACCACGTCTGAGGCTGCAGCCAGCGGGTAGATCACGCTACTCATTCCGGCCCACTCAAGACCCTTGGCAAAGGCCGAAAGGTTAAGGCCGTCGCCAAGGTAAGCAATGGTCGCCCAGGCGAGTACATTGCCAATGACCAGGCCCGTCAACAACAGCGTCAGGGACTCCAACATTACCTGGCTGAGTATGAACCTAGGTCGCATCCCCAATGCCTGGAACAGGCCGATTTCTCGTGTACGCTCAAACACGGCCATAAGTAGCGTGTTAACCAGGCCGAAACACATGGCCAGAAACACGACCACAAACCATATCAGCATGGTGGCGTCATACATCTTTACCGTCAGCACAAGCAACGGCTCCAGCTTGGTCCAGGGCTGGACATCCAGCCCCTGGGCCGCATTGGCGAGCCTCTCTAATATGGCATCCAGATCCTGGCGGTCCTCCACGACCAGTGCAAGTTCTGAGACACGCGCACCCAGCTTCAACATCTCCTGGGCAAGTGTGCGGCCGACAAAGACAAAACCGGTCTCGGTGGCCTCCATCTTTGCATCAAAAATGCCCGTCACGCGAAAACCTCGGTCGGCAATCTCATTATCGATGTCCTGACTCATCAGAACAACCCGTTTGCCGAGCGAAGTTTCCAGGCGTTCGGCCAGCTTCCGACCGAGCAACAGGCCCTGATCTCCTGGCGATTGGAGGTAGCGCCCTTCTGTTACCGCCTTTGCAATAAAAGATAGCCCTTGTTCTGCCTTTGGGTCGATGCCCACCAGGGTAACGCCAGTAGACTCCCGTTCGCTTGCCACCACAGCCGGCACCCTCACCCGTGTGGCCCAGGCCCTCACATCTTCACTGCGTAGGACTTTCAGCATAGAGGGACCGGGGGAGAGCATGCTGTTGTCGATGCTGGGATCATCACGATAGCCCACAGCGTGTACCTGGATGTGCCCGGTCAAATTGTTGATGGTATTGTCCACCTGCTGTTCGATCATGCCCCTCATGATTGCTGCCAATGTCACCATGGACCATATGCCAAAGGCGATCGCCAGTAATATCACCAACGTGCGCCGACGGTTGCGCCACACATTGCGCCAGGCAAGCGTGTATAGCAAACTGAGGTTCAGAGCACTCATCTGTCACACGCCTCTCATGGCGTCTACCGGTTTGAGCAGCCGAATCCTCAAAGCCGGGTACAAGGCAGCTGCGCAAGTGACAAGAAGGATCACAGTAGGCCCAAGCGTCAACGACAGCGGAGAAAGCGCCAGTTTGATAACAGCCGGCAGATTATAGTAAGCCGCCAACTCCTCCATGCCCGGGTAGGAAAATCCATGGATATGGAAGTAGAAAACAACCACGGTGCCGATAACCACGCCCACGGCCAGCCCAAGGAGCGTCAGCCATATTGATTCCAGCATTACAAGGAGGCCGATACGGCCGGGCCTGGCCCCTAGTGCCAGCATGATTCCAAATTCACGCGTTCGCTCAAGGACCGACATGAGAAAGGTGTTCAGGATACTGAAGGTGACAATGATGATCAGAGAGAGGTAAAGAAACCAGCCGGAAGCCCAATCCATCTGGATAGCCTGTTTCAATCCGGGGATCAATGCCTCCCAGCTCAGGGCCACCAAAGGGCTCCCCGCTGGCAAGCCGAATCGTACAGCATCCGTCAACTCCTCCACCTCCTCCAGGCTATCCCCAAGAACTACAATGGCATGGGCATGATCCCCCATGCTGAACACATCTTGAAAAGTACCCAATGGCAATTGCACCAGATGCCGATCCAATTGCGCAGACCCGCTTTCGAAGATACCGACCACGGGTACCACGGTTGCCGCCACGGAACCGTCTCTTCCCGTGCCGAGGAGGGTGAGTTCCTCGCCGACATTCAGTTTGAGGTTCCGTGCCAGCACATGGCCCATGACTGCTTCCTGGGCATCATCAGAGGAAAGAAAGCGCCCTTTTTTGACCAATCCGGGGATGGTCGATACCTTCCCTTCATACTCCGTCTCCACGCCAATGACCTGGATGCCATAACTGCGCGCTCTGGATGATGCCAGGGCAAAACCCATGGCACGGACCGACACGGCGGACAATCCGGTCAGTTGTCTGACGTGAGAGCCCAGTGCCCGAGCATCCGGTATGGTGTTACGGATCTGTGGTTTGTGGAGATAGCCTTCGGGTTGCACCTGCAAATGGCCGTGGTGGACACGCAGGGTGTAGTCGATCATCGCATCATAGGAACTGAGTTGCAGCGTGACCATGAATACGAGAATCGCAGCCGCAAACGCAATAGCCGATAACGTGAGCAACGTTCTGCGCGGATGTCGCCAGATATTGCGCCAAGCTAGACGAAGTGTGATGCCCATGAGCTATTGACGGGGATTGCGTAAATTGGAACGGGTAAAGGTGTTTGCCGGTATGTTGATCCCGAATCCTGCCTCTTTCACAAGGATCTGGGTCCATTCATCCGGGTTGTCCATTTTCTGCATGCGTTCCACGGTAGCAATTTCTTTGCCCCCCATCTGTTTTATCTCCAAGGCGACCAGTTTTTTTACTAAAACCATGTCCTGATCATAAAAGGCATGCTCTAGCAAGACATAGTCATCCCGAATCTTGATTACCTCCTTACCCCACACGACAGGTGCGCTGTCAAAGGGGATCGCTTCTACCACAAAGACTTTTCGACCTTCTCGGGTTCCGGTACCAATGAGCCTGTGGGTGTATAGATAAACAAGGTCATCCGCCCTGGCAACATCATTGTTTGAAAAATCCGAACCCATCCAGCTCTGGTACATCATACTGGAAGGAATCTTGATGATGCGATTGATCTTGGGCGAAAAGGTCCACATCTTGTTGTCCACAAGCAGTGTGCCATTACCCGCATCCTTGGCCGGGGCTATCACACGGACCAGGGATTCCTTCTCGCCCCGGGTCCAGACCCGCAGGGTCATGGTACGTTCCCATTTAGGCCGGTGGATGGTCATATCCACGACCGAGTAAGAAGAGACATCGCGCCAGTAATTGATGGCGGCTTTGACAAGGTCGGCCGCCTCATCTGCACAACAAGGCTGCACCGTCGCGCACACATAAAGCACCAATGCGGCACATCGGTATGTGAATTTATAAGACATGATGTTCATATTTTTTTGTAATACTTTACCCCTATTGTCATTTCGAACGAATGTGCCAGCCCTGCCCGCCCTGGCGCGACAGAAGTTGGACAATGTCTAGGGGAAAAACCCCGGTCTGGGCCAGGGAGAAATCTTATCCACCATTCCATACGGGCAGCACATCATGAGATTTCTCCATACGCTCGAAATGACAAAAAAAGGATACTGGCTGAACTGTTACATTTTCTATCTATGGCCGAAGAGGGCGGTTTTCCTTAGGACCTCTTTTGTGGCGTGGCTCGCCGGCAGGTCATCCAGTTCTTCGGATGTGACCCAGCGGG
>Ga0209427_10008585_pt1 | contig 11491 bp, 13 predicted proteins | sample DeeMarSWOR136_30_FD_187465 | JGI IMG/M metagenome (GOLD analysis project Ga0209427, IMG submission 187465) | Marine sediment microbial communities from White Oak River estuary, North Carolina - WOR-1-36_30 (SPAdes) (version 2) | ecosystem: Environmental > Aquatic > Marine > Intertidal zone >... | reverse complement strand
AATACAACCCAGAAGCAGACCTCAACCAAGACGGACGCGTAGATATGAGAGACCTTACCGTAGTTTGTAGACACTGGGGAGAAGATACTTAACTCTTTTTTGCGGACGTGTTATTTACTCCAGACCTACAATTGATTCCTGCATACATGCAGAAAAGGTTTCTGAACCCTATGCTATCTCAGGCAAACACTAAAGGAAACTAAATATATCGGATTATCTGAAGGAACAGTGTCGATTGAATTGAGATATTCAGAGTAAAGGATTTGCTGGTTATGGGAAGCAAAAGGCACCACGGTATGACTGGAAAAACTAAAAAGAAAAAACAGCGTAGGGTAGCTAAGCAAAGAAAGCGGAGAAAGAAATAGAACAACAGACCCTGCGAGAGATTTGGTCTATTTTCAGCGTTCCTCGGAGTTGCGATCTCAGGGCTTCTAGGACATTTTCGTCACAGTCAATTCTAGAGGAGCCAAGAAGTTGGTTAACAGGGGAATTTGTTCCCGATGAAAAATCCAAACGTAGACAGCAAAGATTAGTATCAAGACAGATATGAGGATTAGAATGTAGTCTCCTCTTTCCATCTCAAGCACGTAGAGGTTGGTGCGCTTTTCAGTTGCGCCCCAAGCTCGAGATTCCATCGCTTCGGCAAGCTCCAAGCTTCTACGGATGGCACTGACAATGAGTGGAATAAGAATGGGAATGTAGTTTCTCACTTTCTTGATGAAGTTTCCGCGTTCAAGTTCCAGCCCTCTAGCCTTCTGAGCATCCATAATTGTTTGAGCCTCCTCAGCAAGAACTGGAACGAAGCGAACGGCGGTGGTGAAGGCGAAGCAAAACTCGTATGGTACATGACTTTGCTCCAATGCTAATCCCAAATGGTCTGGGGAGGTTGTGAGAAAGAACATGGAGAAAGATTCAACTAATACGATGAAACGAAGGGTCATGGCGATGGAATATTCCAAGAGAGATGAGGATGGAGGTAGAGGATATTCAGTCCAGAAATATTGAAAAACAAAGTTGAACAAAAATATCATGATCGCAAAGAATAAAGCCCCTCTTAGAGATCGAGCCCACTCTCGCTGAATACCAGCAACAAATACGAATGGCAATTGAATGAAAAACAACAGAATGAGAGGCAGCAGCTGATTAAACATGATCGCAATCGCGAACATCACCAAGATATAGAAGAATTTGACTCGTGGATCCAGCTGGTGAATTGGAGAATAGACTTTTCTAAACTTGAAGCCGTCAAAAACGCTCATGAGGAGACCTCTAGACGATCAAGCAGAACTTTTCTTGCATCATAGACATCAATCACGTTGGTGGGCAACTTCAAATCTGAAAGTTCAAAGAATATCTGTGAAATCTGGGGAGGCACAATAAACGCCTGCGTAACTAGGCTACGGTTGGTTAGAGTTTCCTTAGCGCCGCCCTCAGCCATTATCTTTCCTTGAGCCATCAAAATTACGTGAGGGTTACATTCGGCCACAAATTCAACGTCATGAGTGACAATGATTACAGTCTTTCCCTGTGTGTTCAGTTGAACAATAAATTGTCGCAGTTTCTCTTTTTGCTGATAATCTTGACCAATCGTTGGTTCATCAAGTATCACAACGTCAGGATTCCATGCAAGAACCGAAGCTAGGGCAACCCTTTTTCTCTCACCTCCACTAAGCATGAAAGGAGACGATTGACGATACTGTGTCAGATTTAGAAGACTTAAAGCCCACGTCACCCGTTTTTTTATGAGCTGTTCCTTGAAGCCGAAGTTTTGAAGAGCGAAGGCAACCTCATCTTCAACAGTCTCGCAGAAAAGCTGATGATCTGGATTTTGAAAAACGAATCCTACCTTTCGTGAAAGCTTGGCCACGCTCACTTTCTGAGTGCTAACGCCGTCAACTGAAACCTCTCCTTTCGTCGGCTTCAACAATCCGTTAATATGCTTGACTAGGGTTGTCTTTCCCGCACCATTCTGGCCCATAATCGCAATGAATTCACCGTCTCGAATTGAGAGAGAAACACCGCTCAAAGCTTCAACGCCGTTTGGATAGGTGAAATAAACATCCTTAACCTCGATCATGTGTCAAAACCTCCCGTAAGAGTTGAGATGCTTCCTCCGAGTTTACCGGTACCCTCTTGAGAGGTACGCCCCTTTCCTTAAGAACCTGATAAAGTCTGGTTGCTTTAGGAATCCCGACGCCGATCAAACGGGCGCTATCAGAACTAAACACATCCCGAGGCTCACCATCTAAAACCACCTTTCCTTCATCCATCACTATAACATGATCTGCATATTTTGAAGCCAAATCCAATCGGTGTTCAACAAGGATGACCGTAATACCCAGTTTTTTATTCAGCTCATTAATCACGTCGAAGATTTTTTGGGCACCCACTGGATCGATAAAAGATGTTGGTTCATCAAGAATCATTACATCTGGCTGCATCGCGAGTACACACGCGATGGCCACACGCTGTTGCTGTCCTCCAGAAAGCTCGTGCGGCGGTCTCTCGCGAAGGCCAGTTATGCCAGTTATTTCAAGAGCCCAGTCAACTTGTTGTCTAATATTACTCCTAGGTATTCCGAGGTTTTCAAGTCCAAAAGCCACATCTTTTTCAACAGACAACGCGAAGAGCTGGTTTTCTGGGTTCTGAAAAACGAGACCAATATGCCGAGCAAGCTCGTAGATTGAATGATCACCCACTTTGAGACCTGCGACTGCCACGTTTCCTTCAAGTTTTCCACCATAAAAATGAGGAACAAGTCCGTTGAAACATCGGCACAGAGTTGTCTTCCCACAGCCGCTGGGACCTGTGAGAACCACAAATTCTCCTCGTTCAACGGTTATAGACACATCTTGAAGAGACAATTTTGTCCCTGTTGGATACGTGTACGTTAGGCCTGTTGTTTCGATGATCGCCATGTCTTCGCGCGCCTGTCTATTTGCCAAATGCCCGTTTCACTTAAGAGTAGCTACTTAAAAAAGGGTTACTTCAGCTTCTCCTTCAAGAGCCTCTTACAAAGCTTAAGGCTTGTCTCTACATTGCCCATCCCATTAGCTCCTGCTGACACCGCGTGCCCTCCACCCATGCCGTGGAGGTATTCGCCGAGAGGCTTAGCTATGTCCCTACCTAGATGTACACCTGTTTTTTCGTGGAAATCACGGCTTGAACGCAAACTTATTTGAATCTCACTCTCTCTCTGACCTACAACGACAGCCACATGAGCCCCTAATCCAATCAAGGCCCTTGCAGCTGAAGCTTGATAGGCGCCAACATGGGAAAACGCGATCAGCCACTTCTTCATTTTCAGCAGGTTTGCGCGCCGACTCGCCTTGAGCCGCGCAATGCGTTCTGAATCGTTAATTGGCAAAGAAAGCAGAGGCAAGGTTTCTTGGGCGTTCACCCCGGCGTCGATGAGATCGGCTACGGTTTTAAGCGTGGAAGAGTTGGCTAAAATGAAGTGTCGGGTGTCAAACGCTATTCCGAGGAACAAAGCCTCAGCCTCAGGTTCTTCTAACTCAACCTTCAATTCCTTGAAGAACTGGTATACAATCTCGCATGTGGACGCCGCTTTTTCATCACTCACGCATATTGTTGCGAGACGTTCCGTTTCCGGATGACGCGCATGATGGTCAATCACGATGAGCGGACAGTCAGATGCCCTGACTCGTTCAGCCCATTCATCCAGTTGCTGAATGGTGTTGGTGTCCAATAACACAATAACGTTTGCTTCCTCAATACGTGGGTGCGTTGTCAGTTTTATGGGCAATGACTTTAGAATAAATTTGGTAAGTCTGCTGGGTCCTTGAGCCGCTGCAATCTCAATGTTCAATCTAGGTCGTAGGCGCTTTAGTAATCTGGAGAAGGCAAATGCTGAGCACACTGCGTCTGGATCAGCGTTGTGATGGCACAATAAAATGATCAACTTAGCACTGTGTTCGTCTATAAGGGCCATTATTTCGTGGGTTTGCATGTAAGCGTCCTCAGATATCTTTCAATAGATGCGAAGGTTTCTTCTATAGCTTCGTTGACCAGTTTTTTAACATCATAATTTTTTACAAGGGGCGATAAGGTGACTCCTATGTCGACGTTCACGGTGACTGGTTTTGTCCCCTCGGTGTCAATGGTTATATCAAGGGTGGAAATTCTATTTGAAGGAACCTTTGATAAGACATGTTTTCTCGCCGCCTCTTCTGCAATTTCGCAAAGTTCTTCCACCTGCTCAGAGGTAAGTTCAGGTATACCTATTTCTTCCAAAAAACTTTCATCCTATGGAGGCGGTGGCGAAAGCGGGCGCAGGTCACGCTGCAGTTTCGTCTGCAAATCCTTCACTTGTGTCCGTAGCCGCTCCTCCTGTTTACCAAGAACGTTAATCCTCATGTTAAGAAGGTCTTTCCGTTCATTCAGTTCAGTTGTCACCTTACCTTTCTTCGCCTTCACTAGAAGCGAACCAATGGACTTGTAAATTGTCGCGGAGTCGGTCAGTTTCTCCAACTCACTTAACGCCTGCTCCACCTCTGTAAACTCCAACTCAAGTTGCTGCTTCTGCGTTAGAACTGCTTGCAATGTCTGCTGCAGCTGCTGAAGCCTCAACAACCGCTGTTGAACTTGAGGCGGGAGCCTGGAAATATCCTCGCTCATTGCAATTCCTCAAACCGTCGTTTCTCAACTCTGTCTGCATTATAACGTCGCGTTAATTAAGCGTTTTCACATAAGACATCTTCCGCAGTCAATTTCACCATTTAGCCCTAACTGACTAACATTGCTCTCTGCACAACGTATTACCCCACATTTTGGCAGCCGATTTGCAGGTTAGGACAGAACCCATATCTTGAAACGCATCATCTTATATATCGCCAAATTGAAGCTTATCAACAGAATTCAATACCGTTTTCATTAAAAGGACCCAACGAAGGAAAGAGTTTATGGCAGCCCTCAAAGCGGATGTGTCTTCCGCCTCAAAGCGCATTATCAACGTTTTTCCTCGGCCTTTGATAGAGACTCTAGAACGATGGGTAGATATCGTTCTAGTCTCAGGCTGTAATGCCTCGAGCACAATCCTTGACTGCTTTCGAGATGGAAAACCTAAGTGGACAACCGCGTGAGCTCTCATTTTCGAGTTTCCTACATCACATGCGTCATGGTAACACGTAGACATATTTCAATCCTTTGTACGTACACACCCTAATTCTTGTTACTTTTTGGTTGCGATTTTATCCGCTGCAAAGGAGATCCAAAAAATCTCTTTGTCTGAGGAACGCAGGTTCATGGATCTACCAGATGCGGATTCGCTCGTAGGAATAATCTCGTCTAGCTTAGCTCTTGGAACTTTGCAGAAAGCACCAAAAAGTAATATTCTTGTTGCGAAAACAGTAATAACTAGGTCAGTATTTGATTCAAGAGCTTTTTCAGCTATTCTATCAAGATTCAACTTACTCTGATTAATTCAAACAGCACCAGGCATCAAACGTTCAATATCTTGACAAAAGCGTTGTATCCTCTTTGTCAGCCTTAGAGAGGTAATTAGTGAGATCACTCTCTTTCCTCTGGAACGAGAACTTCAGGGGTTTCTGGAGATGGAAGCCCCTTAGCTGAACGCTTCGCTATGGTGCCAAGCTTTGTGACTGGGGTGTAAGCACCGCCCGTGAACGTTAGACCGCATTTTCTACAGTTCCAGACGCCTACGCTTTTTCTTCGAACCGAACTAGAGTCGCATTTTGGGCAAATGTGGGTTTTTTTCATTTCCGAAAGCACTTTGACGTATCTTTTTCTAACAGTCGAGCCGTAGCGAGCCCCGAATCCTCTCGTTGAACCAACTTTCTTGGTTCGTCCTCTGCGCCCCATCAACCTTTCACCATAAGCTTTCGTAGTTCTATACTTTTTTCTTGGGCTATCCTTGTGGCTTCTAAGATTTGTTGCGTCGTAAAATAGCCGCTACCACCTTTCTGCATTGCACAGATTTTTCCGTCGTTTTCTATAGCCATCGTGAGGCGGGTATCCATTACTTGTTCCTCTCCGAGTTCAGGGTCTACTATAAGCTTCTCGTTGATTTTAGCAAGCGTCACAGCTATTGGATGGTTTCTTATTGGAAGTTGAGTGTATCCGGGTTTCATCTCGATTTCGCCGTCTTTCACCTGATATTTAAACATCTTTGTGTTAAGCAATGCGGCAAGTGCTGCTAGGGCTGAGGCGTCTATAAGATTTCCGTCGTGGTTTAGAACGTAAATGTCGATGAAAATTATGAAAACTTTCTTTCCCGGGATAGCGCACAGCTTCTCTACTGCAATTGCCTTGGACTCTCGTATGCCCCGGTCAACGACTCTTGCAAGTTCTATCGCTTCTTGACCTGGTGGTCCTGTTTCAAATGTGGGTGAAGCCAGTGGCACAAGCTCAGCGTTAACCGTGAGCACTCCCTCGTTTGGTATGTCGGAAAAAGGTTCACCAACTTCGATTTTTATTCCAACGAGTACTTCGGTTTTGCCTAGGCGCACGCGAGCCGAACCTTCAGCACTCTCAATGATACCTGCCTCTACTTGGATTTCGCGATAATCAGTCAATCCTCGTCCATCCAGTCGCTTCCCGTTAGAAATGGATTCAGCGATTTGCTTCTGCGTTATATAGGGAATTATGATCTGGGTCATTGTTTTTCTACCGCCTTCTTAACAGCAATGTACCTAGCCTTTAAAGCTTCCTTTTGAAGCGTATGTATTTGCTTGCATCCGGTGAGAGCAAGGTTAATCACTCGCTCAAATTCATCCGTCGTTAGTCCCCCATCCATCTGAAGTAATGTTATGGCGTTCAAATTCGGCATCAGCGCCAAAGGCAAATCCGCTTCACCCATTTTGTCCTCAACATCCATTAAATCAAGCACTAGGTGTCCTTCTACTTTTCCGGCTGCACAAGCCGTGACCAAATCTCTCATAGGAATCCCAGCGTCCGCTAAAGCTACAGAGGCAGCAGTGATGCCCGCGCATCTAGTTCCCCCGTTTGCTTGCAAAACTTCAATGAAAACGTCTATGGATGTTCGTGGGAATTGTTCAAGAAAAATGGATGGCTCAATGGCCCATGTAATCACCTTGGAGAGTTCCTGTTCCCTTCTCGAGGGAGCTGGTGATTTCCGTTCCTCAACTGAAAATGGTGCCATATGGTAGCGGCAACGGAGCAAGGCGCGGTCCAGCAGGGTTAGATGTTTGGGGTGGACCTCCTTGGGGCCGTACACTCCGGCGAGAATTTTGTTCTTACCCTGTTCAATGTAGGCGGAACCGTCGGCGTTTCTGATAACACCAGCCTCAATTTTTGTTGGTCTTAACTCTTCTGGTTTTCTTCCGTCTGCTCGAATGCCGTTTTTGTCGATTAGTTTTTTAGTCGTCTTTCTGGGCATGTTTAACACCTCCCTTTTCCTTCAGAATCATTTTCGTTATGCGATCCGTCAACCCGCTTGTGTGGGCTTCTTGATCAATCTTGTGAATGGCCATAATCGCGAGTCGTTCATCTTCAAGGGTTTTGCCGCTAACGAGAACCAATCCGTTTTGACCAAGAGTGATATGACACCCTGTTTCTCTTTTCAGCATACTTATCATTGAACCTTGTCTACCAATAAGTCGCGGAATTTTCGTAGGGGTAACTTCCACAATTTGCCCGCGCGTGATCTTCCCGAGACTTGGTTCACCTACAGTGAGTAGGGGGTCGCGTGTTCGGTCGTATGCGACTACTTTGGCAATGATAAGATCACCTATGTTGAAGATGGAGGACAAATCGTTTTTCTGTGGTTTAAACGGGCGGTCAAGTACGTCTGAGGCTCGGAGCATTGCAAGGTAGGGGGCGTTGATATCCAACATCCAGCCACTGAAGCCTACGTCAACCACTTTTCCAATAACTGTATCCTCAATGTAAGGGATGTAAAGGGCTCTTAGGGCAACGACGTGAACTTTTCGCTCTTCATAGTCCACAAGTCCAAGTTGCGTAGAATAAATTTTGTCATCTTCGTTGTACGCATTTTCGCCAGCCACGTAATTACCTTCGGCAAGCAAATCTCCTGGCGTCACAAGTTGTTTATTCTCATAAAAGGTGGGCAGTCTTGTCACCTCAATGTAAATAATCTATTCAACCATTTTTGCTTCGAGATTACCTCGAGTTATTTCTCCTAGCTTTTCCAGAAATGGGCCGTATAGCCCTGCAGGCAATTCAACAATCGTGGACCAAGACCCGTCAGCCCGCCACTCTTCACGTTTCAATGTGCCAAATCCCTTAACCACTCCGTAGGCTTTACTTGCGTACTCAGGTGGAATATTAATGGCCACTGAAACTTTCTCCATTTTAAGGGGTAGAATTGGGCGCAAAAGCTTGACAATCTCTTTTGCCTGTTCTTCGGCTTCTTTGAAAGGATCTATTGGATGATGAATTTGCTCCAATGCTTGTTCTACGCGGAGAGGGGGATGTGGAAGATTAGTTCTCGGGTCAACGCATTGACGGGATATGAAAGAAATGATTTGTTTTCGTTTTTCCTCAATCATCTGTCTTCGTTGCTCTGTAGTCAGCTGCAATGTACCCTTCTTCAGAATCACGCTGACAATCTTGGTTGGATCTAGGGTTCCGAACGTTTTCTGCAGATTATCTTCTGAGGCTCGTAGTCCTTTGTTGGCATCAGTGAAAATGGTGTCAGCAATCAACACTTCAGAGATCGAGGTGATTTTTCCAAGTCTGTATGAGAGAGCATGTTTAGGCTTGACAAGAATCTCGAAGTGTTCTCCGTCTCGTGTTAAGCGTGCAACTGTGTGGCGTTCGCTCATGGAGTTCCACTGCCCTCGAGACCCCTCCGGTAAGCCTCAATTTCTTTGTCGGTGAGCATTTTGAGCTTTTTAGTCGCGGACGGGATCACAGAAATTTTGACTCTTGTTGGCTGTTCCCTTGCCTCAAGGGCTTTAACAAGGCATCTTATGGCGAGTTTGATCGCTTCATCAAGTTTCATGTTTTCATGGTATTCTTTTTTTAAGATGTTTATCACCGTTTCGCGACCAACACCTACTGCAACAGCCTTATAGCCCCTGTAGGAGCCGCTTGGATGGGTCGCGAATAGTCTATTTCCATTTTTATCTGCGCCACCAAAAAGAATTGACACTCCGAATGGTCTTACTCCTGCGTGTTGAGTATACAGTTGTTTTAGGTCTCCTACTCGTTTCGTAATAATTTCAACGTCGATCGGCTCATCGTACATCAGTCGATTGCTTTGAGCGTAGATCCTTGATTGGTCAATGAGGATGCGAGCGTCGGAACTCAAACCAACAATTGCTGCTCCAACATGGTCATCTACTTTATAAAGCTTCCACGAGAAATCAGGATCCTCTAATTTTGTTTCGATGGTCTCCTCTGCTCCCAACACTACTCCTTCGGAGCAGGTAATCCCCAATATGGTTGCCCCACGATTCACCGTTTCAACGGCATATTCAACCTGAAAGAGGCGTCCATCTGGGGAAAACACGGTGATGGCGCGATCGTAAGCTCCTGGTGCTGCAAACATAGACAAACCTTATCACCTCATGTTTGTAAACTCGTTTTGCTTGTTCTGTTGTAGAGATGAAACTAAAAAGGCTTTTCGTTAGAAGTGGTGCTGTTGACTTTTTTCTTAATGAGGGGAGTGGAAGACGTTTCAAGAGGTCAAATGTCCATGTTGTTCCAGCTGGTCTAAGATGTGATCTAGAAAGGCTTTTCCGAATTCAGTTCATCGTTGTTCTACAAAGAACTTAAATTACCCGAAGAATTCGAAGATAATATTGAGAAGTGTTTGAGGCTTAGAGGTATGCGTTACGAGGAAACATGGAAAGTGTTGGCAGATCTGATCACTGAGCTTCGGAAAAAGGGTGAAGTGATTCCGGCTAGTGTCATGAATGATCTGCGCTCTGCTAAGACGATGATACAGATTTTTAAAGCTGATCCATCACACGCTGAGAATATTCCGAGGATTGAGACTTACTTGGAAAACGTTGAATTTTGTCTTATTTCCATGGCACAGGAGAAGTTTGGGTCTGAGTTTGTGGAGCATTGGATGGGAAAGCTTGGGATGACTGGAAAAAGGGTTTCTGGGGAGGAAGAGGTGGAAGTTGTTTCGAGGTTTGTTTCAGGGCTTCCACGGGGCAAATGTTGGGTGCGGGTTCAAGTTTCGGAAGGTACTTCTCAGGAGAATATTGAAGATTTGGCTGAGAAGAATGGGCTTTTGCATAAAATGCAGGAGAATGGGTTTGTGCTTGTTTATGGGGATGATGAGAGTATACGATCATTTGTTAAAAGGTTGAGGCTGCAACAGGATTCTTTGAAACGTAAGACGAAGAAAGGTGTGTCTGCTTAGTCTGCGTTGAGTTTGACGTTATCTGTTTTGTTATGTTACTTGGGTTTATCTCTCTCTTATTAGACCCCCTATAGCCCCCCCTAATTATATGCTACATTGTGTTTGCCTCTCTCTAGGCCCCCTACCTATTTTTTTGAAAGCTTGAAGTGAGCTTCTTTTTGTGAACAGCGCTTGAATATTGCTTAAGTCAAGGTGGGAAAAGACGCAGAAAGATACAGAAAGACAGGAAAAGATACGAAAGGATAGCGAAAAGTGAGCTGATTTACATTTAATACATGAAGGGGTATCCGTGACAGCTCTTCCTTTTTTCTTGATGTGTTTGTCACATGTTTTCCTTAAGCATATTCGCTAGTCGCTGTATTCCTTCAGCTATTTGTTGTTCGGACGCGTAAGAAAAGTTGATCCTCATGGTGTTCTGTCCTTTGCCGTTGCAGTGGAAAGCTGAGCCAACAACATAGGCAACTTTATTTCGAATAGCTTGGGGGAACAAATCGTTAGCACTCGTTTTCTTGGGTAACTTGACCCATAGGAATAGCCCTCCTTCTGGCTTGGACCATTTTACTCCTTTAGGCATATGCTGTTTGAGGGCATTTAGCATAACCTGAAGTTTTCTGCCGTACAGTTTTCGGATTTTCTCGATTTGCCTTGACAACAGTCCGCGTCTCAGATATTCTGCAACTAGAAGTTGTGTGTAGGTAGGTGAACAGAGGTCCATGGCTTGCTTTGCTACTACCATTCGATCCATCCATTCAGCTGGAGCCATTATCCAAGCTATCCTTAGACCAGGGCACAGGAGTTTGGAGAATGTGCCGAGTACTATGACTTGGTTTTGGGTGTCTAGGCCGTAGATGGCGGGAACATTTTTCCCTACATATCGCAAGCTCCGATAAGGGCTGTCTTCAAGGATCGGAACCCCGTGTTGATACGCTATTTGCAGAAGCTTTTTGCGCCTTTGCACGGACATAGTGGCGCCTGATGGGTTCTGGAAATCCGGAACTACGTAGATGAATTTTGGTTTCTTGTTTCTTTTCGCCAGCTTGGCCAACGCTTTCTCCAGCAAATCCATTCTCATTCCCTCATCATCTTGGGGTACACCAATCATCTTGGCTCTGTAAGCGTTGAAGGCTTGCAAACCACCAATGTAAGTGGGTA